>Ga0164243_10009778_pt1 | contig 13891 bp, 10 predicted proteins | sample OricompcompostOP_FD_108781 | JGI IMG/M metagenome (GOLD analysis project Ga0164243, IMG submission 108781) | Organic Plus compost microbial communities from Emeryville, California, USA - Original compost - Organic plus compost (OP) | ecosystem: Engineered > Solid waste > Mixed feedstock >... | reverse complement strand
TTTTTTTTTTTTTTTTTTTTTTTTTTTTTTTTTTTTTAGCATCACTGATGAAGGATGGGATGGAGGAGTATTTTTTGGGGGGTGGTTTTTCCATGTCATGATCACGGCATCAGTTGCATTGACAGAAGATCTTAGATGGCTTCTGAGTGTTTAGTCTATTGACGACTCGATTAGGGCACTTTGGGGTGGAGAAAAATATCAATGCATCAATAGATTCTGATAGAGCAGGGATACATCAACGAAGGAATGCAGCAACATCGAGTAAACTATAAACAATCCAAAAAGTAGGCCACCCAATCTTCAATCATCAGTCTTACTCTGCCGGATCTCTAGCACATCATGCCCAACGAGCCCAGCCACACAATGCAGCCCCTAGTTTTGGGCAGCTAATAATAGGATCAGACGAATCCGAAAGGAAACACCAGATCCGAGGCTTCGCTTACCGCACCCACCCAAGCCGGCAAATGACGACGTCGGAAAAGAAGACACAAGGGAGAAAGAGGGTGGTGGACAGCAGCGCAAAGGCCCGTGGCGCGCGCTTCACTTCCTGGCTAGACCCTTTTGAGGTCTCTCTTCGTGCGCTTACTCGCTCGTACAGAAGCTCCGCCTCATTGATGTCTCTCCCGTCTCGCTTCGGGTTCTTGAGGAGCCGGTGGGCTTGGGCCTATGGAAGCCATTAGCGAAGAGGCAAGACAACACGGGAACATGTTTCAATTGTTTGGGCGGGATTGATTTGTTCTTTTCTGTCTCTGGAAAAGGTCATATATCCTGGCATTTGTCTTTCACTTTTTGAACCCATTCATCGTGGCTTGTTGTTCAGAGCTCCCCCCTTCTGCTTGAACCAGAGAGTGTTTCACGATCGGGGTCCTGCACGCTGGTCACCAATATTCTTGTTTCTCTCTTCGGTCTTTCGAAACTTCTTTCGCCGAAGTTCCGTATTTATTTTAATTTTCCATTTTACTTCATATGATTTTCCTACTCCTTTCCAACCCAAACCTCAAATGCCACCGACTTCCTTCATGGTGACGTCGCTCAAGTTTCAATTCAGCAGGAAGGAGCACTGAGCTGAACACTGAGCCTCCACTAAATCTCCACGTCCGCCCCCAGCCAACCCAGCCAACCCAGCCCAGCAGTCAGAGCCAAAGAACCACCAGTCCAGCATTAGCTCGACTCCAACCCCGGTATTCAAGCCTCAACCCCACCCTGCTGCTTGTCACCTCAACTTTACTTTATACCTTCGATTGCCCGCCGGCTTTGACGACCGACGGCAACCCGATCGAGACGAGACAAGCGAGACAAGCGAGCCAGGCGAGATAGACGAGATCAAGGACATCGAGGACCTGGCTAACACATTTATTATTCCCTCTCAATTCCTACTTCCCAGATCCAAGCCCCCAACCCCACCCCTCCATCCTCATCATCGCACCTACACATTCCTCTCATCCTCCCCCAACAATGTCTAAACGCACCGTCTTCACAACCATCACCCCACTCCCCCCAGGCGTCTCCCGCCAAGTCGCCATCGCCTTCCTCCAAGACCACCTCCGCATGATCGACCTCAACCCCCTCGTCATCGCCCGCCACCCCATCTCCTGCCCCGCCAACGCGCCCCCGGACGAGCTCCATTGCGCCTGGTACTCCCTCACCGACAGCATCTCCTACCTCCCCGGCGGCATGGTCACCGGACAGGTCAGCTACACTGCCGCTTTCAACAACGTGCCCAAGGGCGTCCAGACACACGTCTACGCCCCCATGGGGCTCAACATTCGCGAGACCTGGACCGTCGCGGGGACCTTACCCGGCGAGCCCGTGGAGCCTGTTGAGTTGGGTATTGGTGCGCCGTTGTCGGGGTTGTACGTGCGCGAGGACGTCGATATGAGGTGTAATGTGTTTATGGCAGCTTTTGTCAAGAAGACGTTGAAGAAGGCTCACGGCTCCCTCGTAGATGCGATCAAGGTCGAGGCCCAAGCTGCATCGGCCGCGAGCACAAGCCCCGTCCCGGAAGGTAACGGTGCTGCCTCTGTCCCTGGGACTGGCGCCCCTTCTCCTCATCCGCCCAACGGCACGGCGGGAACTGATCTCGCCCGTTATCCCCCTCTCGGTCCCGCTCCTTACGACCCGGTGAGTCCTCCTATAAGTCCCGCTTTCAAGTACACCACTTCCCCGACGACGTCCCGCCGCTTATCCATGGACGACAAAGACCAAGGCCTTCTCATCGACCACGCCCTCTACAGACTACCACCCTGGCAGACAGACCTAATCCGTCCGAAATCTACCACAACAGAGACAATAACCAACATCACCCACGAATATGACGGCGGCGAGGATAAAAACAGATCCCACGCTCGCACCCTCTCCCGCCTAACAACGAACCTCCCCGCCTACCTCCCCGCGCCCTCCACCCTCTTCACCACCTCTCCAACTCTAAACAACCACCCGGAGTCCTCCACCAACGAATCCGCTTCCTCGGGGCCCCCAAGCGCCTTCCCCTCCCCTCTCCGTGTGAACCGCCGCCCCACCTCGGCATCCTTCTACCCTTCCACCCCGCACGAGGAAGCCACCCGCCCTTCCCCCTCAGCCCGCTTCTCCGCCTGGCAGCCGCTCAAACCCGCTGTCAGCGTCGTGACGCGGTATCCCCGCGCAAAATACCAAGATTACTCTGACATTGCTGCCTCGAACCCCTTTGACTCCTCGCCCGTCTCCTCTGGGAAGGAAACGAGTTTGCCTTTGCCGCAACGGGAACAACAAAAATTAGCCACCCCAGCGCTAACGGCGGCTCCTTTGCCCCCGACGCCAGTCTATCCCAAGACTATTGAGAAGGAGGAAGAACATCCGGTCTCTCTTACCGTTGGATATTTACCGGGCGTGCGCGAGGAAAAAGAACCCGCCGTCGACCTCGCCGCGTTGGGTATCCTTTCCGCCGGACGGACAAGGTCGCTGCACCTCGAGGTCCAACCGAAGAAGACCTATTCGGCCTACATACCCCCGTCGTCGTCGGTACCGGCGCCGCCGCTAGCGAGGAAACAGGAAAACGACCGGCCGGTCCGGTATGGTGCCGTGTTGAAAGAACCCCCGGGTGCGGAGTTGTATTATTAGCGGGTCGCTGCGGGAGCGTGTTGGGTGTTGCTTTGGATCTCACCGGTGCCATTTCATCATATTGCTTCCTTCGCAAGGGATTTTTTTTTTTTTTCTTTTGGAGAGCATTTGGAGTTGAATTATTTGAGATACCTTCTTTTTTGGGTTTACGGAGTTTGGATTTACTACTCCCCAGTTGCTGCCGAGATTGGCACATCGACATTGGATAATAGGTGGGAAGAAACTATTGAAGCATTTCCATGAGAACGAAATAAAACAAGAAAGGGCCTTGTCTTCTTCTAAGACATGAAATTGGTTCTTATTCTACTGGCACCAGGGTCCTTTATATCCACCAACGCCTTTCAATGTTGTCCATGGCTTACCACCTGTAGCTATCCATCTACCCTCTTCCAAATCCCGCCCCCCTTTGCATGTTGCTGTTGCACAATATCCGTAACACAGGGCCCCCCATCTCACAGGCACACTTTCGGGGCTCGCTCCTGCTGGCAGGAGTGGACCAGCCAGATCCTCGCAGAAACCAGAAGAGATTCCCACTCGCTGGACGAGTCAGAGAACCTTTATTCCAACAGCCAGCGACCAGCTGAGCTCCATACCCAGGACCACCCTGAGGACACAAAATCAGACACATCCTGCAGAGATATAATAAAAACACCAAACATTAGGTTAAACACTCTTAATCCACTGTATTGATGCATTACACAAAGCGAACAAAACGGAAACAGAAAGAACGACAACCAAGAAAATAAACCGAAAAATAACACAGCTGATGGGATTCCGCCCGGCTCCTCCTCTTTCCTACCCCGTGGAATGGCTTGAATGTTCTGCCTTAACCTGCCGATCCCATTTTACTTCCGATAAAGAACAGGATTATGAACGCTGAAAGAAAAGCCAGATGCAGTGTTGACCGCCGGCTGCAAAGTAACCATATATGAACAAAGAAGGTGGGGGCGTGAATAATAAGAAAAGAGAAAAAAAAAGCCAAAGACAAGAAGAAAACAAAACAAGGTGCAAGAAACGATCAAGGCGCGTTTCTAGAACTACCTAGGCGCCCCTATCCTATTGTACGAGTTTCGTCGATGGCAAGAGATAAGGAAAATGTGATCTGGTGTAAAAGAGGCACCGAAAAAAGTCCGATTGCTGAGACTCCTGGAAACAAGCCTAATGTACCCAATGCATGCTGAGAAGATCTGAATTCTATAAAAATTAAATGACCGTAAACGACTTGGGGTATGTGCACATCGTCAGGCTGACAGATTGCCAGTTCTCCTGCAGAGCGATGGCTGAGCTGAGGGAGGTGCTTCCGCCCAACGGCCGACAGTAGAGGGGGGAGGAAGCATAGATCGAGATGGGGATATGATCAAAATAAATGAGACGGGTATCGTCAACATGAAATTCGAGAAACATCGGCGCTCAGTAATGTAGAGAAAAAAAAATAGTTTAGCTGCGATTCGATCGGCTTAGGCTTCGCTCTGGTGCTCGCCCCGGGAGTATTGAATCGAAATCGTAGTGCCTGAGCGTCGACTCGTACTTAGGGCTGCGGAGGAACTTTGGTACGGAGTCCTGTACACAAACGCGTTAGAATAATCCCAAGCTATTAATAGCGGCCAGAAACCCGGGACTACTTACACTAGCCATCAACTTGAATACCGCGTTCTGGGCTTCCTCGAAAAGGGTTGTAACCTCCTTGAGAGTGTCGATCATGGCAGAATCCTGACCCACCGCCTTAGTCATGCGCATGGCCAAGTTGTTTCGCAGTTGGTGATCGATATTGAGCTCACACGGCGATCCGGGAGCTAGGAAGGCGTTGTAAATACCGTACGCCTGCGCCATGATTTCTTTGACTCCGTCCATGGCACTGGACGATGGGTTCTTCTGTGCTGCACGTACGGCATAACGGCAGGCTTCTACGAACTCCTCCACGTCAACGTAGAAAGAAAGGTTCTCCTCGCAATGCGTCTCACGCAGGTTCTCGCGGAACAAGAGTCGTAGAGCGGGGTCACTAAGGATCTTGTCAAGGCGTTGGGTGTTCGAGTCTCGGGCAATCACGTTCCGCGTCTGCGGTACGGCTTCGCTATCTGACGACCTTCCGCGGGAACCGCTGCCGTTGATGACCTCCTTGCCCTTGGTGGATAGTTGGTAGATGGCGTGCTTTGTAGGCTGGAACTGGGTTGCGCTGGGGTTCTGCGCCATGTAGGCCCGGTCCTGCACGATAGTCTCGATGAGGTCGTAGGCTACAAAGAGGGTTGCGACCTCAATGGGCTCCCTGCGATCTACCGTTGTGCAGCAGTCCATGAGCCAGTCGCACGCCGCCTTCCCTGTGAAGGTGTCCTTGAATATTTTCCCGTTGACTTTGCGCTCGCTAGCCATCTTGACACCGGTGACACCATCACGATACTCATTTAGGGAGTCGGAATCCGCCGAGCTGATGTTGGGTTTGATATTGAAGCCCTGGGTCCCGACAAACCTCCTGAAAATCACCTCAATCGTACCCCTATCCGTGACGAGTTTGTCTGTGCTGGTGTTCCTCTCGAGAATAACCAACTGCGTCGCACTGTTGCCAACAAGTTCTTGAACGTGCTTCTGCTGGATGCCGTTCCTCGCACAGAATCGGTCTAGGATGGTGATTCCCTTAGGAGTAAGCTGCCATACCGATCCCTTTGGCGAATACACCTGCTGGAGCCTGCCGTCTGCTGACTCGATAAACCTCGCATCTAGAAACCTTTGGCAAATTGCCCTGGCCATATCCCTAGCCATGGAGAAGGTGGTCGTGGTCGTCGTCGTGACGATTCTTGTGGGGTCCTTGGGATCAGGCATACGGTTGGACTGCGAGAACTTCAAAGAGCCGAGATTATTGATGGCATCTTCGGAGAGGAAGGTATGTTCAACCTTCGTTAACCGTACTCTGTGGGCACTAAGTGGAAGAAGACTGACGACCAGGGTCGAGAAGAGATCCTTAAAATCCTACATGGGCAAACCGACCAAGTTAGCTATCGATTTCACAGGACTACGGCGAATGCGCTTCGATGAGAGAGGTGGGTTGCAAATCGCACGCCAGCAACCGACTAGTATCAAAATGGGGAGCTGCGAGCTGCGAGTGGGAAACGGAGCGCAAGCGAGGGAAGGCCAATAATCAAGAGGCGAACGAAGAGTGAAGCAATCGAAGCAACATAAGAAACGAGTCAAAAAGTGACGCTGTCTTCACCAACCTTGGTAAACGGCCGATCATCATCCGTCATGCGGAGGAGACGCGACGATGTCTGGTGCATCTTGTTGTCTGAGGTCAAGAGCAAGAGGGGGGGAGGTCGGTTTGGGTCTGCTGTAGAATATGGCTGCGAAGGCGGATTGTCCTTCTGGAGCAGCAGGGACTGGCTGGAACGATGTCCTTCAGGGCGATGTGTGAAAAATTGATTCGAGGACGATGACTGGTTTGAAGGACGCCTTGCCTGCGAGGTCGAAGTCGTCCGAGGGTCCAACGAGGTATATGTGAATTCGCAGGAGGGTGAGGTGGGATCGCTAGGACCGGGAGGAGAGCGTGCAATAGACGAGATAGATGGGCGACGTCGAATTACGGGCTCAGAAAAGGTCGCAATCCTACTGGCGAAGGAAAATAGGCCACCCGTCTTGGATTTAGTTGGCTGAGGTAAATGCTGAGGAGGAAGATGCGGCAGATACGGGGACTGATCAGCAGGCGATTCGGTGTGGTGGCGGTGGGAGAATGCTGAATCTATTGTGGTCTCAGAGCCATGCGGCGGCAAAGCTTGAAGAGTTGGTGATGAGGGGGAGGATCGTGGAGGATAACCGATGCCCTCGGAGTGGTGATGGCCCCAGGTCGAGGGAGAGGCGTGAGAGGATCGCGAGGAAGGATGGTGGTCTTCAGTTCTGGGACGGCTCAACTGGGGGAGAGCTTCCATCTATTGCCAAACAAAGGTTTCGGGTCAGAAAAACGTGGCGAAGACGGGATGGGGGTACGCTCATATAATAACGAATAAGGGAAAAGGGACGAAAAAGAGGCTGGGTAAGGGGGGCAAGAGAAAGGGCAGACATAAATGGAAGAGTGGGTAGGTTTTGAGGGAAAGGTGGAGGATCGAGCACCCAGATTGAAATGGCCCCGTCGAAGGTTTGAGAAGGGGGGACCCGGCCAATCTAGAAGTAGTGGATGTACACTAGAGGGGGTAGAGGGGGGGTGTGCAAGGATGGGAGGGCGTGCACAGGTCCACATGCAAGGCAGCACGAGGTGTGGGCGTACAATGGCGCAGTGGTGCAGAGAAGCGGCGATGCGATGTGGTGGGGCGCCCACAATTGCAGCACTAGAACTAGGAGTTCCCCAGGACAGGCGAGCTTCGTCGAAACTTCCTTCCATCCTTCCAGGGCAGCAGATTGCAGGCACGAATGGTACGAAGTACAAAGTACATCAAACACTCCTCATGGGTTGTCACAGTTAGAAGTATCAGTACCTCTTCCCTCGGAAGTCCACTCCAAAGTAAACGAGCACTTGGTCTACACTACAATTGTACATGAATTACCTGTGTTAGATTAGTACTTTGCAAGGGCCCACAAGTATTTTCATGTCTAATCCCAGAGTGGACGAAGCAGTTAAAGCACCATTTCTGCTGTGTCCACTTCGACAGAGGACAATTGGAATACACTACTACGTAAATAAGCAATGTAGGTGTACCCGTACTTTGACTGCTCCAAAGCTGGGTGTCGGGGGGTAATTGATGACAATTCTCGTAGCCTAGAGGGGGCGCCCTAGGTACTACACTACTTAGAAATGCAGTGTTTGGTACAATCGCACGTGTCCGAAGTCCATACAATAGCAGCCTCCACTCATTCCCGCTGGCACTGAACGGGGTGGGGAAAAATGGCCTGACAGCACTGCGAAGGCAACCAAAAGATAACCAGACAACAAGCAGCCCAGGGAAGCAAGAATGATAACAAACCCCTCCTCATCCTAGATATTGGGAGGAGGAGTATCTCGTACTAGTACTTCCTTCCATGGCAACCCTGACAAAAGGACTGTGGTTATTACTCTGGCGTCTCCGCAATCGACGTTACTAACGGCTCGCGGGCGGGCCTGGTTCTGATCGAGAGGTTGCAGCACCATCTCAAACACGGAGTAGTGTAAAAACCCACGGCAATTGTGCGGAAGAAAAGAGGCGGATGTCCATGGAACTACACTATACATACTTCGTACGAAGTACGTCTCCGCCGAAGTCCACTATTAATACACTACAGCCGGCCGAGACAGCAGTCAGGAGAAATTGGGGGACACCAAGCAAAGGGCGGGCTGCTGTAACAACGCGGAGACGTGGACATCTCGCTGAAGTCCTTGATTGATGTAGTGTCAGCAACAGAACTCTAGTAAAGCCGAAAGGCGAACCCGACTGTGAGGCAAAGAAGTAGAGCCATGCTACCTCCCACCGCCACATATCAAATCAAATAAACATCTACCTCTAGTTTAAAAGCACTACCAGAACCAGGCAGCTCGAAGAAATTCGGCCCGTCACTTCTGATCATGTCAAAGGAAGTAGCCTCGTCATCGAGCGTTGGGATGGTCGGCGGTGTTGGAGGATTCGTACCACTACAGTTGCCACTGATCTGCGCCTCCGAGAAAGTGATTCGGAAGAGGAGAGCAGTATTATTACCACGAAATTACCTTCAAAGAGTAGCTGCTAGAGTAGTATCCTAGTTAGTGCACCATGAGGAATTGTCCTGCGCTTGAAGCTTGAAAAAGCAAGGCGTGGTCTCGGATCTTGTCGGCATTCTCGGGGATTTTTAACGCTATCCATGGTCGTGGCTCTGTTTGTTGGAAGGGTGCTGGGGTTGATCCCTTACTGCCCACGTGCGGTGTATTATCTCCCCTCCACACTCCCGGTGCGTTGGGACGCAATTGAACAAACTGACGTACTTCGTATGGAAAGTCTTCTGGCCGGTTTTCCGATTGTGCACCATCGCGCTGTCTCTTGCCACACGCTAGCAGGTAAAGTAATAAAGTAATGGGTAGCATTGGAAAGGGTTTGGGCAAAAACATCGATTCCCTTGCCCTTCCTACTTCAAGAAACGAAATGTGGCGGTCGAGGCTAGTCACCAAAAGTTTGCTGCCATGGAGCATCTCCCCGTCGGTCGCAGTGTACTCCGTATGAAAAGGGGGAGGCCCGGAAACGACCAGGATGCAATGCCCGGCGAGGCGAGGTGGCGTCAATCCAGTTCCGTCAACAAAACACCCCAAGATCGGTTGGCCAGGATGCGGCATAAACACTCTCGAGAGATGATAGACCAACGCAGTCCGATGCTTGGTAGGATGCAGACGGATTCGACAGCAAATTCTGGCAAGGTCTCGTGCATAATATGGCAAGGGAAATATTGCTCCCCGTATGTAAGGCGATGGCTTTGACCACTTGGTTTGTCCCAGACTCGCAGGGGATGATGCCAGGAAGGACGAGGTCGCCCGCTCAACAAAAATATGCGGAAGGGTCCAAAGATGCCGGCCAGGTCACAAGAGATAGTAGTAAACACCTCCTTTGATCGAATTGTCAGCGGACGGCCCACGATCCCAAGTAACCAGGGGACTCTACTACTTCGTGGGCAGTCATCGAATGGGAGAGGGATGGACGAACCAGTGCTCTCTCAGGCTCATGGTTGGTTGCCCAGATCAAAGCTACCCCTCTTATTCCGCCTCCAAGGACGTGCCCGGAATTCTTGGGCTTGAGAGGAAGGAACGTTGGTGGGCCAGGCCCCTCCTCCTCCATCACGTAAAGAGGTACGAAGTAAAGTAAACCTTGACCTCAACTGCAAAGAGTCTAGACCACCACTGTCAGTCTGTCACCACTAAACGTTCGCGATTGTCGGGTAAAGCCACAAACGGCGTGTAAACTATTGCCGCTGCGTCGAGGTCTTTTCCGATGGAGCTAGATTTATGTGTGTCATCTCTCACAGCGTCCGTCCACTCATGATTGGGCATCGTGGAATTATTGTTGCAATTTTGCGTGTCTGGTTGGACGGAATGGTTTGGGGCGCCGATGAGGGAGGGAGCGCAGACGGCTTTCTCAGGGAGGATGCCCCACACTTTGCCTCTCTGAGCCAGAAGTGCAGACGCAAAACCCAGCATCAAATGTATTGGCTCTTGCATCTTGGTATTCCGTGTGTAATCTAAAATCTGCACGGTATCGAAGGCTTCGTACTCCTTCATGTGAAGTAAGCAGTGTAAGTATCAGTCAAGCGGTGTGGAAGGGTAGAGACGATCTTGGAGTCTGGCCCTGTAATGTATGCCATTTATACTAGTCATCCAGACGTTTAGATGAAGGTGAAATGGACCAAAGAAAAAAGAAAGGTCGAAAGAGGAGGGAAAATGAGGGTGAAACCAGAAATAGCGAGGTGAACCACAATCCAGCATGGCAACATGGGGTAGAACTCGCAGGGATTATGCAAGGTCTCCGCAACAGATCAGCGCGTGGCTTTCAGGGATGTTCGTCCGGCAGAGTTGCTTGTCCTCCGTTCCTTCCCGCATTTTGCTTTTTTTGGGTCCTTTCCCCCCCTTCAGTGTCCCCACCCCTCCCCCCATGCACGCCGCCACTGCTTCACTTTCTCATGGGAAATAGGGGGGTACTTTGCCTGCAGTCGACTTTTCAGAGGAAATTCGCTGGTGAAATCCGAGCATTTCGAAAGGTGTTCAATAACCACAATGTTAGCGAGGGATGCAATAGAGACGATGGAGCTGGAGAAAGAATTATGGAAGGAATTCGATATTCCTCTCAGGGGAAATGGCGACGGGCCCTGTCCGTGACGCCTACTCCGTACTACTTCGTAGTATAGAGGTTTGTCACTATTCGGACATCTACATTCCCCGGTTTGCACGACGAAGTAGGCCAGCACAGTCAAGAGCACTAGCTTGTAGTCGCCTGCGACAAGACACCTGAAAGCACTGGCCATCAGCTCCTTTCCCCACGTCGCATGTTTATGGCAGCTTCGCCGGATCTTTTCATTCCAGGTGCGTTCAGGGCAGGGTCCGGGGAAAGTGGTGGGCAAGAAAACGCGAAGGATTCAGTCTTGCTAATCTTTATAACCAGGGTTCCATCGACATAAGTTTGCTGAGCCTTGCCTTGTTCGTTTAATTTCCGGTGATCGCCTTACCTTGCCAATTTGATACGTGCGTGTTAGAGAGGGTTCCTAGTTAAGTTGGGCTCCGACTTCGTTGCTATTTTCCTCTCCCAAAGGCATAAAATACCGAGTTCGTCGAGAATCCCGGCCCGCACACGTGTGAATGAGACAGCGGATCGAGAATGCCGAGGGTGGGTCGCAATCGAACCGGGGCGCTTGAGTGTTTTGGGTGCCGGTGGGTGATTTCGCAAAGATAAATACCAAGAAACCAAGCCCATTTTGTGTCCACGATGTGAAGAGTCTTGTGAGTGGCTGGATCTCTCGGGAGAAAACTACGAAGTAACTTACTTTACTGGTTACTGGAGGAATTCCCAGCCTGGCGTTGCGTGGAGGGGTGCTAATAGAAATCCTCGACCACTCAATCAGAGCGCAAACCTCGTAGGACTTGTCAAGGCTTCTTTCCAACGCAGTATCATACTTGGACAATACTTTGTAAAACGTACTCTCGTCAATAACTCCATCGGTATTCAACGAATACTTTCATAACTGACATAAAAATAAGCCCCCATTCCCTGCCTATAAATTTGGACATCATGCGATGCTCTCATAAGCTAGGCAAACTGCAGGTCATGCCGCGTGGGCGAACCCCTGGGTTATCCCTGACAATGTGAAGCGGATGGAGACGGGCAGAAAGGAGGATCGAAAAAAATGGGCAAAACAACATCCAAGTTGCGGTGAGAGAACAAAATGCCAAAGGATGGAGGAATCCCCAAGTCAAGGCATCCCAGTGAAGGAAGCGAGGACCCAGGGATGGCGTGTCTAGTAAGATGAAGGTTCTGGAAATGATTCTAGAAGGACCCACACGCTCTAGGGATATCTGGGGTAACGGGTAGTGTGGTATACTGTAGTGTTTGCGGTGAGAAACGAAGGAGTATTAGTGTCCAATCGAGAAGGCTGTGCTGCTGCTGAAATGCTGGTGCAGTTTAAGATAGGCCAGAAAAGTGGCAGTCCAGAGAAGTACATTTATCAATGAAGAACAATAATATGCGGAGAGAAGGAATTCATACTCCAGTTTTATTGGCACCTACGAGAGTAACGGTACGGAGAACTGTTGTGTTGATTTTTTTAACAGTGCGTGTGTCCCTTTGGGTCCAGAGAAACCGAAAGGTGGACCATTACGAGATTAGAGCCACAGAGCTGAGAGAACGAGACTGCAGTGCCTCCTTCAGCCGGGGCGAGGGATAAAATATTGACATCGATGATTTGAGGTGAAATCAACTGGATGTCAAGAGATGTTTAGTGGATTGAAAGTTACGATGGGATGATTGGCATAGCGCAACAGGACACATGTGGTCTTATGTATTACGATTTATTTAATCGTTGAGACCATCACCAAGTCCTCAACCTCATCTTCAACTTGGTCAGGACGAGCCTCCTCGTTGTTGCGTACAGTTAGCAAGTAAAGGGGAGGACTCTTGCCCATCATTCACCCACTCGGACTGACGGGACTAAATTGGCCTCACCTCAGTGTTGCTTCAAATAGCTCCATGTGATCAAGAGTCTCATTATGCTCTGTCAGGATACGCTAGGCAATGCGACTCTACATTGATGTACTGGCTAATAGAGTAGGAATCTCATCAATTGATATAAACTATTGTATGTGTACTCATACGAAGTATACGTAACATTGTATTTTTGGTCAATTTTGAGTTCTTCTTATTTGAGTTCTTCTTAATAATGTCTCCGCAAGAGCCTTTTACGAACGAAGCATTCGTTCCTCACCGCCCCGGTCAGACCATCTAATATTCTTCAATTATTCGTGGAACACCGTAGGGACGGTAACATTGCGAAGACGAGAAAAAGAGATACGGAGTATGAGAAAATGTCTCGCCTTGAAGAGCCTTAACAATGTTGATGTAAAGGCAGAACACTGTCAGGGGAGCAAATACAAGCCACTTTTCCAGCGGTTCCAATGAAGTAAAGGCGGCACTGCCAGCAGCTAGACCGTCCGTATCGAAGCAAGATTAAGGACACTCACTAAATATTGGATTTTGCGTCAATCGATTGCGAGTTGCTTCTGGCAAAGTACGGAGTATGTTAATTGTTACTGGCGTGCGTCATCCCGGAATACCAAACCTCGTCCACGTGGGTGAACTGGGCCTGGCTAACTGATCCTTGGTCGACCGGATTCCCCGACAGGTTGTATCTGTACACTGAGTGTTTCATGGTCGACTAGGGTACTCAGCGACGCGTTGCGACAAGGCAACGGAAAGAGACCCACTACTAAGGGAGACTTCGTATGGTGCAATTGTGGAGGTTGATTTGAAAAGAAAAGATTTGCTTTCCAGGTCGAGTATAAGATCAATTCCATTCATTGTTCGAAGACTTAATTTTTAATGAAATCGACAAGGTGTATGTACTGCGAAGTTGTACAATCAGTTGGGGAAGGAATCGAAGGGAGTCAGTATTCCGCTCGTCCACCAAACAGCCACTGCGGAATCATTCCTGTTCTTCGATTCTCATGCCATTACTTCGTAATGTTGGCCTTCTTTACGAAGTGCTCTGTAAATGGTATATTTGCTAGTAGGAATGTTGGTCATTATCGGCAGGAAAAGGGAGGTCACACAGCACCCGAAATGTCTCGGCCGAGAAAGAAGCAGAGGCTCATCTTGAACAAGCCAACCAAACACAATAACGC
>Ga0164243_10009777_pt1 | contig 13891 bp, 14 predicted proteins | sample OricompcompostOP_FD_108781 | JGI IMG/M metagenome (GOLD analysis project Ga0164243, IMG submission 108781) | Organic Plus compost microbial communities from Emeryville, California, USA - Original compost - Organic plus compost (OP) | ecosystem: Engineered > Solid waste > Mixed feedstock >... | reverse complement strand
CCAGCCGACCAATGAACAGCGCGATCTCTACCGCATTGCGGCCGACCAGATCGCTTACAATACCGGGTTGATCAAACCGGGCGTGACGCTGCTTGAACTGTCCCAGACCTGCCGATTACCGCCTCCGGACTGCCGGCCCAACCGCTACGGCGTTCTGATCCACGGCGTCGGCCTGTGCGATGAATATCCAAGCGTCTACCACCCGGAGGATATAGACGAACACGCCCCGGAAGAGCCGCTGCAGCCCGGCATGGTACTCTGCGTGGAAAGCTATACGGGCCGGCTCGGCGGCCGCGAGGGCGTGAAGCTCGAGGAACAGGTTCTTGTCACCGAAACCGGCACGGAAAAGCTTTCAAGCTATCCTCTTGATCCACGCCTTTCGTGAGCAATTCCGGAAAGGAGCCTAAAGCGCGGTCCCAGTTCAGAAGCGCAACGAGAACACTGGCGCCTTCAGGCCGGCAATGTAAGGCAATCCCTTGCGTCTAGCGGTCCAGCCGACGACACGAAGTTCCGCCACCTTCGGCTCGAAGCGGCGGGCGAGATCCCAGGTCCGGCAGTCTATGGCGCATACATCCGCCCTGCCATCGGCAACGGCGATGATCGAGGCGCGGTGTCCCCCTGTTTCGATGCGCTCACGGAAGATGTGAAGCCCCCCGCCCATCGCCTCGAGATCGCGCTTCAGCGCAATGACGCCGGACATGGAATCACCGCTGTTGAAGGCAAGACGGGCGCCTCGGAGGAGATCGAGGGGAAGAGACGATGCGCCGGCCTTGTCTGGTTTGGCACCGTCGGGAGCGTCGTGTCTTGAAGTCCCCCCCTCTGATAGCTGGGTTTCAGCAAAGTCTGCCCACCGCATCAACACGGCGCTGGAATAAAACTCCCCCTCCCCACCCTGGAATTCCGAATAATCCGGCTGGCCGACGACGCGCACATGGGCGGAAAGGCCCATTTCCATCGGCCCCCAGCAGGTCTGAGCAAATAGCAACCGCGGATGTCTCCATAGCGTATGCAGGTCGAGTTCGTCAGGCGGGAGTGTCGCCGGATCGGACGCGATGACCGCCCCGGCCGCATCGCGGATGCCTCCAGGCACTGCGGGCATATCCGCGTTTCGTCGCACCAGGCGCTCGGGGGCGTCGATCCCTTGCCTAAGCAGTTCCTCGCGCAACACCGCCCAGTGCGCATCCGTCTCCGATTGCACCTCAGGCCAGTCATACATTGGCAAAGCGGCGATGAAATCGCTCATGCCGCCTTATCGAGCCTCAGATATACCGAATGCAAGCTCGACGTCATTCCTTGGGCGGCTTTGCCGGCACAGGCACGGTGCCGCCACCCGTGAAGGAGCGGCCGAGAACCCGAGGCCGGAACGCACGGCCCTGCTCCGGCGTGCGGCGGAGCACCGGATGTGGCACCGGCTCCTTCGCCTTGAAGGCGAAGTCCGTCAGAAGCGCAAAATAGTTCGGATAGGCATAGCCGCCATTCATCTTCAGCCATTCCTCACGGCGCGAGCGGAACAGGGCCGGCAGACGATACCAGGGAACCGTCGGCATCTTGTGATGCACAAGATGCAGGTTGTTGTTCAGAAACAGGATCGAGAGCGGCGAACGCTCAACGATGATGGTGCGGCCATCGGGCCGCTCCGACCATTGATGTTCGGCGAAAGTGCGGATCGAGATGATCGACTGTCCGAACCATGCCGGCACGAGCACATAGAGCCAGATCGGCATGCCGAAGCCATAAACCACGATCGGCAGAACCACCGCCAGGCCCAGGCAATGGAGAAGCCATGCCTTCCGCACCACCCGGTCACCGTCGAGCATCAGCTTCACCTCCGAAGAGATGAAGCCGGCATTCGTAATCAGCGGCCCGAAGAAAAAGCGGCCGATCATGGTATTGTTGACGGCGAGCATGAAGCGCACCACGCGCGGCAGTTCCTCATATTGCCAGAGCGCCCGGTAATAGCTTTCCGGGTCCTCGAAGGGATCGGTCAGCCGCTCGTCCGCATGGTGGCGCAGATGCAACGCCTTGAACCGGCGATAGGGATAGACGAGCCCGATCGGCAGTCCGACCAGAGCTTCGTTGACCACAGCATTGCGCGTAGGATGGCCATGCAGACATTCATGCATCAGCGAGGATTGCATGGCTACGGTGAGGATGAGGACGGCCAGGGATGCCAAGGGCCATTCCGGCCAAAGCAGAAAGCCGGCTCCGGCCCATGCCGCATAGCAGGCTATGATGAGAAAGATTGTCGGCCACTCGATAGCCGGCGGGCCGACATGCCGGTTCCCCTTTTTGCGAGTCATCGCTGCCCCTGAACCCGCGCTTTTCGCGCTTCTGTGGTCCGAATCCTTTTGATCTGCTGACACAATACTGTCAGCATGCCACCGGCCCGCAATGCGATTTTGCGCACAAAATGTTTATATTGCTCATCAAATATTGCGATTGTTTATTATAGTAAACATTAGAGTCGATAAATCACATTGCAGGTTTCCATGGACAAGCGTGATCTTGCCGATCTGTTTCGCGACCGCCTGAAAGCGCTCATGGCGCGCTCAGGCCAGAACCAATCGGCCTTTGCAGCGGCAATCGGTATTGACCGCTCCGCTCTTTCCCAGCTTCTTTCCGGTACGGCGACACGCCTCCCCCGGGCGGAAACCCTGCTCAATATCGCCGCAGAGCACAAGGTGTCACTCGACTGGCTTTTGGGCCTGAGCCATGACGAGGGAGTCACGGGCGAATTGCGCGCCAGCCTGGAAATTGCCGAGGCACCCGGCGGCTTCGATCGTACCTTGCTTGCCAAATGGCATGCCGAGGCCGTCGGTACCAAGATTCGCTATGTGCCGGCAGGCATTCCCGACCTGCTTCGGACGGAAGCCGTCATCGCCTATGAAGCGGAGGCGGCCGAACAGAACCGCGCCACCCAGATCGATGAGGCGCAGTACAGGATCGATTACAATCGCCGGCCGGAGACCGACATGGAGGTCTGCATGCCAAGGCAGACTCTGGAGATATTTGCCAAAGGACAGGGCATCTGGTCCGATCTGCCCGAAAGCATCCGTGTGAAGCAAATCGATCACATGGTGCGGCTGCTGGACGACCTCTATCCTACATTTCGCCTGTTTCTTTATGACGGGGCGAAACGCTTCTCGATCCCTTATACGATTTTCGGCCCGATCCGCGCCGCGATCTATGTCGGCGGCATGTATCTTGTGCTGAATGCGACGCAGCCGGTGACGACCCTGACGCGGCATTTCGATTTTCTCATCCGCAGCGCGGAAGTGAACGCGGACGAGGCCGCGGCATTCGTCTCGTCACTCAAGCTCGCCTGACGGATCGCATTTAGCCATCGCATCTCGCGGCGCGTTGACGCCATATAAAGATTTCTTTATATGATTATCTCGATATGAAAATTTTGGAAGATAAGCCTCCCATGGACAACCCGATCGACGCGCTGCTGGCCGAAAAAGGCGTCCTGCTGGCCGATGGTGCAACAGGAACCAATCTTTTCGCCATGGGCCTGCAGTCGGGCGAGGCGCCTGAACTGTGGAATGAGAGCGCTCCGGAAAAGGTGGAAGCGCTGCATCAGGGCTTTGTCGATGCCGGTGCGGACATCATCCTGACCAATTCCTTTGGCGGCACGCGGCACAGGCTGAAGCTGCACGGTGCGCAGGACCGCGTGTATGAGCTGAACCGCAAGGCGGCGGAACTTGCCCGCAAGGTTGCGTCCTCCGCCGGCCGCAGGGTTATCGTGGCCGGTTCCGTCGGCCCAACGGGCGAGTTGCTCCAGCCGCTCGGCGCCCTCACCTATGAAGAGGCTGTCGATGCCTTTGCCGAGCAGATCGAGGGCCTGAGGGCCGGCGGCGCCGAGGTCGCCTGGATCGAGACCATGTCGGCCCCCGGCGAGATCAAGGCTGCTGCCGAGGCCGCTATCCGTGTCGGCCTGCCTTACACCTACACGGGGTCCTTCGACACGGCCGGCCGCACCATGATGGGGCTCGCGCCGAAGGATATCCATGGCGTGGTCGATGAGCTCGATACAAAAGCGGTCGCGGTCGGTGCCAATTGCGGCGTTGGCGCTTCCGATATACTGGCTGCACTGCTCGATATGTCGGAAGCGAAGCCGGATGCAACCATCGTGGTCAAGGGCAATTGCGGCATCCCCGAATTCCGGGGTTCCGAAATTCATTATTCCGGCACGCCCGAACTGATGGCGGATTATGTCCGCCTCGCCGTGGACGGTGGCGCGAAGATTATCGGCGGCTGCTGCGGAACATCCTTCGAGCATCTGAAAGCGATGCGTGCGGCGCTTGACAGCCATACCAAGGCGAGCCGGCCGACCATCGACGACATTGTCTCGCGCGTCGGCCCCATGCGCAACAAGACGGCCGGCGAAAGCGGTGCGGCAACGGCTCCTGCCGGGCGCCGCGAAAGGCGCCGCGCTCGGGCCTGATCGGGCGCGGCAGCAGAGCGCCACACGTGGTCACAAGATTTCTGTGACAAACATGAGGCAAACCGTCTCGCCCTCGTGAGGTTATCCGGCGACAGCCTTCAGCAGGGCATTCGTGATCGACTGCTTCCACCCCATGGCTTCGGCCCAGGGGTCGGCTTGTTCCAGCCGAGCGGCCATGTCGCCGATATGAAAACTGTTAGCGGCCTTCAGCGATGTCAATTCCTCCCAGGAAACGGGCATTGCGACAGGCGCGCCCGTTCTTGCCCGTGTCGAATATGGCGCGATCGCCGTCGCTCCGCGCTCGTTCCGCAGATAGTCGATGAAGACCTTGCCCTTGCGCTTCGCCTTCGAGGCTTGCGCGATATACCGATCGGGCTCCTCTCCCGACATCTGCTTGGCGAAATCATGGGCGAACTGCTTCACCTCCGGCCATTCGGCCCGCCTCTCCAGCGGCGCGACGACGTGAATGCCCTTGCCTCCGGTCACCAGCGGCACCGACTTCAGCCCGATCTGCTCCAGCCGCTCCCGGACGTCGAATGCCGCCTCCCGCACATCGGAAAAGGTCAGCCCTTCGTCAGGATCGAGATCGAAGACCAAGCGGTCAGGATATTCCAGCCGATCGATGCGCGAACCCCAGATGTGGAATTCGAGAGTGCCCATCTGGACTGCGGCTATGATGCCGGCCAGATCGTCGACATAGAGATAACTGTCTTTCTGTCCGTCCTTCTCGACAATATCCATGCGCCTGATCGCATCAGGAAAGCCCTTGGACTCGTGCTTCTGGAAAAAGCATTGGCCCTCGCTGCCTTCCGGACAGCGCACAAGGCTGATCAGCCGCTTTTCGACAAAGGGCAAGATGCGCGCGGCCACTCTCTCATAGTGAGCTGCGAGATCGGCCTTGGTAACGCCCTGCTCGGGAAACAAAACCTTGTCGGGGCTCGAAAGACGAACGCCCGCGAATGTGTCGCGCTGCTCGTGCGTTCCCATCGGGCTTCTCCTTGATCAACAATCCGATGACAGCCTCTGGAACGGCTGGGGAATTCCCGGTGCTGGCTGCTAGAACCGGCCGGTCTGCCGGAAAATGTCGAATGTCGCCCGGATATGATCGGCTGCCGCCTTCACCGGAGCGCTGGCATCCGGCGCAACGATCATGCCCAGATGATAATTGCCCATCGGGGGCAAACCGTCTTTCGGACCGAGTTCGACCAGATCATCGCCTATGAAGGATTTCGGCAAGGGTGCGACCGCCAGATCGGAAAGGATCGCCGCCCGCTGCCCCGCCGTATGCGCGCTCATATAGGCGACGCGGAACTTGCGCCCCACCCCGCTCAACGCATCAAGCGCCCCTGCCCGCCAGATGCAGCCTTCCTCCCAAAGCGATACCGGCAGCGGTTCGCGCATATGGGCGCAGCCGCCCTTGGCGCCAGCCCACACGATCGGCTCCGTAAGCAGGATTTCCACATCCGTACTGCCAGCATTATCCGAGCAGGTAAGCAGCGTGATGTCCAATTGGCGCGCTGCCAACCGCTTTCTCAAATTGGAACTCTGATCGATCACCACGTCCACCGCGATCGCCGGATGCGACTGCGCGAAGCGCTTCAAGACATTGGGCAGCACCCTTTCGCCAAAATCATCCGGTGAGCCAAGCCGCACAATGCCGCTGATATCCGGCATGACGAATTTCGACACCGCCTCGCGATTGATTGCGAGCAATCGCCGCGCGAAGGTCAACAGCATCTCGCCATCCGTGGTCAGCGAGACCGAACGCGCATCCCGCAGGAACAGCGCGCGGCCCAATACCTCCTCCAGCTTCTTGATCTGCATGGAGACCGCCGAAGGCGTGCGGAATACCGCATTTGCGGCAGCCGTGAAGCTGCCCGTCTCGGCTATAGCGACAAAGGTGCGCAGCACATCCAGTTCAAGCAGCGGGAGGGGGTGATTGAGCGGGGCGTTCATCGATTCCTCTTATCAAAAACATTGAACGAAAGCTTCACTTCATTTCGTTTGATTGAATATCAATTACCCCCCATAGTCAATAGCGACCGGACAGAAGCCGGTAGCGAGAAGGAGAAGAGAGATGTCGATATTGTCGATCATCAGCCACTATGTCGAAGCTTACCGGGTCGACCGTCAGCGTACACGCACCGCGCGGCTGATTGGCAGCCTGCCAGCGGAAATCCGCAAGGATATCGGTTGGCCTGGCTCCTATGCCCCGAAGGGTCCCAGAATGAGTGGACTCGACCGTTCATGACCCTCAACTGCGACGATGCAAGAACTACGACCGGCCGCCTGAGGGCTGCCGGCAAGACGGCCTGATGACAGGCGGCCGGTCGGAAGAGACAGGATCGGAGACGGCGAATGTCTATTTTCACAACCCTGCGCCACTTCTTCATCGAATACAGCGCCATCATGGAGCAGGCGCGAACCGGCCGCCGACGGACTAGCCCGACGAACGAAGGGCAGATAAAGAGCCACCGGAAGCGCTTCTAGAGACCGGCATCACGCCATGTCGCATTTCCTATCCTGTGCTTCGCTTTTGACGCGTATGCGCCGCTTAGGCACTCCTATATGAGCAGCGAACGAACGATCACCGGCGGCAACAGCCGATCCGGCAGCCGATGGAGATAGATGATGAAACTGTTTGGCCGCGTCCTGCGCCGACGCCATGAAACAAACCTGACCACCGAACTGGAACGCCAGCGGCTCGCCAAGACGATGCCCGGCCAGACCGGGGCGCTCGCAGCCTCCCGCCTTGGCTTTATCGTCAACTGACGCAGGCCCGTAGCCATTTCTGTGACCGCCGTGCCGGCTGCCTGCCCGCGCGGCGGTTTGCGTATTGAGCAGAATCCCGAAGAGCGATGAAATTTGTCTCTTTCCGCAGCCACATGCCATTGACAGAAAAGCGTTTTCCTGATGACGCTTTGCTGATCGCGACATGGCCTGCTGGTTAGCGGGGAGGTTTGGATGACGCCAAAGAACGCCGTCAAAAGATCGATCGTCTTTTTTCTCATTCCTGATTTCACGATGATCGCCTTTGCCACGGCGCTCGACCCTTTGCGCTCGGCCAATCGCATGCTCGGTTATGAGGCTTATTCCTGGCGGCTGGCCAGCGTGGACGGCAAGCCCGTGCGCGCCTCGAACGGCGTCGAGGTGGCGGTCAACTCATCTCTGGAGGAAGAGCGAAAGAAGATGACCGGACAGGACCGGCCTTCCATGGTCATCGTCTGCACCGGCCTCAATGCCGACCGCTACTCGAACAAGACGGTCTTCGCCTGGCTGCGCGAGGAATACAATCGCGGCGTGGCGCTGGGCGGCCTGTGCACCGGCGCACATGTTCTCGCAGCCGCCGGCCTGCTTGCCAACAAGCGCTGTGCTATCCATTGGGAGAACCTGCCCGGCTTTGCCGAAGCCTTTCCCAAAGCCAATGTCTTTGCCGATCTCTTCGAGATCGATTCCAACATCTATACCTGCGCCGGTGGCACGGCAGCGCTCGACATGATGCTGAAGCTCATTGGTGAGGACTTCGACGACAATCTGGTCAACAGCGTCTGCGAACAAATGCTGACCGACCGGGTGCGCAGCCCTTCGGACCGTCAGCGCCTGCCTCTGCGGGCGCGGCTTGGCGTGCAGAATTCCAAGGTGCTGACCATTATCGAGCTGATGGAGGCCAATCTCTCCGAGCCGCTGTCGCTCGTGGAAATCGCCGAAAGTGTCGGACTTTCACGCCGGCAGATCGAGCGCCTTTTCCGTCAGGAGATGGGACGCTCGCCGGCCCGCTACTATCTGGAGGTTCGCCTGGACCGAGCCAGGCACCTGCTCATCCAGTCATCCATGCCCGTGGTGGAGGTGGCTGTCGCTTGCGGTTTCGTCTCGGCTTCGCACTTTTCCAAGTGCTATCGCGAACTCTATGCCCGCTCTCCCCAGCAGGAGCGTGCCGACCGCAAGCAATTGTTGGCAGCTTAAGCGCGACTATCTTTCGGCGAGACTTACGGGTCGTTCCACATCCAGAAGCGGTCGTCCCACATCTTTTCGCCAATCAGGCAGTCATACTTGCCTTCCGAAGCCGCTGTCATCACGAGGAAATCCGATGGATTCCTGCCGGCCAGCTCGATCACCAGCTTGCGGCGGATCGCCTCCGGGAACTGGGTCCAGTCGTTGACCGGGATCATGAAGGCTCCCGGCCCGCCGATCACGCATTGGGCATAATAGTTGTCGAGATCATCGATGCTGAACGAACTCGCCGCGCCGCCATTCGTCATGAGCGGAAGGCCGTTGATCGTAATGCCTTTCGATACAAGTTCATCGCGCGCGACATCCACCCGCGATCCTTGATTGTTCGGGCCATCGCCCGAAATGTCGAGGACGCGCCGCGCGCCCTTGTAGGCGCTTTCGGCGAAGATATCCCTGGCGAAATTGATAGCCCCGGAAATCGAGGTGCGGCGCGCGCTGCCTGGCGGCTGGGCGGTAAGGCGGGAGGCAACGCGCTCGGCGTCCTCGGCAGAGGCAATCGTCGTCCAGGGCACGATCACGTGCTGGGAACTGTCCCCTGCCCATTCGAAATAAGTGATGGCGATCTTCCCGTACAGCCCGTCCTCGATGGCTCGGATCACGTCCTCATGCGTGAGGGCGGCCACATAGCCGTCGCGCTGGATTCTCAATTCGTCCGGCGACATTGAAAGGGAGACATCGACCGCCAGCACAAGCTCGACATCGACAGGCTCCTGGGCCAAGATCGGGGTCGTGACAGCCGCAAAGAGGGCGGCACAGACCCCGCCTGCGACGACGCAACCAGAAATCCCCCTCCGTGAAGTGGCCCAGCCTGTCATGGAGGAAATGATATTCGGCGACGGCCAGCCGGGAAGCAGAAACGCGTTTCAGGCTCTTCACGTTTTCGCGATGAATGAAATGATGGGCACCGGCGCGACATTTTTGCCCGCCGCCCACGCTCCACATCCCGCGCCCTTTTCTGTGAGCGAAACGGCTGGGGGCCTAGCCTGTCAGGCCCTCAGCGCCGTGTTCTCCGGATCGAACGGGCTCTCCGCGATGACCGTCGCCTTGTGCGGATTGCCGAGGATCTTGATCTCCAGTTCGGTGCCCTCTGCGGCGCATTCGGGCTTGACCATGGCGAGCGCCAGACTCTTGCCCACCCGCCAGCCGTAGCCGCCATGGGTGGCACGGCCGACAAGCACTCCATCCTTGTGGATCGACTCCGAGCCCCGGGCATCCGCGTCGGCCACGCCATGCACTTCAAGCGTGACATAGGTCCATCTCGGCCCTTTCTCCCGCAGTTGCACCAGAGCGTCGCGGCCGATGAAATCGCCCTTGTCGGGATGAACGAAGCGGTCCAGCCCGCTTTCCCAGGCAGAATATTCGATCGAAAGCTCGCGCGGGATGAGCCTGTAACTCTTTTCAATCGCCATGGCAGTCATGGCGCGGATGCCGAAAGGCTTGATGCCGAATTCCGCACCGGCCTCCATGAGGCGATCGAAGATGTAGTTCTGCATCTCGATCGGGTGATGCAACTCCCAGCCCAGTTCGCCGACAAAGTTGACGCGTAGCGCATGCGCGCTCGCCGCACCGACCGAGATCGGCTTGCCAGAAAGCCAGGGGAAATCCTCGTTGGCCAGGCTGGTGCGCGTGAGCTTCTGCAATAGGTCGCGGCTTCTCGGTCCGGCAAGCACCAGAACGCCATACATCTGCGTGATAGGCTGCAGTACAACCGACCCATCGGTCGGACAAAGCTTGCGCAGCACGTCGTGATCATGCGCCTCATAAGCGCCGGCCGATACGAGATAGAAGCGGCCCGGCTTCCATTCATAAACCGTGAATTCCGATTTCACGCCGCCATGCCTGGTCAATAGATGGCAGAGCGCAATGCGGCCGCGCTTCTTCGGGATACGGTTGGCGAGGATCGAATCCAGCCACCCGCGGGCGCCCGGCCCCGACACCTCCATCTTGGCGAAGGCCGACATGTCGAGAACGCCGACATTCTCATGGACATTCTTCACCTCGTTGCCGATATGCTCGAAATAGTTCGAGCGCCGGAAGGACCATTTCTCCACGATGCGGCCGTCTTCCAGCGGCTCGGCATGGTTGTGATTGGTCAGAACGTCGGCGCCGACGCCGAGTTCTTCCTTGGGAACTTCATAGCCTTCTGGCGCAAACCAGTTTGCGCGCTCCCAGCCATAGACCGAGCCGAAGACTGCACCGAGCTTCTTCAGCCGGTCATAGACCGGCGTTGTCTTCAGAGGCCGCGCGGCGGCGCGCTCCTCGTCCGGATAATGCATGGTGAAGACATTGGCATAGGCTTCCTCGTTCTTTTCCTTGAGGTAGCCTTCCGTGGCATAGGGGCCGAAGCGGCGAGGATCGACGCCCATCATATCGATCGTGGGCTCGCCGTCGACGATCCACTCGGCAAGCTGCCATCCCGCCCCGCCGGCCGCCGTCACGCCGAATGAGTGGCCTTCGTTAAGCCAGAAATTGTTCAGGCCCGGCGCAGGCCCGATGATCGGGGAGCCATCCGGCGTATAGGCGATGGCGCCGTTATAGATCTTCTTTATGCCTACCTCGCCGAATGCTGGGACACGCGCGATTGCCGTGTCGACATGTGGCATCAGGCGTTCGAGATCTTCCTGGAAAAGCTCGTATTCGCTGTCATCCGACGGCCCGTCGACATAGCAGACGGGAGCGCCCTTTTCGTAAGGGCCGAGCAGCAATCCGCCATTCTCCTCGCGCATATACCAGGAGGAGTCGCTTTCGCGCAGCACGCCCATTTCCGGCAGGCCCTGCTTCTTACGCTCCAGAATCGCCGGATGGGGTTCGGTGACGATGTACTGATGCTCGACGGGGATGACCGGAATATTGATGCCGACCATCTCACCCGTCTTGCGCGCGAAATTGCCGGTGCAGGAGACGACATGCTCGGCGGTGATGTCGCCCTTGTCGGTCTTCACCAGCCATTTGCCGTCCGGCCTCTGTTCGAGGCCGGTCACCGTCGTGTTGCGGTAGATCGTGGCGCCGCGGTCGCGGGCGCCCTTGGCGAGCGCCTGGGTGAGATCGGCCGGCTGGATATATCCGTCTTCGGGGTGCTGGATCGCGCCGAGCAGTCCGTCCGTCTCGCAAAGCGGCCAGACCTCCTTCACCTGCTCCGGCGTCAGAATGTTGACCGGCACGCCAATCGTCTCTGCGACACCGGCGTAATACATATATTCGTCCCACCGGTCCTTGGTGCGCGCCAACCTGATATTCGAGCATTGGGTGAAACCGACATTCATGCCTGTTTCCTTCTGGAGCTCCTGGTAGAAGCGCACCGAATATTTGTGGATCTGGCCGACCGAGTAGCTCATGTTGAAGAGCGGCAGCAGACCGGCGGCATGCCACGTCGAGCCGGAAGTCAATTCCTTGCGCTCAATGAGTACGACATCCGACCAGCCCTTTTTGGCCAGATGGTAGAGTGTCGAGACGCCGACCACTCCACCCCCGATGACGACCGCACGCGCTTCCGTTTTCATCCCGGCATCCCCTGCAAAACCGAGCTGCGGGGTCTGGCCCCGCTGCTTCACAAGCTTCGAATAGTCAGGGACAATATTCCGCTCCGCAAGTCCGCATTCGGCCTGTTTGCGACATCGCGGGAAAGTCTCGCGACTCGGATGCACTCCTCGCCGCAGAATGGTCCATGACTGGCCGGCACCGCCCGCCCGGGGCGAGCATAGGAAGGATCGTGCCGTGGCAAAGATGGGGATTCCAGGTCGGAGGATTGAAAAGCCATGGCGCTTTATTTGCGTTCGCTCGCTCTGTTGGCCTATAGGTTCGGCATACATTCCGGAAATCGACAGCGGGATCGCATGGCGGAATACTCGGCTTTTTCGCTTCTCAAGCACGCATTCAACGGCAACAAGGGTTGGAAGCCCGCGTGGCGCAAGCCCGATCCCAAACCATCCTATGACGTGGTGATCGTCGGTGGCGGGGGCCATGGTCTCGCCACCGCCTATTATCTCGCCAAGGAACACGGCATTACCAATGTGGCGGTGGTGGAAAAGGGTTGGCTGGGTTCCGGCAATATCGGCCGCAACACCACCATCGTCCGCTCCAATTACCTCCTGCCGGAATCGATCCGCTTCTACGATTTCTCCGTGAAGCTGTGGGAGAACCTCTCCCATGACCTGAACTATAATGTGATGTTCTCGCAGCGCGGTGTGCTCAATCTCGCCCATTCGCCCTCCCAGGCCGACGATTACATCCGCCGCGGCAATGCGATGCTGCATGGCGGCGGCGATGCCGAATGGCTGACGCCCGACCAGATCGCGAAGGAAGTTCCCGGCCTCGACCTTTCAGGCTCGGCGCGCTTCCCCATCGTCGGGGGGCTGATGCAGCGCCGCGCCGGCACCGCCCGCCACGATGCTGTCGCCTGGGGTTTCGCCCGCGGCGCAGACCGGCGCGGCGTCGACATCATCGAGAATTGCGAGGTCACGGGCTTTCTGCGCGATGGCGACCGGGTGACAGGCGTGGTCACGTCCCGCGGTGAAATTCGTGCGAAGAAAGTGGCCGTGGCGGTCGCCGGCAGCACAGGCCGCGTCATGAAGCTTGCCGGCATCGAGCGGCTGCCGATCGAAAGCCATGTGCTGCAGGCCTTTGTCTCCGAATCGCTGAAGCCCTTCGTGAACTGCGTCGTCACCTTTGGCGCGGGGCACCTCTATATGTCCCAGTCTGACAAGGGCGGCCTGGTCTTCGGCGGCGACATAGACGGCTACAATACCTATGCCCAGCGGGGAAACCTGCCAGTGGTCGAGGATGTGATGAGCGAAATGGTCGCCATGTTCCCCAGCCTTGCCCGCATTCGCCTGCTTCGCTCCTGGGGCGGCGTAATGGACATGTCGATGGACGGCTCCCCTATCATCACCAAAGGCCCGCTACCTGGCATGTACCTGAATTCCGGCTGGTGCTACGGCGGATTCAAGGCGACGCCGGCCTCCGGCTGGACCTTTGCCTGGACCATCGCCAGGGATGAGCCTCACCCGATCAACGCGCCGTTCACGCTCGACCGCTTCAACCGCGGCATCCTCATCGACGAAAAGGGCCAGGGCGCAACGCCCCGGCTGCATTAGGTCCACCCATGCTGATCACCTGTCCCTATTGCGGTCCACGTGACCTTTCCGAATATACTTATCAGGGTGACGCCAACCGCACACGTCCCGATCCTGCGTCGACCGATCAGGCCGCGTGGAACGTCTATGTCTATGAGCGGACGAATCCGGCCGGCGACCATCGCGAATACTGGCAGCATTCCGGCGGCTGCCGCGCCCATCTCGTCGTGATCCGCAATACATTGACGCACGAGATATCGGAGGTCTCCTTCGCACGTGCCGAGCTCAATCACCATGCGGCGCCGCGGCGAATTACCGGAGCAAAAGCATGAGCGCCCGCCGTGCAGTCAAAGGCGGGCTT
>Ga0164243_10009776_pt1 | contig 13891 bp, 9 predicted proteins | sample OricompcompostOP_FD_108781 | JGI IMG/M metagenome (GOLD analysis project Ga0164243, IMG submission 108781) | Organic Plus compost microbial communities from Emeryville, California, USA - Original compost - Organic plus compost (OP) | ecosystem: Engineered > Solid waste > Mixed feedstock >... | reverse complement strand
GTCGCCGGAGCCGTCGACGACGTCCGCGTCCCGGATGACGAGCTCTTCCACGGTCCTGCCTCCTAGAAGAAGGTACGGATGTAGTCGACGACCGTGCCGTCCGCCTCCGCCACGGGGATCAGCGCCCACTTGTCGAAGGACGTGCAGGGGTGCGACAGACCGAGCCCCACCCAGTCTCCCACCTCCACGTCCGCCTCCGAAGAGGTGCGCAGCCACGCGTGCTGGTCGGACAGACCGGTCACCTCGACGCCCGTGGCCGGCCGCTCCGTCCCGTCGCGGCGCACCACCCGCGCCACCGGCAGATCCAGGTCGTACGCCGCGTCCCGCTTGCCCGCGTTGGTGAACGCCTGCTCCGCCGACGGCCGCGACACCACCTGCGTCCACAGCCGGAACGCCGGCTCCAGACCGCCCTCCTGAGGCACCCGGTTGAAGGGGGTCAGCCGCTCGTAGTGCCCGTCGTCGTGCGACACGTACGCACCCGAGCGCAGCAGCTTCAGCACGGGCGCCGACAGCTCGGGCACCTCGGCGAAGACGTCCGCGACCGCGTCGAACCAGGCGCTGCCGCCCGCGCTCACCACGATCTCGTCCAGCCCCGCGAACCGCCCCGCCTTGTCGAAGTCCACGGCCAGCGCCACCAGCCGCCGCAGCCACGCGCGCACCCGCGCGGGGTCGGCCTGAGGCACCTCGCCCTCGTACCCGGCGACCCCGGCCAGCCGCAGCGTCCGCGCGGCCGACACCGCATCGGCGACGGCCGCGCACTCCGCCTCCGTCCGCACCCCGGTGCGCGCGCCCTCACCGGCGGCCAGCTCGACCACCACGTCCACCGGCCGGGACGCCCCGGCCAGCGCCGCGTCCATCAGCTCCACCCCGCGCACGGAGTCGACGTAGCAGACGAACCGGAACGCCGGGTCGGCGTCCTGCTCGGAGGCGATCCAGCGCAGCGCCGCCGCGTCCACCAGCTCGTTCGCCAGGAAGACCCGTTCGACCCCGAACTCCCGCGCCACGCGCACCTGGTGGGGAACGGCCAGGGTGATGCCCCACGCGCCCCGCTCGATCTGGCGGTGGAAGAGCTGCGGCGCCATGGAGGTCTTGCCGTGCGGCGCGAACGCGAGACCGTGCCGCTCGGCGAACGTCTCCAGCGCCGCCAGGTTGTGCTCCAGACGCTCGGCGGACAGCGCGAGCACGGGGGTGGTGAAGCCGCCGGTGAAAAGGTTCCGCCGCTGGGCGGCGAGCTCGCCGACCGTGAGGTCCGCGGCGTCCGGCGGGAGGCCCTTGAAGCGGTGACCGACCCGTTCCTCGGTGAGGCGGGCGAGAGCATCGTGGACCATGGAGCCTCCCTGATCAGGTGCGTTGCGCATATTGCAACACTCATTGCGTATATCGCTCACCGCTGTCTAACATCTCCGCCACACGCGGTCAACGGACACCGCGTCCCCCGCCCCGACGAGGAGCCCCGCCATCGTGACCGTCACCGGAACCGGCAACGCCCCCGACGTCGTCGACGTCGTCGCGCTCGGCGAGTCCATGGTGACGTTCCTGCCGTCCCGCCCCGGCCGCCTCGCCGACGTCCCCGCCTTCCACCGGTCGATCGGCGGCGCGGAGTCCAACGTGGCCTGCACACTCGCGGCGGCCGGCCACACCACACGCTGGGTCAGCCGCGTCGGCGCGGACGGCTTCGGCGACCACCTCGTCGAGGCGATCGGCGCGTACGGCGTCGACGTGTCGCACGTCCGCCGCGACCCGTCCCGCCCCACGGGCGTCTACTTCCGCACGGCGGGCGACCGCGCGGGCGACACGCACGAGGTCGCCTACTACCGGGCGGGCTCGGCGGCGTCGGCGATGTCGCCGGCCGGCGTGGACCTGGAGGCGGTACGGGCGGGACGGGTGCTGCATCTGTCGGGCATCACGGCGGCGTTGTCGCAGGACTGCCTGGCCCTGATGCGCGAGCTGACCGGCCCCCGGCCTGGGCGCCCGTTGATCTCCTTCGACGTGAACCACCGCCCGGGCCTGTGGGGCGAGGGCCAGGATCCGGATGTGCTGCTGGAGCTGGCCCGCAGGGCGGACATCGTCTTCGTGGGAGACGACGAGGCGCGCCAGGCATGGGGGCTGCACGGCGCCCGTGCGGTGCGGGAGGCCCTCCCCGAACCTGAGATCGTCGTCGTCAAGCAGGGCAAGGGCGGAGCGGTCGCCTTCGACAAGGAGACCGACGGCCTGTGCGAGGACGCCGACGGCACCGCGACGTTCGTACGCGCCGTGCACGTCGACGTCGTCGCGGCAGTCGGCGCCGGCGACGCCTTCGCCGCCGGTTTCCTCTCGGCCACCCTCCGGGGTCTGCCCGTTCGGGACCGCCTGCGCCACGGCCACCTCGCCGCCGCCGCCACCCTCACCACCCCCGGTGACCTGACGACACCCCCGCCCCGCCCCCTCGCCGACCGCCTCGCCGCCCTCGACGCCCCCGCATGGGAGAAACTGCGACTCGGCCCCGGCTGGACGACCGCCGACACAGAGGCCGCAGAGGAGGCACGCACCCCATGAGCCAGACCGTAGACCGCGCCCTGAGCATCCTTCCGCTGCTCGCCGAGGGCCCCGCCGACCTCGGCCAGGTCGCCGACCGCCTCGGCGTGCACAAGTCCACGGCCCTGCGCCTGCTCCGCACCCTGCACGAGCACGGCCTCGTCTACCGCCAGTCCGACCAGCGCTACCGCCTCGGCGCCCGCCTCTTCGCCCTCGCCCAGGAGGCGATGGAGAACCTCGACGTGCGCGAGATCGCCCACGCCCACCTCGTACGCCTCAACGAGCAGTGCGGACACACCGTCCACCTCGCCGTGTACGAGGAGAACGAGGTCCTCTACATCGACAAGGTGGAGAGCCGCTACCCGGTGCGGATGTACTCCCGTATCGGCAAGCCCGTCGCCATCACCGTGGCCGCCGTGGCCAAGCTGCTCCTCGCCGACCTGCCCGAGCACGAGCGCCGCGCCCTCGCGGAGAAGCTCGACTACCCCATGTACACGCCTCGTTCGACGCCCCACGCGGCCGCGTTCCTCCAGGAGCTGGCCAAGGTGCGCGAACAGGGCTGGGCCACCGACCTCGGCGGCCACGAGGAGTCCATCAACTGCGTCGCCGCGCCGATCCGCGGCGCCGACGGCCGGGTGGTCGCCGCGATGTCGGTGTCCGCGCCGAACGTCGTCGTCACCGCCGACGAACTCCTCACCCTGCTCCCGCTGGTGCGCCGTACCGCGGACGCCATCAGCGGCGAGTACTCCGGCCGTACCCCGGCAGAACCGAAGTAAGGACATCCCCCGCATGACCGAGAAAGTCGCGCTGACCCCGAAGACCCACACCACCCCGCCCGCGAAGTTCTCGCACGGCGTCCGCAAGGGCAACATCCTCCAGGTCGCCGGCCAGGTGGGCTTCCTGCCCGCCGAGGAGGGCAAGCCGCCCACGCCGGCCGGTCCCACCCTGCGCGAGCAGACCCTCCAGACCCTCGCCAACGTCAAGGCGATCCTCGAGGAGGGCGGCGCGAGCTGGGACGACGTGATGATGATCCGCGTCTACCTCACCGACGTGGACCACTTCGCCGAGATGAACGAGATCTACAACACCTACTTCGAGGAGCAGGGCCTCACCCAGCCCCCGGCCGCCCGCACGACCGTCTACGTCGGTCTCCCCGCCGGCCTCCTCATCGAGATCGACGCGCTCGCCGTCCTCGGCTGAGCCGCCTCACCACCCGCACACCGTACGTCGTCACGGCACGGCGCCCCGCACCCCGGGACGCCGTGCCGCGATCCCCCTGCCCGGCCGTGCCTTCCGGGGGGGGACCCCCAGACCCCCGAGACCATGCCCTTACCCAGAGGACCCCCCGATGTCCCATCCATCCCTCCCGCTCGCCGCGTCCGCGCCCGCCGAGACACCGCCGCACACCGGAGGACTGCTCCTCCTCATCGACGGCACCGCCGGCCTGCTCACGGTGGCTGCCATCGGCATCGCCCTGCTGCTCTTCCTGATCATCAAGGTCCGCCTCCAGCCGTTCGTCGCGCTGCTCGGCGTCTCCATAGCCGTCGGCCTGCTCGCGGGCCTGTCGGTCACCGAACTCTTCGGCACCGTGCAGAAGTCGGACGCGGTGTCCACCATCGAGTCCGGGATGGGCGGCATCCTCGGCCATGTCGCGATCATCATCGGCCTGGGCACCATGCTCGGCGCGATTCTCGAAGTCAGCGGCGGAGCGGAGGTGCTGGCGTCCCGGCTGCTCGGACTGTTCGGCGAGAAGCGGGCGCCCCTGGCGATGGGCCTGACCGGCCTCATCTTCGGCATCCCCGTCTTCTTCGACGTGGGCATCTTCGTCCTCGCGCCCATCGTCTACGCCGCCGCCAAGCGGTCCGGAAAGTCGATCCTGCTGTACTGCCTGCCCCTCCTCGCGGGTCTCTCCGTCACCCACGCCTTCCTGCCGCCGCACCCGGGCCCGGTGGCCGCCGCCGGACTGCTCCACGTCGACCTCGGCTGGGTCATCCTCATGGGCGTCGTCTGCGGCCTGCCGGCCGTCGCCGCCGCGTGGGTCTACTCGGCCTGGATCGGCAAGCGCATCTTCGTCGCCGTGCCACAGGACATGGTGGAGGCCGCCCAGGAGGCCAAGGACGCCGTCGCCGCCGAACAGCGCGCGTCGGGCGTGCAGCCGCGCGAGACGCCGGTGCCGCTCGGCACGGTCCTCGGCATCATCGGCACGCCGCTCGTCCTGATCCTCGCGGCGACCTTCTCCTCCATCGCGCTGGACCCGTCCACCCTGCGCTCGGTGATCGAGTTCTTCGGCCACCCGTTCGTGGCGCTCACCCTCGCCCTGTTCCTCGCGTACTACCTGCTGGGCATCCGGCGCGGATGGTCCCGCAAGTCCCTGGAAACGGTGTCCACTTCTTCGCTGAAGCCGGTCGGCAACATCCTGCTGGTGGTCGGCGCGGGCGGCGTCTTCGGCGCGGTCCTCAAGGGCAGCGGGGTCGCGCAGGCCCTGTCCGACACCTTCAACGACGTCGGTCTGCCGGTCATCGTGCTGTCGTACCTGATCTCCGTGGTGCTGCGGGTCGCGCAGGGCTCGGCGACGGTGGCGATCGTGACGACCGCCGGCATCGTGGCGCCGCTGCTGTCCGAGGGCGACCACTCGCAGGCGTTCGTGGCGCTCGTCATCATGGCCATCTCGGCCGGCTCCATCTTCGCCTCGCACGTCAACGACGGCGGGTTCTGGATGGTCGCCAAGTACTTCGGCATCAGCGAGCGGGACACGCTGAAGACGTGGACCGTGCTGGAGAGCGTGCTGTCGGTGGCCGGGTTCGTGGTCGCGGCGGCGCTGAGCCTGGTGGTGTGACACACCCCGGTGCTCGCGTCCGGGGCGATGTCGCCCCGGACGCGCCCTGAACCCGACCCGTCGGCGACCGGCCGCCGCGCTGCAATGGAAGGACGGAACGGGCTTGTGAGGCCTGTGGCGCCGGTGGAATGCTGATCGTCATGTCGTCGCCGCAGCCGTACCCGCTCGATCACGGAACGGTCCTCGCGGAGGTGCGCAAGGTGCGACGAGCCGGAGTCGTCAGACTGCGCGAACTCGCCCTGCCGGTGCTCGCCGAAGTCGCCCGTGGACTTCCACGGGGAGACGGCGAACTGCCAGGGGGGCCGGTGGAGAGGGTCTTACGGCTCGCCGTCTCCCGCATGGGAGGCGGCACCCTGCAGACCGCCGCGGAGTACAGCCTGGGTCTCGCCCAGGGCACCCGGGACTGGCCGTCCGCCGACCGGCGCCGTCGGGCCGCCCAGGTGTACGGGGTGAGCATCGAACGCTTCCGCAAACACCATGAGTTCATGGTCCTCGGCCAGGTGGCAGAACAGGTCGTCCAGGTCGCCGAGCAGAACGTCCGCCGCGAGCGGGTTCGATCGGCGGAGCAGCCGCTGACCCGTGCCGAACTGCCCGCCGCTCACCGCCCCCTGCGTATCCGCCTGCACCGCCGTGACGTGTCCGTCACCCTCCACGTCCACTCCGTGGACCTGTTGCGTGACATCGACGTCGTCGTATCGCCCTCGAACACCTACTTCGCGCTGCCCGCGCCGTACAAGTCGTCGGTCTCCGCGACCTTGCGCCGCGCGGGGGCGCGCCGGGACCCCACCGGGGGACTCGTCGAGGACGTGATCCACGACGAGTTGGGGGAGTGGGCCGCCCGGCACGGGGCTTCCGGCCGGGCGGCCTCTCCTGGAACGGTCGCTGTGACCTCGGCCGGAGCCCTGGCCGCGCAGAACGTCCGACGCATCTACCACGTGGCCGTGGCCGTGCCCCGTCCCGAAACGAACGACTACGAAGTGCAGCCAGCCGACATCACCCGAGGGGTTGCCCGGGTCTTCACTCTGATGGCCGAGGAGTCCCGCCGGTACGATCCGCCGCTGCGGTCCGTCTGCCTGCCGCTGCTCGGTGCCGGGCGCGGCGGCCTGACGCCGTTGGAGAGCATCGCCGCCCTGTGGGCTGCCGTCGAGGCCGAACTCGCCCGCGGCGCCGACTGGGACGTCCACTTCGTCGTACGCCGCCATGCTCGCGCCGATCTGCTGGAACGGCTGCTGACCACTGCACGGGAGGAGTGATGGGGTCGCCGATGGGCCACGAGTCTCCGTTCGATCCGCTCGTCACCCTGGCCGCCGCCGCGGCACGCTGGGACCGTCTGTCCGAGCGGCTCCGGCCCGAAATCCGTAACCGGCTGGTGGAACTGCTGGCCGTGGCACGCGCCCCGGAGCGGGGTGAAGCGGCCCGTCTTGCCGCGGACCGGGCCGCTTCCCTCCTGAGGGAACGGCTGCCGGACGAGTTCGGGGAGGGGGCGTCGGCCCGGCTCGTCGCCGTCCACGACGCCGCGGGCGGGCCGCCGACCGTGCAGGGGTTCGCCGCCGAGGACCTCGCCGTGCTGCTGATCGACGGACACCGCATGGTCGGGCCGGTCCTCGGCCCGGTGCGCGAACGGCTGCTCGCGGAGCCCGCGCTGGACCCTGACACGGTCGAGCGGCGGGGCGGCTCCCCGTACTCACCCGACCTGATCCGGTTGCGCGGGCCCGGCGGCCGGCTCCGCCTGCCGAGCTTCCAGTTCTCCGAGGACGCCCTGCCCTGGCTGACCGTCCTGGAGGTCAACGCCTTGCTGAACGCCGACCACGACCCCTGGGGCGTCGCCGACTGGTGGCTGTCCGACAACGCCTGGCTCGGCACGTGCCCCGCCCGGCTGCTCGGCAGCGGAAGGGACCGCCAACTCGTCGAGACCGCACGGTTCCTCATGGAAAGCGACTACTGACCGTGCCGTGTTCAGTGGAGAGTGAATAGCCGTGCCCAACTACCGGCCGCCGGAGGTACTCACCGGCACCCCTGGCAAGGTCACACTGGCCAGAGGCACCCTGCTGTACCGCGTACACGGCTCCCACCGCGCTGCCGCCGACTTCAACACCAGGGCCGCGCACTGCCTGTACGGGGGCGGCCGCTTCGATGCCACCGACCACGAGTGCTACGGGTATCTGTACACAGGGCTGAGCGCGGCCGCCGCCGTCTGTGAGACGCTGCTGCGTTCGCTGCCCTTCGACCCTCTCGGAGGACCCCGGCTCCTGCAGCGCGCCGCCGTCCAGGGACGCCGCCTGAGCACGCTGCGGCTCACCGCCGACGTCTGTGTGCTGCCTCTGATGAGTGCGCGGGACCTGGCGGCGGTGCACCAGGACACCTGGCTCGTGCACACAGAGGCCCACGACTACCCGTACACCCGTCACTGGGCCCACTGGATCCGCCGTCACACCGAGCCCTGGGCGCAGGGCCTGGTGTGGTCGTCCAAGCGGGAACCGGCGGACCGGACGCTGGTGCTGTTCGGCGACCGCTGCCCGGCAGGGACGCTGCGCCCGGAGGAGGAGGGCGTCGTGGACTTCGACACGGCCGACGGGCGGGACTGGCTCAACTCGGCACTGCTGCCCTACCACGTCCAGCTCGCGCCCTGACGGCGTACGCACCCGAGAATCCTGGGAAGCTCGACCCGTGACCGCTGAAGCCCCGCACCCGGACGCCGTTTTCGTCGCGGAACTCCGCACCCGGCGCGAGGAGATCCTCGACACCCTCTCCACCATGGCCGCGGACGACCCGGAGGCGGCCGCCCTGTGCGCGCTCGCAGGTGAACTCAGCTACCGGCTGCACCTGTTGACGGACGACGGACCGGGCGACCTGCACCTGGCGGCCCAGGCGTTCGAACTCGCCTTCACGTCACCCGGTGACGACCCGGACTGGGCTGCCTGGCGGATCGCGTTCGGGCACGTCCGGGCTTTCCAGTACGACGACGAACCGGGTGCGAAGTACCTCGACGCGGCCTGGGAACTGCTCACCGACGGCATGGCGGCGCTGCCTGCGGACGACGCCGACTACGACGTGCCGAGGGAAGTGGGGCGGCAACTGCTCGCCGTCTGCGCGAAGCAGCGCTATCTCGACTGTGACGGACCGGTCCCCAGGCGCGCAGGGCTTCTCGACGAAGCCCTGCGCCGGTACGCGGTGGTGGCCGAAGCGTCGGAGCCGGGCAGTGAGGACGCGGTCGCGGCGGCGGAAACGCTGGGGTACCTCCACATGGAACGCAGCGAACTGCTGCGTGACCCGGCGGACGCCGAGGCCGCGGCCGCCCACTACCGTGCCGTGCTCGACGCCGGCCTGCCGGCCAGCGATCTGCCCTTCGTCCGCTACAGCCTGGCGCTCGCTCTCATGGTGCACGGACGGGCGCGGATCGACCGGGACGAGCTGGAGTCGGCGCGCGAGGAGTTCGGTACCGCCCTGCTGCAGGCGCAGCAGGCGACCGGGGAGCAACCGCCGTGGGGCTGGGAGGCGGGGATCCGCAGCGCCCTCATCCGCTTCCTCGTCTGGGCCCACTGGAAGGACCACGCACAGGCCGCCGCGGCCGAGGTGGAGCTGAGCCCGCTGCTCGCCGACCCGGCCGACGTCGAGCGGCTCACCCCGGTCTTCCTCGACAGCTTCGGGCGGCTGCTCTACGAGCGGGCGAGCGCACGGGGTGACAGTGCCGGTCAGGACCGGGCGATCGCGCTGATCCGGCGGGCGGTGGACATCTGGGTGCCGGAGCGTGACGGCACGGTCACGGCCACCGCCCTGTTCCTCGCGGTCTTCCAGCAGAGCCGGTACCGGGACGACCCCGATCCGCTGCGGCTCCACGACGTCACCCGGGCCTGCGAGCTGGTCCTCGAGGACGAGGGCTTCTCCGGAAGTCTGCGCAGGATGGCCCAAGTGGTCGGCATCTGGGCCTGGACCACGCTGGAGCAGACCCATGGCATCACGCCTGCGTCGCCGGAGGACATCCCGGAGGGGATGCGCACCGAGAACGCCCGCAGCGCCTACGTCGGGATGCTCGGCGAGCTGGGCGGCGGGCAGGGGTCCCTGGATTTCAGCGACACGGACGAGGACTTCCCCGGCATCTTCAAAGGCATCGGCGGCGGCGCCGCCCTGGGAGCGGAAGCCTTCGACCTGGGATACGAGCGCTTCAAGGCACTGGAGGAGGGCGACGAACGGGCCTTCACCGCCCTCAATCTGCTCTCGCACGGCCTGCTCCTCGACCCGCACGGCACGCACGTCACCGAGGCGCAGCGGGAAGAGCTGATCGATGCCGTCCTGTCCCACCGTGCGGACGATCCCTCCTGGCAGCGCAAGGCGCACGCCGTCGTCGCCCAGGTCCGGCTGCGCGAACAGCTCGGCGGCTCGGGCCTCGGCATGGACGCGGTCCTCGACCATCTCACGCAGGCCGAGGCGGCGGATGCGGCAGGCAGCACGGACGACGGTCTCGGCCACAGCATGGACATGCTCCGCTTCCTGGCCATGACCCACCGCGGTCAGACGGTAGGCGCCGCCGACGACATGGAGTCGGCCGGCACGCTGTGGCGAAAGCTGCGCGACGACCCCAGGCTGACCCCGTACCACCGCAGGGTCCTGTCGGCCCAGCAGGCCGGGTTCGACGCCCAGGTCGCCGTCCAGCGCGGAGACCTGGCGACGGCCGACGACCACATCGCCCGGATGCTCACCGTGCACGCGGACCTCGACCCGGACGACTCGACGCGCATCGAGCTGTGGACGCTGATCGAGAACGCCCGCTCCGCGCGCGACCGCCTGGCCGACGAACTGGGGGCGCCGCCCGCACCACCCCTGCCTGGCCGGCCCTCGGTGGCCCAGTTGCGGCGCACGGCGCGCGAACTGCCGCGTGACCACCGCGCCTGGGTGCTCGGCGACAACGGCATCACCCGGTTTCTGCGGGCCCGGGACGCGGCCGGGGTCACGGAGGCCATGGAACTGCTCCAGGAGGCGTACGACCTGGTGGACGAGGGCAGTGACAGCCGGCTGCGCTACGGTCACTGCCTCGGATCGGGCCACTGCTTGCTGGCCCAGCTCCATCCCCTTCCCGCGGCCCGCGCCCGCCATCTCGCCCAGGGCATCACCCTGCTGGAATCCGCCTTCGAAGCCGCCGGCGGCCCCGAGCACCGGCTCTACGCGGCCACCGGGCTGGCCCTCGGCCGCGCGTACCGCACCCGGGGCGAGCTGCGTCGTGACGACAAGGGCGCCGGCCGCCGCACCGGACTCGCCGCGCTGCGCGGCCATGCCTGGGCGGCGCTGCTGCAGTCCGGCACCGAGCACGCCGCGCCGGCCGTGGCGCAGGCCACCACGACGGCCTTGGAGGTCGCCGGGTGGTGCCTGCGTGACCAGGCCCTCGACGAGGCCGTCCAGGCCCTTGACGCCTGCCGAGGTCTGCTCCTGCACGCGGCGACCACGTCCCGTACGGTGCCCGAGCGACTCGTCGCGGCGGGGCATGACGACCTGGCCCAGGAGTGGCGTGCCGCGGGTCTTGCCGACGACCCCGCCGATCCGCTCACCGCGGTGCAGGCGCCGCCCGCCGTCCCGAGCGCCCTGCGCCGCCGGGTCCTGGCCGCCCTCACCGGCGGTGACCTGCTGCAGGACCGCCTTCTGGAACCGCCGCCCACGAGCGAGATCGCCACCGCACTGCGCGCCCTCCGCAAGGACGCCCTCGTCTACCTGGTCCCGGCCGGTGGCGACACCCCCGGCACCGCCGTGGTCGTCACCGCCACCGGCGCCGTGCACTCCGTGCCCCTGCCGACACTCAGCGAGGACGCGGCACCACTGCGCGAGTACGTGCGGGCCCCCGTTCCCGAAGCCGTCCGGCTCGAGGGCCCCGCGCCCGACGAGCGTGACATGGGACCCGTCCCCGGCTGGGTCCCGGCCGGAACCCGGCCGGGCACGCCCTCGTTGAGGCAGCGGCTCGACCGGCTGTGCGGATGGGCCTGGTACGCCGGGATGCGGCCGCTGCTCGACGTCTTCGCCACCCGCACCGGGCGGGCGCCCCGGCTGGTGTTCGTGCCGATGGGGACGCTCGGACTGGTGCCCTGGCACGCGGCCTGGGAGCTGGGCCCCGACGGACGGCGTCGCTACGCCCTCCACGAGGCGGAGATCTCGTACGCCGCCTCCGCGCGCCTGCTGTGCGACGTGGCGGCCCGGCCCGAGGCCCCGCACTCGGGGGCCGCGCTGGTCGTGGGCAACCCCACCGGCGACCTCCGCTGGGCGGGCGCGGAGGCCGACGCCGTCCAGCGGGCCTTCTACCCGCGCGGCCGTTTCCTCGGACGGCGGGAGGGCGGCGCCGTCGACGGGCCCGGCACCCCGCAGGAGGTGCTGTCCTGGCTGACCGGCGCGAACCCGGACGACCCGGACCACGCGGTGGAGGGCGCCGTCCTGCACCTCGCCTGTCACGCCTCCATCGCGCGCGGCGGCGGCCGCACCGCCCATCTGTCCCTCCACGGCGGTGAGCTGTCGGCCGAGCAACTGACCGACGCGGCCGGCGGCGGGCGCGGCGGACTCGGACTGGTACTGCTCGCGGCATGCCGTAGCCATGTCTCGGGACGCGGGCACAACGAGGCGTACAGCCTGGCGACCGCCTTCCTGGTGGCCGGGGCACGCTCGGTCGTCGGCTCGTTGTGGCCCGTCCCGGACGACGCGACCTCGGTGCTGATGTTCCTGACCCATCACTTCCTGCGCACCGAGGCCGAACCGCCCGCCAAGGCACTGCGCCGGGCGCAGTTGTGGATGCTGGACCCCGACCGCGAACTGCCCCCCGGTCTGCCGGACCGCCTGGCCGAACGGGCCCGGCACATCGACCCGGACGACCTGAGCTCCTGGGCGGGTTTCACCCACCTCGGCCAGTAGCCAACGGCAGCGGCGGCACCACTGTCCGCACGGTGACCGTCCGAGTGGCCCAGCGCCCGGGCGCACCCAGCAGCACCGGACCGGCCTCCCGGGCGCCGGACGCGGCCGGGGCGCCGAACCGCAGCACGCCGTCGGCAGCAGGGCCGTCAGCCGTGCCGGTGTCGCGGCTTCCCGCACCGTAGGGGTCCCACGCCCGCAGCCGGAACGGAGCCGTACTCAGCTCGCTCTCGGCGACGATGAGTTTCAGCCAGTCCCGGCACTCGGCCCCTGGGACGGCCGCCCGGTCCGCCGGCAGCGAGAGCCGTACGGGGTCTCCGTCCAGAGCATGGCCGGTCCCGTTGGGCCCGATGAAGTGACCGGGGAAGAGCACCGTGTCGGAGGCGTAACGGTCGGTGAGGTCGAGCAGCACACACCACAGCGAGCGGTGCGGCGAGCGGTTGTGCAGCCGGATGGAGACCCACGGCTCCCGAGGTCCGCGTGTGTCCTCGGGCGCGTACGGGCAGACCAGCTCGCCGCTTCCGTCCGGCAGGAGTGCATGGCCGTCCGCGGCGTCCCACGGGACGATCTCCACCTGCACCAGGTTGTCCAGCACCGAGGGGCGCGAGGTGAGATCCCGCAACTGGTACCAGCGGGCGAGATGGGACAGACAGTCCACGACCCGCCTGACGTCGCCGTCCGTGGTGAACGGCAGCGGCTGAACGAAGGGGGTGCCGTCCCGCCCCAGCAAGCGTGCGGTGGCGCCCCGCACCACCACCTTGACGTGCAGATCCGCGTACTCCTCGGGCGCCGCCACGACCCGCACCAGTGGTGCGGGCCCGCCCCCGGGGCCGTACGACGCCACCGCCGTCCGCAGTCGGTCCGCCGCCCCGGGGCGGCCGGTGTCGTCCACACTCACCGTCGCGGGCGGAGTGGCCAGCGCGGTCAGGCTCACCGGGTACGCCCGGTCGGTGTCGGGGGTCCAGCCGACGGGGTCCACCAGCGTCCGGTCGGTCAGAGCCATGCGGGCCCGCACGACGGCGTCCGGAGCCGCGCCCCGAGGACCGACCACGCCGAACTCCGTGCCTTCGACGCCCTCCCCAGCGCGGAGCCCGTGGCCGGTGCCGCAGTCCACCTCCCAGCCCTCCGCCGCGAACCGCAGCAGATGCTCACCGGCGACGCCTGCCACCGCACCCCCGAGGAACGGCATGTCCGCGATACCGCCGGGTCCCTCGGGGAACAGCACCGGCCGCTGCCGGCCGCCAGAGCGCTGCACCCGCGCACCGGCCGCGGACAACACCTGCCGGTACGTGGCCTCCGGGCCGGCCGCCCGCACAGCGCCCAGCAGCGCATGGGTGAACGCCCCGTGCCGCCGCCCGCCGTAGTCACCCTCGTACGACAATTCGTCGAGCCGGCCGGCCGCCAGAAGCACATGTCGCTGCGGCGCGTCGGGCGGCGTGATCTCCCGTCCGGCCTCCGTCCGCCAGCCCGGCAGCGGGGGAGCGGAGCGCACGGTCAGTCCGTCCGGGACGTCCTCACGGGTGGCGCCCCCGGAGTAGCAGCAGTCGAGCACCGCCACCACATGGACCCCACGTGCGGCCACCGTGTCGAGCAGCGCACCCAGCCGCTTGTCCGGCAGGGGCCCGTCCGCGCACACCAGAGCCTGGTTCCGCCCGGTGGCCT
>Ga0164243_10009775_pt1 | contig 13892 bp, 9 predicted proteins | sample OricompcompostOP_FD_108781 | JGI IMG/M metagenome (GOLD analysis project Ga0164243, IMG submission 108781) | Organic Plus compost microbial communities from Emeryville, California, USA - Original compost - Organic plus compost (OP) | ecosystem: Engineered > Solid waste > Mixed feedstock >... | reverse complement strand
GCAACTCATGAGTAAAGTTATTAAGGTGGGTATATGCTCCTTTGGCATGTCAGGACAGATCTTTCACGCACCGTTCATTCATGTAAATCCAAACTTCGAATTCACCGCCGTAGTGGAAAGAAGTAAACACCTGGCGGCTGCTAAATATCCCGGCGTAAAAGTCTATGCATCAGTGGATGATATGGTCAAAGATCCTGCGCTGGACCTGATCGTGGTAAATACCCCCAACTATACCCACTACGACTACGCAAAAACCGCCCTGGACGCGGGAAAGCATGTAGTCGTGGAAAAACCTTTCACCGTACACAACCAGGAAGCGCAGGAACTGATTGAACTGGCCGCTTCCAAAGGATTGCTGCTGAGCGTATATCACAACCGCCGTTACGACAGCGACTATAAAGTAGTGAAAAGCGTGGTCGACTCCGGCGTACTCGGCGATGTACTGGAATTTGAAGTGCATTACGACCGCTTTAAAGAAGAACTGAGTTATAAAAAACATAAGGAAGAAAACCTGCCCGGCACCGGCGCATTGTACGACCTGGGCAGCCACCTGATCGATCAGGCGCTCACCATCTTCGGCATGCCCCGTAAGCTCTGGGCGGATATCCGCATCATCCGCAAGGATTCCATCGTGGACGATTACTTCGAGCTGGTGCTGTATTACGATTTCCTGCGCGTGCGCCTGAAATCCAGCTACCTGGTGCGCGAGCCGCTGCCCGCCTACCAGGTGCATGGCCGCATTGGTTCCTTCATCAAAAGCAAATCAGATATCCAGGAGGCGCAACTGCAACGCGGCCTGATGCCCAACAGTCCGGACTGGGGCGCGGAAGCGCCGCACGAATGGGGCCTGCTGCACACGACCATCAACGGTAAAACCGTGAAAGAGTATGTGCCCGGCGGCAACGGCAATTACATGGATTATTATAACGGTATCTATGAAGCAATTGTGAACGGCGCGCCCAATCCGGTTCCGGCAGTGGATGGCGCCAACGTGGTGCGGGTAATCGAGGCTGCCTTTGAAAGCAGCAACAGTGGCAAAGTAGTGCCCATTCATTAATGACGGCGACAATAAACAACATTCATTTTCATGCAGGGCCATTACCGAAGGGTAGCTACGCCCTGCATGACGTTTTACGGGGCAGTGGCCGCATAGCATGCCATTGCTGTGATACGGCAGCCTCCCGGCTTCCCCGTCCTTCGGACGTACTAACGCTTCAACAGCCGGCCTTCTTCATCTCTCCCAATCAACCCTTCACGCTCCAAAAATTGGAGGACCTCCATCAGGTTAGCCCGGCTGACATCCGCCAGCTGCGATTCCACCGCGGCAATGCTCACAGGAGCGGCCAGGAGCGATATAACGTGATCGGATATACGTTTAAATGCAGCCGCATCCAGCGCCGCCGCTTTCTTTTTAAGACAGGTATCGCACACGCCGCAGGGAGGCGTACCGGTTTCCCCGAAATACTGCACCAGCAACTGGGTGCGGCAGGTATCACTGTTACGGACATACGAAAAAGCCGCTTCCAGCCGGTCGGTATATACCTTGCGCCGCACTTCCACACGGGCCATATTGACCCGCAGGTTGGCGGCGGAGACGCGTTCCTGCAAGAAGCAGAGCTGTGGCTCATCCCGGCGGGGGTAATACTTCATGATCCCGAACTGGTGCAGCTGTTGCAGCATCGCTTGTATCTCATCCTCTTCAATCAGCAGCAGCCGGCTGATCTGCCTTTCGTAGATGGGAACGGCCGTATCAAAAATGCCTTCGTAGGTGCGCAGCAGGGTTTGTATAAGCTCCGCCAGCGCAGGATAGGCGTCTTCAAACTCGTACAGGGTAGCCTTGTTGGTAACAAACTCCCCGCGGGAAGGCAGCAACACGCTTTCGCTCACCTGCAGGATGCCTTCCTGCTCCAGCAGCCGGATGGCGCTGTAGGCAATGGTGAGGTTGAGCTGAAATACTTTCGCAAAATCGTTGATATCAAAATCATAATACACGCCTTCCCCTGCGCCTACCGGCACCTGCAGGTAGTTGACGATGCATTGGTAAACCTCCCTGATTTGCTCCAGCGTAGGGAACTGCAGGGCAATGCGTGCATGCATTTCCGTTAGTTCCTCCTCGTTCCAGAGCAGCACGGCGTAGGCCTTGTCCTCATCGCGGCCGGCGCGCCCTGCCTCCTGGTAATAAGCCTCCAGGCTGTCCGGCACGTCGTAATGCACGACCACGCGCACGTCCGGCTTGTCGATCCCCATGCCGAAGGCGTTGGTACAAACCATTACGCGGGTGCTGTTATTGATCCAGTCCTCCTGGCGCTGCGCCCTTTCCGCCTGGGGGAGCCCGGCGTGGTAATAACTGGCGGCAATGCCCTGTAACTGCAGCAGGTTGGCGATTTCCCGGGTACGCTTCCGGTTGCGGCAATACACGATACCGCTGCCGGGCACGCGGTCCAGGATATGTTTTATTTTATCAATTTTTGTGGTTTCTTCCAGCACGCTGTAGCTGAGATTGGGGCGGGCAAAGGATTTGCGGAAGATGCGCGCCTCTTTCATCAGCAGTTTATCGCAGATGTCCGTCTGCACCTTCGGCGTAGCGGAGGCGGTAAGCGCCAGCACGGGCGTATCAGGGAAGTAACTGCGTATATCCGCCACCTGCAGGTAGGCAGGGCGGAAATCGTAGCCCCACTGGGAGATACAATGCGCTTCGTCCACTGCAATGAGGTTGACGGTGAGGCCGTCGCAATAGGTTTGGAACAATTTGCTTTGCAGGCGTTCCGGCGATACGTAGAGGAATTTGCAACGTCCGCGGCGGGCCGCTTCCATGGCGCGCTCCACGTCCTTATAGTGCATGCCGGAATAAATGCAGTAAGCGCTGATGCCGCGGCGTTTCAGGTTGGCCACCTGGTCTTTCATCAGCGCGATGAGCGGCGTAATCACCAAACAGAGGCCGGGTTTCATCATGGCCGGCACCTGGAAGCAGATGGATTTACCTCCACCGGTAGGCAGTAATGCAAGCGTGTCATTCCCTTCCAGCACCGATCTTACGATATCTTCCTGTAAAGGCCGGAACTGCTCATATCCCCAATATTGCTTAAGTACGTCTACTGGCTCCAATATATACGTTGGTGTTGGTGTACCCGCAATTTACCATTAATTGACGACTCTTTTGTAGCGCAGCCTTACCGAGTTCACCGCCAGGATTACATCGGAGAGCCCCATGACGCCCGCTCCCATGATAGGGTTCAGGAATCCCAGCGCGGCAAACGGAATGGCGATGATGTTGTAGATAAAGGCCCAGAAGAGGTTTTGCTTTATGGTGAGATAAGTATGCTTGCCCAGGCCCAGCGCCAGCGGCAGCGCGCCCAGGTGGTTATTCAGCAGTACTACGTTGGCGCTTTGCATGGCTACCTGCGTGGCATCGCTGAGGGAGATGCCGATAGTTGCTTTGGACAAGGCGGGCGCATCGTTGATGCCATCGCCGACCATGGCCGTGGGCGCGGTTTGCATGAGGGTGGTGATTTGCTGCAGTTTCTGCGCGGGGCTTTGCTCTGCATAAATTTCCGTAATGCCCAGCTGTGCGGCCAGCTCCCGGCATTTGCGGGAGGAGTCGCCACTAAGAAGGATGGGTTTAATACCCATGTTCACCAGCTCCGCCACCACGGTAGCCGCTTCCGGGCGTACTTCGTCGATAAAGTCGATCCAGCCCAGGAGTACGCCGTTTTTCAGCAGGTATAGCTGGTGACTATCGTCCGTAGCGGCGCTGCCGGCCATTTTGAAGGAGCCCAGCTGCCATTCATTACCGGCTTTATCGCTGGCGCGCATGCCCAGGCCTTTATGCTCCCGGACCTGTTGCAGGGGGTATTCCCCGGCGGATTTCCACTGCTGCACAATAGAGCGGGCAATGGGGTGGGAAGAATATTTTTCCAGGCTGTACACCACCTGTTTGAATTCCGTTTCCGTCAGCTGTTCGTAGTGGTAAGCGCCGAGCTGGAGTTTGCCGGTGGTGAGGGTGCCGGTTTTATCAAATACGATCTGCCGGATGTCCTTAAAGAGTTCCAATGTATGGCCGCCTTTGATGAGGATGCCATTTTTAGCGGCGCGCCCCAGGCCTACCATGACGGCTGCCGGCGTGGCCAGTCCCATCGCGCAGGGGCAGGCTATAACGAGTACGGCTATACTCCGAATCATGGCTGTACCGAAAGAGGTGTGGCCTACAAAGTACCAGCCGAGGAAAGTGAGCAGGGCAATGGAAAGCACCAGCGGCACAAAAATGGCGCTGATGCGGTCCGCCAGCTTTTGCATGGGTGGCTTATCGTTCTGCGCCTGTTTTACCAGCTCAATGATGTAGGACAGCACGGTATCCTTGCCGGTGGCGGTAATGAATATTTTCACGCTGCCATCTTCCAGGATGGTACCGCCTATGACTTTGTCCTTTTCTTTTTTGGCTACGGGCATGCTTTCCCCGGTGATCATGGATTCGTTTACGAGGCCGTTGCCCCAGTACACAGTGCCGTCCATGGGTATTTTATCGCCGGTATTCACAAGCACGCAATCTCCTGTTTTGAGGGTGCGGTTGTCTACCTCATGAATATGTTCATGCCCGTTTTCGACGTGTATGAGTCGCGCCGTGGTTACCTGCATTTTTGCCAGGTCCGTAATAGCGGACGTGGTTTGCTTCACGGAGCGTTCTTCCAGCCAGTTGCCGAGAAACACCAGGGTTAAAATGGCGGCAGTGGTTTCGTAAAAGAGGTAAGAATGGTCCTGGTAGATGATGGTACCTACAAAGCTGTACACAAACGCGGCGGTAGCGCCGAGGGTCACCAGCACGTCCATATTGGCCATGCGGTTCATCAGGCTGCGGATGGCGCTTTTACCGAAGTGCAGCATGCCGGTGATGTACACCGGCAGGGTGAGCACCAGCTGTACGTAGGGGTTATGCAGCCATGGCCAGCTGACCCACATGTGCAGCATCAGGGGTAAGGTGAATACCAGGCAAAATATAAACTTAAACGAGAGGGTGCTGTAGGGCGACACTTTGGACGGCGCAGCGTCCGGTGTTACGACCCGGAAGCCCATCTGGTTAATTCCTTCGAGTACGGCGGTGGCATCTTCGCCGGCTGGCAGGGTAAAGCTGACTTCTTCAGTGGCAAAACTGACGTTCACTTCCTGCATTCCTTTTTTCTCCAGGTATTTGGATACACTAAGCGCACAATTCGTGCAATGCATACCTTCTACCTTGCAACTTATTGGTGTCATCTTAACACAAAGGTACCGCTGTATAGTTTTCGTGTGGAAATTATTAATGCAACATGGCATCAAAACGCGCACATCTAATTAATAAATAATTACTTATGAATAAAGCAAATACACATACAAAGAGGCATTACCAATAGGCAAAAAATGCGATAAATTTGTTGATGCAATGGACATTTTCACTGGATGAACTACCGGAAATAGCGAAGGATTTCTGGAGGCAATATGGAGATAAGAAGGTTTTTACGCTGGACGGTCCGATGGGCGCAGGTAAAACCACATTGGTAAAAGCGCTTTGCGCGGCGGCTGGCGTGGAAGACACAACTGCCAGTCCTACCTTTTCCATCATCAACGAATATAATTACCGCGATGCTGCCGGCAATACCCGCCGGATCTACCATTTGGATTTATACAGGTTAAGGGATGAAGATGAGGCTATTACGGCCGGCGTGGAGGATACTATTTACCAGGATGCGGTGAGTTTTGTAGAATGGCCGGAGGTAATTGCCTCCATATTACCGGAAGATACGGTACACCTGGAGTTGCGTGTGCTGGCTGACCAAAAAAGGCAGCTGACCGAAGCGGGCACACGGAACAAATGATGTATCTTTGATAGTTACCTTTTAAAAAAGAACAACAACTCTGACCGTATGGAGCAAAGGCAAAAACCTGTAGTGAGTGCTGGCTTTAGTTATTCACCGCTGGAAGAAACGCTGGACATACCAACCAAAAATTCACGTTTATTTATCGGTATCCCAAAAGAATCTTCTTTCCAGGAAAATCGCATCGCCCTGACGCCGGATGCAGTAAGCATTCTGGCGGCGCAAGGCCATCATATTGTGGTGGAGCATAAGGCCGGCGATGCAAGCCACTACTACGACACTGATTATTCAGAGGCAGGCGCCGAAATAGTGTACGACCGCAAGGAAGTATTCAAAGCAGAGATCATTCTCAAATCCGCTCCCCTCACCGATGAAGAGATAGAACTGCTGCATCCGCACCAGATCGTCATTTCACCGATCCACCTGGCTGCCCTCAAAGCCTACCAGGTGCAAAAGATGATGGACAAACGGATTACCCTCCTCTCTTTCGAAAACCTGAAAGACGATGCGGGCACCTATCCTATTGTACGGGCCATGAGTGAAATTGCCGGGGGCGCCGTGATGCTGATTGCCGGTCAGTACCTCAGTAACGACAACAAGGGGAAAGGCATCCTGCTCGGTGGTATCACCGGCATCCCGCCTACCAAGGTGGTGATCATCGGCGCGGGCATCGTCGGGGAATTTGCCGCAAGAACCGCGCTGGCACTGGGCGCGTCCGTAAAGGTATTCGATAACAACATCTATAAGCTCAAACGTTTACAGAATAATATCGGGGTACGTGTATTCACTTCCGTGATACATCCCAAAGTGCTGGCGGAGCAGCTGCGTAATGCGGATGTAGCCGTGGGCGCGCTTTCCAGCCAAAGCGGCCGTACGCCGATCGTGGTAACGGAATCCATGGTGAGTAATATGAAAGCGGGGTCTGTGATTGTAGATGTGAGTATTGACCGGGGTGGCTGCTTTGAGACTTCTGAAATTACCACGCATGAAAATCCTGTGTTCAAAAAGTACGACGTCGTGCATTACTGCGTGCCCAACATTCCATCCGGCTTTGCGAGAACTGCTTCAGAAGCTATTTCCAACGTGCTGATGCCGTTGCTGGTGGAAGCGGCGGACGATGGCGGGTTTGAAAACCTCGTATGGATCAAGCGCGGCGTACGAAATGGTATCTACCTCTACAAGGGCGCCCTTACCAACTACCACCTGAGCGAAAAATTCAAGTTGAAATATACCGACCTGGAACTGCTGCTGGCAGTGAAGGGATAAGTAAAAGGGTCCGGCGCAGCGAGCGCCGGACCCTTTTACTATCAGGTGCAATATTTTATATTTCCAGTTTGTAGCCCATCAGTATGGCAATGATGATCGCCAAACCTACGAGAATCCGGTAATACCCCCACATTTTAAATCCGAACTTCTTCAGGGAGTCAATAAAGAATTTGATGGCGATCATCGCTACTACGAAGGCTACGAGGTTGCCTATCAGCAGCAGGTTCAGCTTATCCGGGTGCGCCATGAGCAGCTCCCGCCCCTTTAATATTTTATAACCGGTAGCAGCCGCCATGGTAGGCACCGCCAGGAAAAAGGAGAATTCCGCCGCCACATTGCGGGTAAGCTTTTGCTGCATACCGCCGATGATGGAGGCCGCGCTGCGGCTCACGCCGGGGATCATGGCAATGCACTGGTAAAAGCCAATGCGCAGGGCCGTGAACAGGCTTATCTTCTCGTCCGTATCAATAACGGGGTACTTGAACCAGTTATCCACAAAAAGCAGTACAATGCCCCCGAGGAAGAGGGTAATACCCACCGTAAGCGGACTTTCCAGCATCTGGTCAATGAAATCGCTGAACAGGTAACCGCAGATCAGCGCCGGCAATACCGCCACAAAAAGTTTGATGTAAAAGTTGAGCCTGTTTTTATCGAATACCAGGAACTTTTTCCAATACAGCACCACCACCGCCAGGATGGCTCCCAGCTGGATACATACCTCAAACAGTTTCGTGAATTCATCCTTATTGATGCCCAGCAAAGAGCTTACGATGATCATATGGCCGGTGGAAGATACCGGGAGAAACTCCGTCAATCCTTCTACTATAGCAATAATGATAGCCTGAAAAAGCGTCATGAAAAATTAATATGGTTAATAGTGAAAAAAAAAGCGATGAGCTGAATGGTTCATCGCTATAGGGAAATAAAGTAATGTTGGTAAGCCACTATTTTTTAGGACGGCGCATGATAGCATATACTTCTATCAGCAGGCCGAGTACAATCACAATTGGCGCCAGGGTGATACGACGGAAGCTGTACACGTCATCGATATTAAAAGTATTGGCATCCGGCGATTTACCGCCTTTCATCAGCAGGAATCCTATGATCACCACGGCAATGCCTATCTGCATGTAACGGTAGTTCTCCTTAGGGAAGATGGAACGGTCTTCGACCAGTTGATCCTCATTTTGTGTTGGTTTCACCATTGTTTTGTTATTAATATCTTTTTATAATCAGTTTAGTAAAGGTCGTCCAGTTTGAGCCGCAGGTACTTCATCACGGAGCGGTGCGTGCTGAACAGGGAGATGGCAATGCCGATGATGATCATTCCCAGGAAAAGCACCCCTATCATCATATCATCCCGCATGCCGTTCAGCTCCGGTAATACCTTATCCGCAAAGGACAGCATGGCCAGCAGGCCGGCAATGGCCACTATCGCACTGATGGCGCCATTGATGATACTGCGTACATCAAACGGCTTGGCGATGAACCAACGGGTAGCCCCCACCATCTGCATGGTTTTGATCAGGAAGCGGTTGGAGAACATCGCCAGGCGGATGGTATTGTCGATCAGGAACACCACTGCCAGGCAAAGGATGCCGCAAATGATTAAAACGATCAGGCCTATACGCTGTACGTTTTCATTCAGTTTGCTCACCAGCGTACGCTGATAGGAAACCTCCCGCACAATGTTCTGCTGCGTCAGTTTGTTTTCTATGACCCTTAAACTGTCCGCATTCACGTAATTGGCATTCGCCTTTACGTTGATGCTGGCATACAGCGGGTTATATTCCAGCAGGTTGATGAAATCTTCCCCGAATTCCTTCTGGAAGCGCCTTGCAGCTTCTTCCTTGGAAACATATTCAATAGATTTTACATATGGCTTTGCCGCGATAGAATCCCGCAGGGCAATCGCCTGGGCTTCTTTCACATTATCCCTTAAAATAACCTGTACTTCAATACTTTCCTTAAAGTACTTACTCAGCTTATTCGCATGTATCACCACCAATCCAAGGGTTCCCAGCAGGAAAAGTACCAGGGCCACTCCGATGATGGAGTACAGGTAAGAGGGTTTCGACTTCTTTGCTGATGATCTTCCTGATTGAGCCATTAATCTGTTGTTTATCGGCGAAAATAATAAAAATTAGACGTTATGTGTTTAATTTTGCCAGCCAAAACACCAGGGTGTTTCCCGGCGGCAATATAAAAAGTTGTAAGGGTTCATCATTGTTGTATTAATGAATTTAACATTATTTTGCTAAAACGGCCCTTTACAGCCGGATCAACATATTAAATTTACTTTGATAACGTGATTAGGGCAGGATGTATTGTACATCAGCCTGTTAATCACTCATCTGCAATTATATGGAATACAATTTCAGGGCTATTGAAAAAAAATGGCAGGAACAATGGGTACACTCAAAGGTTTACCAGGTAAAGAATGACAGCAGCAAGCCCAAGTGCTACGTGCTGGACATGTTCCCCTATCCCTCCGGCGCGGGGCTGCACGTTGGCCACCCGCTGGGCTACATCTCTACGGATATCTATGCGCGTTATAAAAGACTAAAAGGATATAACGTACTACATACCATGGGGTACGATGCCTTTGGCCTGCCGGCAGAACAATACGCTCTGGAAACCGGCCAGCACCCCGCTGTTACCACCGCCAAAAACATCAAAACCTTCCGGGAACAGCTGGATAACATCGGCTTTTCGTACGACTGGTCCCGTGAGATCAACACCAGCGACCCCTCCTATTACAAATGGACGCAGTGGATCTTCCTCCAGCTGTTCGAAAGCTGGTACAACCGCAATACCCAGAAAGCGGAGCCCATCCGGACGCTGATCGCCGCCTTTGAAAAAGATGGGAATGCCGGCAATCCCTGCCCGGGCGACCGTACCATCCAGTTCACCGCTGAACAGTGGAAAAGCTATTCCGAAAAGGAACAACGCGAAATCCTCATGCAGTACCGCCTCGCCTTCCTCGCCTATGCGGAAGTAAACTGGTGCGCGGCGCTGGGCACCGTACTGGCCAACGACGAGGTAGTGAACGGCGTGAGTGAACGCGGCGGCTACCCCGTGGTAAAAAAGAAAATGCGCCAGTGGTTCCTGCGCATCACGGAATATGCCAACCGCCTGCTGGACGGCCTGGAAACCGTGGAGTTCAGCGAAGCCATGAAAGAAATGCAACGCAACTGGATCGGTAAGAGCCAGGGCGCTGAAATAAAATTCGCGATTAAAAACTCCGACGAAAAGGTAGAAGTATATACCACCCGCCCGGATACCATCTTCGGGGTCGACTTCATGGTCATCGCTCCTGAACACGAGCTGGTACAAAAAATTACCACGCCTGAACAGAAAGCCGCCATCGACGCCTACCTGGAATACGTGCAGAGCCGCTCCGAACGGGAACGCATGTCCGAAGTAAAACAGGTAACCGGCTGCTTTACCGGCGCCTACGCCATCAACCCGTTCGATGGCCGCGAAGTGCCCATCTGGATAGCTGAATACGTACTGGCGGGCTATGGCACCGGCGCTATCATGGCGGTGCCTTGTGGCGACCAGCGCGACTTCAACTTTGCCCAGCATTTCCATCTCCCCATCACCAACATTATCGGGGATGGATTCAACGGCACGGAAGCCAATCCAACCAAGGACGCCATCCTGCAAAACAGCGGCTTCCTCAACGGTGTCGACATGCGCACCGCAGCGGACCTGGTGATCGATAAACTGGAAGAAATGGGCATCGGCCGCCGCCAGATCAATTACAAAATGCGCGACGCAGGCTTCAGCCGCCAGCGCTACTGGGGCGAACCATTCCCTATCGTATATAAAGACGGGGTGCCTTACGCCATCGACGAAAAAGACCTGCCACTGGAACTCCCCCATGTGGAAAACTATAAACCGGGACCGGAAGGAGAAGGCCCGCTGGCCAATATCACCGACTGGGTGAACATTGCCCCGGGCGTTAAGCGGGAAACCAACACCATGCCGGGATATGCCGGCAGCAGCTGGTACTTCCTCCGCTATATGGACCCGCACAATACCCATACATTCGCGGATCGCAAGGTCACCGACTACTGGAACCAGGTGGATGTATATGTAGGCGGTACGGAACATGCCGTAGGCCACCTCCTCTACTCCCGTATGTGGACGAAAGTCCTGTACGACCTCGGTTACATCGGCTTCCAGGAGCCGTTCAAACAGCTGATCAACCAGGGTATGATCCAGGGCTCCTCCCGCTTCGTGTACCGCATCCATGGTACCAACCAGTTCGTTTCCCATGGCCTGAAAGACCAGTACGAAACCGATAAACTGCATGTGGACGTAAACATCGTGGACGGCCTGGTACTGGATACCGAAGCCTTCAAAAAATGGCGGGAAGAATTTGCCGGCGCCACCTTCCTCCTCGAAGACGGCCAGTACATCTGCGGCCAGGAAGTGGAGAAGATGAGTAAGAGCAAGTTCAATACCGTGAACCCGAACGACCTCGTAGAGAAGTACGGCGCCGATACCTTCCGGATGTACGAAATGTTCCTCGGCCCGGTAGAACAGTCCAAACCATGGGACACGAAAGGTATTGAAGGCGTACACCGCTTCCTGAAAAAACTCTGGCGCCTGTTTGTGGACGAGCAGAAAGGCGTGGTAGTGACCGACGAAAATCCGACCCCGGAGGAACTGAAGATACTGCACACCGCTATCCATAAAATCGACAGCGCTACCAATACCTTCTCCTTCAACACGGCCGTGAGCGCATTCATGATCTGCGTGAACGACCTCACCTCCATCGGTTGCCGCAAACGCAACATCCTGGAATCAGTGCTGATCCTGCTGGCGCCTTACGCGCCGCACGTGGCCGAAGAGCTGTGGCAGCTAATCGGTTTCAACGAAAGCATCCTCAACGCGCCATACCCGGTGTATAAAGAGGAATATACCAAAGAGAGCAATTTCACGTATCCGATTGCCCTCAACGGTAAAACCAAAACCGAGATGAGCCTGGGCCTCGATCTGGACAACGCCGCACTGGAAGCCGCCGTACTGGCCAACGAAACCGTGCAGAAGCTGTTGGACGGAAAGGCGCCTAAACGCGTGATTATTGTAAAAGGAAGGATGATCAACCTGGTGGTGTAAAACCGCCGTCATCCGCGCACGATAAAACGAAACTTAAATGGATGGCCGTTGGTCATCCATTTAAGTTTTGTATATTTAGCAGCCCATCAAGGGCGTCCCTATTTATGCTGAAAGATATTCTTGAGAAATATCAAAGCTCCTTCCAACCGGTAATCGCATTACTGGAGCCCGCTGAGCCTTTGCTGGCGATGGACTTTACACGCAACAATACCTCGCTCACCAACAGTGTGCTGCACGATATTGATAAATTCTGCACCTACATACAGCAAACCCTGCACAATAACGGCTACCGGCTGGGCATAGGCGGCTATGGGGAACACCGCACCATCTATTCCGTCAGCCCGCACTTCGACGCCGGGGAAGAGCCGCGCCGCCTGCACCTGGGCACGGATGTATGGGGCGATGCCGGCACGCCGGTGTTTGTGCCTTTAAACGGGCATGTGCATAGCTTCCGCTTCAACGACCACTTTGGGGATTACGGCGCAACCATTATCCTGCAGCATACCCTGGAAGGCTATACGTTTCACACCCTGTACGGGCATATGAGCCTCTCCAACCTGCAGGGGCTGTACGAAAACATGCCGGTCATTGCCGGGCAGCAGCTGGCCTGGTTCGGGCTGCCGTCGGAAAATGGCGGGTGGCCGCCGCATCTGCATTTCCAGATTATTGAAAACATCGGGTCATACCGGGGGGATTATCCCGGTGTTTGCCGGTATAGCGAAAGAGAGAAGTACCTGGTAAATTGCCCGGACCCGGATTTGATTTTACAGTTGAACCGGTTTATCCGGTAGGGAATACTGCCAGCTAAATATTGGCCGGCATGCAAGCATTAACGCATACCATCCGTTAGTGTAAAAATAACATGCGTTTCCATCCTCCTTACTTATTTTTACCTGCTAAATCGATTGACTAATGAAAAAAGCCGTTACCGTCCTTTTCTTTTTACTGGCCGGCTGCACTGCATTTGCGCAACAGCCCCTGCATGTAATGTCGTTTAACATCCGCATGAATACCCCGCACGACAGCCTGAACGCCTGGCCATACCGCAAGGATAAAGTAGCCGCTACCGTGCAGTTCTTCGAGGTAAACACCCTCGGCGTACAGGAAGCGTTATACGACCAGATGCTGGATTTACAGCAACTGTTACCAGGTTATAAATATATCGGGGTGGGGAGAGATGACGGTAAAACCAAGGGGGAATTTTCAGCTATTTTCTATGATACCGCGAGGCTGCAGGTGCTGGATCAACAAACCTTCTGGCTCTCTGAAACGCCTGCCGTGCCGGGCTCCAAAGGCTGGGACGCCGCCATTACCCGCATCGTTACCTATGGTAAGTTTAAGGACAGGAAAAGCGGAAAGATATTCTATCATTTCAATACCCATTTTGACCACATGGGCAAGGTTGCCCGCAGGGAAAGCGCGAAGCTCCTGCTGCAAAAGGTACATGACATTGCCGGCAAAACAGCGGCCATTATTACCGGGGATTTCAACGCCACGCCGGATGACGAGCCTATTCGTGTAATCACCAACGTTAGTGACCCTTTATCTCTCACCGACAGTAAAAGCAAGAGTAAAACGCCACACTTCGGTCCTGTTGGCACTTTCAACGGCTGGAAACAGGGCGAGGCGGAGCCTGCGCCGATCGATTAT
>Ga0164243_10009774_pt1 | contig 13893 bp, 14 predicted proteins | sample OricompcompostOP_FD_108781 | JGI IMG/M metagenome (GOLD analysis project Ga0164243, IMG submission 108781) | Organic Plus compost microbial communities from Emeryville, California, USA - Original compost - Organic plus compost (OP) | ecosystem: Engineered > Solid waste > Mixed feedstock >... | reverse complement strand
TTGGAATTGCTGGCTGGAAATATGTTTTTAACTGTTGTGAAAAGCGGCTATTTCGATATCGTCCAACGCTACTCCACCATCACGCAACAACTTCTTCTGTTCGGCGATCTGCCGTTTTTCATCAAAACGGCTTTTAACACGGAATACCCACTTCTGCCGGGCCTCATTACCACGGAAGATGCCTACTATTGTGCCCACAGCAAGGACCAATAACAGGATCGTCCTGTTCCTAAGCGTTTTCATAAACCAAGAGTTGTACAATTATAAATTCATACTTGTTTAACAGACAATTTTTATATGCCAAAAGCTGTTCCAGAAATTTGAAAAATGGTACCCTAAAGTGGGTATTTTCTAAAAATTTGCACTGTATTGATATAACACGCCGTTTCGTTAAAGGTTTATTCTTTTTGACGGGGCAGGGTAACCCGTTTTTTGAAAATTTTTAATTCATTTATCATTCCAAAAATCCGCTCAGGGAGATAAAGCGGCTTAGCTTTGCAGGCTGACAATGATGGCAATCCTTATTGACCTGTAAATTCAAATGATTTGATGAGATTATTGCTGATCTGCTGTGTATGTGCTTTTACCGGTGTGCGGGCGCAGGATAGTACCGGCCCGGGTTATCCCAAAGGGTATTTCCGTAACCCGCTCAATATCCCGATGCAACTCAGTGGCAATTTCGGAGAACTGCGTTCCAATCATTATCACATGGGATATGATCTGAAAACGCAGGCCCGGGAGAACCTGCCGGTGTATGCGGCTGCGGATGGATATGTGGGTCGCGTAAAAGTAGAGCCGTTTGGATTCGGCAGGGCTATCTATGTGCATCATCCCAATGGCTTTACCACCGTGTATGCGCATCTCAACAACTTCAATGCCGGGCTCGAGGCATGGGTAAAGCAACAGCAGTACGCCAGGGAATCCTGGGCAGTAGACCTGCAGGTGCCGCCGGGTTTGTTTCCGGTTAAAAAAGGAGATTTTCTTGCTTATAGTGGGAATACCGGCGGTTCACAGGCGCCGCACCTGCATTTTGAAGTGCGGCATACCAATCCTGATGTGAATATTAACCCTGCCCTGTTTGGATTTCCCATCAGCGATGCCACCCGCCCGGTTTTGCAGCGGCTGGCCATTTACGATCGTACGTACAGTACTTATGAACAAACACCCCGGTTGCTGCCGCTAAAGGCAACTGCCGCCGGCGCCTACGTTGCCGCGCCGGCACTGGTGCAGGTAAATACTCCCCAGGTGAGTTTTGCCGTAGGGGGATACGATACACAATCCGGTTCTGCCAATCGCAACGGTATTTATGAAATGCGATTGCAGGTGAATGGCGCCGAGGTGGTACGGTTTCAGATGGATGAGATCAGTTATAACGATACCCGCTACCTCAATGCCCATGTGGATTATAAAATGAAAACCACCCGCTCCATATGGTTACAGCATTTGTCTGAATTGCCGGGATATGTTCGCAGCATTTACAAAAAATATACCGGCGATGGAGTAATTGATATCAGCGATGGCGAAGTGCACCAGGTACGTATAACCGCCTATGATGCTGCCGGCAATGCATCGCACCTGCGCTTCAGCATTCAGTATACGCCCGGGGCGGGTAAAACGTCCAATGATGCACCGGGTAAAATGTTCTATCCGCACATGGTAGATGGCTATGAAAGCGATGACTGCGAATTTTACCTGGGTGAACGTTGCCTGTACGATTCTGTACGGCTTGCTTACAGTAAACAACAGGCAAGCGACTCTGCTGCGGTTTCAGCGCTGCACACGATAGGGGCGCCCTATATTCCTTTGCATGAAGCGTTCCTGGTACGCATAAAACCCAACCGGGTGTTGACGCCGGCTGAAGAGTCGCGTACCGTAATGCAGTGGTTGAACAACGGCCGCAAAGCCGTACAAAAAGTGGAATGGCAGGGAGGATGGGCCGCCGCACGTTTCCGCGATTTTGGTAAGTATCAGTTGGTGGTAGATACCACCCCGCCGGTAATCACTCCCGTGGGTTTTACCGATGGTTCCGTTTTGACAAAAGCTACACGCCTTATTTTTACGGTAAAAGACAATCTCGGATCAATAAAAAAAGTGCGGGCTGAACTGGATGGACGTTGGCTGCGTTTTACAAATGATAAAGGCGGTTCTTTCATCTACCGGTTTGATGAACGTTGCCAGCCGGGTACGCATACCTTGCGGATCATGGCAGAAGATGAAGCCGGCAACCGGGCGGAGCGTATCATACAGTTTGTACGGTAGCTCCAATTATACAGCAAAAAATAATAATAAGAAGAAAATATGATAACGTTAAAGGCAGGCGATAAAGCTCCGGCTTTTACGGGTATTGATCAGCATGGCAATAAGGTTTCGTTGAGTAACTACAAAGGCCGGAAACTGGTTTTGTATTTTTATCCCGAAGATGACACGCCCACCTGCACGGTGCAGGCCTGTAACCTGCGCGACAACTATGCCTTACTGAAGCAAAACGGGTATGAAGTAATTGGCGTAAGTCCCGATGACGGGAACAGCCACCGTAAATTTCAAACCAAATACGATCTGCCGTTTACCCTGCTTTCCGATCCGAAGCACACCATTATGGATAAATACGGGGTGTGGGGACCCAAACAGATGTTTGGTCACAAATACATGGGTGTTCACCGCACTACTTTTGTGATTGATGAAAAAGGAATCATTAAAAAAATCTTCCTGCGGCCAAAGACGAAACAGCATGCCGAAGAAATAATAGCAGCGGGTTAGACTGTCACTGTCATTTATCAGAGAATTCTGCTAACGCCCATCCAGTCTTTTTCGATCAGTAAAACACCAGGTTTTTTTCCCGGCGTAAAGCTGCCCATGGTGTGTTCAATGCCCAGTGCACGGGCGCCATTCAGGGTGGCCCATTGCAGCATTTCTGTGATGCCTATGTGGGGAAAATGAGCACGCAGTGTATTCAGTTCCGATAATATGCTCAGCTGGTGATTGGATGCCGGGCTATCGGTACCAATGGTGAGCCGGGCGCCATAACGGCGCAGCAGGTCTATGTCCGGTAGCGGGTTACCGATATAAAGGTTGGCATTGGGACAAAGGCAGAAATATACCCGATCAAAAGGTGGTCCGTATGGTCGGGCGGAATCTTTCAATATTCTTACATCTTCTTCGCGGGTGGTAACGTTATGCACCAGTAACAAGGGCAGGTCAGGCAAGAGCGGCAATACGGTTTGCAGGCTGCTTTTCCCCGAAGGCTGGTAGAAAGCTATATCAATGCCGAGCGATTGGTACAGTTCGTTCAGATCGCCGCTGCCTTCAGTAAAAAACGCTTCCTCGGCTGCACTTTCCTGGTTGTGCATGGTGAGCAACCGGTTACCGGGAAAGGAGGCAATTAATCTGAATAAGGCAGGCGATACGGAATAAGGGGCATGGGGTACGATGGAATTGCCGGCGCCGGGAGTGTTGAACTGGTCCCACAACGATTTACAGGCGGCAAAGCGCTGGGGCGCTGTGGCTTCAACGAAGCCGGTGGCCTCAATGAAATTATGATAGTATAGCCGGCGTTTTTCTTTTTGAGGAAGGGTATTGGCTGTATTGCAGATATCGCCCACGGCTACAATACCGTTTTCGAGCATGGCTGTTTCGGCTTCGGCAATGGCGGCATGGATCTGATCCTGGGGAAACCCGCGTTGGGCAATAACACTGACCAGGAAGGGCACCATACCGGTTTTTTCGGGAATGGCATTTTTCAGGTGGCTCAGTTCCAGGTGGCAGTGGCAGTTGATAAAGCCCGGGCAAAGTATGCCGTTCAGGACATGAATATCCTCTCCCGCCTCCGGCAGTTGTACTATGTCCATTATATCGCCCTGTATACCGGTAATCAGCACGTACTGGTCATTCAGCCATTGATAGCCGGTAAATAAGTGGTCGGCGCGGAACTTAAGGTAACTCATGTAAGCGGTGAAACGATTAACTTTGCACTCCTTCCAAATTTGAACCAGGAAGACGCGGAGACACAAAGGAGCACGAAGTTACGTTGGACTTCCTGTCATCGTGGTTCAAACAGACAATTCCTCCAAGAAGGATTTTGGTAAAAATACAGCATCATGCTTGATAAATTAGACGCGATCAGGGCCCGGTTTGAAGATCTCGGCGTGGCATTGACCAACCCGGAGATAGTGAACGACAATAAGAAGTTCAGTGCTATAAGCAAGGAATACCGGAACCTGGAGAAAATTGTTAAGGTGCACGATACCTATAAAGCCGTTGTGGCTGACCTGGCCAGCTACCGTGAAGCGTTGAAAGGCGACGATGAAGAACTGCGCGAACTGGCCAAGGAAGAACTGCCGGCCCTTGAGGAAAAAAAGGAACAGTTGGAAGCACAGATCAGGCAGTTGCTGATACCCAAGGACCCGCAGGATGAAAGGAACGCTATCCTGGAAATCCGCGCCGGTACGGGTGGTGATGAGGCCAGCCTGTTTGCCGGCGACCTGCTGCGCATGTACCTGCGCTATTGCGAACGCAAAGGTTGGAAAACCGCCATACTGAGCGAAACCGAAGGCACCGTGGGTGGCTATAAGGAAGTACAGGTAGAGGTTACGGGCGAAGACGTATATGGTACATTGAAATTTGAAAGCGGCGTGCACCGCGTACAACGCGTACCTGATACGGAAGCTTCCGGACGTGTGCATACATCAGCGGCTACAGTGGCTGTAATGCCGGAGGCTGATGAAGTGGATGTGGAAGTAAAGGACAGCGATGTAAAAATGGAAACAGCCCGAAGCGGCGGCGCCGGTGGCCAGAACGTAAACAAGGTAGAAACAAAGGTTATTTTGACACATATTCCAACCGGTACTGTTGTAATGTGCCAGACGGAGAGGACCCAGCTGGCCAACCGTGAGAAAGCCATGCAGATGTTGCGTACCAAATTATATGAAGAGCAGGTGCGCAAACAGGAAGAAGAAATTGCACGTCACCGCAAGAGCCTCGTAAGTACCGGCGACCGCAGTGCGAAGATCCGCACCTATAATTACCCACAAGGACGGATAACCGATCATCGCATAGGTATGACGGTATATAACCTGGAAGAGGTAATGAACGGAGAAATACAGGAATTTATTGATGCGCTCCAGTTTGCAGAAAATGCGGAAAAACTCTCTAAACAGAATTAATTTTTTTAATGCCTGACCGGCAAAGCCCGTTACAGCAGGAGATATCGTCGCAATCGTAATTTATGAAAACTGCATCGTAAAACCACACATTGTATTTCTGTTTTTACTAATTACTGCAGTCAGAACCGCTGCACCAAGGGTGGGAATAACCGAAAATGGGGATCGGCGGAAAAAATTAATGTTAAGTTTTTGAAAAAATGTCTTTCAAATGCGGAAATCTGAATTTACCGCAGTTCCTTTGCATTGTTTTTAGGTTCGTTGACAGAAAAAATTGCCTTTAAGGCTTCTTTAACGCGACTCCTTATACTAATGGCATTGGATTTGCGTTATATATTCAAAGTTCTTTTTTAAAGACTCACACAAAGCAGTCAATTTTCTCATAAGCAGTTAGTTTTGGTTACGGCCCCGGTTTCTACCGGGGCTATTTTTTTGTCCCGATAGCAGGAAAAGTGATGTCTTTATAGAAGTAACACTGATATATACGATAGCCGTTATGCAATCCTAAACTGCTGATAATTATCCCACTTGTTTTTTGCGCTTCATACCATAAAGCAGCACGAGGGCGGCGATGATGGAGCCTGCTGCGTCTGCCAGTATATCACCTGTGTCAAAACTGCGGTCAGGAATGGCATATCGCTGCACGAATTCAATGGCAATACCCAGTGCTATGCTAATACACATTAGCAGGAGTATTTTATGTTGCCACGTTAATCCGGTGCGCAGCGGGAGATTGCGGATATAAAGTCCCCAGAACAGCACCAGTCCGCCAAACAGGATGATATGCGCAATCTTGTCCATGCCTTCAAATTCCAGGAAGGTGTCGCCCGGAAGTTCGGCAGAAGGAGTACATAACAGGAACAGGCTTAGCAGCGTCCACCCTAAGGGAAAGTAAATCCTGGAACACAGTCTTAGTAGCAATGCCATCATAGTCGGGGAATAAATGAGTGAAAGGGCCGGGGCAAACAGCTACGGGCATTTCAGGCAATGCCACGCAGTGTACTGCACAATTCCCTGCAAAAAAAGCCGCCGTGTTCCTTCTTCCATATTGGGCACAAAATTCACCAACAGGCGCCCATCCGGAAAAAACACTGCCCGGAATCACCCGCAGTTGTTCCATAACCGGGACAAAGCGCGGATATACTATGGACCTTATTCGCCTACGAGTTTGCGGTAAGCTGCTGCGTCGAGGAGCGCCTCCACGTCTGCCGGGCTGTAAACCGTCATTTTAATCATCCAGCCTTCTCCATATGGATCGGTATTGACCAGTTCGGGTGATTTGGTAAGGGCGGGATTTACTTCGGTAATGGTGCCGGCAACGGGCAGGTAGAGATCAGAAACGGTTTTTACAGCTTCTACGGTACCAAATACTGCTGAAGCCTGTAACGCTTTGCCTAAGGTTTCAATTTCCACATAAACAATGTCTCCCAATTCGCGCTGGGCAAAATCTGTAATGCCGACCACTGCGGTATTACCTTCCATACGAATCCATTCATGTTCTTTGGTGTAACGTAGATTATCCGGAAAATTCATGCTGTAAAAAATTTAGAGCCACAAAGATTATGGAAATTTGAACAATTCGCAAACAATAGCCATGTGTACTCCTGGCCATTGCCGGTCAGCTTTTATTTATTGCTTTCTTTTTACCAGTCTTGCCTTGATGATGCGCACATCTTGTACGGGCCGGTCGCTGCGGGAGGTTTTGGTGGCTGCGATGCTGTCAATCGTTTCCAGGCCCTGTATTACTTCCCCAAAAACGGTATAATTTCCATCAAGATGTGGAGTGCCGCCCAATGTTTTGTACACTTCCCGGTGGGCGGGTGGTAATTTTCTTCCGAGCCGGTAGGTTTCCAGTGAATCGAGACCTGCATCGGTGAAGACTTTTCCCTGTACGATATAGAACTGGCTGCCGCTGCTGGCCTTGAGCGGGTTCACGGCATCTCCCATACGGGCGGCAGCTATCACGCCTTTTTTATGGAACAGCGACGCGCGGAATTCGGCGGGTATGGTATAGTTTGTTCCTCCGTTGCCCAACATTTGCTCCGGGGTAGCCCTTTTGCTTTCCGGGTCTCCCGCCTGCACCATAAAATGCTGTATCACGCGGTGAAACAGGATGCTGTCGTAAAATTTTTGTTGAACCAGCCGGAGAAAGTTATCGCGGTGCAGGGGCGTGGAATCGGAGAGACGGATGATCATGGTGCCTTTATCGGTTACCATCATCACGTCTTTATTCAGGTCACTGACCCGGAGTCCGTTGGCAAGGCGGGGATTACAGGAAACAAAAAACGCAATAATGCAAACAGCGATCAGCAGCCTGAGCATGGTTTGATGATTAAGGGGTGCACAACTATAGTTATTAAAAACCTATTCTATCAAAGTAGAGCAGCACGTGATCTTTGAGGAAGTTTTCCTGTTCGGGCAGCTTCATAACGGGCAGGTCTTTCAGTTGCCGGAAATGAGGCCAGCCTTCTTCGTCTATCCGTTCCAGCTCGTAATAGCCGCTTTGCGCCAGCAGGGTGCACACTGCTACATGCATCAGGTCCTGTTTCTGTTCTTTGGAGAACTTCTTACGTATTTCGCCAAACTCCTGTATGCCGATCAGGAACAGGATAGTTTCCATATCGGGTTTTTTACCGAAACGCTCCACGAGCTTCGCTTCCAGCGTCCACCAGCGCGTTTGCAGATCATCTTGTGCGTGCATGGCGCAAAGATAAGTAATGAGGGAATGGGGTAATGGAAACACTCCCTACTTTTGCAGCCGCCATCATCCTGTTGACTTATGGAATGGAATAAAAATGAATATACGGTCAGTACAGACCAGGCCCGGCTCAACATTGACTATTTACACCAGTTTCTGTCAAACACCTACTGGGCTAAGGGCATTCCGGTGGAAATATTGAAAAAATCAATAGCCGGTGCTGTTTGTTTTGGAGTGTATCATGAGCGGCGGCAGGTAGGCTTTGCACGTGTGATAACCGATAAAGCCACATTCGGTTACCTGGCAGATGTGTTCATTGATCCGGATTACAGGGGAAGGGGACTGAGCAAATGGTTAATGGAGTGCGTCATGAACCATCCCGACCTGCAGGGGTTCCGTCGTTTTATGCTGGCCACCCGCGATGCGCATGGGTTATACCGTCAATTTGGATTTACGGGTGTGCCCAATCCGGAAATTATGATGCAGATTCACAGGCCGGATGTTTACCAGTGAGGGTTACAGGAAACTCACCCCTTGTGCTATAACCAGTAACCCGAAACACCCCAAAACCTTCTATCTTTGCGGCAAATACATTGGAATGCTACAGGTAGCTTTTATACGACAGCATGCGGAACTGGTTATCGAAAGATTGAAGCTGAAAAATTTTGCGGAAGCAGAAACGATGGTGGATTCCATTCTTTCCATTGACAAGGAAACGAGGGAACATAAGAAACAACTGGATGATGTCCTGGCCAAAAGCAACGCACTGTCCAAAGAGATCGGAGAGCTTTTCAGAAATAAAAAAATTGAAGAAGCAAACCAGAAGAAGAAAGAAGCGGAAGGCTTGAAAGAAGAAGAGGCTGCTATCAAAAAGAAACTCACCGGGCTGGAAAAAACGCTGGATGAATTTGTATTGCGCCTGCCCAATCTTCCTTCCGAACAAGTGCCTCCGGGAAAGTCGCCGGAAGACAATGTAAAAGTGCGTGAAGGCGGCACCATTCCTTCTTTGCCGAAAGGCGCCTTACCCCACTGGGACCTTGCGAAAAAATTTTCGCTCATAGATTTTGACCTCGGTAATAAAATAACCGGCAGTGGTTTTCCTGTATATACCGGCAAAGGCGCCCGTTTGCAACGGGCATTGATACAGTATTTCCTCGACTACAATACCGCAGCAGGTTATACAGAATATCTTCCTCCTTTCATGGTTAACGAAGCATCTGCCTTTGGTACCGGGCAATTGCCCGACAAGGAGGGGCAGATGTATTTTGTAACCGCAGATGAATTTTACCTGATCCCCACCGCCGAAGTGCCGGTGACCAATTTGTACCGCGACATGCTGCTGAAGGAATCAGACCTGCCGGTGAAAATGACTGCCTATACACCCTGCTTCCGGCGCGAAGCCGGCAGCTATGGTAAGGATGTACGCGGATTGAACCGCCTGCATCAATTCGATAAGGTGGAAATTGTTCAGCTGGTGCAACCGGAAAAGAGTTATGAAGCGCTGGAAGAAATGGTGCAACACGTAGAAAAACTGGTGCAGTCGCTGCAACTACCCTATCGTATACTGAAACTATGCGGCGGTGATATGGGATTTGCATCGGCGCTTACTTACGATTTTGAAGTGTACAGCGCCGCACAGGAAAAATGGCTGGAGGTAAGCTCGGTTTCCAATTTTGAATCTTTCCAGTCGTACAGGATGAAGATCCGGTATAAAGATGCAACCGGCAAAAACACATTGGTGCATACGTTGAATGGCAGTTCGCTCGCACTGCCGCGTATCCTCGCCTGTTTGCTGGAGAATAATCAGCAGGAAAACAGAATTCAGTTACCGGCTGTGCTTCACCGTTATTTTGGAGCAGAAGCAATAGATTAGTTTGATACTGATATTTTGAAGAGATGCTTGTGGGCTTTGAGATGTATGCGGGTATTTTTTGAAACAGCCGTTGGAGTAAAACCATTCCACTGCTTATAGCATAACCTGCGGTTTTTTGCCGGATTTGTGCACTTTTTATAAAACGCCAGCGCGTAGTGCCCAATAATTGGGGTAGAAATCTTTTGTACAATTAAACCTTACCATTTGCCCCAGGTCAAAGCGCAAATTTTTCCTGCACATGGTGGTCACCAATCTACTCAAGAACCAGCATTTGCTATGGCGGGCAGGCTTTGGTCCCATGGCCGAAGAAATGCACCAGCTGGCCACAGTTTCCCAGGCCGCTTACGTAAAAACACTCTTCAAATCTTCCGAACGCAAACCCACCTATATTGACGTGGCCGACGGCGCACTCAAAGGTTTGGTGATGGGCCTTAATGAACTGGGCCGGCAAAAACGGTTAAACGAAGAGGAACGAAGAAAAATCAGGCAGCAATCCAGGGAAGAACTGCGCAGTCTGAACCTTGCCTGGCTCAATGAAATGGTAAACAGCGATGCGCAGTTGCGCGAAAAAATGGCGCTGTTCTGGCACGGGCATTTCGCCAGCCGTAATATCAATATTCTTTACCAGCAACAGTTGCTGGACGTGATACGCCGTAATGCACTCGGCAGCTTTGCCACGCTTTTGCAGGAAGTGAGCAAAAGCGCCGCCATGATCAATTTTCTCAACAATAATCAGAACCGCAAAGATCATCCCAATGAAAACTTTGCCAGGGAAGTAATGGAGTTGTTCACGCTGGGGCGCGGGCATTATACAGAACAGGATATTAAAGAAGCCGCCCGGGCTTTTACCGGCTGGGGGGCTAATCTTGCCGGTGAGTTTGTATTCCGCAAGGCACAGCACGACTACGGACAAAAAACGGTGTTGGGCAAAACAGGCAATTTTAATGGGGATGATGTGCTTGATATGCTCCTGCAACAAAAACAAACCGCCTTTTTTATTGCAAGAAAAGTATACCGGTATTTCGTAAATGAAGTGGTGGATGAAGACAGGGTGGAGTGGCTGGCCAACCGCTTTTATCAGAGTAATTATGATATCAGGGGTTTGATGCATGATATTTTTTCCAGCGATTGGTTTTACGATGCAAAAAATATTGGTTGCAAAATCAAATCGCCGGTGGAACTGCTGGTGGGCATCAGGCGCGCACTACCCATGACCATACAGAACGAAGAAGTACAACTGGTATTACAGCGGCTGCTGGGACAGGTGTTGTTTTACCCGCCCAATGTTGCGGGCTGGCCGGGTGGTAAGAACTGGATTGACAGTTCATCGCTCATGATTCGCCTGCGGATTCCACAACTGATCTATGCCGCAGACGAACTGAACATGACGCCGAAAGATGATGATGACCAGATGATGGGTATGAAAGCGCCCGTGATGGATGCAAGGAAAAAGAAACTGGGCAGTCAGGCCATTGCAGCCGTTATTGACTGGAAGGTATACCTGAGAAATTTCAGCAAGGTGCCCGATGAGCAACTGATAGCATCGGTTGCCCAGTTGCTGCTGGTGGTGCCTCCTTCAGGGAAAGAAGCTGTGGTGCGCAACTATTCCGATACATCGAACCGTGAAGCAGCGATCAAATCGGCCACCATACAGTGGATGAGCACGCCTGAATACCAGCTATGCTAATGCTATGTGCTTTGAAAAAATAATTGCGAAATCTTTTACCTCCAAACGTATAACGTATGCTGATCAAGCGTAAAGAATTTTTGCAGATCGGATCGCTGGCAACGGCCAGTTTACTGGTACCTAAGTTCCTGAAAGCCTTTGAAGCGCCCCGCCGGGTGCCGCCGGGCAATAAGGTGCTGGTGATACTGCAACTCAGCGGAGGCAATGACGGGTTGAATACGGTAATTCCTGTTACCAACGATATTTATTATAAATCCCGCCCCAAACTGGGTATAGCAAAAGAAAAATCTTTGCTGCTTACAGGTGAAGCCGGGCTGAACCCCGCATTAACCACCTTTAAGGAGTTGTACGATGACGGCAGTCTCGGTATTCTTAACGGTGTAGGATACCCGAATCCTGACCGTTCGCATTTCAGGAGCATGGATATCTGGCAAAGCGCCAGTGAAAGCCATGAATACATTCATACAGGTTGGATTGGCCGCTACCTGGACGCACAATGCGCCGGTTGCGATAAACCTACCCAGGCGTTGGAAATAGATGATGTGCTGAGCCTGGCCATGAAAGGGGAGGCGGTGAAAGGACTGGCCATGAAAGATCCCCGCCGGCTTTTCAATGCTGCCAATGAAAAATATTTTAAAGCCATAGCCCGCACGCACGCTGCCGGCGATGATGAGCAGCCGGTAGATTATCTCTACAAGACAATGGCCGAAACGCTGAGCAGTGCTGATTATATATATAAGCACAGCCGTCAGCATCCTACCAGTGCCGTATACCCGAACACGGAAACGGGCAGGAGCCTGAAAACAATTGCTTCGCTGATCTTTTCAGATATCAACACCAAGGTGTACTATCTTTCGCTGGGAAGTTTTGATACCCATGTGGCCCAGGAAGGTCAGCAACGCCGGTTGTTTACCGAGATGAATGAGGCGGTGAAAGCTTTTGTGAAAGATCTGAAAGCCAATAACCGGTTCCAGGACGTGTTGCTGATGACCTTTTCGGAGTTCGGACGCCGCGTTGCGCAGAATGCAAGTGGCGGCACCGACCATGGCACGGCCAACAACATGTTCTTCATCAGCGGTGGTTTGCAGCGTAAAGGAATACTGAATGCGCTTCCCGATCTCACCGATCTCCAGGAGGGCGATCTGAAGCATACCGTAGACTTTAAAAACGTGTACGCTACGGTTTTACATAAATGGCTGCAGGCCGATGACCGCAAAATATTGGGAAAACAGATGCAATACCTGGACTTTGTGTAGCGAAACCATGGCTGACCAGCAGACCGAAACTCCGCAACCCTGTCAGCAGGCTTTTGGTATTCCGGGCTTTTGGTCTTTCGGAATCCTCCGCTATTACCAACCCTGTTTGGCAACACCAGCCTGGATAGCAGCGAGTGCTTTTTCTTCATTGAGCAGGGTAGTGAGCTTATTGCCTTTGCCGTCGTGTCCCTGCGCCATATAGGCTCCTTTGGCTGTTTTGGTAATTACAGCATCCTGGATCGGTACATTCTTTTCTTTGGTTTTCACATTATATGCTGTGAGCTTGATATCAGTCATAGTAAAATCAAATTAAGGTTTGTGCTACTTTGCTATATCGCAAAATCTTCGCCAAGTCGTGGCTAAAAGGGGCCAAGATACGGTTTTTTAAAAAAGATACCCGCTTTGAATTGATTTTGAATAAATAGCAGGGTTCATCTTTTGAATAAATCACATACGAGTTAAGGGGGGAAACGGCACGCTGTTGAGCCGGTGCATGCATACAAAACCGCTTCGCAGCAAAAGGCTGTTGATCGGGCAAATTGTTCCGCAGTTGCGTGTTAGGGAATCTGGATCAGAAAGCGGTGAGTGTACGTATACACCCGCCGCTTTATTATTGAATCCTAAATATCGAGTTTGGCGTATTTGGCGTGGCTTTCAATAAACTCGCGGCGGGGCGCCACTTCATCGCCCATGAGCATACTGAAAATGCGGTCTGCTTCGGCAGCGCTTTCAATGGTAACCTGTTTCAGTGTGCGGGTATCCGGGTTCATGGTGGTTTCCCACAACTGATCGGCGTTCATTTCACCCAAACCTTTGTAGCGTTGCACGTTTACACTGTCTTCGCGGCCTCCGCCGAATTTTTCCACCAGTTCTTTTCGTTGGTCTTCGTTCCAGGCATATGCCTGGTCCTTACCTTTTTTCACCAGGTATAAGGGCGGTTGCGCAATGTATACATAGCCCTGTTCTACCAGTTCTTTCATATACCGGTAGATGAAGGTGAGGATGAGTGTGGCGATGTGGCTACCGTCCACGTCGGCATCTGTCATGATGATCAGTTTGTGGTAGCGCAGTTTGGAAAGGTTGAGCGCTTTGGGGTCGTCTGGCGTACCCACGGTTACACCCAGCGCCGTATACATATTGCGGATCTCTTCGTTTTCGTAGATTTTATGCTCCATGGCTTTTTCCACGTTGAGGATCTTACCTCTCAACGGAAGAATGGCCTG
>Ga0164243_10009773_pt1 | contig 13893 bp, 12 predicted proteins | sample OricompcompostOP_FD_108781 | JGI IMG/M metagenome (GOLD analysis project Ga0164243, IMG submission 108781) | Organic Plus compost microbial communities from Emeryville, California, USA - Original compost - Organic plus compost (OP) | ecosystem: Engineered > Solid waste > Mixed feedstock >... | reverse complement strand
GAGAAAAAAGAGGCGCGACGCTGACGCATGGCAAGCGCCATGCTACGCAAGCAGCTGTAGCCGCCTCCAGCCCCGAGCAATTTCATCCGTCTCTTTCCTCCCGCCTCGTTCCTCACGATAGGAGCACCGCATGATTCCGACGCTCGCCTTTGGTCACACCGGCCACATCTCCACCCGCATCATCTTCGGCGCGGCGGCGCTCAGCTCCGTGTCGCAGGCAGACGCCGACCGCACGATGGACCTCATCATCCGCCACGGCATCAACCACATCGACACGGCGGCGAGCTACGGTGATGCGGAGCTCCGGCTCGGCCCGTGGATGGCGAAGAACCGCCCGGACTTCTTCCTCGCGACAAAGACCGGCGAACGCACCTACGATGCGGCCTACGACGAGATTCGCCGCTCGCTGGAGCGCCTGCAAACCGATCAGGTGGACCTGATTCAGCTTCACAACCTGGTCGACAAGGCGGAATGGGAGACGGCGCTCGGCCCCGGCGGCGCGCTGGACGCCGCTATCCAGGCCCGGGACGAGGGACTGGTTCGCTTTATCGGCGTCACCGGACACGGCACGGAGGTCGCCCGGCGCCACAGCGAATCGCTGGCCCGCTTCGGCTTCGATTCGATCCTGCTGCCCTACAACTACCCGATGATGGCGAATCCCCAGTACGCCCACGACTTCGAGACCGTCGTCGCCACCTGCAAGGAGCGCGAGGTCGCCGTGCAGACGATCAAGGCGATCACCCGCGCGCCGTGGGGCGATCGCCCACAGACGACCTCCACGTGGTACGAGCCGCTGCAGGAGCAATCCGCGATCGACACGGCGGTCTGGTGGGTACTGGGGCGGGAAGGCATCTTCCTGAACACGGTCGGCGATATCTCGATCCTGCCGAAGGTGCTCGACGCGGCCGAGCGGTTCGAGGCGCGTCCGACCGACGAGCAGATGACGGCGCTCGTCAACACCTGGCACATGGAGCCGATGTTCGTGTAGCGGCAAGCGGTGCTGCTCACGACGCCGAACCCCCGATGCCCGGCATGTGCCGGGCATCGGGGGTTCACTCCGTCCAGCCTAGGCTGGACGTTCCCACCAGGTATCGTTCGGCATCGGCCGGAAGCCGATCGCGTAGTAGATCGGGAACCGCGCCCCGACGTAGGCGACGGTCGCGCCGCGTTCGGCGCAGCGGCGGACGCCCTCCAGCACGGCAGCGCGGGCGAGCCCCATCCGCCGGTATCGCGGCACCGTGCAGACCGGCTCGACCAGGCAATACGGCGAGCCCGGCTCGTGCCACATGCCGCAATGGGCAGCATACTCGCCGTCTGGCGCGAGGATGGAGACCTTCAGCGCCGGATCGAAGTGCGGACCGGAGGAGGCCGCCTTCACCCCGGCCACCTCCCGCTCCACCGGCATCGGCCCCTCGGTGGGTTCGTGATCGAAGCCCCGCCAGAAGAGCTGCGCATAGGCCTCCCACTCCGCATCGATCTCGGGCATCGTTTCGGCAATCCGGAACCCCTCGGGCAGCGACCACGAGAGATCCGTGTCCGCGATCGGCAATCGCGAGGTGGCCTCGGAATGCTGCGACGGCCGGAAGCCGCGCGCGTAGGCGATCTCCTGCAAATCGACGGCGGTATCCGGCACGATCACGCGGATACGCCCATCCCGCGTCGCGAGTGACTCCACCGCGGCATCGAAGGCGGGTGCGAGCAGGGCCGCCCGGTGCCGTGGGTCGAACGCGAGATAGGCATCGCCGAGCTCCATCTCGTACGTGGCGAGCGCGACGATCTCGCCGGTCGCATCATCCTCCCAGAGCTGGATGCGATCGAGCGAGGATTCGTCCTGGTATGGGAGCGAGAACGCCCACTCCCAGCGCGCCCAGAGGAAGCCGGGCGTCAGCACCTCGGGCACGTTGATCCGCAGCAGGAACCGCCGCACGCGCTCGAAATCGTCGGTGAACCCCGGTTCGGCGGTGTATGGTCGTCGCACAATGGTTATCCCGGCCCTTCCGGACGCCAGCTCCGCTACGCTCCGGCGAGATGCTTCCACAAGAACTCGTAGGCCGCCGCGCGCATGTGCGCGGTCTGCTTGTTGTCCGCCGCGCCACCGTGGCCGCCCTCCCGGTTCTCGTAGAACCAGACGTCCGGGACCCCCATCGCTTCCATCCGCGCCGCCATCTTCCGCGCCTGTACCGGGCCAACGCGGTCGTCGCTCGTCGCCGTGTAGAAGAGCACCGGCGGATACGTCGTTCCCGCCTTCAGGTTGTGATACGGCGAGAAGGTCTGGACATAGGCCCACTGCTCGGGGACGTCCGGGTCCCCGTACTCGGCGATCCAGGAGAACCCGGCGGAGAGCTTCGTGTAGCGCCGCATGTCCAGCAGCGGCACCTCGCAGACGATCGCGCCGAAAAGCTCCGGGTACTGCGTCAGCATGTTGCCGACGAGCAGCCCGCCGTTGCTGCCACCCTCGCAGCCGAGGTGCGCCGGGCTCGTCACACCGCGCGCGATCAGGTCCTTGGCAACGGCGGAGAAGTCCTCATAGGCGCGGTGCCGGTTCTCCTTCAGGGCGGACGTGTGCCAGGTCGGGCCGTACTCGCCGCCGCCCCGGATGTTCGCGACCACATAGACACCGCCGCGTTCCAGCCAGGCCCGGCCGATCACGCCGTTGTAGCCGGGCGTCAGCGCGATCTCGAACCCGCCGTATCCGTAGAGCAGCGTCGGATGCGAGCCGTCCAGCACGAGATCCTTCGCCGCCACCTGGAAGTACGGTACCTTCGTCCCGTCCCCGGACGTGGCGAAGTACTGCTCGACGGTGTAGCCGCTGGCGTCGAAGAAGGCCGGGGAGGTCTTCAACGTCGCCGGCTCGCTGCCGCCGACCGTGCCCGTGACGCTTCCGATCTGGAGGGTCGACGGTGTCAGGAAGCCGGAGACGACCATCCAGTAGTCGTCGCTCCGGTCGGCATCGACGGCGGAGACGCTGACCGTGTGCAACGCCGGGGCGCCGGCCAGCTCGGACCGCGCCCAATCGTTCGCCGGGTCCAGCACCTCGATCCGGGTCGCCACGTCCTGCAACAGCGTCAGCAACAGGTAGTTCCTCGTCCACGTCCAGCCCTCGAGCGAGGTATGCGCGTCGGGGGTAAAGAGCGGCTCCAGCGACCGGTCGCCGCGCAGCCAGGCATCCAGCTTTGCGGCCAGCAGCGAACCGGCGGTGTATATCGTGCCATCAACCTCCCAGTCGCCCCGCGGCCGCACGAGCAGCCATTCGCGATGCAGGTCGATCGAGGCGTCCTCCGGCACGTCGATCCGGACCAGATCGCCTCCGGTGACGAGGGAATACGTCGCCGTGAAGAACTCGATGCGATCCACCGCGAGGTCGCGCTCGAACCCCTCGGTGTGATCGTGGGAAATGGAGGCGAACATGTGCGACTCCGGCACTTCCAGCACGGTCTCCGCGTCGGCCAGCGGGGTGCCACGCCGCCATCGCCTGGTGATGCGCGGATAGCTGGAGGTCGTCAGCGAGCCGGGGCCGAAGTCCGTGGAAACCCAGATCGCGTCGCGGTCGATCCAGTCACACCACATCTTGGCAGTCGGAAGCACGAAGCCGTCCTCAACGAACGCCTTTGCCTCGACGTCGAACTCGCGGAGCGTCACGGCATCGCCGCCGTCCGGCGAGAGGCTGAGCAAGGCGCGATCATAGTCCGGGTAGAGCATCTGCGCGCCCTTGAAGACCCAGTCGGTGCCCTCCGCCTTGCCCAGCGCGTCGATGTCGAGCACGGTCTCCCACGCCGGGGAGGCGGTGCGATAGCTCGCGGGCGTCGTCCGGCGCCAGATGCCACGGGGATGCTCGGCGTCTTTCCAGAAGTTGTAGTACCAGTCGCCATATTTACCGACCATCGGGATGCGGTCGGTCGAATCGAGGACCTCGAGGATGGAAGCCTGCGTGCGGTCGAACTCCGGCGTATGGAGCATGCCGGCGGTCTTCTCGTTCTCGTGCGCGACCCAGGCAAGCGGCTTCTCGCCGTAGATCTCCTCCAGCCAAAGGAATTCGTCGGCTGGCTGCTCGGCGATCGGTGTGGATGGGGTTTCGGATGTAGATGTCATGGGGAGGGTGTCTCCGGGATGGTCCTGCGTACGGCGCGGTGAATGGGTGGATACGGCTGACGATACCGTATCACGCCGGTTCGCACCGGGCGATAGGATGATGGCGTACGTGGGACCCAGCGACACTGCGTAGTGGCAATTGCGCAAATGTTACGTATTGAGCAGCACGCGAGCACGGGTGTAGCGTGAGACCAACGAATCAGAACCCCCGGCGCTCGCCCTCGCCATCCAGCCTGCCGCGCTGGGCCGTTCCGATCCGATCGATCCAGCGTGCTGCCCAGGACGCGCCACGCTCGGCCATTGCATCGTGAGGAGGACCCCATGGCGATCGAGATCTCGCGCGCGCTTCCATCGGAATACCCCGTGATCCTGAACAACCTGCCGAAGGAATGGTTCGTTCCGGAGCCACACCTGCTCCACTTGCAGGTGGCGGACATGGTGAACGGCAACCGGTTTCTCATCGCTCACGACGGCGATACGTTGGTCGGCACGATCGGGTGGCAGGACAACGTCGCATTCGGCGCGTACTACGAGAAGTTCCTGTTCGTGAAGCCCAAATATCGGCGGGAGGGCGTGGCCGCCATGCTCTGGCGCGAGCTCCTTGCCATCGCGGAGGACTCCGGCCAACGCGCGATCTTCTGCGACGTGCCGGAAGGGTCGTCGCTCGTGCGGAGCGTGCGACAGGTGCCCGGCGCGAGGGAGGTGGGGGCAATCGATGACTTCCACAGCGATGGGGTGAAGTCCCTCATCTTCGCGCTCGATGTCAAGGAAGGGCGGAAATTCACGGCGTATGCCGACCGCCTGATCAAGGAATCCGGAGAGCACGGTCATCACTAAGCCTCGCCATAGTCCCACCGCTCCCTGCCGAAAGGATCTGCCATGACCAGCCACGCCGCATCGCTCTTCATCGCCGCCGATCTTCGCCCGGACCTTCGAGCCGTCTTTGCCGACGGGCCGGAACCTGATGCAACAGCACCGTGCATCGCATCGCTTCCCCGACCACTGCGGTTCAGCGGGTGCAACGAGAAGTCGGACAAGGCCGACAAGGTGAAGGAGATCGGCAAGGACGACAAGTCGAATCGCGCACCCGTCCGCGACCGGCGCCCCGGCCAGTGCACCTATCTCTCCGGCGTCCAGCAGCTCGACGCCCCCGTCCACGACTTCATCTTCTCCTGACGGAGCCCGACGTGCCTCCCTCAGCGAGGTCCTGTGCCCCCATCCTCGTCTTCGCCCTGCCGGACGATCCATTCGCCGCCGCCCTGCGGGCGCGGGCCGAACAGCAAGGCCTCCCCCTTTGGCAGCCAGCCGATCTCGCGGAGGTCGGCTGGGCTGTCACGCTGGATGGAGACGGTGCCGATGTCCGGCTGATCGACCGGAAGCGAGGATGTATCTGGCCCAGCGACACGTTGGCCGGAATCTGGTTTCAGGCACTCCCCCCGCTCGCGACGATCGACAGACTCGAAGAACGGGACCGCCAGTACGTGATCGCCGAGGTTCGCAGTTCCCTCATTCCGGTCTGGCGCTCTGCTGCGTGCCCGGTGATCGGCCAGCCACGGTCCGATCCCGCCGCGGAGGTGCTTGGCACCGGCCCGGAGGCAAGGATTGCGCTCAGCCGGCTCGGCTTGCCTGCTGCCAAGATGACCGTTGGGCGCGAGCGCATGGTACGCCAGGCGCAGCAGGGACAATGCGTCCGCATCACCTCGCTGACAAACGGCGAATCCTTCTGGCTCGACGGATTCAACGGCGCACAAGACAGGCCCCCTGTCATCGAGCGCTCCACCGCGATCGCCAGTGAGCACCGCGCCGTTCGGGTGCTTGTGATTGCGGGACAGGACCTCCGCACCGTCGACGTCCGTGACGCCGGTGCAGTGTCGGGGGCCGAACCAACTGCCGAGGATGCGACATTGGCAGCTCGCATTCGCGCCGTAACCGGCCTCGAGTTGGTACTGGCGTTCTGCTCCCGGCAAGAAGGCGCCTGGCGCATCACGCGACTCTCGGCCCAGGTCCCGTGGTGGCTGGCGGAGGTGCCCGGCATGGCCTCGTGGATCGGCTCCTGGCTGGTTGGGCGATTCGTTCCGGGGAGCAGGCATGCGGCTGCCGTGAGCGGAGGTGACGGATGACCCGGCGCATCCTGCTCGTCGGCTCCCCCCGCGACCCAACCTACCGCCATACCGTGTCGATGCCAGTGCCGGACGGCTGCGATGTCGTCACCCTGGACATCGATCAGCTGGCCACCGATCCGACAATCTGCCTCGACGGCGAACTCGGCGGCGCTGTCCCGATCCGGGTGATCGATGGCGACCGCGTGCTGGCATTCAGCGAGATCGATTCCTGCTATGCACGCTTCATCGATCCGCCCCCGGAGCAGCACCCGGCGCATGACGAAGCCGCCTGGGCGGGACTCCGCCTGCTGCAGCTTGCCCTGGCTGCGGCGCCCTTCCCGGTCATCAACCGTCCCGGGGCGGGGGAATCGAACGACACGAAACCGATGCACACGGCGCAATTGGGCGATCTGGGCTTCCCGATTCCGAGGAGCTGCACGACCAATGACCGGGACGAGGCGCTGGCCTTCCTTATGTCCTGTCCGCATGGGGCGATCTACAAATCGAATTCCGGGCAGCGCAGCATCGTCCAGGCGGTTGGCCCCGACGATCTGGACCGGCTGATCCTGCTCGACCGCTGTCCAGTGCTCTTTCAGGAGCGGATTCACGGGACCGACATCCGGGTGCATGTGATCGGAGAGCGCTGCCACGCCGTCGCCATCCATTCCGGGAATGTCGATTACCGCTACGACCGGTCCGGCACTGCGCGGGAGGAGCCCTTCCCGGTGCCAGACGACCTCGGCGAGCGGTGCGTCCGTGCCACGGCGGCATTCGGCCTCGCCTTTGCCGGCATCGACCTGATCCAGCGGGACGACAGCGGCGACTTCGTCGCGCTGGAGGCCAACCCGATGCCGGGCTACCACGGCTACGACCTCGCGCTCGATGGCGCGATCTCCGCCAGCCTGTGGAACTATCTGGCACGCACCTGACGCCCTACTACCGACCGCCTACCGCCCGGTTGAGCCCGCACGGTCCTCTTGTTCGCGCAGCGCGTTCATCTCATCCGTGAGCAGAAGGGGCTCCGATGGCGTCGGATCGACCGCGGTCAGGTCCCACGCGCCGGACTCATCCTTCGGCACCTTCAGCCGTTGCGCGACCGGTGGTGGCGTCTTTGCGGCGGTCGGCATTCGTGCATACCAGTAGGCGACGCTGGCCATCTCGTTCGCCAGGTGGTTCGCGTGGCCGTGCTCGATCGTGACCTTGATCGACTCGCGGAAGCGGATCGCGTTCTCCAGGTGGAAGACGTAGCAGGTCTGGTAGCCTCCGGTCAGCGCATCCTCATGGACGACGCCGTTGCGAAGGAAGGCGTTCACCTGCGTCTCCCAGGCCTGCCCGAGGTAGTCCTCACTGCCGGTGCCATGGAGGTCGGGCGGCCACCCCTGGCCGTCGACCCAGATCATGTCGTCGCCCTCGCCCCACCACTCATTCTTGAGGTTGGTAATCGAGAGATTGCACCCGATGTAGTGCCCCTCGCCCTCGGTCTCGAGGATCACGTAGTTGTTGCGGTAGGCCGTCTCCCCGAAATTGGCGACATCGTTCACCGCGCTGTAGACGGGAAAGTCGTGGCCCCAGCCGGGGAACGGATTCGCCCGCCGGAACTCGGCGTGGGCGTAGCCGAGGTCGTCCGGCCAGGTCTCCCAGCGTTCGTAGTCGATGTAAAAGTACTGGGTATGCGGCTCGGCCGACTCGTTCAGGAGCTCGATCCTCGCCCGTCGCGCGAACGGCATCTGCCAGTAGGCGTTGAGCGCACAGCCGCGGCCGAAGCGCGGGTCGTGCGCCGTCGAGGCGGTGAACAGCGCCGACTGGAACGACTCGACCTCGCCGTGCCCGAGGCAGAAGAAGTCGCCCAGCGGCACGGCGATGCTCGGCTCCGGCGCGTCATCCCAGGTAATTAGCAGCAGGCATTCGCGGTAATGCTCGCGCTGCGTCATCCAGATGTGGGTGATGCAGCCTGGACCGTCGATCTCGGCGAGCAGGCGACGCTCGCCCGGCGCGATCGTCCAGGCGTCGGCGTTGCGCCCGGACGTGTCCCACGAGGAGACGCGCCCGGTGCGCCGGTCGGAACGGATGCGGGCGAGGTCGAGGCTGCCCATGCCGGTCGCTCCCTGGGATTACGAGGCGGCGGCACCGAACTCGGCGATGGCGTCGAGCAGGCCCTGCATGTAGCCGATAGCGTGGGCGCGGCCCCGGTGGTTCCAGGCCGTGTCGTCGTCCATGTGCGGCACATGGTCGTCGAGCAGGAAGCCGGTGAAGCCGGACCGCTTCAGCAGCAGCATGATCTCCGCCGCGTTGTAGTTCCCCTCGCCGATGAAGCACTCCTGGAAGAGCGGCACGCTGCCCTTCACGTCGCGGAAATGGACGTAGAGGATGCGGTCCCGCGGCCCGAAGTACTCGATCATCGCGCGGACGTTCGCCGCGCCGCCCGGCATCTCCGAGCAGCATCCCAGGCAGAGGTCGAGTCCCCACGCCTCACCAGCGCCCGTCGCCTCCGCAATCGCCTCCGCGCGCTTGAACCCCTCCACGTCCGCGAAGATGCGCGCTACGCCGCCGAGCACCGGCACCGGCGGGTCGTCCGGATGGAGCGCCAGCTTGACGCCGGCCTCCTTGGCGACCGGGAGCACGGCGTTCATGAAATACTCGTAGTTCTCCCACATCGTCTCGGCGGAGATGAACTCGTCCGGGTCGGTCGTGTGGACGAGGCCGCCCGCCCAGTCCGGGCGATCCGGCATGAACTCCTTGCCGCCCGACGGTGACGCGCCCACCGCAGCCAGGTCGAACTCACGCACCTTCACGCCGCCGCGCCCTTCCGCCTCGCGGCTGGTCGTCCAGACCGAGTTCGGCATGAAGTTGTAGCCGAGGATGGGGATGCCCGCCCCGCCCATCGCCCGGATCGTCGCCTTGTAGTTCTCGATCTGCTCGTCACGTCCTTCGTAGCCGCTCATCACCTTCGAAAGGGCATTCAGCGGTACATTCTCGATCGCCTCGAGCGTCATCCCGTATTCGCGCGCCTTCGCCACCAGCGGCGCCAGGTCCTCGACACCCCACCGGTCCTGGTTCTCGATCAGGGGCGAGTTCATCTGCACGCTGGTGACGCCGAGCTGCGCCCCGAAGCGCAGGATCTCATCCGTCATCACGCTGAACTGCCCGATCGCGACCCGCATCTCCGCCTCGCCCATCGCGGTCTCCCTCTCATTCTTGGCTGCACGGCCGGAGGACATACGCGGCGCTCCGGCAACCAGCAAAGCACCGTGATCTGTTGCGTGGCGGCATCGTAGCGTGAAGGGACGAGGAGGGGAAGCGATCGCGATCGATCATCGATTCTGTGCATTTCCTCACGATATTGACACCGATTTCTGCGATGTCAGAATGCGACCAACGCACCATTTCCATACGAGCCGAGGGAGTCGATCTCACCCGTGCGTAGTCACTGCGCGCGACCACGGCCCCTCCAGGTTGCTGGGCCCCTGTCCGTTCCGCATCGCGGCACGAAGCTGCACGGAGGTTGTTCCCATGACCGGATCACTGCGCTCTCGTCTCAGCCGTCGCCAGGTCGTCGCTGGAGCTGCCGGAGGCATCGCTGGCGCCAGCCTGCTTCCCGGCATCCTCCAGGCGAGGCGGGCGCCGGCGCTCATCCAGTCCGGCGGCAAGCTGACCTTCTGGGGCGGCCTGATCTTCTCCGATGAGGCGAACGAGCTGCTCACCAACACCGTCAACGACTGGGGCAAGGCCAACGGGGTCGAGACCGAGGTCGTGATGATCAACCAGAACGAAACAAACCAGAAGGTGAGTGCGGCCGTCGAGTCGAACACGATGCCGGATGTGCTCGACCTCGGGCTCGACCTCATGCTGCTGCTCAGCCAGACGGACAAGCTCACCGGCCTGGACGACCTCTTCACCAAGATCGGCGATGCGCAGGGCGGCTGGATGGACTCCATCGACGCCGCGACCGATCCGGCCAAGTTCGGCGGCGCGCGTATGGGCATTCCTTTCGGCGCCAGCGGCAACCTCCTCTTCGCGCGCCAGGACATCCTCGACGGCATCGGTGTCTCCGACCTGCCGACAACCTGGGAGGACCTGACCAAGGTCGCGAAGGATGCCACCTCCGACGGCGTCTATGGCATGGGCTTCGCCCTCTCCAACGTCGGCGACGGCAATCTCCAGGTCTCCGTGCTCCAGTCATTCGGCGGCCGGATCGCCGACGACGAGGGCAAGACAGTCACGCTGAAATCCCCGGAAACGACCACGTACATGGAATGGGTGAAAGCCGCCTGGGACGATGGGCTCTTCCCGCCGGGCGCGACCACCTGGGACGGCGCCGGCGACAACACCGCCTATCTCTCCGGGCAGGTCGTCTTCATCGCCAACACCGGCTCGGTCAGCATCAAGGCGCAGACGGACGACCCGGATCTCTTCGAATCGACCTCCTACGCCTCGCTACCATCCGGGCCGGTGATGAAGGTCTCCGCCGTCGGCCCCAACATGCGCGCCATCCCGACCTCCACCAAGGACGTCGACACCGCGAAGGCGCTGGTCGAGCACCTCAGCAACCCGGACTTCCTGAACGAGTACTACAAGGTCGCCATCTACGGCCCGGTGCTGAAGGACCAGGAATCGATGGAAGCCTTCACCGATCCGATCCACGCCGGGCTGCTCGACCTGGTGAAGACAGGCACCGCACCGGCGTACCCGGACGTGAACAACGCGGCCTACGCCGACTTCAACTCGAACTTCCTCGTGCCGAAGATGATCCAACGTGTGGTAATCGACGGCAAGACGATCGAGGAGGCCATCGACGAGGCGCAGAAGCAGGGCGAGGCGATCTACGCGAAGTACGCGTAGCTCCCGGTCCGATATCTGTCCGATGCTGGGGCGTTCAGCGGCGAGCGCATGACCCACGCGGGACCGGCCGACGCCGTCCGGTCCCGCGCTTCCGGCATCTGCCTGACGTCTGCAACCACGCGAAGGGACCCCATGTCCGCCATCGCCGAGCCGACGACGACCGCCACCACCACGCCAACGCCGCAACCTCCGAACGCCGCCCAGCCACGGGGGTTGGGTCGTCTTTCACTCGCCAATCGGCAGGCCCTCACCGGGTACCTCCTCGCGCTCCCGGCGCTCGCGCTTCTGCTCGGGCTGGTGGCCTATCCGTTCTTCTTCGCGATCTGGATCGCATTCACCGATCGGATCGTCGGCCGCGCGGGGCACTGGGTCGGGTTCGACAACTTCCGATACCTCTTCAACAATCCCAGCTTCCTGAAGACCGTCCAGAACACGATCATCATGGTCGTCGTCTCCGACGCCGCGAAGCTGGTGATCGGCCTCGGGCTGGCGATGCTGCTGAACCAGGCCGTCGTCGGGCGCGGGCTGATGCGCGCACTGATCATGATCCCGTGGGCGATGCCCGGCTTCATCGCCTTCCTCGTCTGGCGGCTGCTCTACCAGCCGATCGGCGGCGGCATCAACCTGATCCTCACGCAGACCGGCATCCATCCGGAGGTGATCGACTGGCTCGGACAAAAGTCGACCGCCCTGCCAGCGGTGATCGTCGCGACCGTCTGGCGCGGCTTCCCCTTCTGGGCGATCTCGTTCCTAGCGGCGCTGCAGGGCATCCCGGAGGACCTGTACGAGGCTGCCAAGGTGGACGGCGCCTCGGGCTGGCAACGCTTCTGGGACATCACCATCCCTCAGATCCGGCCGGTGATCCTGATCGTAGCGCTGATGTCCTCGATCTGGACGGCCAACAGCTTCGAGAATATCTGGATCATGACGCAGGGCGGCCCGTCCGACGCGACGATGGTCTTCCCGGTGCTCGCCTACTTCGGGATGCAGACGCAACGCCTTGGTGAGGCGGCGGCCGTCTCCGTCTCGATGATCCCGGCGCTGCTGATCCTCGTCTTCCTCGTCACCGCGCTCATCAAGGACGACGACTGATGCAGGGACTTCCGCGCTATGGCCCGACGACGGCCTTTCCTTCCGGACCGGCATCTCCAGCCAGCGGCGAGATTCGTGCCGATGTACGCTGGTACCGGCAGCCGCGCGTCCGGAAAATGGGAGCGCTGCTCGGCATCTACGTCATCATGATCGCGGTCGCTGCAATCGTGATCTTTCCGGTCTACTGGATGTTCTCGATCTCGCTGAAGCTGCCCAAAGAGATCTACCGGATGCCCTCGTTGGTGCCAGACAACCCGACATGGGCGAACTACCGCACGCTGATCGAGAAGAAGGACTACCTCACCAACATCCGCAACAGCATCATCGTCTCGTCGAGCGTGACGGTCGTCTCGCTGCTGATCTCCTCGTTCGCGGCCTACAGCATCGTGCGCTTCCGCTACCGCTTCCGGGGTCTCGTCGGCCGGATCATCCTGCTGACCTACCTGACGCCGGGATCGCTGCTCTTCATCCCGCTCTCGATCATCGTTGCGAAACTGCACCTCGGCAACTCGCTCTATGGGCTCGTGATCCTCTATCTGACCTTCTCGATCCCGCTCAGCACCTGGTTGCTCTCCGGCTACTTCCGCTCGGTGCCAGCCGACCTGGAGGAGCAGGCGATGGTCGACGGCACGAGCCAGCTTGGCGCGCTCTTCCGCATCCTGCTGCCGCTCTCGCTGCCCGGCCTGGCCGCGGTGGCGATCTTCACCTTCACGGCGGCATGGAACGAACTGCTCTTCGCGCTGATCTTCATCACGTCCGAGGAGAAGCGGACGGTGCCGCTTGGGCTCCAGTACCTGATGACGGGCGATGTGCTGCTCTGGGGGCCGATCATGGCCGGGGCGACGCTCGCCGCCCTGCCGGTGATGCTGCTCTACTTCATCGCCCAGCGCTTCATGGTCCGTGGGGTCACGGCAGGCTCCGTCAAGGGGTGAGCCAGGACCGCGTCAGTCCGCCTTGCTGAGAGGCCGAGGCGGCCGCAATCCTGGCCCATGCACGATGCTCCGCTGACCGGGAAGTCTGTTGTCATGCCGAGCGATGCGGGGCATCGCCTCCCACGAGGCCAGCCCGGAGGGGATCATCCCCCTGGCCCAGGCGGTCCCAATGCAACCTGATCCCTCGCCTGCGCTCGGGATGACACGGAGCGTCGGAACATTCGTCGGATAATCCGGTCAGGCGAGGAACGAGGCCGGCTCGTAGAGGGCAGAGCGGATCGCGGCCCAGGCATTCCGGTACTGCTCCCAGGGCGTCTCCCCGAGCACGGAGATCGTCATCGGGCCGACCCGCTCGACGCCTGCCGTCCGGTGCGCTCGCTCGCACTGCACCATCGTGCAGAAGTCGATCTCGATGCTCGCCCCACCGCCCGGCTGCGAGAATGGCACCTTCGCCACGTTCTCGATCGCCCGCTTCGCGGCAGCGGTGATTTCCGGCGCCGTCGCGGAGGGCGGACGGCAGATCGCCGAGTTCCGCCCGCTCGCCCACTTCACGGCCACCGTCTCGATCGCATCGCCAAGGAAGGCGGTCGCTTCGGCACAGGTCGTCGCGTCTCCGGTGACCATCACGGTCGGAATACCCAACGAGGCGAGCACGAAGGCATTGAGCCCGGTCTCGCCGTGCGGCTTGCCGTTCACGCGCAGCTCGTAGACCGCGGCGCCCGCGATCGTGTGCGGGTGAATCGCCTTCGGGGTCTTCGCCATCGCGTGGTAGCCGACGAAGATCGCGGCGTCGAATTTGGCCGAATCCGCGCCCTCCAGCTGGCAGTAGTCACGGGCGT
>Ga0164243_10009771_pt1 | contig 13897 bp, 7 predicted proteins | sample OricompcompostOP_FD_108781 | JGI IMG/M metagenome (GOLD analysis project Ga0164243, IMG submission 108781) | Organic Plus compost microbial communities from Emeryville, California, USA - Original compost - Organic plus compost (OP) | ecosystem: Engineered > Solid waste > Mixed feedstock >... | reverse complement strand
GATGGTCCATGGCTTCAACGGGACCTCGCGTCTGTGGCGCATGCCCGCAGCGGCGATTCGACGTGGGTCGGTCTTCGAGATCTCTGGTGCAGGAGTCGCGAAGCTCGCGGAACGCGCCGCTAGGCGCGAGTGGCTGGGCGAGCGGACGCACGAAGGCTTTGGGCGCTTCCGCATCGACGTCACGCTGCCGGGTGTAACCAGAGAGTCGGCCGCGCGCAATCCTCCAAGACCGCATCCTGATGTTCGCGAGGAAGCCATCGCGGCAGCAACGCAGCAGTGGTTCACGGCGCATCGCATGCTCGCTAAGTCTGGCGGCGCGAACGATCGCAAGCCAAGCCTCTCCCAGTGGCTAGACCTAGTCGGCGAGCTGGAGGAGGACAACACGAATGCGCTCACGAGCCGCCTCCACCCGAAGACCGCTGGCGGCAAGAGCTGGGAGCACGAAGAGGCGAAGGCGATTCTGCACAAACTGGACCAAATCCAAGCGTCCGAACGAAAACGCTATGCGCGCTTCTTCGTACGGTGGCTGAGGGCGGAGATGCGCAAGGAGGGCCGATGACTGTGTATTCCCATCCTCAGGCCGCCCTGCAATGGCTGCGCGGAGCCCTCAAACTCAGGGAGATAGAGATGCCATTCGCGACGAAGTCGCTTTGTATCGCAGATCTATCCGATGTGTTGGAGGCCGCCGCCACTAAGAACCATAGAAATAGTACTGGCACCACCGGCGCGATCGTCGCGGTACACGATGAAACCGAGACTGCAAGACAGTAGGTACTTCTCAAGCTTTTCACCGACAGAGAGAAAAGCAATCGGAGTTACGCCATCTGCAGCGCGACAGACACCATGCCGTTTCGGCTTCTGCTCTCGCGCCTGCCGGTGTTGACAACCATATCAATCGCACCGGGAAGGATGACATCATGACCGAACACGCCACGCTGACCCTCGAATTACTCCAAGATGCTGTGAAGACGTCCGCAGCGTTCCGATGTCGGCGTCGCCTCCAGCCCGCTGGCGGCGAGGGTGACAAGGTGTTTCCGCCGACCTTCGCAGGGGCCGTGTACGCGATCGAGAAGCGACGTGTGCCTGGACGAGAAGATGCGGTGCAGTGCGTTCTTCTCGACAGTGTACAGAGCCAGGCGAACCGGATGGAGCAGGCGCTCCAGGATGCCATCGACGCGAAGAAGTTTTTTGTTCCGCACGTAGTGGTGGACTTCTCAGACCACGATCCGATTGACGCCGACTCGGAGGCGAACAATCGGCTGATCGACGCCGTTGGTAAGTTGACGAGCTTGCAGGTACCCCATCGCCTTGCAGATGCGATCCTGCGCGACAGCATGCTCAATGGAACACCGTTTCGCAGCTCGGAAAAGGGCAAGACTCTCAACCGCGTGAGCGCGGCCAATGCGACGCCGCTCTTCGAGATGTGCCCGACAGTGCTACTCTTTGGTATGTGGGATTCCACGGGGCCCAAGGGTGGCCTCGGGGCGAAGTTCGAGCGGGCGATAGTGTCCGAAGTCGTCGGCATCGGCGCAGAAGTCGCCGACCTGCGTCGTGGTGTGCGCCGTGATCCGCTGGAGATCCGAGCTGCAGTGAAGGTCATCAAGAACGCCGACAAGTCTTGGCGGATGGCCCACGAGCAGGAGAAGGGCGGCAAGAAAGTATGGGAGACCGGTGCGACCGAGCCGTCCAAAGTCAACCACTCGAGCGTGCCGTTCCCGAAGCAAAGGGATAAGAAGACTGAAGAAAACACTTACGACGGCGTAACCATCGAGTACGCCGAGCAAATCACGACGCTGTCGCTCATCGTGCTGCGGCGACTTCGCTTTCCGATCAAGGGAGTCGCGTCGGATGACGTTGATGTAGCCGGGCGCACGGTCCTCGCGGCGCTCGGTCTCGCTGCCGCAACTCTGGCATTCGAGAATGGCATGGGGTTGCGCTCGCGCTGCTTGCTCTGGCCCGATGGGCCGATGATTTGGGAACTGCTCGACAGGCCAGGTCAGGCCCCGAAGCAGTTTGCCGTATCCAGCGATCAGGCTGTCGAGGTCCTCACACAAGCTATCCAATTCGCAAGAGATAAAGGACTGCCTTGGCCGGACGCGCCTGTGGAACTGAAACCTTCGAGCGACTTGGTCGAGCTCGTGCTGCGCAGCCAGCTCGAGGCGACCAAGGAAGAGGCTGATACGGGCGGGAAGTGAAGATGCTCGCCTTCGGCATCCACTACCTCAACGGCTTTGCCGCTGCGTCTGAGTCGGACTCGCGCGAGCTGCCTGAGTGGCCGCCTCATCCAGGTCGTGTCTTCCTGGCGCTGGCCGCGGCGCACTTCGAGACCGGAGCGGATCCCGCCGAGCGAGAGGCGCTCGAGTGGCTCGAGCGTCTGGAATGTCCACCTCATATTTTCGCCGGCGAGGCGAACCCCCGTGCCCTCGTTACCCACTTCGTCCCCGTCAACGATCGAGGGATCTGGACGAAGGACTCGAGCAAACCTAAGCAGACACCACCGCCGCCCCTTCAATCGGCGCCCGGGATCATGCGTGTCCGCAATGAACGCACGTTCGCGCGTGTCTGGCTCGACGACGAGGTCGTCTACATGTTCTGGCCGGACACCAGACCGTCAGACGCAACACGGGCCGCGCTCGCACAGCTTTGCGGGAAAGTCACGCGAATCGGGCATTCCACTTCGTTTGTCTACATGTGGCTTGCCTCACCAGAGGAGCTCAAGGAGCCGAGCTGGGAACCTAACGATGATCGCGCTGAGATCTTTCTTCGCGTAGCCGGACCTGGGACGCTCGAAGGTCTAGAGAGTCGCTACAACGGAAACGAAGTTGAGCGCTGGGGCGATCTCAGCGCGATGGCAAGCAACGCCGCGGACAAGAAGGCGCAGAAGAAGGCGAGGCAAACACTGAAGAACGACTACGCCAAAGGCCCGCCTGTGCGGCTTCGTCCCGAGCTGCGAATCTTCGCGGGTTATTGTCGCCCGCGTTCTTCGGCTGACGCCACAACGGCACCGGGCACGGTGTTCAGCCCGCACATGGTCGTCCGTGTGATCGAGCGGGAATCGGGCCCTTATCGCGAGCTTGACCTATTGTGCGCGCCGCAGGTGATTCAGCGCTGGCGGCAAGCGATCTTGGCACATTCGAGCGATCTATCGGAGCCAGTCAGGAGATTGCTCTCCGGCCATGATGAACGGGGTGCTCCACTCGAGGACGCTCATCTGGCGTTCGTGCCGCTTGCCTTCGTTGGCCATCCCTACGCGGATGGCCATCTTCTGGGCATGGGGATCGTCTTGCCGGACGGACTACCGGCAAACGATCGCATAAGCGCGCTCCGCGCTCTCGCTCGGGTCGATCGGCTTCTGCTAGGCCGTCTCGGAGTCTGGCGAACCAACGGCGTCGCTGCCGTCGCTCCGCCCTGGAACCTTCGCTCCAATGTCTGGACAGCACATCCACACGGTGCGACGCACTGGTCGACCGTGACCCCCATTGCCTTCGACCGACATCCGAAGGAGAAGGACCGTTCAGCGCATCAGCGCGAGATCGCGACCATGATCGCGCAGGCGGTCGTCCGGGTTGGGCTGCCTGAGCCGCGCGACGTGATCGTAACCGCCGTTTCTGCACACTTGGGTGTGCCGTTGGCGCACGCCTTCCCGAGGCTTCGACGTAAGGATGGTAGCGAGCGCCGTCACGTGCACGCGATCTTGGTATTTGACGAACCCGTGCGTGGCCCGATCTTGCTGGGCGCGGGTCGCTACCGTGGCTACGGCGTTTGTCGTCCGCTCCATGACGAAGGAGTGCAGGCGTGAACGAGATGCCGAGCTTCTCTGACTTCTTCGTCGCGCTCTGGGGGAAGGATGTCTATCCGTTCCCGTGGCAGACCATGCTGGCTGACCGGGTTGCCAAAGGTCAGTGGCCGGCGGCGCTCGATCTTCCCACCGCTTCCGGCAAGACCGCATGCATCGACATCGCGCTGTTCGCGCTCGCGGCGCAGGCAGACATGCCATTAGAGGAACGGAAGGCGCCTCGGCGCATTTGGTTCGTTGTAGATCGTCGCATCGTGGTTGACGAGGCGTTCGATCGCGCTCGAACCATCGCTGACAAACTCGCCGCCGCGAGCGACGGTCCCCTCCGCGTCATCGCGGATCGCCTGCGTAAACTGGCAGGCACGATTCGGCCGTGCGCCGTGGCCCGTCTCCGAGGTGGCGTCCTCCGTGACGATGGCTGGGCGCGCCTGCCTTCACAGCCAGCCGTCATCACGTCCACGGTCGATCAGCTCGGCTCGCAGCTTCTTTTCCGCTGTTTTGGCCGCAGTCAGCTCACCGCACCGATCTTCGCTGGCCTCGCCGCCAACGACAGTCTGGTGTTGCTCGACGAGGCTCACTGCGCAGTGCCGTTCTCGCAAACTGTTCGTGCGATCAAGCAATTTCGAGGTGATGGCTGGGCCGAAGTGACGCTTCCTGCTCCGTTCGACTTCGTGGTCATGTCCGCAACGCCGCCGGCCGAAATCCCGGAAAGCGACGTCTTTCCGGGTGCGGATCGCGACAATGCACTTAAGCATCCGGTTCTTGACCTGCGGCGCAATGCGAGCAAGGTGGCGAAGCTCGTCGAGCTAAAGGGGACGAAGGACCGCGATGAGGATCCGCTCGTGCGGGAAGCGGCTGAGCGGGCGATCGCGTTTACCAAGGATGGGCGTCGGCGGGTCGCGGTGATGATAAATCGCGTAGCAACTGCGGCTCAGGTCTTCGCGGCACTCAATGAGAACCAGGACAAGGACTACGAAGTCGTACTGCTCACCGGGCGAGTGCGGCCGTACGAGAGGGACCAGATCGTCGAGCGCTGGAAGCCATACCTCAAGGCCAGCTGTCCGAAGCCGCTGGAGAGACCGATCATCGTGGTCACTACGCAGTGCCTCGAGGTCGGCGCGGACTTCTCCTTCGATGCCCTCGTGACGGAAGCCGCGAGCCTCGACGCGCTTCGCCAGCGCTTCGGGCGGCTCGATCGCATGGGAACCGCGAAGCGCTCTCCAGCGGTCATAGTCGTTCGTAGCCGCGACGCGAACCCGGAAAAGTCGGAGCTGGATCCGATCTACGGTAAAGCACTGGCCAAGACGTGGGAGCTACTCACCAGGAAAGCCGACGAGGCACAGACGATCGACTTCGGCATCAACGCGTTGGAGCGAGCACTGGAGGATGTCGACGATCTCGCGCCGTATTTCACGCCCACAGAAGACGCCCCGACTCTCCTGCCTGCGCATCTGGACCTGCTTTGTCAGACTGCGCCACCGCCGCATCCGGAGCCCGATGTGCAGCAGTACCTCCACGGGATCGGAAGGGGGGCGCCGGAAGTGCAGGTCGTATGGCGAGCGGACCTCGGCGACGACGATCGGGAGTGGGTCGAGACGATTGCTCTATGCCGGCCCGTCAGCGGCGAGATGCTGGCGGTACCGCTGTGGCGCGCGAGGTCCTGGCTTCAGGCGGCAACAACCGGGCAGGATGATGCCACGGCGGACATCGAAGGCGCCGCCAATCGCAGCAACGAGACAAGCGGAGCGATCCGTCCGTGTCTCCTGTGGCGCGGTCGCCGCTCGAAAGTGGCGCGAGCCGCGGACGATATCGTGCCGGGAGACGTCATCGTCGTTCCATCAGCTTACGGCATAGAGTGCTTAGTGAATGCGAGCAGTGTCGATGGGCTCGGAAAGGAACAGGCGGACCTGTGGGAGCGCGCGAGGGAGATGGCCGGCCGTCCCGCTGCCGTGCGGCTGCACCGCGCGGTGCTCGAGCCTTGGCTCCGGTGCGAGCTGCTCAACCGGCTCATTGAGCTTGCGGGAGCGCCCGCGACCGATCGTGATGAGCTGCAGAGAGCGATCGACGACGTCCTCGAATACGTGCCGGCAAGTGATGAAGAACCTCCCGGACCGCCTTCATGGTGGCGTGACCTGCTGAATGCGGCACGCCACGGGCGCATCGAGCGTCATCCTGCGGGAGGTTTGATTCTCTTTGCGCGGGACGCAAAAGATGTCAACGAAGAACCTGATCTCTTCGCCGATGACGATGATCTCACGTGCGCGGCCGGGGCGGCTCAATCGCTCGATGAGCATTCTGAGCTCGTGCGACAGACTGTTGAGAAGCTTGTGTCACTCTGCCTGCCAGAGAGCTTGCGCTCGACAGTTATCCAAGCCGCCTACTGGCACGACGCCGGTAAGCTAGACCCGCGATTCCAGATTCTGCTTCACCAGGGCGACGAGCTTGCCGCTCTCGAGGCACAGAGGCCGCTGGCGAAGTCAGCATGGATTCCGGCCTCTCCGGCCCAGCGCCGTGCGTTGCGTGAAGCGAGCGGGCTGCCGGAGCGGTTTCGTCACGAGATGCTATCGATCCAGCTGGTCCAAGAGCAGTCGAACCTGGCCACCGAAGAGGCTGCAAGAGATTTGCTGCTGCACCTGATCGCAAGCCACCACGGCTACGCCAGACCGCTTGCGCCTATCTGCGACGACACCCAACCGCCGTCGGTTCAGGGGAAACTGGGCGACACTTCGTTCTTACTTTCCCGCGATGAAAGACTGAAGTGGATCGCTCACCGAGTGGATTCGGGTTTGGCAGACCGATTCTGGAGGCTCACACGTCGTTACGGCTGGTGGGGCCTTGCCTACTTGGAGGCCATCATTCGATTCGGCGATTGGTATGCAAGCGGACCCCGTGCAAAGAACGGTTCGAATGAGACGGAGGTCCCGTCGTGAGTGCGCCGAATTCCTATTCCGTAGAGCTGTCAGGGCTCGATGGAACCAATCCCCTTGGGTTCCTCGCCGCGCTGGGAACCCTCGTGGTAGTGCGCAACACGGGCGAGTCCACAGCATGCCTTCGCTGGGTGCGTGCGCGGACGTGGACACCAGTGCTTGATGGCCTGACGACGAACAGTACGCCACATCTCTGCGCACTCATCGCCCAGGAACTCAAAGGCAAAGCAGTCTCCGCCGAAGCCGAGAAGGCGCGGAAGACGGCACAAGAGGCCTATGACCAGGCAAGGAAAGAGCTGAAAAGGGAAAAGGAAAGGATCAAGAAAGAGAAAATCAAGGAGAAGGAGGACCGCGATCGGGCCTTCAAGAAGCGCGTTCAGCCGCTGGAGGAGAACGCTGACGCCAAACGCCGTGAGTGGCTGAATGCCTTGAAAGACGCGGTCCCGCGTCCCGAGCTTGCACTCGGTGTGCGCATCGACTGTACGGCAGCCGAGTATCGAAACCACGCTACTGAATTCAGCCAAGACGGCGACGGCGCCGCGCGCGAGGCTATTCAATACCTTGCCGCGTTTGGCAGCGACGCCTGTGTGGAGGACGGAAAGGGTGACCTCGCGGTGCGAAGGATTGAAGCGACCCCATTCTGCTTCATCCGCGGCTCAGGCCACCAGAACTTCCTCGACACGGTTCGAGAACTAGTCACCAAAGTAACTGTCGATCGCGTGCGAAACGCGCTGTGTGACCCGTGGTTGTACAGCGACGAAAAGCTCTCGATGCGTTGGGCTCCAGTCGAAGACAAGCGCTACGCACTGACAGACGTCGAGCCCTCCGACGAGGGGGCGCGAACCGTCTGGATGGCCAATCTGCTGGCCTATCGATCACTTGCGTTGTTTCCATGTGCCCCGACACGACGCGGCCTCGGGACGACGGCGTGGGGGGATGTCGAAGAAGACCGAGTTTTCACTTGGCCTCTCTGGGAGTTCGGTGCAGCGCCTGACACAGTGCGGACCATGCTTCAACTCCGTGAGTTGCGAGAAGCCCGCTTGGATAGTGCTGGGCTCAAACGCCGCGGTATCACGGCCGTTTTTCGCGCGCGGCGTATTCGGTTTCCACCCAAGGGAGCGAACTACAAGGTCAGCTTCAGCCCGGCTCGCGGCCTGCTCTGACGACTATGCGGAGTGACTATGTGGTCAATTCAACTTCATGCCGTCTCTTCGGTGTTCACGGGCACTTCGTGTCCGGTGGCTGTATGACCGAATTAGGCTTTCCGCCCTCGCTCCAGAACCGCCAGCGAGTCAACGCCCAGCGGATTCGCGGATTCATCAGGATCGGTCTCGGAGCTCGCCCTCCGATTCAAGGTGAACGTCTCGGGACCGATCTTGCTGGGACGGATTCGGTACCTCGGAGGGGGATTGTTTCGACCACTTGCGGATGACCTGGAGAAGCTATGAGGCCCAGACTCACGCTCTTCACAGCGACTCTCGTGCAGGACTCGGCGCTGTCAGTCTCGGGGCTTGACCGCGAGGCAACTGCCGACCAGCCCTTCGCACTGGTGGATGGTGTTCCCACACTCGTTGGTCGCGGCCTTAAAGGTGCCGCTGTCGCGATGGCCAAGCGCTTCTTCGACCCGCTGCCGCGCGCCGTCTCGGACGACATCAAGCATGGAACGCTGCGACGCTCGGCGTGGGAGTTCTCCGACGCGACTCCGGACGAATCGGTGAGCCCGGTTCTTCGAGCCGGCGTCGGTATTCGTCACAAGACCGGCGCTCGCGCGAGCGGTGTGCTGTACGACCGAGAGGTCATCCCTGCAGGCACGAGGTGGCAGCTCTGCTTCCGAGTGGACCGCTCGTGTGCGCTCGGTGACGCCGAGTTCACGGAGGCCGAGCGCATCCTGGGCTATGTGCTCGGCGAGCACTGGGCCAAGGGTCGCTGCTGGCTCGGTGGCGGTGTCGCCCGCGGGCTCGGCTGGTGCCACATCGAGGGGTTGAAAGCTTTCCGATTCGATGAAGAAGGTTACGAGAAATGGATTCTAGCCGGGAGACCACGCACTCCTGCGTTTGGCGCAGTCGAAGTTCCCACCGTACTGCCGACTCGTTCGTGGTGCTTCCGCACGCTCGACGTGGACATCTCGTTTGGAGAGTACAAGCCTGATCCAGGCGAAGCGGCGTGGGGACTCGACATGTTCGTCGTCGGCCCGCACGACACCGAACGAGCAGTGCAGCCAACGGGTGATGGCTTGTGGGCGAAGCCCGCGTGGGCAACGAACGCGGACACACCCGACGTGCTGAGTACCGACCGCGCGCTGGTGATGGAGGGAGATCGGCCGCTGCTCCCCGGCGCGAGCGTGCGCGGGCCGCTTCGTCAAACGTTCTCGCGCTTGGAACGCGCGAAGGGCCACGACGTGAAGGACCCTCACGTCGTGCAGGGCGACATCGGTAAGGACGACCCCGCCGGGAAGGTGTTCGGCACGGTCAATCAAAGCAGCCGCATCCTCATTCGTGACGCGCTCGCCGAAAGTGGGTGGGCAGCTGCGAAGCTGCACATGCACGCGGAGGACGAGTTTTCCGCAGGCTCCTACGGCAGCGCCAAACGCGACGCGGTGCGCATGCTTCGGGGGACGTTCCCCGTGCGCATCGTCGTCGAGGGCCCGACGGCCGATGACGTCGAGCCGCTCATGAAGCTCATCGACCGACAGGTCGCGCTCGGAGCGATCGGACATCTCTTCCTTGGCGGCCACAAGACGCGCGGCGCAGGAGCGGGCCATTGGCAGGCCAAGGCGTGGGGCGTCGACGACGTGGCGAAGGTGCGGAGTTGGGCGCCGCCCGAGACCAAGGCGCAGGTGACGAATGGCCCACGGTCGAAGCGGACATTCATCGAACGGCCTGACGCAGCCGAGGCGTGGATACGAAGCAAGACGGGCGCCGTCACCGAACCGCTCACGCTCGGCGCAGCCGCGAAGCTTGCGAAGGCGGCGCTCGGCGAGAACCTCGTTGCGTGGTGGTGCGATCCGACCATCGACCTTTCGCTGACGACACCTCCAAGCACATTCAGGCGTGAATGGCCCAGTGACGACGACGAGCTACAGGTCGACGAGGTCGCGTTCTATGCCGAGCGCGCGGTCTGGCGGGCGGCTCGCACGGCGAGCGGTGCACGCTTCGTGATCATCGAAGAGCTTTCGTCAAGGTCGGACGGTGCGAAGCAAGCCCGTGTCGTGTACACGCCCGCGCGTCTGCACGGCTTCTCGCGTTTCTCGTCAGCCAACACAGGTCCGGGCAACGTGCTCCTGCGCGAGTGGCACGTCGATGACGCGATCCTCGGCTTCACCATCACCCAGGAGCAGCCCTGATGCCTGGCAAGCCCGACAAGAAGTACCGTGTCCGCGTTCGCACGCTGGACGGCAGGTCGCGCGACAAGGACGCGCTCAACAAGCTGAAAAGCAATCAGCTCAGCATGCCGCACCTCGACATCGTCGGCACGGCGGTGCCGAGCGAGTTCATCATCTGCGCTCCGAAGGAGGCACACATCGAGCAGGTACGCACCAAGCTCCAGGCTGTAGGCCTCGAAGCGATCGACGGCGGCGACACGACCGTCGCGGCGACCGCAACGCCAAGAAGTGCTCTCACCTCACCTCGACGAGGCGCGCCGAAACAGCGACGCGATCGACAACATCGAGATGCCGGCCCGCAACGCCATCAGGGCTGGCCCCAGGCCTCCGCGAACAGTGCGCAGCGGCTCCCCGACAAACCTTACGGCTTCGTCGGGCTTCCGCAGGAACTGACGACCGCCCCGCCCATCTGGCACGACGGCACGAGCAGCATGGAGCGGCTCTCCGGTGAGATCCGCTTTGAGTTGGAGACGCTGACGCCGCTGCTCGTCGGATGGGAGCGGCAGACTCTCAACGCGCGTGAGGAAGCGTGCGCGGTCCCCATTCGGAAGATAAACCGCAACGAATGTGCTGACTTTGTAAACTCAGCTGCGCGGGCAATTTACCCCAACGCCGCGGAAAACGACGACCAACAGCGGCAAAAGAAGCAGAAGAAGGTCGAGAATGACCGTCGGAAGTACATAGAGCGAGTGCAGGACCACATCGTAGACGTGCAGGTTCCGAACGGTGGCTGGAGCATTGACTCGAAGTCGGTGCTGTGTCCGTTGCGTGCCCCTTGGGGCAGGCGGCCCGTCATCATCCCCGGCGACTCGCTGAAGGGGCTCCTCCGCCACGAGCTGGGCGCGCTGCTCGGCTCGCCGATGGAACGCGTCGCGGAGCGGTCGTATTCGTACCGGCCGAACGCGCTTTTCCCGAACCAGCCGAACGCGAGGCTCATCCCGCGCATAGCTCGCGTGCCGAACGATGGGGTCGTGATGAAGGCGCTCGACGACAAGTCGCAGGTTCGAGTTCCCACGAAGCTCGAATTGCTTCCGATGAACCTTCGCTATGACAAGTGGCGAAAGCAGAATGCCAACTACTACCGATTCGACGATGGCGACGGCGCCACATACCGGGGCGGCCAGGGCGCTGGCGAAAAGCTCAATTCAAAGCACAATCTTCACGAGAAGCTTACGACGAACCCGAGTCAACCGACCGAGACGGTCACGCTCTCGCAGGCTGTTCAAGATGGCTACCTCGCGACGGTTCGTCACCTCGTCGACCTCGACTACGGGCATTTCTCCGAGCGCCATCCCGACGTTCCCAAGGCTATCAAAGGCGACGACGCGCGAAGGCGCATTCTCGAAGCTGCCAAGAACAACGTCTTCCAGCCCGGGGATCTTATCTGGGTCGAGTGGGACACCGAGAAGAAGTGCATCGTTTCGTTCGGCTGGCACTACTATTATCGCTGGGCCTACGTCGATACGGTGCGCAAAGACGCAGCCGCACCAAACTTGGAACGGCACGGGCTCTTTCCTCTACCCACCGAGCGTGAGCTCGATGGAAACGAGGATGACAACCATCGGCCGCCCAAAGGGCTCTCGCCCGTACGTCGGCTCTTCGGCTACACCGGCGACAACGAGGGGAGCAAAGGCATCGGCACGGGCGACCACGCGCAGCTCATGGGCCGCGTCTTCGTCAACGCGGGGCTCGAAGTGGTCGGCGAGAACGACAGCGACGACGATCGATTCCTGAAGCCGACCTTCCTCAAGGAACTCGGCATGCCGCGGCCGAGCGCGGTCGAGCATTACCTCAAGCAACCCGACTATCCGAACCCCAAAGGCCGCAACGACAAGGCGAAGTTGCTGACCTACGGCGACGCCGCTGGCTACGACACACCTGGTGAGCTCGCTGGTCGCAAGTTCTACCTCGACCGCAAGGACGCGTACGAAGGCACGCCCTGGCAAGATGACTCTCCCACGAATCGGCAGAACGAACGCGGCACGCTGGCGCTCGAAGCGTCGAAACCGGGCCGGAGATTCCGCTTTACCATCCGCTTCCGCGACCTCGACGCCGCCGAATTGGCCGCGATCCTCGTCGCCCTCTGCCCCGACCAGTTCAAGGGCCTGCTCGGTGGCACGTGGCAGCATGGCTACTGCTCGAAGCTCGGCTATGCACGCCCGCTCGGCTGGGGCAGCGTGCGGATCGAGGCCAGGCAGCTTCTGTGGCTCGACGAAACTGGCGAAGTGCCGACATTGAAGCCCGAGGCCAACGTCGAGGCCTGGGTGAAGGATAAACACAGGAAGACGCAAAGCCAGAACGATTGGCTTGACATCCATCGTCGCAATCATCCGAACGCTGCCGACTACCCGTGTCCGGAGCAGGCCGATAAGAACGGCGAGAGGAACATCTACACGTTCCACACCACGCTGCGCGCCGAGCACTCGCGCAACCGTCGCTACAGGAACAGTTAGGACGCCATGGCCACGCTGCTCGTAATCACAACAGGCCGAACTGATGTACAGCTTGTCATCGATGGTAAGCGATACGAACTCAGCAGCAAGAGCTGCGGGAGGCTGCACGACGCAATCAAGAGGCGTTCGTGGAAGGTGGTCGACGCTCCCAACGCCAGAAGTCAGTCCCCTATTGAGGAGCTCCCAGAGGGTGATCTCCTTCTCTGTGCGCCGAAGCTCGATGCCGTTCTCGCGCACGTCGCCTCTAACTTGCCGACTTCGGCACTAATCCTGGAAACGCGGCGCGAACGTGAATCAGATCCCCGGCACGCCGGGGAATTCATGGAATGCCGCCTTCGCAGCCTCGGTGTGGAGTTCGTGAAACGCGTACCGTTTCTGACGGGAGACGATGACCTCGAAGGGCGGTCGAACGATCTCGATGCTGTCGTTCGGCGTTCGGTTGTGGCGAAGCTGTCCGACGCCATCGCTCGTGCGACCGCTGATCTGAAGCAGGATGACCGCGTGTTCGTAGCAACGACGGGTGGTTTTCCGGCAGTCAACGAGCTCATCAACGAGCTGGTACGTTTGCACTGCGTCGGCGGGCCGACGGTCACCGCACTCGAAGTGCCTGATGAGAAACGCACCCAGCAGGCTGATCGAGCCGTGGAAGAGAAGTTCCACCCGGCGGCTGGCTACCGGGCGCGGTGGCACGCGCTCTCACTCATCAAAAAAGGCAGCTTCATCGCGGCTTGGGGAGCAGTCAATCATTTGGAAAGACTGCCCGGCCAAGAATGGACGCAGGTTGTCAAATGGCTATACCAATTCGCTTCATCCCTGCCTTTTGAGCCAAGACTTCCGGAAGACGGAGCATTGGCTATGCTCAAGCACAAAAGAAAGGCAGTGCGAGCCGCGCTGCGCACCGAGCTGGCGCTCTGCTCAGGAGACATCCCTAGAGCAGTTCACGGCACCGTGGCGTTCTGCGAGGCCGCTCTCTGGGATCACCTCAATGAAAGAGGTCAGGGCACGAAGCACCGGTTCAGGTTCCACGAGCCGGTCCCGAGCGAGTTGGTCCGCGAAACGGATTGTGCGAAGTTGGCCGCGCTGTCCAAGAAGGAGCAAGAAGAGAACAGCAAGCGACCATTCACCTTCAAAGAAACGGCGGACGGGGCAGATTGGTACGAGATCGACGACGGGGCAATCCGCGCCACCAAGATCACCAAGTACTACCTCAAGCTCGGCCATCTGACAACACTTGCGCAAATGGTTGACAACAATGTCCGCAAGCTTCGCAATGACGTCGCGCATAACGAGCCCACGACCGACCTGATGAAAGATGCTAGCAACCGCATGCAGGCCGTCG
>Ga0164243_10009770_pt1 | contig 13897 bp, 10 predicted proteins | sample OricompcompostOP_FD_108781 | JGI IMG/M metagenome (GOLD analysis project Ga0164243, IMG submission 108781) | Organic Plus compost microbial communities from Emeryville, California, USA - Original compost - Organic plus compost (OP) | ecosystem: Engineered > Solid waste > Mixed feedstock >... | reverse complement strand
CGCCGAGGCGTGCGTGGTGGGGCTGGGCGCACTCGGCGACAAACGCGCCGTCCCCGTGCTCGACGCCGCCGCCGAGCACCACCGGCTGTGCCCCTCCGCCAAAGCGGCGCTCGCCCGGATACCCAGCTGAGATTCCCGTCTGCCGAGTTGAGATCCCCGTGGAAATCCGACAGAGGATGTCCGGTATCCCCGGCAGATTGGCCGCATGACGACGCAAGCACAGCGCACGGAGCAGGGCATCAACTGGTCGGGGTTCCACACCGCCCAGCCCGACTTCGCCGCCCAGGTGGAAGAGCGCTTCCGCCGCTACACCCACCACGTCCTGGCCACCCTGCGCAAGGACGGCTCACCCCGCCTGACGGGGCTGGAGGTGGACTTCCGGGAGGGGGAGCTGTGGCTCGGCATGATGCCGAACTCCCTCAAGGCCCTCGACCTGCGGCGGGACAACCGGTTCGCCCTGTACGCCAACCCCGGGAGCGGGACGGAGATGGACGGGGGTGACGTGCGGGTCTCGGGACGCGCCGTGGAGGTCACGGACCCCGCGGAGCTGGCCCGCTGGGCCGCGGGGGCGCCGGACGGCGTTCCCGACCAGTTCCACCTCTTCCGGACCCAGGTCGAGGAGGTGGTGAGGATCTCCGTCGAGGGCGAGGAGATCGTCTTCCGCACCTGGCGGCCGTCCGGTCCGCTGCGCATCATCCGGCGGGGCAACGACGACGCGCCGCCCCGCGAGGAGACCGCCGGCTGACCGCTACTGCCCCGACGCGGAGCCGGCTCCGGCCGCCCCGCCCCCGGTACCGGTTCCGTCCCCGGCTGCGGTCCCGGTGGTGGTGCCGGTCCCGGATCCCGTGCCGGCCCCGGTTTCCGTGCTGTTCCCGGCTGCGGTGCCTGCCCCGGCTCCCGTGCCGGCCCCGGTGCCGGTGGTGCTGCCCGTGCCGGGTCCGGTGGCGGCTGCGGTCTCCGTCGCGGCGCCGGTGGTGGCCGCGGGCTCCGCACTGGTTCCGCCTCCGGCCACAGGATCCGCCCCGGCCCCGGCCGTAACCCCCGCCCCGCCACCGGCCGGTGTCTCCGTCCCGCCCCCGGCCGGGGCCTGCGCCCCGGCTCCCGCCCGGGGGCGGCTGCCGCTCCGGCCGATGGTGTGGACGAACAGTTCCTTGCGCCCGGGCGCCGCCGTACGGCGCTCGGGCAGCGGCAGCTCGTAGCGGACCGGACGCGCGTGGTCGGAGAACTGCCGGTTCGCGTTGTAGACCCGGCTGAACTTCCACAGCATCCGCGCGAAGTTGGTCTGGCCGCGCGCCAGATGGCGGCCCAGGATGCCCAGGGCGCCCACGGCCGTGCGCAGCCCCAGGTGCTTGCGGTTGATGACGGCCTGGGTGCGCACCAGCTCCCGGTAGAACTGCTCCAGCGGCAAGCGGGTGGGCACCACGGCGTGCTGGATGTCGAAGAGGCGGTAGTCCCGGGTGGTGAGCTGCCGGCTCTCGGTGTGCCACACCTCCGTGCCCGGGTACGGCGTCATCACCGTCAGGTGCACGATCTCGGGCACCGCCATGGCGAACTCGCGCACCAGACGGAACTGCTCCTCGTCCCAGCCCGGATCGACGATCAGGTTGATCGCCACGCTGATGCCCAGCCGGCGTGCCGTCTCCAGTGCCTTGAAGTTCTCGTCCGGGCTGATGCGCTTGCGGAACTGGTCCAGCCCGTCGGCGTCGAGCGCCTCCATGCCGAGGAACATGTAGCGCAGCCCCAGCCTGGTCCAGCGTTCGAAGACCTCCTCGTTGCGCAGCAGCACGTCCGCGCGGGTCTCCAGGTAGTACTGCTTGCGGATGTTGCGCCGCTCCAGTTCGGCGGCGATGCCGTGGCCGTGGTCCGGTTTGATGAAGGCGACGTCGTCGACGATGAAGACGTTGGGCTCCCGGATGGACGCCATCTCCTCGGCTGCCGCCTCGGGCGCGGCCCGCCGGTAGCTGCGTCCGTAGAACGTCCAGGCCGAGCAGAAGGAGCAGTCCCACGGGCAGCCGCGGGTGAACTCGATGGAGGCGCAGGGGTCCAGCTCGCCGATGAAGTAGCGGTTGCGGCGGCGCATCAGATCACGGGCGGGGCGGGGGGAGTCGATGCTCTCCAGCATCCTCGGCGCGGGGCCCCGGCCCTGAGCCGTCACCACCCCGGGGACGGTGTGCGCGGCGTCGTCCGGCACCGCCTCCAGCAGGGGGACGACGACCGTCTCGCCCTCGCCGCGGGCGATCGCGTCCACCGCGCCCTCGGCCTGTTCGAGCACGTGATCGCCGACGAAGGAGACGCTGTGGCCCCCGAAGAAGACGAAGCAGCCGGGGGACGCGGCCTTGGCACGGTGGGCGATCTCGATGGCCTCGGGGATGTTGGCCAGGTAGTTGAGGGAGATGCCGAGCGCCTCGGGCTGGAAGGAGCGCAGCTCACGGTCGAGCAGCTTGTGCGAGAGCACCTGCAGATCGACCACCCGCACCGTGTGTCCCGCGTCGCGGGCCGCCGCGGCGACCCGTTCCAGCCCCAGCGGCTCCAGGCGGAGAAAGATCTCCGAGTACATCAACGCGCTTGGGTGGACCAGCAACAGGCGCATACGGGCGCTCCAGATCTCCAGGGCAAGGCGGTCGGCGAACGGACGTGGCCAGGGACGTTGCCCCTTCGACGCACATTATCCGCCTACCGCCCTTCCGTCCTGAGACACGCCGTTTCGCGGCTTGTGCCCGAAACGGCGTGGACGGGAGCGCCCTGGCGTCAGCTGCGCTCGGTGGTGCCGGGCAGTACGGCGAGCGCCTCGATCTCGATCAGGAGTTCGGGCCGGACGAGTCCGGCCACCTGTACCGCACTGCACGCCGGCAGCCGGTCGGCGTCCAGATAGGTGTCCCGCACGGCCCGCAGCGCGGGCATCACCGACAGATCGGTGACGAAGAACGTGAACTTCATGACGTCGGCGAACGTGGCGCCGGCCGCCTGGAGGCAGCGCTCCAGATTGGCGAACACCTGCTTGGCCTGCGCCGTCGGGTCCCCCTCGCCGACGACCCGGCCGTCGGCGTCGAGCGCCACCTGGCCGGAGACCGCCACGAGCCGGCCCTCGCCCAGGACGGCGTGGCTGAAGCCGTTGCCGGGAGCGAGGCCCGCGGGAGTGGTGAGATGAGTGAGCGATGACATGCGGGCATGTTTTCAAAGGAGCGTCAGCTGGGTGCAGCGGTTTTCCCCGGCCCGCTCCCGCGGCTCCGGCTCCCGGGTGGCTGCCGCGTGCCCGTCCGTGATCCGCCGCGCCTGCGCCGGTCCCGTGGGGCCGACACCGTACTCGGCGGCCAGCTCGTGCACCTGCCGGGTGATCCGCCGCTGGTACCACCGGGGTGCGTACGCCCCGTCCGAGTACAGCGCCTCGTAGTGCCGCACCAGCCCCGGGTGGTGCCGGCGGAGCCAGTGGAAGAACCACTCGCGCGCCCCGGGACGCAGATGGAGTGCCAGCGGGGTGACGGAGGTCGCGCCCGCCGCGGCGATGGCTCGGACGGTCGTCCTCAGCTGGGCCGGGGAGTCCCCCAGGAAGGGGATCACGGGCGCCATCAGTACCCCGCACGGAATCCCGTGCTCCGCCAGCCGCCGGATGACCTCCAGCCGGCGCTGCGGGGCGGGGGTGCCCGGTTCCACCGTGCGCCACAGCTCCTCGTCGGTGAAGCCGACCGACACATTGACCCCGACGTCCGTGACCGCCGCTGCCGAGCGCAGCAGATCGAGGTCGCGCAGGATGAGGGTGCCCTTGGTGAGGACGGAGAACGGGTTCGCGTGGTCGCGGAGCGCGGTGAGGATGCCGGGCATCAGCCGGTACCGGCCCTCCGCCCGCTGATAGCAGTCGACATTCGTGCCCATGGCGATGTGCTGGCCCTGCCAGCGCGGGCTGCTCAGTTCCTTGCGCAGCAGTTCGGGCGCGTTCACCTTGACGACGATCTGGGTGTCGAAGCCCACGCCGGTATCGAGGTCCAGATAGCCGTGGGTCTTGCGGGCGAAGCAGTAGACGCAGGCGTGCGAACAGCCGCGGTAGGGGTTCACCGTCCAGGCGAACGGCATCCGTGAGGCGCCGGGCACCCGGTTGACCAGGGAGCGGGCCCGCACCTCGTGGAAGGTGATGCCGCGGAACTCGGGGGTGTCGAACGTCCGTGTGACGGCGGAGGCGCCGAAGAGGGCGGGTGCCGAGGCGGAGCCCTGCTCGTCGGTGTTCCTCAGCTCGTCCCAGCGCATGTGCGGCCTCCTCGGTCGGTGGTGTCGCTCTCCCCCTGGCGGCACGGTCGCTTGTTCGGTCACAGAATAGAACACCTGTTCCCATCGGTCGTGTCAAGCTCGATTTGGGCGGGCCGGTCAGGGGTGATTGGCTGGTCGCCACGTCCGTAGGGCCCCGCGCGGCAGAGGCGGGGCGACCAGCACAGGAGGAGCCATGGCGCAGGTCGAGGCGACCACGCAGCGGGAGATCGCCGCCGAACCCGAGAAGGTGTTCGACACGCTGGCCGACTACACCGGAGCCCGCTCCGAACTGCTCCCCGAGCAGTTCAGCGAGTACGAGGTGCGGGAGGGCGGCGACGGCGAGGGCACGCTCGTGCACTGGAAGCTCCAGGCCACCAGCAAGCGAGTCCGTGACTGCCTGCTGGAGGTGACCGAGCCCGCGGACGGTGAGCTGGTGGAGAAGGACCGCAACTCCTCCATGGTCACCACCTGGCGTGTCACCCCGGGGCAGCGCGAGAAGACCGCTCGGGTCACCGTCACCACCGTCTGGAACGGTGCCGGCGGAATCGGCGGCTTCTTCGAGCGGACCTTCGCCCCCAAGGGGCTGGCCCGGATCTACGACCAGGTGCTGGCGCGGCTCGCGGCCAAGGTCGAGTAGTCCTCCGGGCGGCAGCCGCGGTCGTCACCGGCGTCATGGTCCCCGGTCGTCGGCTCACCGGTTCGGGTGGTTTCCCGCGGCCGGGCGCATGGCGGCGACCGGTACGGGCCGTCGGGCAAAACCCCTGCTCGGCGGCTCAAAGGGCGCCTCGGGCAATGGAATTGGGCCTCCTGCGGCCCATGCCGCGCACCCGTCCGCTGGTTGAACGCTCTTGTCGTGCAATGCGAGAAATACTCCCCCGAAAGCAGCGGCAAGGGGAGTGCGATGGGCGGGACCGGCGGGAGGACCCTCGACAGCCTGGACGGTGGCGACGAGTCCTCCCTCACTCATGCGGGGTTCTCCGGGAGCGGGGCGGCGGCTCCGGCCGCCGTCGAGGTGTCGGTGGAACTTCCCGGCCAGCGCCCGGCGCCCTTGACGACGACACCCGTGCGGGTGCCCCTGGCGGCTCCCGGTCAGCCGGGCGTCGCCGCCCGGCCCGGCGCGGCGGGCCCCGGCTCCGTACCGCCGCAGCGGCCGTTCGTCCCCGACCTCCGCGGGCGGGTGGCCGTCCAGGACACCGGCCGGTCCTGGCGGCCGGACGACACCGGCCCGCACAGCGCGGGCGTGCCGGGCACCGTCACCGGCCATCGCGCGCCGGACCTCGAACGCCCCGCGCCCGCCGCGCCGCGAGACCCGGAGCCGGGCCGGGCGCCGTACGGGGGACCGGGGCACAGCCCGTACGAAGGGCCGGGGCAGGCCCTGTACGAGGATTCCGCGCCGGCTCCGTACGAGCGGTCCGGCGCGGCCCCGGACGGCGCGTCCGGGCGCAGCCCGCGCGAGAAGCCGGAGCCTGCTGCGCGGCACGAGGCGGCAGCCGCTCCCGAGGCCGCCCGGGACCACGCACGCCGCCCGGCCTCCGGGAGTGCGCCAGGCGAGGAGCGGCAGGCGGACGGCACCGTGGCCGGGGCCGCTCTCAGCCCCGGCAGGCTGCGCGTCGTCTTCGGCGCCCTGATGCTCTCACTGCTGCTCGCCGCGCTCGAACAGACCATCGTCGCCACGGCACTTCCCAAGATCGTCGGCGAACTCGACGGTCTGCGGCAGATGTCCTGGGCGGTCACCGCCTATCTGCTGGCGGCCACCATCGGACTGCCCGTCTACGGCAAGCTCGGCGACCTCTTCGGCCGCAAAGGGCTCTTCCTCTTCGCCATCGGCGTCTTCACGATCGGCTCGGCCCTCGCCGGCTGGGCCGGCTCCATGGAGGCCCTGATCGTCTACCGCGCCATCCAGGGCACCGGTGCGGGCGGCCTCATGATCGGGGTGCAGGCGATCATCGCGGACATCGTTCCCGCCCGGGAACGCGGCCGGTACATGGGCCTCATCGGCGCCGCGTTCGGCCTCGCCTCCGTCGCGGGACCCCTGCTGGGCGGCTGGTTCACCGACGATCTCTCCTGGCGCTGGTGCTTCTGGTTCAACGTCCCCGTCGGCCTGGTGGCCCTCGTCGTCACGGTGTACGCGCTCAAGCTGCCCCGCACCCGTGTCCGGCCGCGGCTCGACGTCCTCGGTGCCCTGCTGATGGCCGTCTTCTCCACCTGCCTGGTCCTGCTCACCAGTTGGGGCGGCACCACCTACGCCTGGGACGACCGCGTCATCATCGGCCTGGCGGCTGGGGCCGTGATCAGCGGTGTGCTCTTCCTCGCCGCCGAGCGCCGCGCACCCGAACCGGTGCTGCCGCTGCGGCTGTTCAAGGACTCCGTCTTCAACGTGACGGGCCTGGTGGGCGCGGCCATCGGCATCGCCCTGTTCGGCGCCGCCAGCTATCTGCCCAGCTTCCTCCAGATGGTCGAGGGCGCGAGCGCCACCTCGTCCGGTCTGCTGATGCTGCCCCTGATGTGCGGCGTCGTCGTCTCCTCCACCCTGTCGGGCCAGCTGATCTCCCGTACGGGGCACTACAAGATCTTCCCCGTCATCGGCTGCGCGCTGTCCGCCGAGGGCATGTGGCTGCTCTCCAAGCTGGACGAGGACACCTCCCGCCAGGTCTTCGGCGTCTGGTCCGCGATCCTCGGCCTGGGCATCGGCTTCGTGCTGCCGGTGCTGGTCCTGGCCGTCCAGAACTCCGTCAGGCCGGCCGACATCGGGGTGGCCACCAGCGCCAGCAACTACTTCCGGCAGATCGGCGGCAGCGTCGGCGCCGCCCTCTTCGGCACCCTGCTTGCGCACCGGCTCGCGGACGCGCTGGCCCGCGAACTGCCCGGCGGCGCGGGCCAGCTGCCCGACCCGGACTCGCTCACCCCGCAACTGGTGCGCGCCCTGCCGGCGCCGCTGCGGGACGGCTACATCCGGGCGTACGCGGACGCCATGCCGCGGATCTTCCTCTACCTCGTCCCGGTGCTCGTCCTCGGGCTGGCACTGTCCCTCTTCCTCAAGGAGAAACCACTGGTGTCACAGCACACGTCCGTGCCGCAGGCCCGCGAGGGCACCGCCCCCGCCGCCCCTGCCGTCGACGGCGGCGTCGCGGAACAGAACGGCCAGGCGCGGTACGCGCCGGCACAGTCCGCGCCGTACGCCGCGGGGGTGCCGGTCTGCGGGACCGTGCGGCACCACGACGGCAGCGCCGTGCCGCGCGCGGCGCTCACCCTGGTGGACAACCGGGGCCGGCAGATCGGCCGCGGCGCCACCGGCGAGGACGGACGGTACGCGCTGAGCACGCCGGGCGAGGGCTCCTACGTCCTGATCGCCGCGGCCGGGGGCCACCAGCCCCGTGCGGTGAGCGTCACCGTCGGGGAGCGGCCGGTGGACCTCGACGTGGTCCTCGGCGGTGCGGGACGGCTGGCGGGCAGCGTCCTGACGGCCGACGGCACTCCCGTCAAGGACGCCATCGTCACCCTGACGGATGTGCGCGGCGAGGTCGTCGCCACCACCCGCAGTGGACGCGAGGGCGCCTACGTCATCACGGAACTGGTCGCCGGTGAGTACACGCTGGCCGCAAGCGCCCCGGTCTACCGCCCGGCGGCCCTCCCCGTCTCCGTCCAGGCGTCCCGGGAGACCCGGCAGGACATCGAGCTGGCCGGCGGCGCGGTGCTGCGCGGCACGGTACGGGCCGGCGGCGGACGGCCCGTCGAGGACGCCCGGGTGACGCTGCTGGACGCCGCCGGCAACGTGGTGGACACCGCCACGACCGCCGCGGACGGCGTCTTCCGCTTCGTGGATCTCGCCTCCGGCGAGTACACCGTGGTGGCGGCGGGCTATCCGCCGGTGGCCACCGTCCTCCAGATCGCGGGCGGCGGACGGACCGAGCGGGACGTGCAACTGGGGCACGAGGACTGACCAGGACGGCGGCCCCACGCGCCCGCCGATGGCGGTAACCCAGCGTCGCATGTGTCGAATCCGCAGGTCAGAGGCAGGGTGTGGAGGCTTTCCTCACCCGCCCGGGTGGAAACCTGTGGCATAGACCAGTGGAGTTATCCACAGGGCTGTCCTGGCGGTTGGCGACCGCGTAACGTTCGCGGCATGAAGATCCTCATCAGCGCCGACATGGAGGGCGCAACGGGAGTCACCTGGCCCGCGGACGTGCTGCCCGGCACCCCGCAGTGGGAGCGCTGCCGGTTGATGTTCACCTCCGACGTGGACGCGGCCGTGCGCGGTTTCTTCGAGGCGGGCGCTGACGAGGTGCTCATCAACGAAGCGCACTGGACGATGCGCAACTTGCTGCTCGAACAGCTCGACGAGCGCGCCGAGATGCTCACCGGCAGACACAAGTCCCTCTCGATGATCGAGGGCGTCCAGCACGGCGACGTGGACGCCATCGCCTACATCGGCTACCACGCCGGCGCCGGCAGCGAGGGCGTGCTCGCCCACACCTTCCTCGCCAACTCGCTGACCGGCGTGTGGGCCGACGGCGTACGGGCCAGCGAGGGATACCTCAACACCCTGGTGACCACGGAGTACGGTGTGCCGGTCGTGCTGGTCACCGGCGACGACCGCGCCGTCGAGGACGCCAAGGGATACGCACCCGAGGCCGTGACCGTCGCCGTCAAGGACTACGTGTCCCGGTACGCCGCCGTCTGCCGGCCGCCGGCCCGCACTGCCGCCGAGATCCGCGACGCGGCACGCCGCTCCGTGCCGCTGGCCGGCCGCCGCACCCCGCCCGAGCCCGAACCGCACACCATCGAGATCGAGTTCGACGCGGAACACCTCGTCGGCGCCGCCACCGTCGTGCCCGGAGTGGAACGTTCCGGCGAGCGCCGTGTCACCTTCACCTCGCCCAGCGCCTACGAGGCGATCCGCTGCTTCAAGGCCGTCACGACCGTCGTCTCCTCGGCGGTGGAGGAACAGTATGGCTGAGCACCACACCCCCCAGCACGGCACCGGTCAGCCACGCTCCGGGCCCGGCCACCTGGACGCGCAGGTCTTCGAGGAGGTCGTGACGGCCACCTCCGAGCTGATCCGTTTCGACACCACCAACCGGGGCGGCGGCGACGGCAACGAGCGGCAGGCCGCCGAGTACGTCGCCGCCGGGCTCGCCGACGCCGGGATCCAGCCGAGGCTGCTGGAGAAGAAAGCCGGCCGCACCAACGTCGTGGCCCGCATCGAGGGCACCGACCCCTCGGCGGGCGCGCTGCTGCTCCACGGCCATCTCGACGTCGTCCCCGCCGAGCCGGCCGACTGGACGGTGCACCCCTTCTCGGGCGAGGTGCGGGACGGCGTGGTGTGGGGCCGCGGCGCCATCGACATGAAGAACGCCGACGCCATGGCGCTGTCCCTGGCCCGCGCCTGGGCCCGCGCCGGCGTCCGCCCGCCCCGTGACATCGTGCTCGCCTTCACCGCGGACGAGGAGGACAGCGCCGAGTTCGGCTCCGACTTCCTCGTCCAGGAGCACCCCGACCTGTTCGAGGGCTGTACCGAGGGCATCAGCGAGTCCGGTGCCTTCACCTTCCACGCCGGACAGGGCATGCGGCTCTACCCGGTGGCGGCGGGAGAGCGGGGCACGGCCTGGCTGAGGCTGACGGCCCGCGGCAGAGCCGGGCACGGCTCCAAGGTCAACCGCGCCAACGCCGTCAGCCGCCTCGCCGCAGCCGTGCACCGCATCGGCGAACACGAGTGGCCGGTGCGGCTCACCCCCACCGTGCGGGCCGCACTCGACCGCCTCGCCGAACTCCACGGGCTGCGCGCCCTCCCGGCCGACGCCAAGGACGCCGAGGTGGACGCGCTGCTCACCCAGCTCGGCCCGGCCGCAGCGCTGATCGAGCCCACCGTGCGCAACAGCGCCAACCCCACCGTCCTGGAAGCCGGCTACAAGGTCAACGTGATCCCCGGTACGGCCACCGCACGGGTGGACGGGCGGATGCTGCCCGGCGCCGAGGAGGAGTTCCACGCCACCCTCGACGAACTGACCGGCCCCGACGTGCGCTGGGAGTTCCAGCACCGCGAGATCCCGCTGCAAGCCCCCGTGGACTCGCCGCTGTTCGCCGCCATGAGCGAGGCGCTGGAGCACTTCGACCCGGGCGCCCACGCGGTGCCCTACTGCATGTCAGGAGGCACCGACGCCAAGCAGTTCTCCCGGCTCGGCATCGTCGGCTACGGCTTCACCCCCCTCAAACTGCCCGAGGGCTTCGACTACCAGGCGCTCTTCCACGGCGTGGACGAACGGGTGCCCGTCGAGGCGCTGCACTTCGGCATCCGGGTCCTCGACCGCACCCTGCTCGGCAGCGGCGCCCCGGGGGCCGACCCGGCGCCGGCTGCGGACAGTCCCCGCTCTTCCGCCCCCGACGCGACAGCCACGGCAGGAGGCTGACCCATGACGACCCAGGCCCCCTACGGCACCTGGCCCTCACCCATCGACGCCGCGCTCGTCGCCGCCAACGACGGCAGGCCCGAGTTCCTCGGCGCCGTCGGTGAGGAGCTGTGGTGGACCGAGCCCCGCCCCCGCGAGGGTGGCCGGCGAGCCCTGATGCGGTGCCCCGGCGACGGACGGCCCCCGGTCAGCGTGCTGCCCGCCCCGTGGAACGTCCGCAACCGCGTCATCGAGTACGGCGGCCTGCCCTGGGCCGGCGCCCCGCGCACCACGGGCGGCCCACTGATCGTCTTCACCCACTTCGCCGACCAGCGGCTCTACGCCCTTCAGCCCGACGCCCCGCACGCCGAGCCCTACCCCCTCACCCCCCTCTCGCAGCTCACGGCCGGCGGGCTGCGCTGGTGCGACCCGGTGGTGCTGCCCGAGCGGGGCGAGGTGTGGTGCGTGCTGGAGGAGTTCACCGGCGAGGGGCCCACCGAACTGCGGCGCCTGCTGGCCGCGGTGCCGCTGGACGGCTCGGCGGCCGGGGACCGGAGCCGCGTGCGGGAACTGACCGGGGACGAGGACCGGTTCGTGACCGGGCCGCGCCTCTCGCCCAACGGGCGGCACCTCGCCTGGCTCGCCTGGGACCACCCCGCGATGCCCTGGGACGGCACCCGCGTGATGACCGCGCGGATCACCGACGAGGGCGCCCTCACCGGCGCGCGGCGGATCGCCGGCGGCCCCGAGGAGTCCGTGGCCCAGGCGGAGTTCGCGGCCGACGGCTCGCTGCTCATCGCCTCGGACGCCGACGGCTGGTGGAACCTCCAGCGCATCGACGCCGAAGCGGTAGAGGCCGCCATTTCCGGCGGAGCGGGGCAGGAAACCGAGGCGCCGAGGGTGGCGCTGTGCCCGCGCGAGGAGGAGTTCGCCGGAGCCGCCTGGAAGATCGGCCAGCGCTGGTTCGCGCCCCTGGCCGCCGGCCCGGTGGCCGCCTTGCACGGGCGCGGCGCACAGCGGCTGGGCGTACTCGACCCGGAGACCGGTGAACTCGTGGACGCGGCCGGGCCGTGGACCGAGTGGGCGCCGTCCCTCGCGGTCGTCGACTCCCGCGTCGTCGGCATCGCCGCCAGCCCGCGGACGTCCTACGAGATCGTGGAACTGGACACCCGCACCGGGCACACCGTGGTTCTGGCGGCACCCCACAAGGACCACGTGGACCCGGCCTACTACCCCGAGCCGCAGATCCGCACCTTCACCGGTCCCGACGGGCGGGACGTGCACGCCCACGTCTATCCGCCCCACCACCCCGACCACACCGCTCCCGGCGGGGAGGCGCCCCCGTATGTGGTGTGGGTGCACGGGGGGCCCACCAGCCGCTCCCCGCTGGTGCTCGATCTGGAGATCGCCTACTTCACCTCGCGCGGCATCGGCGTCGCGGAGGTCAACTACGGCGGCTCCACCGGCTACGGCAGGGAGTACCGCAACCGGCTGCGGCGCCAGTGGGGCGTCGTGGACGTGGAGGACTGCGCCGCCGTCGCCCGCGCCCTGGCGGCCGAGGGCACGGCCGACCCGGCGCGGCTGGCCATCCGCGGCGGCAGTGCCGGCGGCTGGACCAGCGCCGCCTCCCTCACCTCACCGCTCACCGAGGGCCTGTACGCCTGCGGCACCATCAGCTACCCCATCCTCGACCTGACGGGGTGGGCCACGGGCGAGACCCACGACTTCGAGTCGCAGTACCTGGAATCACTGGTCGGCCCCCTCGCCGAGGTCCCGGGCCGGTACCGCGAACGCTCACCCCTGCACGGGGCCCACCGGGTGCGGGCGCCCTTCCTGCTGCTCCAGGGACTCGACGATGTGATCTGCCCGCCCGTCCAGTGCGAGCGCTTCCTGGAACAGGTCAAGGGCAGGGGTGTCCCCCACACCTACCTCGCGTTCGAGGGTGAGGGGCACGGCTTCCGCAAGGCGGAGACCATCGTGCGCGCGGTGGAGTCCGAACTGGCCCTGTACTGCCACACCTTCGGACTCGACCGCGACGACGTGCCCCCGCTGGAGATGCGCACATGAGAAGGCCGGTGCTTCCGCGGGGCGGGAAGGAGGGGGACGGGGAGGGCTGAGTCACAGGCCCGCCACCCGGGCGAGGGTGCGGGCCTGGTGGAGCAGAGTGATGCTGTCGGCGAGGTCGTCGTCCTCGTCCACGGTCCACATGGCGTACTCGACGTGCCGCGCCACGGCCCAGGCGCGTACGCGGCCGACGTCCTCGCCGAGGGCGTCGGCGAGCAGCGCGGTGCGGTGGCTCAGCACCCGCTGCGCATCCGAGTGCCCGAAGGGGTCGTCGACCTGCTCCAGCAGCGGCCACGCTTCGAAAGCCGGGTCGCCGGTCATCGGCTTGGCGTCGATGGCAGCCATGGCGCGCGCCGGGCGGCCAGCAGGTTCCCCGGGTTGAAATCGCCGTGCAGCAGCACTTGGCGCCCGGCCGTGTGCGGCAGCTCGCGGAAGAGCTGGGCTGCGAGCCGGTACAGCCCGGTGTCCAGTTCGGGGGGCCAGCGCCGGGCGGCCTGCCGTTCGGCCAGCTCGGCCCACTCGGCAGTGGTGTCCGCGAGCCGGCCGATGCCGCGTGCCCGCGCCTCGTCGGCATCGGCCGACCACAGTCTGCGCAGCACCTCGGCGGCGGCCGACAGCCGTGCGTCGGCGGAGAGATGGACCGCGTCGCCCATCTCGGTCCCCGGCGTCACCCGCTCCAGCAGCAGAGCGAACCGCTCCGGGTCGCTGTCGAGCACCCGTACGGCGCCGTCACCGTCCCACAGATCGAGGGCCGCCCCCTCGGTGCGGGCCTCGGGGTGCGGCCACGTCAGTTTGAGCACGGCCTCGCCGCCGTCAGGCCGCCGGGCCGGCGCCACCCAGGAGCAGCTTCCGCCGTGGAACGGCGCTCCCAGCCGCAGCTGCCAGCGGTCCCGCATCGTCTCCACCAGCGCGGGCAGCCCGGCCAGCCAGGCCCGCCCCTCGGCGGTGCGGCTCATCTCGGTGAACACGGGCAGGCCCGCCGGGAAGAGGGCGGCGGGTGCGGGAGGCGCGAGATCGGTCACGGCACCGTCCTTGACGGTCGTCTGCGGTGGCAGCGGCGGGCACGGGCCCGTCCACGGTACGGCGCCGGTCCCGCCTCCCCGAGCGGTTTTCGCCCCCAACGGCCTCTCGCGCCGGCCGACCGGCCGGATCGGCCCGGTGGTGCGGGGCGCGCCGTCGAGTGCTGCGGGGCGCGGTGCCGTTGCCGG
>Ga0164243_10009766_pt1 | contig 13902 bp, 16 predicted proteins | sample OricompcompostOP_FD_108781 | JGI IMG/M metagenome (GOLD analysis project Ga0164243, IMG submission 108781) | Organic Plus compost microbial communities from Emeryville, California, USA - Original compost - Organic plus compost (OP) | ecosystem: Engineered > Solid waste > Mixed feedstock >... | reverse complement strand
TCGCGCACTTCTACACGATCGTCGCGCGCGACACCGTCGACGCGGAGTTCGCGCAGAACCGGCAGCGGTTCCTGGCCGAGCAGGGCTACGCCTACCGGATCATCGACGCGGAGGACCTCGCCGGCGCCTGAGCGTGGGCGCGCAACCGCGACCAGGTCAGGCCGCGACCGTCCCGCTCTCCTGCGCCACCACCAGCGCGCGCTCGAGGATCTCCGTCACGGCGCCGACCGGCGTCACCCGCAGCGCGTCGAGGATCTCGCTCGGGACGTCGTCGAGGTCGGGCCGGTTGCGCTCGGGGATGAACACCTCCGCGACGCCGGCCCGCTGGGCGGCGAGGAGCTTCTGCTTCACCCCGCCGATGGGCAGCACCCGGCCCGACAGCGTGACCTCGCCGGTCATCGCGATGTCCGCGCGCACCGGACGACCGGTCAGCAGCGACACCAGCGCGGTGACCATCGTGACGCCGGCCGACGGGCCGTCCTTCGGCACGGCGCCCGCAGGGAAGTGCACGTGGATCGACCGCTCGAAGGCCGCGGCGGGGATGCCGAGCTCCTCGGCGTGCGAGCGCACCCACGACAGCGCGATCCGCGCCGACTCCTTCATGACGTCGCCCAGCTGGCCCGTCACGGTCAGTCCGGCCTCGCCCGCGGCGGCCGAGGTCTCGACGTACAGCACGTCACCGCCCATGCCGGTGACCGCCAGTCCGGTCGCGACGCCCGGCACCGACGTCCGCTCCTCGACGTCCGGGGTGAAGCGCGGGCGGCCGAGCAGGTCGACGAGGTCGTCGACGTCGATGTCGACGCGGGTGGCCTCACCGGCGGCGATGCGGGCGGTCGCCTTGCGGAACGCCTTGGCGAGCAGCCGCTCGACCTGGCGTACGCCGGCCTCGCGGGTGTAGTTCGCCGCGATCTCGCGCAGCGCGGCGTCGGTGATGGTCACCTCGTCGGCGCCCAGCGCGGCGCGCTCGAGCTGTCGCGGGACCAGGAAGTCCCGCGCGATCGCCACCTTGTCCTCCTCGGTGTAGCCGTCGATCGTGACCACCTCCATGCGGTCGAGCAGGGCGGCGGGGATGGCGCCGACGTCGTTCGCGGTCGCGATGAACAGCACGTCGGACAGGTCCAGGTCCAGCTCGAGGTAGTGGTCGCGGAAGGTGTGGTTCTGAGCGGGATCCAGCACCTCGAGCAGCGCCGCGGCCGGGTCGCCGCGGAAGTCGGAGCCGACCTTGTCGATCTCGTCGAGCAACACGACGGGGTTCATCGAGCCGGCCTCCTTGACGGCCCGCACGATGCGCCCGGGCAGCGCACCGACGTAGGTGCGCCGGTGGCCGCGGATCTCCGCCTCGTCGCGGACCCCGCCCAGCGCCACCCGGACGAACCGGCGCCCGAGGGCGCGGGCGACCGACTCGCCCAGGGAGGTCTTGCCGACGCCCGGCGGGCCCGCCAGCAGCACGACCGCGCCGGAGCCGCGTCCGCCGACGACCTGCAGTCCCCGCTCGGCGCGGCGGGCGCGGACGGCGAGGTACTCGGTGATCCGCTCCTTGACCTCGTCCAGGCCGTGGTGGTCGGCGTCGAGCGTCGCCCGGGCCCGCGCGACGTCGGTGTCGTCCTCGGTGCGCACCGACCAGGGCAGGTCGAGCACGGTGTCGAGCCAGGTCCGGATCCAGCCGGCCTCGGGGTTCTGGTCGCTGGCCCGCTCGAGCTTGTCGACCTCCCGGAGCATCGCGTCGCGCACGGCATCCGGTACGTCGGCGGCCTCGACCCGCGCGCGGTAGTCGTCGCCCTCCGCGTCGCCCTCGCCGAGCTCCTTGCGGATGGCGGCCAGCTGCTGGCGCAGCAGGAACTCCCGCTGAGAGCGCTCCAGCGACTCCCGGACGTCGGACTCGATCTTGTCGCTGACCTCGGACTCGGCGACGAAGTCGCGGGTCCACTCGACGAGCAGCCGCAGCCGGGCGGCCACCTCGGGCGTCTCGAGCAGCTGACGCTTGCGGTCGTCGCCGAGGTACGGCGCGTAGCCGGCGGTGTCCGCGAGCGCGCCCGGGTCCTCGATGCGCGAGACCTGGTCGGCGACCTGCCAGGCCTCGCGGCGCTGGAGGAGGCCGACGACGAGCTTGCGGTAGTCCTCCGCCAGGGCGCGGACCTCGTCGTCCACGACCCCGCCGTCGGCCGGCTCGACCTCGACCCACAGGGCGGCGCCGGGGCCGGTGACACCGGAGCCGATGCGCGCCCGGCCGCCGGCCTTGAGCACCGCCGCCGGCTCGCCGCCGGCGAAGCGACCGACCTTCTCCACACTCGCCACGACGCCGAAGGACGCATAGCGGTCCTCGAGTCGCGGGGCGACGAGGACGCGGGCTTGGTCGCCGGACTCGCGGGCGGCCACTTGGGCGGCGTCGATGGCGGCGCGGGCGGGCTCGTCGAGCTCGACCCGGACCACCATCCCGGGGAGCACCACCACATCGGAGAGGAACAGCACCGGAAGCTGGATCGGGTTCGTCATGCCCGGTCAATGCCGCCGCCGACCGGGCTGTTCCGGCGTTCGCTGTGAGCGGACCGGCGGCGGGGTCGCCGCCGTCGGGTCAGTCGTCGCCCTCCTCGGCGAACTGCTCGTGGTTGCGGATGACCTCGGCGATGATGACGTTGAGGATCTTCTCGGCGAAGTGCGGGTCGAGGCCCGAGCTCTCCGCCATCGAGCGCAGCCGGGCGATCTGGACCGCCTCCCGCGCCGGGTCGGCGGGCGGCATCCCGGCGCGCGCCTTGAGGCGGCCGACCTGCTCGGTGCACTTGAACCGCTCGGCCAGCAGGTGCACGAGGGCGGCGTCGAGGTTGTCGATGCTCGACCGGAGTCGGTGGAGCTCGGCCCGGGCGTCGTCTGCACTCACGCCCCGCATCCTGCCCTATCGCGCCGCGGAGACGAGCGGACCGTCCGGACCCCGGCCGCCCGCGGTCGAGGACACGAGGCAGAGCGAGGCGCCACGCCCTAGGATCCGAACTCCGACGACCCCTGCGAGAGGACGCCCATGAGCGAGGACCGGGTGATGTTCACCCTCGAGCCGGACGAGCAGCCGACCCACTGGTACAACATCGTGGCGGACCTGCCGACCCCTCCCCCGCCGCCGCTGCACCCCGCCACCCACGAGCCGGTCGGGCCCGACGACCTGGCCCCGCTCTTCCCGCCGGAGCTCATCGCGCAGGAGGTGACCGCCGAGCGGTACGTCGAGATCCCGGAGCCGGTCCTCGACGTCTACCGGCAGTACCGGCCCAGCCCGCTCTACCGGGCCCGCCGCTGGGAGGAGCGGCTCCAGACGACCGCCCGGATCTACTACAAGTACGAGGGCGTCTCCCCGGCCGGCTCGCACAAGGTCAACACCGCCGTGCCGCAGGTCTACTACAACAAGATCAACGGCATCACCCGGCTCACCACCGAGACCGGCGCCGGCCAGTGGGGCACCGCCCTGTCGTACGCCGCGGCGCTGTTCGGCGTCGAGTGCGAGGTGTGGCAGGTCGGGGCGTCGTACGACACCAAGCCGCAGCGGCGCACCCTCATCGAGGTGTTCGGCGGCACGGTGCACCGCTCCCCCAGCCGGCTGACCGAGTCGGGCAAGGCCTTCGCCGAGGACCACCCGGGCTCGCTGGGCATCGCCATCTCCGAGGCGGTCGAGGTGGCCGCCCAGGACGACAGCGCGAAGTACGCGCTCGGGTCGGTGCTCAACCACGTGCTGCTGCACCAGACCGCCATCGGCGAGGAGGCGCTGCGCCAGCTGGCGAAGGCCGGGGAGTCCGGAGCGGACCTGGTGGTGGGCTGCGCGGGCGGCGGATCCAACTTCGCCGGGCTCGCGTTCCCGTTCCTGCGCGAGAAGCTGGCCGGGAGCCAGGCGCCGCGGATCCTCGCCGTCGAGCCGAGCTCGTGCCCGACGCTGACCCGCGGCGAGTACCGCTACGACTTCGGCGACACCGCCGGCCTGACGCCCCTGATGAAGATGCACACCCTCGGCCACGACTTCGTGCCCTCCCCCATCCACGCCGGCGGACTGCGCTACCACGGCATGGCGCCGCTGGTCTCGCACGCCGTCCACGAGGGCCACATCGACGCCGTCGCGCTGCACCAGAGCGAGTGCTTCGAGGCGGGCGTCGAGTTCGCCCGCACGCAGGGCATCGTCCCGGCGCCGGAGTCGTCGCACGCGCTGGCCCAGGCGCGGCGCGAGGCGCTCGCCGCGGCCGAGGCCGGCACGTCGCCGGTGATCGTGGTCGGGCTCTCGGGCCACGGGCTGCTGGAGCTCGGGGCATACGCCAGCTTCCTCGGCGGCCGGCTCGAGGACGACCCGCTGTCCGACGAGGAGCTCGGCGCGGCCCTCGCGAACGTCCCGGTGGTGTGACCCGGCGATGACAGCGAGAGGGGCGGTCGGTTTGAATACCGGGATGGAGGACGACCATCCCATCCCTTCGGAGGCAGCCGACCCGCCCTGGCCGCTGACCGGCGCCGACGCCCTCCGCGACGAGCTGCTGGCGGCGTACGCCGAGCCGAGCCGCGGCCACCACGGCACGCGCCACCTCGCCGAGGTCCTCGCGCGTCTCGACGAGCTGGCCGCCGCCGGAGCGCGCTTCGACCGGGTCCCCGTCCAGCTGGCTGCCTGGTTCCACGACGCGGTCTACGACGGTGAGCGTGACGCCGAGGAGCGCTCGGCGACCTGGGCGGAGGAGGCGCTGCCGGCATACGTCGACGCGGCGACGGTCGCCGAGGTGGCCCGGCTGGTCCGGCTCACCGAGCACCATCGGCCCGAGCCGGAGGACGCCAACGGCTGCGCGCTCTCCGACGCGGACCTGTGGATCCTGGCGGCGGACCACGACCGGTACGACGCCTACGTCGCGGCGGTCCGCTCGGAGTACGCGCACCTCGACGACGACGTGTTCGCGGCCGGACGCGCCGAGGTGCTGCGCACGCTCACCGACACCGCCCACCTCTTCCGGACCGAGCACGGGCGCTCGCGGTGGGAGGAGCGCGCCCGGGCCAACGTGGCCCGCGAGCTCGCGGAGCTGCGTCGCTGAGAGCCGCCGGCTCAGCGTGGGATCCACCGAATCCGAGGTCAGCTGCAACGCTCAGCCGCGGAGCTCGGCGCGCGCCACGTCGACCAGCTCGCGGAGCGGGTCGAGCCGCGCCTGCTGCGCCTGGACCCAGGTCGCCAGCTCGGCCCGGAGGTCGAGGAGCCGGTCGACGATGGCGACCAGGCGACGCGCGTCGTCCACGAGGTCGGTGACGGCGTCGATCCCGCGCACCGCCACCTCGGCGGCGAAGACCGCCCAGCCGGCCGGCCCGGCCGCCCGCGCGAGCAGGCGCCGCATCAGCCGGGTCCCCCTCTCGACGAGCTCGACGACCAGCTCCTCGACCTCGACCGCCAGCCGCTCGGCGAAGCGGGCGACCTGCTCGAAGGCCGGCGCGACCCGGTCGAGGAGCTCGGCCGCGGCGTGGGCGGCGGCGGCGTGCCGGCCGAGCCGGAGCAGGTAGGCCGTGGCGGCGCTGCCGCCCCAGCGCGGCTCGGCGCGCAGGGCAAGCCCCGCGGTGGCGGCGGCGTACCCATCGAGCGCACGACGGACGTGGCCGATCGCCTCGGCGTTCTGCCGGATCCTGCGGTGGTCGCCCGACAGAGGCAGCACGAGGAGCTCGTCGAGACTGTCGTCGGGCAGCCGGCGCAGTCCCACTCCCAACTGGTTGAGCGCGTCGATGCCGAGGTTGACGATGTCGCGCACGGCGTCGAAGGAGCGGTCGAGCCCCACGAAGCGGGGGTCGTGCCGCAGCCGGTCAGTGCCCAGCGCGGGCTCCGGGAGGGTCGAGAGCACCCCCATCACGCCACCACGGGGAGCCGGGCCGCCGCCTCCTCGTCCGCGGCGCGCAGCTCGCGGCCGGTCTGCGCCAGGCCCAGCCGCAGGTCGGCGACGTCGTCGTGCGCGACGCGCTCGAGCCCGGCGAAGGCGTCGGCGAGCACGTCCATCAGCTCCGCGAGCGGACGCATCAGGCACAGCGGACTCGGCTCGAAGCCCGCGCGCTGGCACACCCAGCGTCGCGCGTACGCCGTGATGGCGCTGATCTGGTCGGCCAGCTCGTCCATCTCCCCGGTCAGGCCGTCGAGAGCGGACCAGGCCGTCAGGCGCACCTGGTCGGATCGGGACACGCTCATCGCTGCTCCTCACGTCGGCTCCCGCGGCTCGGGAGCGGTGCCGGGCGGGATGCCCCCGGAGGGCGCGTCACCAAACCCGCGCACAATGGGGCTGTGGACGACAGCGTGATCTTCCGGGCCCGCGCGCAGGTGCTGGCCGATCTCGAGGCCCGCGCCCTCGGCACGCCGGACGCGGTGACCGTGCTGGAGGACGCCTGCGCCGAGCGGCGCTGGTGGCTCGAGCAGTGGCCGGAGGGCGCGGCGTTCATCACGGGTCTGGTCGCACAGGACGTCCAGGACGCGCTCGCCGACCGGTTCGGTCGCCGCGCGGCGCACGGCCTGTGGCCGGTCTGCACCCGGTGCGACGAGGGCCCGGTGCACGCGCTGCACATCGAGCCCGACCTCGGCGGTCCGGACCCGCGGTGGGTCTGCGAGGAGTCCGGCGTCGTGGTCGCGCCGCTGGGTGGGCTCGACCGGGCGGCCGCCGGCTGAGACACCCGCGCCGTCACCCGAACAGATGTTCGATCGCGGGGTACCATGGCGTCATGACGGTGGACTTCCAGACCAGCCTGTTCGACGCCGCCCGCCCGGCGAGCGAGGTCACCACCGAGCGGCGGCAGCTGAGCTCCGGCGCCTGGGTCGACGTCGCCCGCGACTGGCTCCCGGACGCCGACGACGTCTTCGCGACCCTGGTGCGCGCGGTGCCCTGGCGCGCGGAGCGGCGCGCGATGTACGACCGGGTCGTGGACGTGCCCCGGCTCGTCTTCACCTACATGATCGGCGAGGAGCTGCCCCACCCCCGGCTCACCGAGGCCCGCGAGCGGCTGAACGCGCGCTACGCCGAGGAGCTCGGCGAGCCGTTCCGCACCGCCGGCTGCTGCTACTACCGCGACGGTCGCGACAGCGTCGCCTGGCACGGGGACACCATCGGACGGGGCTCGACCCACGACACGATGGTGGCGATCGTGTCGGTGGGCGACCCCCGTCGGCTGCACCTGCGCCCGCGCGACCCCGAGCGACGCGAGGAGGCGTTCGCCGTCGAGATGGGCCACGGCGACCTGGTGGTGATGGGCGGCTCCTGCCAGCGCACCTGGGAGCACGCCGTGCCGAAGGTCGCCGCGGCCGGACCGCGGATCTCGGTGCAGTTCCGACCGCTCAACGTGTTCTGACCGGCCGCCGGTCAGGACCCAAGCTCAGCCTCCGAGCGCAGCACGCAGAACTCGTTGCCCTCGGGGTCGGCGAGCACGACCCAGCCGGAGCCCGGGCCGTGGATCCCGCGGTGGTCGGCGACCTGCGTGGCGCCGTACTGCAGCAGCCACTCGACCTCCTCGTCGCGGGTGCGGCTGCGGGGCCGCAGGTCGAAGTGGAGGCGGTTCTTGACCGTCTTGCGCTCGGGCACCTCGATGAACAGGACGCGGTGACCGGAGTCGGGGTCGACGATCATGCACTCCTCGTGGCCCGGCTCGTTGGGGTCGTCGGGCAGGTCGGTGTCGCCGAGGACCGGCTTCCACCACTCGGAGAGCTCGAAGGCGTCGGCGCAGTCGACGGTGGTGTGCGAGATGTACGACGTCACGGGGCCACCCTCACCGCACCGCGGCCGTCGAGGCAAGCACCGCGGGTGGCACCGATCAGGGTGTCGGCGTCGCGCCCGGCGTCGGCGTCGCCCCCGAGGGCGGCACCGTCTGGGTGACGGTGACGGTCGCGGTGGGCGACGGAGTCGGGGTGGGGGTCGGCGTCGGGGTGGGCGTGGCCTCGCCGGTCGGGCCGGTCGTGCTCCCGCTGGGGGTCGGGCCGGGCGAGGGGGTCGGGGTCGGCGCGGGCGACTCCTGCTCGCGCCGGGGCTTCTCGCCCTTGCTGCCGCCGTCGCCGAAGACGCCGGTCAGCGAGGTGCGGTCGTCGCCGTCGGTGCCGCCGGTGATGGTGGAGACGCTGCGGCCGGCGATGAGCTCGATGGCGCTGATGACGAGGACCGCCAGGACGAAGATCGCCGCCGCGAGGACGGCGATCCGCTTCCACGGCAGGTCGGCCCAGCGGCGCCGGCTGGAGCCGTCCGCGCCGGCAGCCTCGGTGCCGGCGTCGGGCAGCGTGGTCAGGTCGGTGTCGGCGGCGTCGTCCGGCCCGTGGTCGGGGTCGAGCTCGCTGCTGGCGGCGTCGAGGTGCCGGTGTGCGCGGCCCAGCTCCCGCTCGGCCGCCGCGGGGTCGGCACGGCGGGCGGCTCGGCGGACGCTCTGGTCGGCCAGGGCGACCCGCTGCAGGGCGGTGGCCTGCACCTCCGCCATCCGCCGTCGACTGGCCTCGATGCCCTGCTTGTAGACCGCCGTGCTGACGGTGGCGATCACGCTGCCGAGGGCAGCGCCGATGAGCGTGCCGGCGGCGCCGAGGGTCGAGAGCAGGACGGCGACCGTGACGGCCGCACCCGCACCGGCGATCGTGGCCGGCCAGTCGATCGCCGGCTTGCGCGCCTCGTCCGTGTCCGCCATCGCGCCGCCGGTGTCAGTCCGTCCCGTTCGCCGCCACGAAGGCGAGGATCTTGTCGGCGAGCTCGGGACGGCAGACCACGACGTCGGGCAGGTAGACGTCGGCCTGGTTGTAGACCAGCTCGCTGCCGTCCACCCGCGAGGTGAACAGGCCCGCGGCACGGGCGACCGCCACCGGTGCGGCGGAGTCCCACTCGTACTGACCGCCGGCGTGGACGTAGGCGTCGGCCACGTCGCGCACGACCGACATCATCTTCACGCCGGCCGAGCCCATGGGCACGAGCTCGGCGTCGAGCTCCGCGGCCAGCGCCTCGACGAACGCCGGCGGCCGGGTGCGCGAGACCGCGATCCGGGGCCGGTCCGAGGTGCGCGGCGGGACGACGGGCGGCGTGCCGGTGTTGAACGTCTCTCCGAGAGCGGGCTGGGCGACGGCGCCGGCGACCAGCTCGCCGTCCTGCCAGAGCGCGACATGGACGGCCCAGTCGTCGCGGGGCGGCTCGGAGAACTCGCGCGTGCCGTCCAGCGGGTCGACGATCCAGACCCTCCGGGCGCGCAGCCGTGCGTCCTTGTCGGCGGCGTTCTCCAGTGCCTCCTCCGACAGCACGGCGTCGTCGGGCCGGTGGGTGGCCAGCAGCTCCATGAGCAGCTCGTGGGCGGCGCGGTCGCCGGCGTCCTTGAGCGCCTTGCCCTCGAGTCCCTCGGTGCGCACCTCGAGCAGTCGGCGTCCGGCCTCCTGCGCGAGCCACGCGGCGAAGCGGTGGTCGTCGGCGACGACCTCGGGGGCGGGGGTGGCGGCCTGGAAAGTCACGCGGCCAGCGTAGTGGGCGGGCCGCAGCGGCCACCAAACCGCTCGATCGGGGCGGCGGGGGCGGCCGCTCAGGAGTTGAACCGCGACTGCGTCCGCTCGAGGCCGTCGGCGATGAGCGACTCGACGGCGTCGGCGGCCGCGTCGATCTGGAACGGCAGCTCCTTGCGCTCGCGGGCCGCGTAGTTGGAGAGCACGAAGTCGGCGACGTCCTGGCGTCCGGGCGGCCGACCGATGCCGGCGCGGACCCGGTAGAACTCGCCGGTGCCGAGGGAGGAGCGCATCGACTTCAGTCCGTTGTGGCCGTTGTCGCCCCCGCCCTTCTTGATGCGGAGCGTGCCGAAGTCGATGTCGAGCTCGTCGTGGATGGCGATGATCCGGTCGGCGGGGACCTTGTAGAAGGTCGCGAGCGCCTTGACCGGCCCGCCGGTCTCGTTCATGTAGGACCGCGCCTTGGCGAGCACGACGCGCGGCGCCGCGACGCCGGGGGCCCCCAGTCTGCCCTCGACGACGTCGGCGCGTCCCGACTTGTGCGCGCGGAACCCGCTGCCCATCCGGCGGGCGAGCTCCTCGACCACCAGGTAGCCGATGTTGTGGCGGTGTCCGGCGTACGACGGTCCGGGGTTGCCGAGGCCGACCACGAGCCACACGTCAGCGCTCGTCGTGTCACCCACCGTGGCCTCCTCGTTCCCCGGGACAGCAGTACTCCCCGGCGCGGTCGCCCGCGCCGGGGAGATCAGTCGGCCCAGGAACCACCTGAGCCGGCCGAGCGTCACTCGCCGGCGCCGGCCTCGGCGTCCTCGGCGGCCGGGGCCTCGGGCTCGTCCTTCTCGATGCCGGCCTCGGCCTCAGCCTCCTCGAGCTCCGCCTCGACCTGCTCGGCGGTCTGCGCGGCGGTCACGTTGACCACGAGGGTCTCGGGGTCGGTGAGCAGCGTGGTGCCGGAGGGCAGCTCGATCTGGCTGGCGAGGAACTGCGTGCCGGCCTCGGCGCCGGTGACGTCGATCTCGAACTGCTCGGGGATGTGGGTCGCCTCGGCCTCCACCTGGACGGTCGCGTTCTCGGTCACGACGAGCGTCTCGGCCGCGGCGTCGCCCACGACGTGGACCGGCACGTCGACGGTGACCTTCTCGCCGCGCTTGACCGCGACGAAGTCGACGTGCTCGAGGACGCGGCGCACCGGGTCGACCTGGACCTGCTTGGTGAGCGCGAGCTGCGAGGTGCCGTCGATGTCGAGCTCGAGAAGCGCGTTCGCGCCGCCGTGCTTGAGCGCCATCATCGTGTCGTGGCCGGGCAGCGTGAGGTGGATCGGCTCGTTGCCGTGGCCGTAGACGACCGCCGGCACCTTGTGCTCGCGGCGGATGCGGCGCGCGGCGCCCTTGCCGAACTCGGTGCGGACCTCGGCCTTGATCTTCTCGGTGCTCATGGGGCTCTCCTCGTCGTCGGTGTGGGTGGTGCGCCGCCTCGGAGATGACGAACGCCGCGCTTCCCTCACCCGGTGACCGGACAGGCGCGCGGCGTCATGGTGGACGAGCCGGCCCAGTCGATCACGGAGTCACAGAAGCGGGTGCTCCCTCGCCGAGGCAACCGGACGAGACTACCCAGCGACGCGGGTCCGGGCGAAATCCGGAGCGGGCGGCCGATGCTGGTGACGGCTTCTCACGCGTAGGGGTCGGTGATCTCGCGCAGGGCGACCAGCGCGTCGTGGAGCGCGGCCATCCGCTCCTCGCCGAGCGCCTGGGTCCACTCGCGCTCGATCGCGCGCTCCTCGCGCCGCGCGACGGCCTGGAGCTCTCGCCCGCGCGGGGCGATGACGACGAGCCGGGCGCGGGCGTCGGCCGGATCGGGTCGCCGCTCCACGTAGCCGGCGCGCTCGAGCTGCTCGACCAGCGCGCTCGCGCTCTGCTTGGTGATCCGCGCCTGCTCGGCGATCTCGGTGACCCGGATGCCGCTCTCGGAGAGGCGTGCGGCGACGCGTGCCATGGCGGGCGTGATGTCGTCGAAGCCGGCGGCCGTGATCACGTCGTGGATCCGCTGCTCCATGTAGCGGGCTCCGATGAACATGAGCAGACCCGGATGCGGGCGACGCACCGATGCACCTCCTCGGCCGTGGGCGACGGCGGTCGGACCGGACGCCGAGATCCCTGCGGGCCTTGACGTCTTTGGTCAGGTTGGCTGACTATATGAGGGAGTCGATCCCTATCGTGCCCCACCGAGGGAGGCGCCATGGACAGGTCCGAGCTGTGGCGACACATCCACGCCGAGCGGGCGGCACTGGCCGCCCTCCTGAGCGAGCTCACCGAGGAGGAGTGGCGCCATCCCACCCTGTGCCCCGGGTGGACGGTGCACGACGTGGCCGCCCACGTCATCTCCACGCCCCAGATCGGCTGGGCGCGGGTCTCGGGGATGATGGCCCGCAACCTGGGGCGCGGCGGCTACAACACGATGATCTTCCGTGAGGTGAAGCGGATCGCCGCCCGCGAGACCCGGGAGAGCATCCTGGCCGACTTCGCGACGTACGGCACCAGCACCCGGCACGTCCCGACGACCACCTCGGTGGAGCCGCTGATCGACGCCCTCATCCACCACCAGGACATCGCCCGCCCGCTCGGGCGGCAGCGGACGATGGCACCCGAGGCCGCGGCGGTCGCCGCCGACCGCGTACGCCGGCTGGCACCGCTGATGGGCACCGGCAAGCTGGTGCGGAGCGTGCGGATGGTGGCCACCGACATCGACTGGGCCCGCGGCAGGGGGCCGACCATCACCGGTCCGATGCAGGAGCTGCTGATGCTCGCCTCGGGCCGGCAGCCCGATCCGGCGCTCGTCAGCGGCGAGGGACTGGCGGTCGTACCGCAACGGCACTGACCTGCAGCGTGGCCGCTGCTGGTCGCGCACCGCGGGGATAGGTCTTTATACTCGAACGAAGTATAAAGCCGTATCAGGCCGCGGAGGCGTCCATGCCGAGCAACCCGTACACCCCCGGCCAGGTCCCCCGGATCCTCGCCGGACGCACCGCGGAGATGCGCCGGATCGAGACCCTGCTCGCCCGGGTGGCGACCTACGGCGAGCTCGGCGGACCGCTCCTGGTCTTCCATGCCCCGCGCGGGATCGGCAAGACGTCGCTGCTGCGCGCCGGCCAGCGCCGCGCCGCGGAGGCCGGCTTCGTCACCGCCTGGGTCGCCTGCTCGCGCCAGCGGCCGGTCCTGCCCGAGATCGCGCACAGCATCGGGCGGGCGCTCGAACGGGCCGACGCGGTCCCCGCGGGCGCGGCGGGGAACCGTTGGCGGGGTCAGCTCGAGCGGCTCACCGTCGAGGTCGGCGTACCGGGCGCGAAGGTGCAGGCCCAGGTGGGTCGCAAGGAGGGCGCCGCTCCCCCGACGCTGCCGCAGGCGGCGATCGGGGTGATGGAGTCGCTGCTGCACGACGCCGCGGTCGCGGTGCGCGCGCACGGGGGCGCCGGGCTGCTGCTCCTGCTCGACGAGTTGCACACGGCCTCGGCCGACGACATGTCGGTGCTGCTCAACACCCTGCAGAACCTCGACGGCGAGCGGGAGGACAACCCGCTCGCCGCCGTGTCGGCGGGCCTGCCGGTCACGCCGGAGGCGCTCACCCGCGCGGCGACGTTCGGCGAGCGCAGCACCTTCGTCTCGCTCGACGTGCTCTCGGCCGACGACGCCCGCGCCGCGCTCGTCGCGCCCGCCGAGGCCGAGGGCGTGGGGTGGACCGACGCCGCGCTCAGCGCGATCGTCGCGGAGTCGCACGGCTATCCGTACCTCATCCAGCTCCTCGGCAGCACGACCTGGGAGGCCGCGTCCCCGGACGCCGGCGACCGGCTGACCCTCGCCGCCGTCAGGCGCGGACTGCCCGTGGCCCGCGACCAGCTCGCGGCGATGCACCGAGCCCGCTGGGGAGCCGCCACCCGGCTCGAGCAGCGCTTCCTCGCCGCCATGGCCGCCGCTGCGACCGACAGCGGCAACGTCACCCGGGCCGCCATCGCCGCCGGCATGGGCGTGGACTCGCGGGCGATCAGCGTGCCGCGCGAGCGGCTGATCGAGAAGGGCGTGATCGAGCCCGTCGGTCACGGCCTGGTGCGGTTCACGCTGCCCGGGTTCGGCGAGTTCGTCCGGGGGCTCGACCAGGCCTGATCCACTGGTCTGACCAGGTCTGGATTGGGCAGAGACTGCAGGTCCGGGAGCCGAAATGCTGCGGTTTGGTCCCAAACCGCAGCAACTCGTGACCGCCGTCGACTACGCGTGACCGTCGAACATCGAGGTCACGGAGCCGTCCTCGAACACCTCGCGGATGGCCCGGGCGACGAGCGGCGCGATCGACAGCGTGGTGAGCTTGTCGAACTGCTTCTCCGGCGGGACCGGGAGGGTGTTGGTGATGACGACCTCGGTGGCCGAGCAGTTCTTGAGCCGGTCGACGGCGGGGTCGGAGAGGATCGCGTGGGTGGCGGCGATGATGACCCCGGC
>Ga0164243_10009764_pt1 | contig 13904 bp, 12 predicted proteins | sample OricompcompostOP_FD_108781 | JGI IMG/M metagenome (GOLD analysis project Ga0164243, IMG submission 108781) | Organic Plus compost microbial communities from Emeryville, California, USA - Original compost - Organic plus compost (OP) | ecosystem: Engineered > Solid waste > Mixed feedstock >... | reverse complement strand
GTAAAGGCCTCGCCCGGCGGCCCGCGCTTCCCGCGCTTCCGCGCGTGAAAAGGCCTCGCTTCGCGAGACTGATTTATTTGCGCGGTGGGTCGCCGTGGGTGGCTGGTCGCCGTTTGCGCGGCACAGCCTGGATGCCCGCCGCAGGCGACGCTTTGAACCCTGGCGGTACGTCGATGGCGTGGCCAAGTATCTGCACTCTCCGCCTGTGCAGGTTCCAGGTACGGGTGCGTTGTTGTACTTCCAGGATTCAAGGCGTCGCCTGCGGCGGGCATCAAACCCCGCACGGGGTAGCGCGAAGCGCGGGTTTCCGCTCGGCGCCCTGGCTGTACCACGACGCCCCCGTGCCAGGAATCTGCACAGACCCCGCTCTGCTCCTGGCCGCACTTCGCAAACGGCGACCAGCCCCAACGGCGGCCCACGCGCAATAAATCAGTCTCGCGAAGCGAGGCCTTTCCGCGCAGGTAGCGCCCCTACGCCAGGGGCAGGCTCGCGCCCATGATGGCGTACGGCTCGTGGGAGCCGGGGAAGTGGTAGGCGGCCAGGAGGTCGTGGAAGCCGAGTGCGTGGTAGAGGTGCCGGGCGGGGGTGGCGGCGTCGCGGGTGGACAGCAGGGCCGTGCGTTCCAGGCGGCCCGCGCACAGGCCGGTGACCAGTGAGCGGCCGATGCCGCGGCCCTGATGGTCGGTGGCCACGTGCACCTCGCCGATCTCGAAGCTGTCGGACGTCCAGGCCGCCGCGACCCGCTCGCCGTGCGCGGCGGTCAGCGCCACCTGGACCACGTCGTGCCACCACTGGCCGGACCGCCCGGGGAAGCCGTACGCGAAGGCCACCCGGCGCCCGTCGTCGCTGACCGCCAGGCACCGGAAGCCGTCGTAGGAGGCGTGCCGCAGCATGATCTGGCGGCGCCCGGGGAGCTGCTCCGGCGGCGGCCGCATGGCGTCGGCGTAGACGGCGAGGAAGGCGTCGAGCCGCCGGGTGAACGCGGGCCCATCGAGCTCGTCAAGCCCGGCAGGTGTCATGCCAGGAGCCTACTGCCTAACGGACGGAACCCGACCGGCACACGAGTTACGGCGATCTTCGCTGTTCAGAGAGTTTTTTCGGCTCCGTGTGCGACTTGACGTCGGCGTCGGGAGTCGATTCAATGGACCCGTGGTCGAACGGATGTTCGACCAAAGTCAGCGCCGCCGGCTCATCCCCCCTGAGCCCGGGCGCGCGCCGGCGCGGCGGCCAGGAGGGGTGAGGGGAAGCGTCTCTCCTGGCCGTCCGTGGCGGCGACCCCTGCTCGCCGACCGTTGGTCGGCTTCGCCTTTGCCCGCTGTATTTTCCCGGGGGGCCGAGCCCCCCGGACCCCCGCGCGCGGTGGTGCTCGCCGTTGTCGCCGGGCAGGCCGTACTTGTCGTGCAGGCCGTACTCGTCGTGCCGGTCGTGCTCGTCCTGCCCGCGCCCGGACATGCGAATGCCCGTGCGGCTCCGGCCTGTGGCCGGGGGCCGCACGGGCACGCTCAGGAGACCGATGGGCGCCACCCTCGCCCTGCGGGTCTGTGCGACGAGCCGGAGCCTCGGGTCAGAAGGACTCGATGGCCCGGCGCGCCTCGGAGTCGAGGACGCCCCAGCTGATGAGCTCCTCGGTCAGTTCGCTCGGCGAACGGTCGTAGATCACCGCGAGCGAGCGGAGGTCCTCCTGTCGAATGGAGAGGACCTTCCCGTTGTAGTCGCCGCGCTGGCTCTGGATCGTGGCGACGTACCGGGCCAGCGGGCCGGCCTTGTCCTTGGGCAGCTGCTGCATCCGCTCGAGGTCGATGACCAGCTTCGGCGTCGGGCCGAGCGGGCTCGGTGCGGCGCCGCCGGGCAGCAGCTCGTTGACCGGTACTCCGTAGAAGTCGGCGAGCTCGGCGAGCTTCTGGACGGTGACGGCGCGGTCGCCGCGCTCGTACGACCCGACGACGACGGCCTTCCAGCGGCCGCGCGACTTCTCTTCAACGCCGTGCAGCGACAGCCCCTGCTGGGTGCGGATCGCACGCAGGCGTGCCCCGAGTGCCTTTGCGTACTCAGTTGGCATGGTGGCCCCCGGCTCCTGTCTCTCGTCATGACACCAGGTGTGCTCCCGGTGCGCCGCGTCCTTCTCGTCGTTCGGCCTGCATAGCCGGGGGACGAGCGCGTCGCAAGTGGCCGGGGGGAGGCCGCCGGGACCACTCCTGGACTGGTTACGGACAGTGACGGTAAAACGCGCGCGTGTCCAGGTCAAGCCGAATGGAAAAAAGTGGTCGAACGGGCGCGCTTCGCACACGTGGCATGTCGGAGCCGAGATCGCCGTACGGAGTGGGAAAGCCGCACGTGACGGGGTGTGTTCCCGGTATGTCGGCAATGCCGGAGAGGTGACGCAGATCACGAAGAATTCTCAGCTACGGTGACCTCGCCGAAAACCCCCACAGTGACCGGATCATCGCAAATCGCCGCCGACGCGCGGGCCGCCCCCGGCGGGGGCGCGATGACCGCGCGCTGATAGCGTGAAGCGACCGCGTACGGCAAGGGCCCCGGCCCGTCGCCCGCGGTCCGGGCCCGCCCCGGCGGGCCGCGCCGTGATCCTTTAAGGACCGTCCCGTGAGGCGGGGAAGGAGGCGCAGCGGTGACTGCTGCCCACACACAGGGGCGCGCGGTTCTGGAGGCCCCGGACATCGGCCGGGCCCTCACGCGCATCGCCCACGAGATCCTGGAACGCACCAAGGGCGGCCATCGCGTCGTCCTGCTCGGCATCCCCACCCGCGGCACGACGCTCGCCGCCCGGCTCGCCGAGCGCATCGAGCGGGTGGAGGGCCACCCGGTGCCCTGGGGCTCCCTCGACGTCACGATGTACCGCGACGACCTGCGCATGCGCCCGGCCCGCGCGCTCGGCCGCACCGAGGTGCCGCCGCAGGGCATCGACGACCGCGTCGTCGTGCTGGTCGACGACGTCCTGTACTCCGGCCGTACGGTCCGCGCCGCGCTCGACGCGCTGAACGACCTGGGCCGGCCGAGCGCCGTGCAGCTCGCCGCGCTGGTCGACCGCGGCCACCGCGAGCTGCCGATCCGCGCCGACTACGTCGGCAAGAACCTGCCCACCTCCCAGCGGGAGAACGTGAAGGTGCTGCTGGAGGAGGTCGACGGCCGCGACGCCGTGCTGCTCGGCCCGGCCGGTGGCCCCGACGACCGGCACACCGCCGGGCTGGACGCGGAGGAGGCGAAGTGAAGCGCCATCTGATCTCCGCGGCCGACCTCACCCGCGAGGACGCGCTGACCATCCTCGACACCGCCGACGAGCTGGCCCGGGTCGCCGACCGGCCGATCAAGAAGCTGCCCACGCTGCGGGGCCGTACGGTGGTGAACCTGTTCTTCGAGGACTCCACCCGGACGCGGATCTCCTTCGAGGCGGCGGCCAAGCGGCTGTCCGCGGACGTGATCAACTTCTCCGCCAAGGGGTCGAGCGTCTCCAAGGGCGAGAGCCTGAAGGACACCGCGCTGACCCTGGAGGCGATGGGCGCCGACGCGGTGGTCATCCGGCACCAGATGTCCGGCGCGCCGCACCGGCTGGCCGACTGGGTGGCCGGCAGCGTGATCAACGCCGGCGACGGCACCCACGAGCACCCCACGCAGGCGCTGCTCGACGCGTTCACCATGCGCCGCCGCCTGGGGAACCTGGAGGGCCGCCGGATCGCCATCGTCGGCGACATCCTGCACAGCCGGGTCGCCCGCTCCAACGTGCTGCTGCTGCACACGCTGGGCGCCGAGGTCACCGTGGTGGCGCCGCCGACGCTGCTGCCGGTCGCGGTGGACTCCTGGCCGTGCGCCGTGTCGTACGACTTCGACGCCGTCCTGCCGAAGACCGACGTGGTGATGATGCTGCGCGTGCAGGCGGAGCGGATGAACGCCGCGTTCTTCCCCAGCGCCCGCGAGTACAGCCGGTACTACGGCCTGGACACCGACCGGCTGGCCCGCATGCCCGATGAGGCGATCGTCATGCACCCCGGGCCGATGAACCGCGGCGTGGAGATCGCCGCGCAGGTCGCGGACTCGCCGCGCTCCACCGTGGTGGAGCAGGTGGCCAACGGCGTCACCATCCGCATGGCCGTGCTGTACCTGCTGCTCGGCGGCGCGCCGCTGGGTGACGAGAACGAGGGGGACGCGTGACCGCGTATCTGATCAAGGGGGCGCGGCCGCTCGGGGGCGCGCCGGCCGACCTGCTGCTGGACGAGGGGGTGATCACCGCGGCCGGCGCCGGCCTGGACGCCGGGAGCGCCACGGTGATCGACGCCGACGGGCTGATCGCCCTGCCCGGCCTGGTCGACCTGCACACCCACCTGCGCGAGCCGGGCCGCGAAGACGCCGAGACCGTCGAGACCGGTACGGCATCGGCCGCCGTCGGCGGGTTCACCGCCGTGCACGCGATGGCCAACACCGACCCGGTGGCCGACACCGCCGGCGTGGTCGAGCAGGTGTGGCGGCTCGGCCGCGAGGCCGGGCACTGCGACGTACGGCCGGTCGGCGCGGTCACCCAGGGGCTGCGCGGCGAGCGGCTGGCCGAGCTGGGCGCGATGGCCGACTCCGCGGCCGGCGTACGGGTGTTCTCCGACGACGGCCACTGCGTGTCCGACGCGGTGCTGATGCGCCGCGCGCTTGAGTACGTCAAGGCGTTCGGCGGCGTGGTCGCCCAGCACGCGCAGGAGCCGCGGCTCACCGAGGGCGCGCAGATGAACGAGGGCGTCGTCTCCGGGGAGCTGGGCCTGGCCGGCTGGCCCGCGGTGGCCGAGGAGGCGGTCATCGCGCGCGACTGCCTGCTGGCCGCGCACGTCGGCTCCCGGCTGCACGTCTGCCACGTGTCCACGGCCGGGTCGGTGGAGATCATCCGCTGGGCGAAGTCCAAGGGCTGGCAGGTGACCGCCGAGGTCACCCCGCACCACCTGCTGCTCGACGACGACCTGGTCCGCGGCTACGACCCCGTCTACAAGGTCAACCCGCCGCTGCGCACGTCCGCCGACGTCGCCGCGCTGCGCGAGGGCCTGGCCGACGGCACCATCGACTGCGTCGCCACCGACCACGCACCGCATACCGTGGAGGACAAGGAATGCGAGTGGGGCGCCGCGGCCATGGGGATGGTCGGCCTGGAGACCGCGCTCCCGGCGGTGGCCGCCGCCATGGTGGAGACCGGCCTGCTGGACTGGGCCGGCGTGGCCGACCGCATGTCCGTACGGCCCGCCGCGATCGGCCGGGTCGCCGGGCACGGCCGCCCGCTGGCCGAGGGTGAGCCGGCGAACCTCACGCTGGTCGACCCGCACGCCCGTACCGAGATCGAGCCCGCGGCGTTCGCCTCCAAGGGCCGCAACTGCCCGTTCCGCGGCATGACGCTGCCCGGCCGCGTCGTCGCGACGTTCCTGGCCGGGACCCGTACCGCGCACGAGGGGAAGGTCGCCTGATGTCCACCGGAGCCGCCGGCACCGCGCTGCTCGTCCTCGAGGACGGCCGCACGTTCCACGGCACGGCGTACGGCGCGCGCGGCGAGACGTTCGGGGAGATGGTCTTCAACACCGGCATGACCGGTTACCAGGAGACGCTGACCGACCCGTCGTACGCCGGGCAGATCATCGCGATGACCGCGCCGCAGATCGGCAACACCGGCGTCAACGACGAGGACCCGGAGTCCCGCCGCATGTGGCTGTCCGGGTACGTGGTCCGCGAGCCCGCCCGGATCGCCTCGAACTGGCGCGCCGAGCGGTCGCTGGACGCCGAGCTGGAGAAGCAGGGGGTCGTCGGCATCGCGATCTCCGGCACCCGCGCGCTCACCCGCCACCTGCGCTCCGCCGGGGCGATGCGCGCCGCGATCAGCACCACCGAGACCGACCCGCGGGCGCTGCTGGCCCGCGTGCTGGACAGCCCGTCCATGGTCGGCGCGGACCTGGCCCGTACGGTGACCACGCCCCGGCCGTACGTGGTGGCGCCGCCGGACGGCACGCCGGTCCGGTACCGGGTGGCCGCCGTCGACCTGGGCATCAAGGCGATGACGCCGCACCGCATGGCCGAGCGCGGCTGCGAGGTGCACGTGCTGCCCGCCACCGCCACCGCGGCGGAAATCCGCGCGGTCGACCCCACCGGGGTGTTCTACAGCAACGGCCCCGGCGACCCGGCGACCTGCACGTACGCGGTCGAGTCGATGCGCGGCGTGCTGGACGCCGGCCTGCCGCTGTTCGGCATCTGCCTGGGCAACCAGATCCTCGGCCAGGCGCTCGGCCGGGACACCTACAAGCTGCGGTTCGGCCACCGCGGCGTGAACCAGCCGGTCGCCGACCGCCGCACCGGCCGCGTGCACATCACCAGCCACAACCACGGCTTCGCCGTGGAGGCGCCGCTGGACGGGCCGTTCGACACGCCGTACGGGCGGGCCGAGGTCAGCCACATCGACCTGAACGACGACGTCGTCGAGGGCCTGCGGCTGCTCGACGGGCCCGCGTTCAGCGTCCAGTACCACCCGGAGGCCGCGCCCGGCCCGCACGACGCGACGGGCCTGTTCGACCGGTTCTGCGAGCTCATGGAAGGGGGCCGGTGATGGCCAGGCGGGAGGACCTGAGGTCCGTCCTGGTGATCGGCTCGGGGCCGATCGTCATCGGGCAGGCGTGCGAGTTCGACTACTCCGGTACGCAGGCGTGCCGGGTGCTGCGGGACGAGGGCCTGCGGGTCAGCCTGGTCAACTCCAACCCGGCGACGATCATGACCGACCCGGAGTTCGCCGACGCCACGTACGTCGAGCCGATCACCCCGGAGGTCGTCGAGAAGGTCATCGCCAAGGAGCGGCCGGACGCCCTGCTCGCGACCCTCGGCGGGCAGACCGCGCTGAACACCGCCGTGGCGCTGCACAAGGCCGGCGTCCTTGAGCGGTACGGCGTCGAGCTGATCGGCGCGAACATCGACGCCATCGAGGCGGGGGAGAACCGCGAGCGGTTCAAGGAGATCGTCGCCGACATCGGCGGCGAGTCCGCGGCCAGCCGCATCTGCCACAGCCTGGACGACTGCCTGGGCGCGGTGAAGGAGCTCGGCTACCCGGTGGTCGTCCGGCCCTCGTACACGCTCGGCGGCTCCGGCTCCGGCATCGCCCACGACGAGGACGGCCTGCGCCGCATCGCCGGGGCCGGCCTGGAGGCCAGTCCGGTCACCGAGGTGCTCCTGGAGGAGTCGATCCTCGGCTGGAAGGAGTACGAGCTCGAGCTGATGCGCGACCGCAACGACAACGTGGTCGTCATCTGCTCGATCGAGAACGTCGACCCGATGGGCGTGCACACCGGCGACTCCGTCACGGTGGCGCCCGCGATGACGCTGACCGACCGCGAGTACCAGCGGATGCGCGACGTGGCCATCGACGTGATCCGCGCGGTCGGCGTGGACACCGGCGGCTGCAACATCCAGTTCGCCATCCACCCGGAGACCGGCCGGATGATCGTCATCGAGATGAACCCGCGGGTGTCGCGGTCCTCGGCGCTGGCGTCCAAGGCCACCGGCTTCCCGATCGCCAAGATCGCCGCGAAGCTGGCCGTCGGGCACACGCTGGACGAGATCCCGAACGACATCACCGCCGAGACCCCGGCCAGCTTCGAGCCCAGCCTCGACTACGTCGTGGTGAAGGTGCCGCGGTTCGCGTTCGAGAAGTTCCCCGGCGCCGACCCGCGGCTGACCACGCACATGAAGTCGGTCGGCGAGGCGATGGCCATCGGCCGGTCGTTCCCCGAAGCCCTGCAGAAGGCGCTGCGATCGTCGGAGAAGGCCGGGGCGTCCTTCGGGTGGTCTGGACCACCCGGCGACGTCCAGGAGCTGCTCACGGCCGCGGAGGTGCCGCACGACGGCCGGTTCCGGGTGATCCAGCAGGCGCTGCGCGCCGGCGCCACCGTCGAGCAGGTGTACGCGGCGACCGGCGTCGACCCGTGGTTCTGCGACCAGATCCTGGCCATCAACGAGGTCGCCGAGAAGGTCGCGGCCGCGCCGTCGCTGGACGCCGGCACGCTGCGCCGGGCCAAGCGGTACGGCTTCTCCGACGCGCAGATCGGCGAGCTGCGCGGCCTGGACGAGGCCGTCGTACGCGAGCTGCGCGCCGCCCTCGGCGTACGGCCGGTGTACCTCACCGTGGACACCTGCGCGGCCGAGTTCGCCGCCCAGACCCCGTACCTGTACTCCTCCTACGACGACGAGACCGAGGTCCCGGTGGGCGACCGGCCCAAGGTGATCATCCTGGGCAGCGGGCCGAACCGCATCGGGCAGGGGGTGGAGTTCGACTACTCCTGCGTGCACGCCTCCTTCGCGCTGTCGGAGGCGGGCTACGAGACCGTCATGGTCAACTGCAACCCCGAGACCGTCTCCACCGACTACGACACCAGCGACCGGCTGTACTTCGAGCCGCTGACGCTGGAGGACGTCCTGGAGGTCGTGCACGCCGAGCAGGAGACCGGCGAGGTCGCCGGGGTCATCGTGCAGCTCGGCGGGCAGACGCCGCTGGGCCTGGCGCAGCGGCTCGCCGACGCCGGGGTCCCGGTCGTCGGCACCCCGCCGGAGTCCATCCACCTGGCCGAGGAGCGCGGCGCGTTCGGGCGGGTGCTCGACCAGGCCGGGCTGCCCGCGCCCAAGCACGGCACCGCCACCTCCTACGAGGAGGCCAAGGCGATCGCCGACGAGATCGGCTACCCGGTGCTCGTCCGGCCCTCGTACGTCCTGGGCGGGCGCGGCATGGAGATCGTCTACGACGACGCCTCGCTGCGCGACTACATCACCCGCGCCACCGAGGCCAGCCCGGAGCACCCGGTGCTGGTCGACAAGTTCCTCGACGACGCCGTCGAGATCGACGTGGACGCGCTGTTCGACGGCGAGGAGCTGTACCTCGGCGGCGTCATGGAGCACATCGAGGAGGCCGGCATCCACTCCGGCGACTCCGCGTGCGCGCTGCCGCCGATCACGCTCGGCCGCGAGGACATCAAGCGCATCCGCGCCTCCACCGAGGGCATCGCGCGCGGCGTCGGCGTGCGCGGGCTGCTGAACGTCCAGTACGCCCTGGCCGCCGGGATCCTGTACGTCCTGGAGGCCAACCCGCGGGCGTCCCGTACGGTGCCGTTCGTGTCCAAGGCCACGGCCGCGCCGCTGGCCAAGGCGGCCGCCCGGATCATGATGGGCGCCACCGTCGCCGAACTGCGCGCCGAGGGCCTGCTGCCCGCCGAGGGCGACGGCGGCACGCTGCCGCTGGACGCGCCGATCGCGGTCAAGGAGGCGGTGCTGCCGTTCAACCGGTTCCGCGACGCGGAGGGCTCCGGCGTGGACACCGTGCTCGGCCCGGAGATGCGCTCCACCGGTGAGGTGATGGGCATCGACGAGGTGTTCGGCACCGCGTTCGCGAAGTCCCAGCAGGCCGCGTACGGCTCGCTGCCCACCAAGGGCCGCGCGTTCGTGTCCGTGGCCAACCAGGACAAGCGGTCGATGATCTTCCCGGTCAAGCGGCTGGCCGAGCTGGGCTTTGAGATCCTCGCCACCGAGGGCACCGCGGAGGTGCTGCGCCGGCACGGCGTGGTGGCCACCGTCGTGCGCAAGGCGAGCCAGGGGCCGGGGCCGGACGGCGAGCCCACCATCGTGCGCCGCGTCCTCGACGGGGAGGTCGACCTGATCGTCAACACGCCGTTCGGCAGCCCCGGGCAGGCCGGGCCGCGGCTCGACGGGTATGAGATCCGTACCGCCGCGGTCACCCGGGGCGTACCGTCCATCACCACCGTCCAGGGCCTCGCGGCCGCCGTCCAGGGGATCGAGGCGATCATGGGCGGCTCGGTGGGGGTACGGTCGCTCCAGGAACACGCGGCGCGCGTGCGGGGGGAGCGTCCGGCGTGACCTCGAGCACCCTGGAGCTTCTTGACGAGGAGACCATGCCGCCGGTCCAGGTACGTGGGCAGATCCTGACCTCGCGCCGCGTGGACGCGTACCACGCGATGACCGTCGTGGCGCCCGGGATCGCGGAGCGGTTCAAGCCCGGCCAGTTCGTCGGCGTGGCCGTCGGCGGCGAGGAGACCGCGATGCTGCTGCGCCGCGCCTTCTCGATCTACGACGTGCGCTCGGACTACGGCGGCACCGTGGAGTTCGTGTTCGCCGCGCACGGCAAGGGCACGCGGTGGCTGGCCGAGCGCCGCCCGCGCGACCAGGTCGACGTGGTCGGGCCGCTGGGCCGCCCGTACCCGCTGCCCCGCGACCCGGTGAACTGCGTGCTGATCGGCGGCGGGTACGGCAGCGCGCCGCTGTTCTCGCTGGCCGACGCGCTCACCGGCCGCGGCTGCCGGGTCGACTTCGTGCTCGGCGCGGCCAGCGCGGACAAGCTGTTCGGCGGGCTCACCGCCCGCCGCCTCGGCCGTACCGCCACGCTGACCACCGATGACGGCACGCTCGGCGCCCGCGGCATGGTCACCGACGTGCTGCCGCAGGTGATCGAGGAGTCCCAGGCCGACGTCCTGTACGCCTGCGGGCCGATGGGCATGCTGGAGCGGGTGACCGAGATCGGCCGGCGGTACGGCATCCCCGCGCAGACCCTGGTCGAGGAGTCGATGGCCTGCGGCGTCGGCGTCTGCATGACCTGCGTGCTGCCCGTACGCGGCGACGACGGTGTCACCCGCATGCTGCGCTCCTGCGTCGAGGGCCCGGTGTTCCGCGGCGACCGCGTCCGCTGGCGCGACGTCGGCACCATCCCGTTCGACGCCCTGGGCGCTCCCGGCTGGAAGGGGGGCGCGCAGTGAGCGTCGATCTCCGTACGCACCTGTCGCACGTCGAGCTGCCGAACCCGGTCATGACGGCGTCCGGCTGCGCGGCGGCCGGGCGGGAGCTGTCGCAGTTCATCGACGTCGCGAAGATCGGCGCGATCGTCACCAAGTCGGTGATGGCCCAGCCGCGGGCCGGGCGGCCGACGCCGCGGATGGCCGAGACGCCGAGCGGCATGCTGAACTCCATCGGCCTGCAGGGGCCGGGGATCGAGGCGTTCCTGCAGCGCGACCTGCCGTGGCTGATGTCGCGCGGCGCGCGGGCCGTGGTGTCGATCGCGGGCGGCAGCGTCGAGGAGTACGCCGGGCTGGCCCGGCGGCTGGCCGACGCGCCCGGCGTCACCGCCATCGAGGTGAACATCTCCTGCCCGAACGTCGAGGACCGCGGCAAGGTGTTCGCCTGCGACCCGGAGGCCGCGGCGAACGTGGTCCGGGCGGTGCGCGCGCACACCCGGTTCGACGTCCCGGTGTTCGCCAAGCTGTCGCCGGACGTCACCGACATCGTCACGGTCGCCCGGTCCTGCGTGGACGCCGGCGCCGACGGCCTGTCGATGATCAACACGCTGCTCGGCATGTCGATCGACGTGGACACCATGCGGCCGGTGCTGGCCGGCACGACCGGCGGGCTGTCCGGGCCGGCCGTCCGTCCGGTGGCGGTCCGCTGCGTCTGGCAGGTGCACCAGGCGCTGCCGCACGTGCCGATCATCGGCATCGGCGGCGTGCGCACCGGCCTCGACGTCATCGAGTTCCTGCTCGCCGGGGCCAGCGCGGTCGAGGTCGGCACCGTGGTGTTCCACGACCCGTCCGCGTGCGCCCGCATCCTGCGCGAGCTGGAGGAGGAGCTGCTCACCCGGGGGATCGACCGGGTGGCCGACCTGGTGGGCCTCGCGCACAAGCCGCCCGGCCTGCCGTCCCCCAGCGGCCGTCCGGTGGCGGGGCGGGCCGCCCCGTGACCGCGCCGCCCCGTACGTCATGTGAGGAACGAACCGTGTCGAACCCCGTCGCGCCCATCGCCGTCGCCCTCGACGCGCCCGACCTGGACACCGCCGCGCGCTGGGCGAACCTGGTCAGCCCGCACGTCAGCACGGTCAAGGTGGGCCTCGAGCTGTACCTGAGGTACGGGCCGGACGTCGTCGCGTCCGTCCAGGGGGCCTCGATGGTGGAGGTCTTCCTCGACCTGAAGCTGCACGACATCCCGGCGACGGTCGCCGGGGCGGCGTCGGCGGTGGCGCGGCTGAAGCCCGCGTACCTCACGGTCCACGCCTCCGGCGGTCCGGCGATGATCCGCGCGGCGGTCGAGGCGTCCCCCCAGACGAAGATCGCCGCCGTGACGGTCCTGACGTCGCTCGACGACGCCGATCTCGCCGCGGTCGGGCTGGCGGGCCCGGCCCTGGACGCCACGCGCCGTATGGCCGTCCTGGCCGTCGAGGCGGGCGCCCGCGCGCTGGTGTGCTCGCCGCACGAGGTACGGGCGGTACGCGCCGAGGTCGGCCCGGACGTCACGCTCATCACGCCGGGGGTCCGCCCGTCCGGCTCCGAGACGCAGGACCAGGCCCGCGTCGCCACGCCGGAGAAGGCCATCGAGGCCGGCGCCGACCTCCTCGTGATCGGCCGGCCGATCACCGCCGCGCCGGACCCCGGAGCGGCCGTCGCGGCGATCGCGGCGACCCTCCGGCGGGTCGGGGGATGAATTCGATCATTCCGTCGTGTGTCGGCCCGGTGCCGAGTGTGCGAATTGCCCGAAATTGGGCGGCGAATTCGCGACCGGAATTGATGACGCTGAGTAGTCGGAGTGTGGAACCGCTCACGTCCTCCCGGAGCTGAATAGCGAACTTTTGACTCCAGGGAGTAATTATATGGAAGCGGACAGTAGTTACATGAAATTTGTACGCTGACAAAGCGGTGTTCGCGTTGCCTAGTGACCCCAAGAAGGGCTACGTTCCCCTCCCGTCCGACTCCATCGAGCATGAAAACCGAGGTGACACGGCGTGGCGCTTCCGCCCCTCACTCCTGAACAGCGCGCCGCAGCCCTGGAGAAGGCTGCCAAGGCCCGTAAAGAGCGGGCCGAGGTGAAGAACAAGCTCAAGCGCGGCAACGTAACGCTCTCCGAAGTCCTCAAGGACGGCCAGAGCGACGACGTCATCGGCAAGATGAAGGTCTCGGCTCTTCTCGAGTCGATGCCGGGCGTCGGTAAGGTCCGGGCCAAGCAGATCATGGACCGGCTCAACATCGCCGAGTCGCGGCGCGTCCGCGGCCTCGGCGCCAACCAGCGTTCCGCACTTGAGCGCGAGTTCGGCGGCATCTCCGGCTGACCAACCGAACCGACCGCGTGACCTGGCAGGATCGAGGAGATGAACCACCCTGATGAACGTCCGGAGCGGCCCGGCTCGCGCACCCGGGACCGGACGCCGCCAGAGTCCTCGGCCCCTGCCGAAAGGCACGCGCGCCTGACGGTCCTGTCGGGACCGTCAGGCGTCGGAAAGTCCACGGTCGTCGCCGAGATCCGGCGGTCGCACCCCGAGGTGTGGCTGTCGGTCTCGGCGACGACCAGGACGCCCCGGCCCGGCGAGACCGACGGCGTCCAGTACCACTTCGTCTCCCACGCGGAGTTCGACCGGCTCGTCGCCGGCGACGAGCTCCTCGAGTGGGCCGAGTTCGCCGGCAACCGCTACGGCACCCCGCGCGAGCCCGTCCTGCGGCGCCTCGCGGCCGGGATCCCCGTCCTGTTGGAGATCGACCTCCAGGGCGCCCGGCAGGTGCGCACGGCGATGCCGGACGCGCTCATGGTCTTCCTCGCCCCACCCTCCTGGGGCGAGCTGGTCCGCCGGCTCACCGGGCGGGGCACCGAGCCGCCCGAGGTCATCGAGCGGCGCCTGGCCGCCGCCCGCGTGGAGCTGGCGGCCGAATCCGAGTTCGACAAGACGCTCGTCAACTCCGCCGTCCAGGACGTGTGCGCGGAGCTGCTAGCCTTGATGACCGCACAACCCACTTCTAGCTAGCGGAAGGTGAACGTGGCCGGCAACCAGCCCGTCGCCGAAGGCATCATCAACCCGCCGATCGACGACCTGCTCCAGATCGTCGACAGCAAGTACAGCCTGGTGAGCATGGCCG
>Ga0164243_10009761_pt1 | contig 13906 bp, 11 predicted proteins | sample OricompcompostOP_FD_108781 | JGI IMG/M metagenome (GOLD analysis project Ga0164243, IMG submission 108781) | Organic Plus compost microbial communities from Emeryville, California, USA - Original compost - Organic plus compost (OP) | ecosystem: Engineered > Solid waste > Mixed feedstock >... | reverse complement strand
GACTCGAGGCGGGGGAGCTCGGCGCGGTCTACCAGATCCAGACCCGTCGGCAGGGCCCGTTCCCGTCCCGCATCGCGGACGTCGGCGTCGCGAAGGACCTCGCATCGCACGACGTCGACCTCACGGCCTGGGTCGCGCAGAGCGAGTACACGACGGTGTTCGCGCAGACGACGTTCAAGAGCGGCCGCGAGCACGAGGACATGATCGCGATCACTGGCCGCCTCGCCTCGGGGGTGATCGTCAACCACCTCGTCAACTGGCTGAGCCCCATGAAGGAGCGCGTCACGGTGGTGACGGGGGAGAAGGGGGCGTTCGTCGCGGACACGGCGACGGGAGACCTGACGTTCCACGCCAACGGCACGATCCCGCTCGAGTGGGAGTCCGTGACGGCCTTCCGAGGGGTCTCCGAGGGTGATGTCACCCGCTACGCGTTTGCGAAGCGCGAGCCCCTGCGGGTTGAGAACGAGGCGTTCCGTGACGCCGTGCTGGGCAAACCCAGCGACGTCGTGACGATGGAGCAGGGGCTGCGTACGCTCGCCGTCGTGGAGGCCGCCCTCGACACGGCGCGCAGCGGTGTCAGCGCCTCCCTCTAACGGCTCAGGCTCCGCCGGCGCGGCCCGAACCCTGGGCCTCCTCCGCGGAGCGGTGGAGAATCGCCGCGAGCGAAGCCGCGGATGCCGACGCCGAGGCGTGGCCTCGCGCCCAGTCGAGCCCGCGCGACGCCTGTTCGCGGAGACGCTGGGGCGCATCGAGCAGCTCGCTGAGGCGGGCTTCGAGGTCATCCGGTGCCGCGACGATCCACGCTCCGCGGGCGTCGGCTAGGTCCGTCTCGATGTCCGGGTCGGCGCTGCACACCATGACGCACGCCCGCGCCATAGCCTCGATCCCGAAGACGCCCGGCATCTGCGCATAGAACTGGTTGAGGACGATGTGCGCCTCATCCAGTGCGCCCAGGACCTCGGAGTTCGGGATGCCTTCGAGCTCGCGGTACTCGACGTGGGCATATCGCGTGCAGAGCCGACCCATCACGGCTCGCACGACGGGGGTGCCCTTGATCGTCGGATTCGACGGCGCATGCAGCACCACGATGCGCGACAGATCATCGAACTTCGATGTGGACTGGATGAACCTCTCGTCTGGGTAGAAGTACAGGAACGGCTCCGTCGGTGACGTCAGGTAGGACAGTTGGTCTACTCGTGCGGTGATGATGGCGTTCGCGAACCGGTCCGCCACCTCCGCCCGTGTTCTGCGGGCGGCTTCATACGCAGGCTGGTCGAACGGTGCCCCCTGCTTGCGCAAGATCGAGCCGATGTTCTCCCTGCCCGATCGCTCCGCCTCCTGAGCCATCAGTTCCGGTGAACGGATGTCCCCGCCGGTGAAGCAGCACACGACGGCGCGGCGGTGCCGGCGCAGGAACGAGAACTCGTGGGCGCGCTCGTCTCCGCTGTCCAGGAATCCCGCCGCACCGATGTAGACGACTCCGCGCGCGCGGGCGCTCCACCAGCCGAGTGCGAGCGCGCCGAGGTAGAGGCGGCGCCAGACCTCAAGACGGCTGCCGGGGATCTGGAGGACCAAGTCGTACTCGTCGTCGTAGAAGCGATGCTGGGCGCGCACGATAGTGAGGGAGCCGGGGACTGCCGCGCCCACCTGCACGACCATCCCGGCGATCTCCTCAGCGCCGACCACCCAGGACACGCGCCGTCCGAACCTCGCGAAGACCCGGCCGAAGGCGTAAGCGACCCCGAGGAGCACCCGCTGGCGCCGTGCGACACGTGCGGATACAGAAGTCATCAGATCCGGTTCTCCGCAGTTGATGCGGCCAGCGCCTCCGCGATGAGGTCGAGGTCGTCGTGGGTGAGCTGCGGATAGAGCGGAAGTGTGAGCGCTTGCCGGTGCGCACGGGTGGCATGTGCGAGACGGGCCGACTGGTCACCGAACCGCCCGGTGAAGTAGGGCTGCAGGTGCATCCCGTAGGTGCCGAGCGTCGTCTCGATCCCACGGGCGCGCATCGAGCGGATCACGCCGTCGCGGTCAATGTCGTCTGCGAGAAGCACGACGTAGGACTGATACGTGTGTGAGACCCCTGATGGCTCCGTGGGGGTCCGCACGCCTTCAGCGCCGAGGAGACGCTCGCTGAGCGCCGCTGCGCGGGCGCGCCGCCCCTCGACGATCGCGGGGAACTTGCGCATCTGCGCGAGTCCGATCGCAGCGTGCACATCGCTGAGCCGGTAGTTGAATCCGGCCTCGACGAATTCCATGTACAGCTCGCCCCGCACCGCGCCGTGCGCGCGGAGTACCGCGATCCTCTCCGCGAGCTCGACGTCATCGGTGGTGATCATCCCGCCCTCTGCGGTGGTGATGATCTTCCTCGGATGGAAGGAGAATACTCCGGCGGCGGCGAGCGACCCGGCCGGGCGCCCCCGGTAGAGGCCGCCCAGCGCGCAGGCGGCGTCCTCGATCACCGGAACGCCGTGTCGTGATGCGACGTCGTTGACGGCGTCCATGTCGGCGCACAGACCAAAAGCGTGCACCGGCATGATCGCCTTCGTCCGCGAGGTCATCGCGGCCTCTATCTGCTCGGGTGCGATGTTGAAGGTGACCGGATCGATGTCCACGAACACGGGCGTCGCGCCCTGCTGGACGACGACGTTGGCTGTCGCGGGGAAGCTGAACGCGGGCATCACCACTTCGTCGCCGGCCTCGATGCCGAGGGCGACGAGCGTCAGGTGGAGGCCGGTCGTGGCGGAGCTCACCGCGGCCGCGTACCCAGTCTGCGCTACCCCGCGCACGGCCTCCTCGAGCTCCTGGGCCTGGCGTCCCTGCGTGAGCATCCCCGACGCGAGCACTTCGCGCACCGCGTCGAACTCGTCCTCGTCAAGCCGCGGGACGTTGAGTCTCATGCCGCCGACCCGCGGTACCAGGCGATCGTCTGCGCGAGCGCCTCATCGGTCAGAGTCGGGGGCTCACGGTGGAGGAGCGCGCGGAGCTTGCCGACATCCGCCAGATGACGCCTGACGTCGCCGGGACGTGCTGGCCCGTGCACGACCGGGTGGTCGGGCGCCTCCATGATCGCGAGGATGCGGCGGACGAGCTCGTTGATCGAGGTCGCCGTTCCGGTGGCGACATTGAGGACCTGACCGCGGCAGGCGGGTGTGTCGTGCACCGCGACGACGAGGTCGGCTGTGTCGGGGGCGAAGATGAAGTCGCGCGTCTGCTCGCCGTCGCCGAAGATCTCGATGGGTTGGCCGGACATCACGCGTTGCACGACGATCGGTACGATCCCTGCGTACGAGCCGGGATTCTGCCGCGGGCCGATGTTGTTGAAGGGCCGGACGACGGTGGCATCGATGTCGAAGGTCTGCACGTAGGACTCGATGATGCGATCTGCAGCGCTCTTGCTGGCCGCGTAGGGGGTGATCGCGTCGTGGGGGTGGTCCTCGTCCATCGGGATGCGGCGGGCGCTGCCGTAGGCCTCCGAGCTGGACAGGTGGAAGAGTCGTCCGATGAGGTCGCGGCGCGCCAACTCGCAGACGGTGGTGGCGATCCCGACGTTCGTCTGCACCGTCCAGGCGGGGTACGTCAGGGAGGTCGGCAGAGGGATCACGGCGAGATCGAACAGCGTGTCGACCTGACGCGCGGTGACGATGTCCTGCATGGCCGAGAGGTCTGCCGCATCGAGCCGGATGACCTCCAGGTCGGGGAAGGCCTCGCATGCGGAGCGCAGATTCTCCGCGCTGCCGAGGAAGAAGTTGTCGACCACGGTCACGCGCGCCGGATCCTCCTGGATGATCCGGTCGACGAGGTGGCTTCCGATGAATCCGGCCCCACCCGTGACCAGGACGGACTTCGAGCGCAACGACATGGGTGTGAGTCCTCAGGATCGGGGTTCGCAGTAGGCTTCTGACTGCCCATGGCACCCTAACATTCCGCGCTTCCGGTTGAATCGAGGAGACCCCCGTGAGTCCTGACCAGACGGGGCCTGCGCCATTGCCGCCCAATCCCTACAACCCTCACGCTTGGATCGTCGGAGAGCCGGACATCGGCGACGATGTGTGGATCGGCGCCTTCACCGTCGTCGACGGCAGTGGAGGACTCTCGATCGGCCACGGTTGCGACATCTCATCCGGCGCGCAGATCTATACACACTCGACTGTTCGACGTTGCGTCACGGACCGTGCCGCTCCGATCGAGCGTGCAGCCACCAGGCTGGGACGCAATGTCCATGTCGGTGCAGGGGCGGTCATCCTCATGGGTTGCGACATCGGCGACTTCTCCGTAGTGGGAGCCGGGGCCGTTGTCCGCGAGGGCACGGTGGCGCCGCCGCACAGTCTGCTCGTTGGCGTGCCGGCAAGGGTCGTGCCGGAGGGCGCACTCCGTTTCCATAACGCATGACCGGCGTCGCCCCCGCGGACTTCCAGCCAGGGGATGGGAGAATAGTCGGATGAGCGAGACACTGCGGACCCAGCCCGACGATGGGCGGACAATCCACACCCAGGACGTGCTGTGAGACGGATCCTGGCGACCTTCCGCTCCATCCTGCCCCACCTCCCCGCAGACGCACGACGCTATATCGCCACGTACATCGTGTTGTCCTGCCTGCTGTCGGCGCTCGATGTCATCGCCCTCATGTTGCTCGCGGCCTCTCTGGCGGCGATGATTGCGGGAACGGCGGTGCCCCTTCCCTTGATCGGGCCGGTCGGCCCCGACGGCTACGTATGGATTCTCGCGGTGGTTTCGGGCCTGATCATTCTCAAGTCCCTCTTGGCGATCGTGCAGCAATGGTTCGCGACGCGCCGGCTGGCGACTTTCGAATTGGGGATCGGTCTCCGTCTCTTCGATGCGTACATCCGGGCGCCGTGGATCGATCGCCTGCAACGTAATGCGACGCACTTGGTGCGTCTTGCGGACGTAGGCATCGCGAACGTTACATCGGGCTTCCTGTTGCCCTTCATGTCTCTTCCGTCTCTGATCGCGACCGCGGCGCTGATCGTCGTTGTAATCGTGGTGGTCCAGCCGCTCACGGCCATCGTCACCGTGGCGTATCTCGGCGCGATCGCCGTGCTCCTCTACGCCGTCCTCGCGCGGCGCACTGTGCAGGCCGGGCGGGTCAACCGAGATTACTCGTTCCGTGTTGCCACCCTGATGACCGATATGGTGGCGGCCCTGAAGGAGATCACTCTCCGCGGCAAGGAGGCCGAGGTCGGCGAGGTTGTTCAGCGTGATCGCGCTCATGCCGCTCGCGCGCGAGCAAACATCAACTTCCTCTCCGCCCTCCCGAAATTCGTGCTGGACGCTGCAATCGTCGGCGGATTTCTGCTCGTCGGCGGAGTGACCTACCTCACTGCCGGACCGACGGCCTCCATCGCCGCAGTCGCGCTGTTCGGTGTGGCTGGCTTCCGCCTCGTCCCGTCACTAACTGGATTCCAGGCACTTATCTCCACCATGACGGCGAACATCCCCCATGTCGACGCCGTCCTGCGTGATATCGATGCGTCGCGACGATATCTCGAGCACGCCGAGACGATCGGCCACGACCCTATCCTTGGGCGGCCCGACCGGCTTGTGCTCGACGGTGTCCGATTCTCGTACCCGGGCGCACGTGTCCCGGCGCTCGATGGAGTGCATGGTGAGGTTCCCTTCGGTTCCACACTCGGGATCGTCGGATCATCGGGCGCGGGGAAGTCCACTCTTATCGATATCCTCCTCGGCCTACTCACGCCCACCTCCGGAGTGCTACGACTCGGCGACCAGGATTTGTCAGACGTGATGTCCGCCTGGAGATCCCGGGTGGGCTACGTGCCGCAGGACGTTGCGCTTTTCGACGCTACAATCGCGCAGAATGTCGCGCTGTCCTGGGGTGACATCGACGAGGAAAAAGTGCGGACCGCGCTGCGCCGCGCACACCTGCTCGACATCGTGGACGCCCGTGCGGGCGGAATCCACGGGCGCGTGGGCGATCGCGGTCTCCAGCTGTCCGGCGGGCAACGGCAACGCCTCGGAATCGCCCGAGCGCTTTACACCGACCCCGTCGTCCTCGTCATGGACGAGGCGACTAGCTCACTCGACACCCGAACGGAGGAGGCCGTCACACGGTCGATCCGTGAGCTCCGCGGCCAGGTGACGGTGATTTCGGTCGCTCATCGCCTCTCCACGATTCGCGGGGCCGACCAAGTGTGGTTCATGCGCGACGGTAGGGTGACGGCGCGAGGGACGTTCGACGAGGTGGTGGCTGCGGAGCCGGAGTTCGCGCACCAGGCCCGCCTCGCCGGCATTCGCACCGAGACAGAGGCGGGTCCCTGTGCCTAGACCCAGCCTGCTCATCCTCTCCTTCTCGGTACTCGACGCGGATGCCCGTGTGCTAAAGCAGATCCGTGAGTTCTCCGCCAGGTATGACGTCACCACGGTGGGGTACGGGGCGGCTGTGCCGGGACCGATTGACCACATTTCGATTCCAGCCGGTCTGAGCCACTCCGACCTCAATGGACGACTCATCACGCTGCATCGTTACCGCTGGGCCTATTGGCGCTTGCCAGCGATGGCGTGGGTGCGGGATCGTTTGAGGGGGCGCCGCTTCGACGCTGTCCTGGCGAACGAGCTGGAGTCGATGCCGCTCGCGCTCGCGTTGACACCCGAGCGCGGCATCCATCTCGACCTCCACGAGTACACACCGCTACTCAATGCCGAGCATGACGCGTGGCGCCGGCGCATCAAGCCATACCACGAGTGGATGGCGCGTCACTACGCTGTGAAGGCCTCGTCGTGGACTACCGTCAGCGGAGGTCTCGCGCGAGCGTACGAGGAGAACTTCGGCTTTCGGCCTGCCCTCGTCACCAATGCCGCGCCCTACGCTGAACTTCAGCCTGCACCGGTCGGATCGACGATCCGGCTGGTGCACTCCGGCGCCTGCCTCCGCAACCGCCAACTCATGACGATGCTCGATGCGGTCGCGCTCTCGAACGCGGATGTCACGTTCGACCTCTACCTCACTCCTAACGATCCCCCGTATCTCGCCGAGCTTCGCGCCCGCGCGGGCGAGATCCCCGGAGTGCGCGTGCACGACGCTGTACCGTACGCACAGCTCATCGAGACGCTGAACGGCTACGACCTCGGCGTTCATCTGCTGTCGCCAACGAACTTCAACAATATGTGGGCATTGCCCAACAAGTTGTTCGACTTCGTGCAGGCGCGACTGGGAGTGGTGATCGGGCCGTCCCCCGAGATGGCCGAGCGGGTCGAGCAGTATGGTCTCGGGGCGATCGCTGACGACTTCACGGCGGCGGCTCTGGCGGCTCGACTGGATGAGCTCACGCCCGCCGCAGTAGCGGAGTACAAGGCGAATGCCCATGCGCACGCGCACGAACTCTCGGCCGAATCGCAGGTCCAGGTCTGGGCGGGAGCGATCGCGGACCTCATCGGTGAAGGTGCCACCTCTCAGGAGGCAGCGCCATGACCCTGCCGGGAGGTTTACGAGCGCTCGCCGCGCGTGCGTACGGTTGGATGCCGGAGCGGCTCGCCTCCCAGCTTCTCCCGGGCAGACTGCGGTACGACCCCCCAGCGACACCCCTTGCGCAGTCGGCTGGAGGGAACGGCATCCGGCTGCTCGTCGCACCCGTTAACTTCGCGGGACAGGGTCACGCGTGGGCTCGCGCGGTCGAGCGCAACATCGCAGGGTCGCAAGCGGTTTCTATGGCGTATCGATTCCCCGATCTGGGCTTTGGATTCCCGGTGGATGTCGGCATCCCGCCGTCCGCCTACGCGCTGTCCAAGTCCTGGCACCGACGGCAGATGGCTGCCATCGAGGCGGGTTTCTCCCACGTGCTGGTCGAGGCAGGACGGGCGCCTGCGGGCGCGCCCTATCGTCAGTCCTTGGCGGGACAGCTCACAACCCTCCGCGAAGCGGGGGTGCGCACCGCTTACCTTGCCCACGGCACGGACGTCCGGGTGCCTTCGCTTCATGCGGTGACCCACCCCGACTCGCCCTTCCGGTCTGGTGACCATTCGGCTCTCGAGCGGCAGGCGCGGAGCAACATCGCGATCATCCAAGAGTTGGGGATGCCCGCGTTCATCTCAACACCCGATCTGCTGGAGTTCCTTCCGGACGCCGTCTGGCTCCCGGTTGTCGTTGATCCGAACCGTTGGGCGACGGATCGGCCTGTGCTGGCACGTCGACGTCCCATCGTCGTGCATGCTCCCAGCAGCGGACCGATGAAGGGCAGCGACGCGATCGATCCGGTGATGGTCGCGCTGGACCGAGAGGGACTCATCGAGTACCGCAGAGTGCGGGGCGTGACGTCCGCAGACATGCCCGATCTCTACCGCGGCGCGGACATCGTGCTTGAGCAGTTCCGGATCGGCGGCTACGGTGTGGCCGCGTGCGAGGCGATGGCGGCAGGTCGAGTCGTTATCGGGCACGTCGCTCCCGAAGTCCGTGAGCTCGCCTCAGAGGCGGCGCGCATGGCCGTGCCGATCGTCGAGTCGACAGCGGCCAGCCTGGAGCGGGTCGTCCGTCGCGTCGTCCGCGAGCGCGACCAGTTCGCCGCGCTTGCCGCAACTGGTCCAAGTTTCGTGCGCGCGCTGCACGATGGCGCGGCGAGTGCTGACGCGCTCAGGGCCTTCCTCGCCACCTAGAGCCTCCGCGTCCTGCGGCGCGACGCCCAGGCGAACGCCATCATCGCGCGGATCGGCGCCTCCCGGTGGAATGTCCATCGCAGCGAGCGGGGCAGGAGGGTGACGGGACGCCCGAATCGCCGTCTTCGCGCAAGGAGCGCCTTGAGAAGCGTTTGGTCGGTTGCCCCCGTCAGCAGTGCGTCGAGGAGGTCGCGGTCCGCGCGAGAGAGCCACGGGGGCACTCCGGAACCGAACACGACGATCTGCCTGGAAGCCGCGGCGAGGCGACGGAGTTCGTCGGGGCCCAGTTCATCGATGCGCGACGTCGCCGCACCGAACAGTTGGACACGAATGAGTTTCGTGGCAATTGCCGCTCGGGCGCGTGGAGGGAGATGTGACAGCACGTCGTCGGCGCTGAACGCTTCGAGCCACTTCAACTCCTCGGCGAGAGGTCGGCGTTCCGTTGCCCGGGCCGGGCCGTCGTCGTGAACCAAGTACGCGGGCTCGTGGGTGGCCAGTGCGATGGATGCACCGGAGAACCACAGACGCAGGCCGGACGCGATGTCCTCGCCTGTGCGCACCGCTCGGTTGGGCGGCGCATCAGTCATCCGCTCCCGAGCAATGATCCCCATCGTGCTGGTGCGGTACGCGAGTCGATCCTTGACCGGATCCAGGTGCAGTCGCCGACCTGGACGTGCGGGGGGAGTGGACCAATCCCGGCCTGCGGATGCCGCCCGCATGCGACAGATCACGATGTCGGCGTTGGCGGCTTGGCGGAGCTTCATCCACGCGTCGATGGCGCCGCGCTCGACCGTATCGTCGGAGTCGATCTTCATGACGTACGGAGCGGTCGCCCGTGCCAGGCCGGCGAGGAACGGGCCAGCTGGTCCGGTTGCCCCGTCCGAATGCTCGATCATCCGCACGCGCAGGTCATGTCGCCACTCGCCGAGCGCCGTTCCGAGACTCGCGGAGGGTATGCCGTGGCAGACGAACGTAAGCCTCAACGGTGTAGAAGTCCCCGCGAGAACGCTGGACGCGAGACGTGCGACAGGTCGTCGCGCATCGTGCACAGGAACAATGATGTCCAGCAGTGGCTCGCTCACGACGCGGCAATTTCCTCAACCGCGAGGCGCCACGTCTCCACCTGGCGCTCAGACGAGAGATCGCGCGCGGCAGCGTGCGAAGCGGCCTTCCATCGCGCAACATTCTCTCGAGTCATGGTCCGGAGGATTGCCGAAAGGGAGGAAGCGGTGAAGTCTTGCGACACCATCCCGATCGCGTACTCCTGTACAATCGCCGCCATCTCCGGCGATGGCCCGACTATGACTCCGAGCCGTGCCTGCACGTAGTCGAAGAGTTTGTTCGGCAATGCGTAGAGATTGTTGTAGTTGGTGGGCGCCAAGATGTGCACACCGATGTCGTACCGGTTGAGCGTTGTGATGAGCTCGCGGTAGGGCACGGCGTCGCGCAGGCGGATACGGGCATGACCGTCGGCACGCTCCCGGATTGCGGCTATGACGCTTGCGTCGTTGGGCGTGAGGTAGAGGTCGAGAGTCACCGCGGGGGTAAGGTCGACGGCATCGAGAAGAACCTCAAGATGGCGATTGGCGAGGGCCGCTCCGGCGTGGACGATGCGGATGGGATCACCGACCTCACCAGGTTCGAGAGCAGCGAACGGAGCAGCGTTCGTGACCACGCGCGGCGAGAATCCGAACTCGCGCTCATAGCGGCGGGCGATCTCGCCCCCGACGGTTGTGGTGGAGTTCACCCGAGTACCGAACGTGCGTAGCTGCCATCGAAGGAATGGTGCGACAAACAGGCGGAAGCGGAGCATTTCGGAGTGCTGGAGTGGGGCGAACTCATGCAGATCGAGGTGCACGCCCTTGAGCGGATTGAGTTCGAGCGCGAGTCCGGCCGTGTCGATGTCGTCGGCGAAAATGACCTCGAATGTCCGGCCGCGAAGCAGCTCGCGCGCTGCCGAGACAGCGGGATTGCGGGCGTACGCCCAACGATAGAGGCGCGCGACTACGAGTAGGCGTGGGTAGCGCCAGGCGACGGCGTCGTCTGGGATGCGCAGGTGATCAGCCACGTCATCCGGTGACTCGCCGTAACCCACCGAAGTGATCTCCCAGTCAGCGGAGAAGAGAGCGATCTGTTTGAGGATCCGGGCGTCCGAGCGCAGTTCGGAGAACGAGATGATCGCGAGTCGGCGGGGCATGGCGGGGTGAGCCTATCAGAGAGCCGCGGGGTGATCGGAGCCAAGGAGGGCGTCGGCCGGAGGACATCTAGGATCTTACATTTCCTCGTCTCCGTCGCATCGCCGGTAGTGATCGCCTGCAGACTCGCTCAGACGTTGTGCGGGTGGTTCGCATCGGTGCCTTCTAGACTCGATCCCCGTGAAGATCGTGAGTGTCGTCGGCGCGCGGCCCCAGTTTGTCAAACTCGCCCCCATAGCAGCGGCGGCGAGGGCAGCGGGCGCCGAGCATGTTATTGTCCATACCGGCCAGCACTATGACCCGATGCTCTCGGATGTCTTCTTCGACGATCTCGGCATCCCGGCCCCGGACGTCCACCTCGGTGTAGGCAGCGGCTCGCATGGTGCGCAGACAGGTGCGATGCTCGCTGCGCTGGATTCCGTCTTGGACGGTCATCAGCCAGATTGGGTCCTCGTATACGGCGACACAAACTCGACCCTGGCGGCAGCGCTTAGCGCGGTGAAGATGCACCTCCCCGTGGCACACCTGGAGGCTGGGCTACGAAGTTTCAACCGGCGAATGCCGGAGGAGCACAACCGCGTACTGACCGACCACGCTGCGGACCTCCTGCTCGCTCCGACAGAGGTTGCGGCGGGACATCTGGCCTTCGAAGGGCTCGCCGAGCGGACCGTCGTTGTTGGTGATGTCATGACCGATGTGCTGTACGAAGTGCGCGATGCGGTCGCCGGTGCGCCGTCGCCTCTCGCGACCGATCTCGGCGTACGCGCCGGAGAGCACTACGTCGCCACTATTCACCGCGCCGAGAACACGGATGATCCTGAGCGGCTCGCCGTGGTCGCGGGTGCTCTCGCGGCTCTCGACCGCCCCGTTGTGCTCCTAGCGCATCCGCGATTGGTGGCCAAGGCGTCGGCACACGGCATCCCGCTCACGCAGGGCTCTCTCATAGCGCACGCCCCGCTGGCCTATCCCGCACTCATCTCAGCAGTGCAGCACAGCGCCGGCGTGGTGACCGACTCCGGCGGTCTTCAGAAAGAGGCATTCTTGCTGCGCGTCCCGTGCACGACAGTGCGTACTGAGACCGAGTGGGTCGAGACTGTCGAGCTGGGATGGAATGTGCTCGCTTCCACGCCGGAGGAAGTGGCGGCAGGCGTGCAACGCCCGCGACCAGCGGCGACGCAGGCGACACCGTACGGGGATGGAAGGGCCGCTGAGAGGGTTGTCGCTGAGCTCGCTGCGCGATCGGCCCACTGAAAGCCGAAGGGAAGGACGGCCGACTCATCGTTGCAGAGGGTCTTCGGTCCCGCGCGTGCTGATCCAGGAGCGCTGACAGCGCGCGCTCTATCGCGGCCCGATCTCGCGCAACATCGATGTGCGGTGCGTGATCGTTGTCTGCGTGCGTCGGATGACAAATGCGGTCATCACAATGAAGAAGACGATGCCGGGTGTGGCATAGCGGAACTGAGTGGGTGTCCCATTGGTGATGTTGTAAAGCGCCGTCGCGAGTATGGCGCCAAACAAGAGATGCGATTCGACTCGCTTCCAAAACACGAGCATCCCCGCGACCGCAATGATGATCAGGGAGAGAAGGATCCGGTCATATCGCAGGAGGAGTATCCAGTCGTTCCAAAGAATGTTTAGGGCGAGACGTGGCACGGCCAGGAGTGCGCCACCAAGGCTGTCCGCACCGGTCTGACGGAGGAACTGGTCCAACTGCGAGAAGCTCGGGAATACGAGGCTCTGAAGCAGCTGCGATCCAAGGCTCGCGGCGGCGACGACGACCGCAGGCCACATCCACTGGCTGTTTCGTCGCTGCACGAGCGAGCCGATAGCCCAAGCCATCAAGAACGCGCCGGCCACGATGAGAGTCGCTTGACGAGTGAACGCAGAGGCAACCGTCGATCCGCCAGCCAGCACCAGCCACCGCGCGCTGCGGGTGCGGATCCATCCCCATCCACCGATGAGGGCGAGCGCGGTCCAGAGCGCCGAGAGTGATTCTGTGAGCATGCTGCCGAAGAAGCTCATGAGGTAGAAGCTCCCGTTCACCATGATCATCGTGGCCGCGGCGGTGATCATGCCGTAGCGGCGCGTAAGGATGATCGTGAGGACGATGACAAGGATGACCGTGATGAGGAGGGTTGTCGCAGCAAGCCCGAAAGGGCCGAAGAGCTTCACGAACGGTGCCGCAAGAAGCGGTAGCACGATTCGAGGCTGCACAAGACCCCAGCCGAACAGCTGGTCTACAGGAGGCACGGTGATTCCGTAGTGTGCGGCAAAATCCGCCGTACGCTCGCGGGCGACTTCAGCGCTATCGCCGCTGAAGAGGAATGCCATCGACAGGTAGTAGCGGCCATCCGGCGTGAAGAAGCCCTGATTCCTCACGAAGGACCAATATGAGACCGCGAACGTCAGGGCAACGATGGCCCACAGAACGATCTCACCCGAATGAGCGCGTATCCAGTGCATGGTCCCGACGCGGTGGTTCATAAGGTCTCCGAAGCTCATGAGGTGGTAGGCGATCGACCGGCGCCGGGCTCAGAAAGAATATCGCACCGACTTCTCAGCGCCGATCGTCAACGCGCCGCCTGCGCCTCGCGGCGACACCTAGACTGGAATCCATGCGTATTGCCGTCGTGGCCCTCGGAAAGATCGGCCTTCCGCTCGCAGTGCAGTTTGCCGAGTCCGGCCATGAGGTCGTCGGGGTCGACGTCAACGCCCGCACTGTGGGGATCATTAACAGTGGGGTCGAGCCATTCCCTGGCGAGGCGGGGTTGCAGGACGCGCTTTCGCGGCTCGTTCCCGCGGGCAGGCTTCGCGCGACAACGGACTATGCGGATGCTATCGCGGGAGCGGATGTCGTCGTCGTCGTCGTGCCGCTCTTCGTGGATGACGCCTCCTGGGAGCCGGACTTCGCGTGGATGGACGCCGCGACCCGCTCGCTCGCGGAGCACCTCACGCCGGGAACCCTCGTCTCGTACGAGACGACGCTCCCCGTCGGGACGACCCGCGGGCGCTGGAAGCCGATGCTCGAAGAGGGGTCGGGTCTGGTCGAGGGGGAGGACTTCCACCTCGTCTTCTCGCCGGAG
>Ga0164243_10009758_pt1 | contig 13908 bp, 13 predicted proteins | sample OricompcompostOP_FD_108781 | JGI IMG/M metagenome (GOLD analysis project Ga0164243, IMG submission 108781) | Organic Plus compost microbial communities from Emeryville, California, USA - Original compost - Organic plus compost (OP) | ecosystem: Engineered > Solid waste > Mixed feedstock >... | reverse complement strand
GGCGCCTCGATGTCGGTGGTGCGGTCGTAGTCGCGGTAGCCGCTGGTGCCGGTGCCCCGGTTGCCGGTCCAGGTCACGGTCGTGGTGTAGGTGTGCTCCCGGATGCGCGCCATGCGGCCGAGGCTACGCGGTGCGCGCGGCCTCCGCGCCGGACGCGGACTCAGCGCGGGCCACCGCGCCGGACGCGGACTCAGCGCGGGCCACCGCGCCGATGGCGAGCAGGAGCTGGGCCAGGATGTAGGTCACCATGATCCACATTCCCGGCATCGGCGGCTCGGGCTTGTCCGCCAGGGAGAACGCGGCGATCATCGCGTCCGAGGCGAAGAAGAGCGCGCCGCCGATCCCCAGCCACACGCCCAGCGAGGCCGAGGTCACCGCCGTCGCGGCGAGCAGCAACGCGTAGACCAGCACCGGAACGCGCAGGTCACCGAGGCCGCTCCACAGCCAGACGACCAACGCCACCAGGATGGCCGCGTAGAGCGGCACCAGCCACCAGCGCCGGCGCAGCCCCCGCGCCGCCCCGGTGCGCAGGAAGTGGGTCACGTAGCAGACGTGGGCCGCGGCGAAGGCGCCCATGCCGGCGAGGAACAGGCCGTCCATGCCGAGCAGGATGTCGCCCGCGCAGGAGAAGAGCAGACCCACCGCCATCAGCGCGGGACCGCCGGCGACGAGCACCCAGACGGCGAGCGTGCTCATCAGGAAATACGTGCTGTACCGCGACAGGTCGGACAGGCCAGCGGGGATCGCGGCCAGCCGCGCGACGCTCACCGCGACGAAGACGAGCAGCACGACGGTGGCGAGGGTGGCCCGGACGCGGCCAGGGGTGGGGACGGTGGTGGGGACGGACATCCGTGCAGCGTAGGAAGCGCGCGAGACCGGGTCCAGAGGGGATTGCCGGGCAGCGGCGGCACCGACCGGAGGCGCCCGCGCCGTCACGACAGGCGGATGCTCAGGCCCTTGCCCTCGAACTCGGTGCAGACGAACGACGGTTCCCGCTCGCCGCTGGTCGCCGGGTCGTAGCGGTAGCCCAGCTCCGCGAAGTCCAGCAGCGCGTCCGAGTTCGGCTTGATGCGGGTGGTGATCAGCCAGCGGGCGAACGCGCCCCGGGCGATCTTCGCGTGTACGGCGACGAAGCCCGGTATGCCCGTCTTGGGGTTGACGGTCAGGAATCGCGGTGTGATGACCCGCCGCGCGTCGACATGCTCCAGCACCACCTTGCTGTACTCCCCGGCCGCCAGGTTGACGATGGGTCCGGTCTTGGGCAGCTGGTCGGCGATCGCCGCGCCCCAGAACCGGTACAGGTTGGCGTACTTCGGATCCGGCAGCTTGCAGCCCATCTCCAGCCGGTACGGGCTGATTCCGTCATAGGGCCGCAGGATCCCGTACAGGCCGGACAGGATGCGCAGGTGGCGGCCGGCGTAGGTGCGGTCGGCGGCGCTGAAGGAGCTGATCTGCAGTCCGCTGTAGATGTCGCCGAGGAAGCTCTCCACCGCCGGCCACTGGCGGTCGGGGTCGGTGTTCCACTCCGCGAGCTGCTCGTGCACCCGTGCGGCCAGCGTGGGCGAGAGTTCCATGACCGTGCCGAGCCGACGCGGCGACAGCGTGCGCAGGTAGGAGTGCAACTCCACGGCACGGTCGAGCAGGGCGGGCACGGTCGTGGGCCGGGACAGCGGCGGCTGGCTGCGCATCGTCTTCGACGTGTGGATCAGCACGACCATGGGGCGCAGACTACAGTGGACGGGGCCAGCGCCGGCGTTCCCTGCCGCCCGCCGGCCGAGACCCGCCGGTGGAGGTGGACTCATGAAGACGGTGCACCTCATCAGCGATTCGCGTGAGTACGACGCGGCCCTGATCTCCCTGGCGGACGCGGCCACCGTCTGCGCCAAGCTGCGCAAGTGGTTCGTCGTGGGCGGCCACATGGTCAACCTGCACATCCTGCGGGTCGGGCTGGACGCACCGCTGCGGCTGACCCACGACGCGGACATCGCCGTCGAGATACGCATGATCCGGCGCGGCACGATTCTGGAGAAACTGCGCGAACTGGGCTATCGCAACCGCACCTACCCCAACCGGTTCGACCGCGAGATCACCCCGGGTGGCCCCGTGGCCTCGATCGACCTCGTGGTGGCGTCCTACTCGACCAAGCACATGCCCAACCTGGACGCCGACGAGATCGTGGTCGACGGCATGCCGGTGGTCGACGAGGCGCTGGGCCGCGACCCGGTGGAGCTGCGCCTCATCGGCGACCGCACCGACGGCGTGCGGATGGACATGGTCGTACGGATCCCCGACATCATGAGCGCCATCGCGATGAAGTCGTTCGCGGTCGCGGAACGGCCGTACGTCAACGACGCGGTCGACCTCGCCTACCTGATCGAGGTCGCCCACGCCGAGGGCGTCACCAAGTGGCCCCGCGGCAAGGCCTACCAGATCGCGGCCGTGCAGCTCAGCGCCCAGTTCGACCAGCCCGGTACGGCGTTGGCCCTCGCGGCCGAGGACCCTGCTGCCCAGGCCCGCCTGCGCGAACTCACCCGCGGCTTCACCCGCTGACCGCGACCACCCGCGGCTTCACCCGCTGACCGCGACCACCCGCAACCGGGAATGCGCAGGCCCCGCTCCGGGTTAGGCTCCATGCAAACGCATGGAGTTCACGCCACGAAGGAGCCGGCCATGCAGTTCGGAATCTTCTCGGTCAGCGATATCACCAGGGACCCCGTCTCGGGCGAGACCCCGAGCGAGGCGGAGCGGATCGACGCGATCGTGAAGATCGCGGAGAAGGCCGAAGAGGTCGGCCTGGACGTCTTCGCGATCGGCGAGCACCACAATCCGCCATTCTTCTCCTCCTCACCCACGACGTTGCTGTCTTTCATCGCCGCCCGGACGAAGCGGTTGATCCTCTCGACCGCGACCACGCTGATCACCACCAACGACCCCGTGCGCATCGCGGAGGAGTACGCGATGCTGCAGCACCTCGCGAAGGGGCGGATGGACCTGATGATCGGGCGAGGCAACACCGCCCCGGTCTACCCCTGGTTCGGCCGGGACATCCGACAGAGCCTGCCGCTGGCGCTGGAGAACTACAACCTGCTGCACGAGTTGTGGCGCAAGGACGTCGTGGACTGGGACGGGAAGTTCCGCACCCTGCAGGGCTTCACCTCGACGCCACGGCCGCTGGACGACGTACCGCCGTTCGTCTGGCACGGCTCGATCCGCACCCCCGAGATCGCCGAGCAGGCCGCGGCACACGGCGACGGATTCTTCGCGAACAACATCTTCTGGCCCAAAGAGCACTACATGCGCCTGATCCGGTTCTACCGGCAGCGCTACGCCCATTACGGACACGGCACCGAGAAGCAGGCGATCGTGGGGCTCGGCGGGCAGGCCTACGTGGCCAAGCGCTCGCAGGACGCGATCCGGGAGTTCCGGCCCTACTTCAACGAGGCACCCGTCTACGGTCACGGCCCCTCGATGGAGGACTTCATGGCGCAGACGCCCCTGTCGGTGGGCAGCCCGCAGGAGGTCATCGACAAGACCCTGACCTTCCGCGAGTACTTCGGCGACTACCAGCGCCAGCTCTTCCTCGTCGACCACGCCGGCCTGCCACTGAAGACCGTGCTCAACCAGCTCGAACTGCTCGGTGGCGAGGTGATCCCGGTGCTGCGCAAGGAGATGGCGCAGCGTCGTGACCCCGACGTGCCGGACGCCCCCACGCACGCGAGCCTGGTCCGGGCCAAGTACGGCGACAAGCCCGCCCGCCAGCCGCGGCCCAACGCCAACCGCGGCGACAACGTGACCGGTGGCTCGCCCTACCAGGACACCGAGTCCACCCTGCAGGCCACCTACCCGACGCTGTGATGGCCGGCACCCGCGGTCGCGCCCGCCTGGCCAACGACGCCTGGGAGGCGCTGCTGGTGGCGCACGCCGTGCTCATGAAGGAGTTCGCCGCCGAGCGCATCTGGGCCGACGTGTCCCTGCGCGAGTACGACGTGCTCTACACGCTCGCCAAGAGTGCCGAACCGATCCGCCTCGGCGAGCTGAACCGGCACGTCCTGCTCAGCCAGCCGGCGCTGTCCCGGTTGGTGGACCGGCTCGTCGAGCGGGGTCTGGTGCAACGCTGCCCGGACCCCGCCGACGGGCGCGGCGTGCGGCTCGTCCTCACCGACGAGGGACGGGCCCGCCAACGCGAGGTCGGCCTGCGCCACGGGACCTCGGTGGCCCGCGCCATGACCGACCAACTCGACCTCGACGAACTGCGGGAGCTGGAGCGGCTGTGCCGCAAGCTCGCCGACCGACCATCGACCAGGAGCGATCACGCATGACCACCCAACCCCAGCGCACCTTCCGGCTCGTCGTGGTGAGCGCCGGAACCAGCGACCCCTCCTCGACCCGGCTGCTGGCCGACCGGGCGGCGGCCAAGGTCGCCGACCTCGCCCGTGAGCGCGGCAACCAGGTCACCGTGGCCACCATCGACCTGCGCGAACTCGCCAGCGAGATCTCCACCGCGCTGGTCTCCCAGCACGCGGGACCGAAGCTGGAGAAGGCGGTGGCGGCGCTGGTCGAGGCGGACGGGATCATCGCCAGCACACCGGTCTACAAGGCGGGCGCGAGCGGCCTGTTCACCTCGTTCTTCCACGTGCTCGACAACGACCTGCTGATCGCCAAGCCGGTGATCCTCGCCGCCACCGCGGGCACGGCCCGGCACGCCCTCGTCGTCGACGACCAGATGCGTGCCCTGTTCGCCTACCTGCGCACGATGACCGTGCCGACCTCGCTGTTCGCCGCGACCGAGGACTGGAGCGACGCCGCCCTCACCCAGCGTGTCGAACGGGCCGCGCTCGAACTGGTGCTGCTGATGGAGAGCGGCTTCGCCCAGGCGGTCCGCGACGCAGGGTGGCGCAGCTACCAGCACGAATTCGGCAGCGCCGGCGGAACAGAGACAACCATCGATCTGGACAGCGACCTCATGCGGTTGGCGGCGGGCGGGACCGCGCGGCGGCCGGCCCCGTGAACCCTGGTCGCCCCGGATGAGGGTCAACGCGCTCTCAGGCCGGCCTGGCACACTGTGCTCCGTGCCGATTCGCGAGTCGCGTTCACCGATCCTGCATGCGTCGGCCCGCCCCTGCTCGTCCGGGGCGCGGGCCGCGTCGGGTACGTCCGTGCCGCCGTCGCCGAGCCGCACCCGTACGGGCGGACGGAAGGCCGCACGGAGGGTGACCGCGCGCACGGCCGCCGGCCTGGCAGCGGTGTTCCTCGTCACACTGGCCGGCGCGCCGGCAGCCGCCGACGACCCGACGCCCACCGCCGGCACCACGGCATCGGCCAACCGCCCCCGCAACCTCGGCCCGGCGACGCCCGGCACCACGATCTGCACGGTCAGCAACAACAGCCTGGACGAGATCACCGGCATGGTGGTCAAGGACGGCGCCATCCTCGCCGTGGAGGGCGGCACCAACGGCCAGCCTCCGCAGGTCGAGGTCTGGACGATCGACATGACCAGCTGCCAGGCGACCAGGAAGGGCTACGGCGGCAGCCCGCTCGACCCGCAGGATCTCGCGCTCAGCGCCGACGGGAACAACCTCTGGATCGCCGACATCGGCAACGTCGGTGGCGACCGCAAGGACAAGGTCGCGTTGGAGCGGATCGACCTGACCAAGAGTTCGGGCGTCGAGTACAACCGGATCGCCTACCCCTCGACGGGGCAGATCAACGGCAAGGCGCTGCTCTTCGAGGCCGACGGCACGCCGCTGGTCATCGCCAACGCGGGCGGCAAGGGCGCGGTGTTCAAGCCCGACGGACCGCTCGTGCCCAACGTCCAGAGCGGCTACCCGACGCTGACCAAGGTGGGCGAGTTCACGCCGATCAAGACCGAGACGCCCAGCGCCAAGCCCGGCTTCGCCTACTCGCTGGTCACCGGAGCGGCGATCTCCCCCGACCGCAGCCGGGTCGTCATCCGCACGCTGTCGGACGCGTACGAGTTCACCATCCCCGCGGGCGCCACCATCGCGGAGACCATCACCAGCCCGGACGCGGTACCCGCGATCACCCCGCTGCCCGACGACGACGCGGAGGCGATCGCCTACAGCGCCGACGGCACCCAGTTCCTCACGCTCGGGGCGGGTGACAAGCCGGCGCTGCGGAGCTACACCCCGTTCCAGGTGCCGGCCGAGACGGGCGGCAACCTGCCCGGCGGTGGCGGTGGCGGTCGCGGGCTCTCCTTCGCCGACATCACCAACATCGCGGCCGGCGTCGGATTCCTCGGGCTCGTCGCGGTCGTCGCCGGCGTGATCGGCATCGTGCGCTCCCGGCGTCAGTACGCCGCGCGGCTGCAGAACGGCGACTGGGACGAGGACGACTACGCCGACGAGTACGACTACGAGGACGAATATGTCGGTGCCGCGCCTCGGCGACGCCCGCCCGGCCCGGGCGGTCGGGGGGCCGGCCCGCGCGGCGGTCGCGGCGGGCCCGGCGGGCGCCGGCCTCGCCCGGGTGCCTACGACGAGGAGTACGGCGGTCCGCCCTACGGCGGGCCCCCCTACGGGGAGGAGTACGGCCGACCGCCCTACGGTGGCCAGGGCGCCGGACGGTACGGCGAGCCGGTGCCTCCGGGCCGGTACGGTCCAGCCGGTCCACCGATGCCGGGACCCGTGCCGCAGGGCCCGCCCATGCCGGGGCCGGTGCCGCAGGGCCCGCCCATGCCGGGACCCGTGCCGCAAGGCCCGCCACCGGGCCCCGCGGGTCCAGCCCGGGGCGGAGGCCGGCCGCAGGGCGGCGTCTACGGCTCGCCCCGGGGCGGCGGCACCGTCTACGGCGGGCGCGGCGACCACGCCGGCGGCTACGGGCAGGAGAACATCGACCACTGACGGCGGCGATCAGCCGCGGCCATCAAGGCACGGCGGCGATCAGCCGCGGCCATCAGCCGCGGGCGGTGAAGACGTCGTCCCAGAGCCGGTCCAGGGTCGCGATGGCGGTCTCGGGCGCGACCGCGCCGAGCCGGCCGTCGCCGTTCTCGGTGAGCAGCCCGAACTCGCGCAGCTTGCGGACCCCGTCCTCCACCTCGAAGTCCACGCTCTCGCTCCAGTGCTCGGCGAACCAGCCCTCGACCCGGGCGTCCAGTTCCGCCGGGCTCAGCGGGCCGTGGACACGCAGGAAGTGGTAGGCGAGCACGGTCTCGATGCCCTCGGCCTCCTCGGCCGCGTCGAGCAGGTGGTGGAAGACACCGGCATCGTTGTCGAGGTTGCGGTAGTAGAGGTTCTCCGACAGCGCCTTCATGAACGAGATCTTGCGGTTCTTGAAGTTGTTGACCTGCCGGCTCACATAACCACCGGCGGCGACCAGACCGGCGAAGATCGCCAGGAGCTTGGCCTCGTCCAGCTGCTGCCGGTTCTCGCTCAGCCCCAGCCAGAAGGCCAGCAGCAGCAGGATGAGCGCGATCGTGGTGTAGAGCTTGGTGGCGATGACGGCGATCCCGGAGACCACTGCGGGCACGCCGATGAAGATCTTGTCCACCAGGCGCATGCGGATCTTCACGCTCGGGAAGACCATTTCCAGGTCCTCGCGCGGCACGTTCCGGAAAAGCTTGACGGTGATCGATCCAGGCCGGAACGGCAGCCGGGCCAGCTCCTGCGGTGAGAAGTGCTCGGCCTCCTTGAACTTGGCGTAGACCAGCACCCGCGCCACGTTGACGTACGGCACCTCGCGCGAGCGCCAGCGCCACCAGTCGCGCCGGGTGCGGGTCCGCGGCGACTCGCCCCGCTTGAACAGCAGCACCTGGTCGACGTCGTGCTTGTCGACCTCCAACCGCAGCTTGAGGTGCGAGTGCCCGGACAGCGCCTGCTCCACCTCGTCGAGGGACATCGGCACGTAGTTGGCGGCGGTGGCGAGCGCGGTCAGCTCGGCCTCCACCCGTCGCTGCGCCGCGACCCGCTCCTGCGCGGTCAGCTCGCGGATGGTGCGGGTGTCGGGGTCGGTGTGGAAGGGATGGTAGGCGTCCTTGAGCGCCTCGATCCGATCGTGGAACCGCTGGTGCAGCAGGCTCGCGACCATGCGCGCCACCGTCTCGAAGGGCTCGCGCTGCGCTGCCGGGAGTTCCTGGGCGCAGAGGGCCACGATGTCGCTGCGACGAAACGGAATGAAGTGCTCGCGACGGCGCGGGCCGGCGCCCTCGCCCGCCTCGGCCGTGCCGTTCGCCGTCTCCTCGATGCCGCGCTCGACCGGCAACGATCCCACCGTCACACCACGAGTGAGCCAAGCCAGGCGCCGTGGCGGCATCCTCCGTCCGGTTCGACCTTTCGTCGGCTTTCATGGACCCGGGCTATCGTGGGCGGACGGCTCCCGGGCAGAGAGGCTGGTCGACATGAACGTCGGCGACATCGTGGACGATTTCGAACTCTTCGACGAGACAGGGGCGCCGCGCACGCTGTCCAGCCTGCTGGAGGACGGTCCGGTGGTGCTGTTCTTCTACCCGGCCGCGATGAGCGCCGGCTGCACGGCCGAGGCCTGCCACTTCCGGGACGTGGCCGGCGAGTTTCGAGCCCTCGGGGCGCAGCCGGTCGGCGTCAGTGGCGACGACGTCTCCAAGCAGGCCCAGTTCGCCGCCCGGCACCGGCTCGGCTACCCGCTGCTGTCCGACCCGGACGGGACGGTGCGGTCGCGGTTCGGGGTGAAGCGCTCGTTCGGCATCACACCCACGAAGCGGTCCACCTTCGTCATCGACACCGACCGCCGGATCCTGGCGGTCGTCCACAGCGAACTGCGGATGAACGCGCACGCCGACAAGGCCCTCGCCGCGCTGCGCGCCCGGGCTGCCAGCTGAGGCCTGCGCGGGTCGGCGGCTCAGGCCGTCTCGTAGGCCACGCGCAGCGGTTCGATCTGGATCTTGCGCATGGTCAGCATCGCGGTCGTGACCGCCGCCGCCTTGGCCGGGTCGGGATCGCGCAGCATGTCCATGGCCTCCGCCGGCACGATCTGCCAGGAGACGCCGTACCGGTCCTTGAGCCAGCCGCACTGGCCCTCCTGGCCGCCATCGGTCAGCCGGGCCCACAGCTCGTCGACCTCCTGCTGCGTCCGGCAGGACTTGACGAACGAGACCGCCTCCGTGTGGGGGATGGTCGAGCCGCCGTTGAGCGCCAGGAAGTCCTCCCCGTCGAGGACGAAACTGATCAGCATGGGCTCACCCGGCTTGCCGGGACCCGCGTCGTTGAAGGGCAGCACGCCGGTGATGCGCGAGTTGGGGAAGACCGAGACGTAGAACCGCACCGCCTGCTCGGCCTCGTCGGCGAACCACAGGCACGGGTGGATGTTGCCCATGCCCCGATCCTGGCACTGTGCCCGCGCCGGGCGAACCGCTCAGCGCGCGCGTACGCCGATCGGGAGCGAGGCGGGCGTGACGGGCGCGGGCAGCTGGCCGTCACCACCGAGGTAGGCGTGCACGGCGGCCGCCGCGGAGCGGCCCTCGGCGATCGCCCACACGATCAGCGACGGGCCGCGGCGCATGTCACCCGCGGCGAAGACGCCCGGCACGTTGGTCGCCCATCCGCCGTCGACGGTGATCGTCCCGCGCGCGTTGCGCTCCACGCCGAGCTGCTCGAACATCGGCGACGGCTCGGTGCCGCCGAACCCGATCGCGAGCAGCACCAGGTCGGCCGGCAGTTCCCGCTCGGTGCCCTCGACCGGATTGACCGTGAAGTTGGGGCCCAACGTCACGTCCACGACCTTGACCGCCCGCAGGTTGCCCTCGTCGTCGCCGAGGAACTCCTGCACGGCCGAGCCGAAGATGCGGGTGCCGCCCTCCTCGTGCGCCGAGGCGGTGCGCAGGATCACCGGCCAGGTCGGCCAGGGGTTGCGCAGCGTGTCGCGAGCCGCCGGTGGTTCGGGCATGACCTCGATGAGGTGCACGCTCGCCGCACCCTGGCGGTGCGCCGTACCGAGGCAGTCCGCCGCGGTGTCGCCACCGCCGAGCACGATGACGTGCTTGCCCGCGGCGGTGATCGGCGGCTGCGCCAGATCGCCCGCCACCACGCGGTTCGCGCCCTCCAGGTAGTCCAGCGCCTTGTGGATGCCGCGCAGGTCACGCCCCGGGGTGTCCGCGACGTCGCGGGGGTCCAGCGCGCCGCAGGTCAGCAGCACCGCGTCGTGACGCTCCCGCAACTGGTCACCGGTGATATCGACCCCGATCGTGGTGCCGGTGACAAATGTCACGCCCTCGGCCTCCAGCTGCGCCATCCGCCGGTCGATGTGGTGCTTGTCCAGCTTGAAGTCCGGGATGCCGTACCGGAGCAGGCCGCCGATGCGGTCGCTGCGTTCGTACAGGCTCACCCGGTGGCCCGCCCGGGCGAGCTGCTGCGCCGCGGCCAGGCCAGCGGGGCCGGAACCGACGACTCCGACGGACTTGCCGGTCAGCTTGGTCGGCACCAGCGGCGTCAGGCGGTCGTCGTCCACGACCTTGTTGATGATCTCGACCTCGACCTGTTTGATCGCGACCGGCTCGTCGGCGATGCCGAGCACGCAGGCGCCCTCGCAGGGGGCCGGGCACAGCCGGCCGGTGAACTCCGGGAAGTTGTTGGTCGCGTGCAGCGCCTCGCTGGCGTCCTCCCAGCGCCGCTGGTAGACGTAGTCGTTCCACACCGGAATGAGGTTCCCCAGCGGGCAACCCTGATGGCAGAACGGGATCCCGCAGTTCATGCAGCGCGTGGCCTGCCGCTGGACCAGGGGGATGCTGGCACGCTCGCCGACCTCGAACCAGTCGTGGATCCGCTCCTGCACCGGCCGGTAGTGGGCCGTCTCACGGTGGTACTTCAGGAATCCGCTCGGGTCGGGCACTGGTGCTCCCTGAGGGTCGTCGCAAGGTTCGCGGGACGGCCGTCGGCCCGTCCGCCCATGTTACGCGGAGGTACCCCCTGAATCACCTGCGGGATTGCTCACGCCTGTTCACGGTGTGGGATAGGGATCCCAGAAAGGCATCTACCGGCGCGGGTGATCGGCGGTTACAGTGAGCCTGTTGTGAACGGGAGCTCGGGGATGACCGGGCTGAGAGGGCGGACCGAACCTGCCGCCGACCGTAGGAACCTGACCGGGTAATGCCGGCGTAGGGAGTACACATGGGCTCGCCCACGATCGAGAGCACCACCACGTCCACCACCACCCCTGACGCACCAACCACTCTCGCCCAACCCGCGCCCAAGCGGCTGGGCTTCGTCGACGCCCTGGGCCTGTGGGGCAACCTGGGCATCAGCCTGCTGCTACCCGTGGCCGCCGCCTACGTGGTGCTGCCGGGCGATCCGTTCGGCCCGACGCTGCTCGCCATCATCACGGGCGCGGTGATCGGCTCGCTGTTGCTGGGCCTCGGCGCCGCCGCCGGTGCCCGTGAGGGCGTGCCGGCCATGGTCCTGCTGCGCGGCCTGCTCGGCCGGCGGCTGTCCTACCTGCCCACGGCACTGAACATCGTGCAGTGCATCGGCTGGGCCACCTTCGAGATCGTCATCATCTCCCAGGCCGCCGCCACCGTGCTCGACGTCCCGGCGTGGCCGTTCATCCTCGGCGCCGGCGCGTTGGCCACGCTGATGGCCCTGCGGCCGCTGGGATCGGTGCGGGTGCTCGCCCGTTACGCGGTCTGGGTCGCACTGGCTGGCGTCGTCTACCTCTTCGTCCGGGTGCTCAGCCAGCCACTGCCGGACTTCGCCGACGGCGGCGGCAACACCTTCTGGACCGCGGTCGACGTGGTCATCTCGCTGCCGGTCTCCTGGTTCCCGCTGGCCGCCGACTACACCCGGCATGTCCGAAGTGGACGGTCGGCCTTCGCCGGTGCGAGCATCGGCTACGGGCTGGCGACCATCGTCTTCTTCACCCTCGGCGCGCTCGCACTGGCCGCCTACACCGCGGCCGGACTCGACGTCATCGACGCCCTGCTCGCCGTGCCCCTGGGCACCGCGGCGCTGTTGGTACTGATCTTCGTCGAGGTGGACGAGGCATTCGCCAACATCTACTCCACGGCGATGTCGGCCCAGAACGTCACCCCCAGGGTGGACCGGCGGATACTGGCGCTGGCCGTCGGGGCGGTGGCGACCACCCTGGCGTTTACCTTCGACATCGTGGGCTACGAGGCGTTCCTCCTGCTCATCGGCGCCGTCTTCGTACCGCTGGTGGGTGTCTTCGCGGTCGCCTACTACGTGATGCCCCGGCTGGTACGGTCTTCCGCCTCCTGGGACACCTCGGCGCGGGCCGCCGCCCGGCCGGAGTTGCTGCTGCCCTGGGCGGCGGGCTTCGTCGCCTTCCAGCTCGTCTCGCCCACCTACCTCACCGGACCCGCCGAGGCCTGGACGACCTGGTGGACGCAGCGGCAGGCCGACCTCGGCCTGGCCCCCGGGGCGTTCTCCGGGTCGTTGACGAGCCTCGCCGTCGCCGCCGTGCTCACCGTCGTGATCAGCCTGCCCCGGCTGCTGCTGCAGCGGCGGTCGCGCGCCACGGACGCCACGGCGCAGACGCGGGCGGATCAGGAAGCGACGGCATGATCGGACGGCTGCACGTGCTGACCGACGCCCGGGGCGGCCGGGACGCGGTCGCGACCACGGCCGCCGCCCTCGCGGCCGGAGCCCCCGTCATCCAGTTGCGGGTGAAGGGTTGCACCGACCGGGAGCTCTACGACCTCGGGGAGCGCCTGCTCGCCCTCTGCGTCGCCGCGGGCGCGACCCTGCTGGTCAACGACCGGGTGGACGTGGCGCTGGCCATCGGTGCCCACGGCACCCATCTGGGCGCGCAGGACCTGCCGGTCGACGCCGCGCGGCGCCTCGCCGGTCCCGACCACATCATCGGCGGTACGGCCCGGGATCCCGTGCGCGCCAAGGAACTCGTGGCGCAGGGCGCCTCCTATCTCGGGGTGGGGCCGGCGTTTGGCACGTCCACAAAGGACGGACTGCCGGAGCCGATCGGTCCGCACGGGGTGGCGGCCGTGGTCGCCGCGGTCGAGGTGCCCGTGATCGCGATCGGTGGCGTGACCGTGGACCGGATTCCCGAGCTGCTCGCCGTTGGCGCGCACGGGGTCGCCGTGGTCACCGCCGTCTCCGACGCCGACGACCCGGCCGCCGCGACCCGCGAGCTGCTCGCCGCCCTCGACGCTCCACTCTCGACAGAGGGTTCCGGCTCGTCGTGGGAGGGGACGCGGTGACCGGCGCGGACGTCGTCATCGCCGGCGGTGGCCTCATCGGACTGGGCGTCGCCTGGCGCTGTGTCCAACGTGGACTGACGGTCACCGTGGTGGACGAGGGCTTCGCCGGCGAACCGGACGGCGGTCCGGTCCGGCCCCGTGGCGGAGCCTCGTTCGCGGCCGGCGGGATGCTGGCGCCGGTGAGCGAGGCGTCCTACGGCGAGGAGCGCCTGCTCGGGCTGTGCCTGGATTCGCTGCGCCGCTACCCCGGTTTCGTCGCCGAGCTGGAGGCCGCCACCGGCATCGACGTCGGACTGCGCACCGACGGCACGCTGCAGGTGGGCTTCGATGCCGACGACATGGCCGCCCTCGACCAGTTGCACGCCTTCCACAAGGAACTCGGCCTGCCCGCGCAGCGACTCACCCCCGGTGAGGCGAGGCGGCTGGAACCGGCGCTCACGCCCCGCCTGCGCGCAGCCGTGCACGTGCCCGGCGACCACTCCGTCGACGGCCGTGCCCTGCACGGTGCCCTACTCGCCGCGGTCGCCGGTGCCGGCGCGACCCTCGTACCGGACCGGGTCACCGAGCTGATCGTCCACCATGACCGGACGGTCGGCCTCCGGTGCGGCACCACCACGGTCAGCGGTGACCAGGTCGTGCTCGCGCTGGGCTCGCGCAGCGCGCACCTGCCCGGGGCGCCCGCGTTGCCGGTCCGCCCGGTGGGCGGCCAGATCCTGCGGTTGCGCATGCCGGTCGAGGTCACCCGTACG
>Ga0164243_10009757_pt1 | contig 13908 bp, 13 predicted proteins | sample OricompcompostOP_FD_108781 | JGI IMG/M metagenome (GOLD analysis project Ga0164243, IMG submission 108781) | Organic Plus compost microbial communities from Emeryville, California, USA - Original compost - Organic plus compost (OP) | ecosystem: Engineered > Solid waste > Mixed feedstock >... | reverse complement strand
TCGGGCTCGGCTTCGCGATCCCGATCGACCTGGCCACGAGCATCGCCAACCAGCTCATCGAGAACGGCGCGGCCGAGCACGCCTACCTCGGCGTCACGCTGCGGCCGGGCGAGGCGAGCGCCGACGGCGTGCGCCGTCAGGGCGCCGAGGTCGTCGAGGTCGCGCCCGACACCCCGGCCGCCGAGGCCGGCGTGCAGCCGGGCGACGTCGTCGTCGGGATCGACGACCGCACCGTGAGCGGCGCCGAGTCGCTCACCGGCTACGTCCGCCAGCACGCGGCCGGCGACGAGGTGACGCTCACGGTCATCCGCGACGGCGAGAGCCTCGAGATCACCGTGACGCTCGCGACGCGCGAGGAGGGCTGAGGGCGCGCCGGGAGCCGTGCGGCGTCCCGCCGGTGCGCACCGCGGGCGGGACGCCGTGCTCGACCGGGCAGCACGGGACGCGGTAGCCGCCGCGCCCCCTCGTGACGCTGCGCACGGCCCGGCCGCGGGTGGCGCGGCTCAGCTCAGGGCGGTGCGCATCGGCTCGAGCTTCGCCTCGGACTCGGCGAGCTCGGCCGCGGGGTCGGAGGCCGCCACGATGCCGCAGCCCGCGAACAGCCGCAGCGTCGTCGGTGCCACGACCGCCGCGGAGCGCAGCGCGATGCCCCACTCGCCGTCGCCGTCGGCGCCCATCCAGCCGACCGGGGCGGCGTAGCGGCCGCGGTCCATGCGCTCGTGCTCGGCGATGACCTCGGCCGCGGGCAGCGTCGGCGTGCCGCACACGGCGGCGGTCGGGTGCAGCGCGGCCGCGACCGCGAGCGAGCTCATGTCGGCGTGCTCGGGGTCGAGCACCGCGGTGACGTCGGTCGCCAGGTGCATGACGTTGGGCAGGTGCAGCACCGACGGCGTCTCGGGCGCCGACGTGGACGCCACGAACGGGCGCAGCGACTCGGTCAGCGAGTCGACGGCGAACTCGTGCTCCTCGAGGTCCTTGGAGGACCGGGCGAGCGCGCCCGCGCGGGCGAGGTCGCGCGCGTCGTCGCCGGTGCGCTGGATCGTGCCCGCGAGCACGCGCGACGACAGCAGGCCGCGCTCGCGGCGCACGAGGAGCTCCGGGGTGGCGCCGATCATGCCGTCGACCGCGAACGTCCAGCAGCTCGGGTAGCCGGTGGCGAGGGTGCCCAGCACGCGACGCGCGTCGGGCTCGGAGTCGAGCTCGGCCAGGACGTCGCGGGCCATCACCACCTTGCCCACCGCACCCGAGCGGATGACCTCGATGACGGCGCGGACGCTGCCCTGCCACGCCTCGGGGTCGAGCGCGCCGTCGCGGAACCGCACGGTCGTGCGGGGGCGCAGCTCCTCGGTGCGCTCGGGGACCGCGAGGGCGGGGCCCGGCGGCAGCGACCCGGTGCTCATCGTCGTCATCCAGGTGACGCCGTCGCGCCGACCGATGACGACCTCGGGCACGACGAGCACGCCGCCGTCGCGCGAGTGCTGCGAGAAGGCGAAGGAGCCGAAGCAGACCGGCCCGGTGCCCGGCAGCTCGACGGCGTCGCGCACGACCGCGCCGCGCACCAGCTCCGCCCACGCGGCGTCGGCGTCGGCGAACCGGTCCGCGCCTGTCGTCTCGATCCGCGCGACCTCGCCGAACGCGACCAGGCCGTCACCGCGACGCACCCACGTGAGGGCGTCCCGCAGGTCGGCCGACGGGAGCAGCGCGAGGAGGTCACCGACGTCTCGCACCTCGACGGTGCGCGCGACGAGCGTGCTGGGCAACGGCAGAGACATCGCGCTCAGCGTAGGGTCCCGGCACCCCGCCCGCGAACCGATGCGGTGCCCGCGCGGCGTCGGCTTCGCCACACCGCCGCTCAGCGGCGCGGCACGACCATGTCGTCGCGAGCGACGTGGGCGACCGAGGCGGCGCCCAGCAGCGCGAGCGCCTCCCGCAGGTCGGCGGTGACCGCGTCGAGCACGGTGCGCACGCCTGCGGCGCCGTCGGCCGCCAGCCCCCACAGCACCGGCCGCCCGAGCATGACGGCGTCGGCGCCCAGAGCCAGCGCGACGAGCGCGTCCAGCCCCGAGCGCAGGCCGCCGTCGACGAGCACCGGCACCTCGCCGCGCACCGCCTGGGCGACCTCGGGCAGCGCGTGCGCGGTGGCGACCGCACGGTCGAGCTGCCGGCCGCCGTGGTTGCTCACCACCAGCCCGGCCGCGCCCGCGTCGACGCACGCACGGGCGTCGTCGGCGCGCAGCACGCCCTTGACGAGGACCGGCAGCCCCGAGATCTCGGCCAGCCGCCCGATGTCGTCGAGCGACGCGGCCGGGTCCTGCGCGACCGCGTGCCAGGGGTCGGCGCCCGCGGGCAGGTGACGGCCCAGGTTGGCCAGCTGCCACGCGTGAGGCACGTCGCGCGCGCTGCGGCCGGTCCGCGCGCGGGTGCCCAGCAGCGGGGTGTCCCCAGTGAGCACGAGCGCGCTCGCGCCGAGCTCGGCCGCCTCGGCGACCAGGCCCTCGATCACCGCGCGCTCGCGGGTGAGGTAGACCTGCAGCCACCACGGGCCGGCCGCCGCCGCGACCTCGGCCAACGGGGAGGTGGCGCGCGTCGAGACCACCAGCAGCGCGCCCGCGTCGCGCGCGCCGGCGGCGGTGGCGACCTCGCCGTCGGCCGCGAGCACCCGGTGGTAACCCGTCGCCGCGACCCCGACCGGCGTATCGAGCGCCGTCCCGAGCAGCTCGACGGCGGTGCTCGGCTCGCCCGCGGCCCGCAGCACCCGGGGTCGCAGGCGGTGCTCGCGCCAGGCCGCGGCGGCCTCGCGCAGCGCGACCTCCTCACCCGCGCCGGTCTCGACGTAGTCGAACCAGCCGGGGTCGAGCGCGGCCTCCGCACGCGCCGCCAGGTCTCGCAGCACCGGGAGCACGGCGCCATTGTGCCGTCCCGCCCCGCGGCCGGGGCCGTCCGTGTCGTGGCGGCGGCGCCGCGGCGGTCGGTGGCGCCTCAGTCCCGCAGCCGCACCTGGACCGGGGGTCGCCCGCGTGGTGAGGCCTGCACGATCGTGTCGCCGGGGTGCAGACCCGGATCGCTGCGGTACCTCTCGAGCAGGCGTCGCTCGGCGTCGAGGTCACCCGCGTCGGCGGCGAGCAGCAGCGCGGCGATCTCGTCCGTCCAGCGCTCGTCGTCCTCGGTGACCGGTGTGCCGGGCGCATCCATCCGGCCCCACGAGTCCCACAGCAGCAGCTCGTCGCCGAACCGGTGCGCGACCTCCTGGATCACCTCCTCGAGCAGGAACCGCACCCCGCGCAGCTCCGCGACCCCGGCGACGCCGTAGTCCATCGGGTCGACCTCGCCGCGGCGGTACCCGACCCACGCCTGCGCCGCGGTCACGAACCCGGTCGAGCCGAGCTGCGCCGTCGGCATGTCCATCGGCTGCGGGAGCGCCTCGCGCGGCGCGTCGATCTCGGGGTCGAAACGACGCCAGCGCCCCTCCAGCCACACCTCGGCGACGACGTGGTCGGCGTGCTCGCCGGGCTGGAAGTAGCCGGCGAACCCCAGGCGCGAGCGGGCGGGCAGCCCGTGCTCGCGCAGCGCCGCGACGCACAGCAGGGTGTGGTCGCGGCAGCAACCCTGCAGCCGCTGCTCGGGCGCCCGGTGCTCGGCGAGCGGGGTGCCGTGGCGCCGCTGGTCGGTCGCGAGGATGTCCTCGAGCCAGCGCAGGTCGATGTCGTCGTCGGTCTCCTGCGGCAGCTGCCGGTCGGCAGAGCGGTAGTGGACGATCACGTTGCGCGCGACCTCCGACAGCGCCGGCGGGTCGGTCGGCAGCGCCGCCAGCAGGGGTGCGAACCGGCCCGGCCGGGTGTACGGCGTGTGGGCGGCGTGGTCGACGACGGCGGCGGGCTCGGTCATGCTCGGAGCGTGCCACCCGGGGCCGACACCGTCCAGGGACATCCCGACGCCGCAGCGGTGGCGCCGTGCGCGCACCCCCTGGGTGAGAATGGGCGCATGACCCGCGCCGACCTCGACAAGGATCCCGCCGCCGTCGCCGGCATGTTCGACGGGGTCGCCAAGAACTACGACCTCACCAACGACGTGCTCAGCCTCGGTCTGGACCGGTGGTGGCGGCGCGCGACGATCCAGGCGATCGACGCCCTGCCCGGCGAGCGTGTGCTCGACCTCGCGGCGGGCACGGGCACCTCGAGCGAGCCGCTGGCCGACGCGGGTGTCGACGTCGTGCCGTGCGACTTCTCGCCCGGGATGGTCGAGGTGGGCCGCCGGCGCCGGCCCGACCTGCCGTTCGTCGTCGGCGACGCGACCGACCTGCCGTTCGGCGACGCCGAGTTCGACGCCGTCACGATCTCGTTCGGGCTGCGCAACGTCGTCGACACCGACAAGGCGCTCCGGGAGATGTACCGGGTGACGAAGCCGGGCGGCCGGCTGGTGATCTGCGAGTTCTCGACGCCGCCCAACCCGGTCGTGCGCGCGGGCTACCGGTTCTACAACGCGACCGTGCTGCCGCGGGTGGCGCGGCTGGTGTCGTCGAACAGCGACGCCTACTCCTACCTCAACGAGTCGATCGCGCACTGGCCCGACCAGCGCACGCTCGCGCGCAGGATCGCCGCCGCCGGCTGGATCAAGGTCGCCTACCGCAACCTGACCGGCGGGCTCGTCGCGCTCCACCGGGCGGCCAAGCCGGCGTCCTGACGCCGTGCGGCGCGGCGCACCTGTCGCGCCAGCACCACGACGAGCGTGAGCGCGGCCGTCAGCCAGGGCGAGTACCCGAGGCCGAGGACCGGCAGCGCGACCCACGCGATGTTGTAGGTCGCGTGCAGCACGGTCGCCAGCAGCAGCCCGGTCCGCGCGTCCGCCGCGCGCTCGGGTGCGGGCGCGACGACGTCGGCGATCAGCAGCCGCAGCGCGACCGAGAACGCGGCCTGCCCGAGCACCCAGCCCGGCGAGCGCCCTGCCTGCGTCCAGGGGATCACGTGCAGACCCGCCCAGAGGAGCCCGACGAGCACGGTCGGCAGCGTGGCGGCCCAGCGCTCGCCGAGCGCTCGCCGCAGGAACCAGGTCCAGCCGGACTCCTCGACGAGCCCGCTCACGAGCAGGCCGAGCGACACCACGACCAGCGCCGTCGCAGACGGCACCGGGTCGGGCGTCGTCGGCCCCACCCAGGCGTCGAGCGCGGCGGCCGCGAGCACGACGGCCGGCAGCAGCGCCGCCCACCGCAGCGCCCGCCGCGCGGCGGCCGGCCACGCGCCGTCGGGCGGTCCCGAGCGGCGGCGCACGCGCACGGCGACCGCCGCCCCGATCCCCGGAGCCACGAACATCAGCGCGCTCACCGGCAGCGCCGCGACCACGAGCTCTCCGGGCGCGGCCGCGCCGAGCAGCCACAGCAGCGCGGAGACCGCGGTCGTCACCGCGACGAAGACCGCGACGCTCATCGGGGCTCCTCGGCTGTGGCCTGCCCCCGCTCCACGGGCCCGGTGAGCCTCGTCAGCCTCGTCAGCACCGCGTCCGCGCAGCGCTCGGGGGAGAGCGTCGCGGTGTCGAGGACCAGGTCCGCCGGGATCGTCGGGAGCAGGGCGCGGAAGCGCGCGTGGGCGCGCTCGTGGAAGCCACGCTCCCGCGAGAGGCCGCGCGCGGGGTCGTCGACCGCGCGCGCCCACGTCACGGCCAGCGGCGCGTCCAGCACGACCCGCAGCACCGGCGTGGCCGGCGGCAGCGACGCCGCCAGCGCGCGCCGCTCGTCGGCGTCGTAGACGTTGCCGACCGCGAGCACCACGTCGGCCTCGGTGGCCAGCCAGCCGGCGACCAGCGCGCCGTGCGCGGCGTGCGCGGCGGGCCACAGCCCGCTCGCCCCGGCGCCGCGACCGGCGACCATCGCGGCGACGTCGTCGACGTCGGCCACGACCGAGGTGCGCCCCTGCGCGGCGAGCCGGTCGGCGACGGCGTGCGCGACCGTGCCCTTGCCCGAGGCGAGGGGACCGACGATCGTCACGAGCTGCGCCACGCCTCCACCCTGCCGCGCGGTCGCGGTCGCGTCCACGGGGTTTCCCGGCGGGGGAGAGCCCCCGGGGCGGACCTCGCGACGACGACCGCGGGCGCCCGGCACGGCGCGTCCGCCGGCCGCTCGTGCGTCCAGGCGTGATGTGCGTCACGGTCCACCTGCCGGACGGTGTCCCAACCGGCACCAACTCGGCCCTCAGGGCGCCGAGGACGTCCTGTCGGTGCAGGGCTGCACCCGGATCGACGCTAAGGTCGGGAGGGGTGCGCGAGCTGTGTCGGAGTCGTGCACGAACCGTGGAATCGCAAGGATTTTAGTCACTCCGACGTGTTGGAAATGGTAGGTGCCGACGTGGCCCGGACGAGGGACGACGACGCCGACGTCATCGTCGTCGGCGCCGGACCCGCAGGCGCCTCGGCCGCCCACTACCTCGCGGCGGCCGGGCGCTCGGTGCTGCTGCTCGAGAAGGCCACCTTCCCGCGCGACAAGGTGTGCGGCGACGGGCTGACGCCCCGCGCCGTCTCCGAGCTGGTCCGGATGGGCGTGCCGATGCGCCCCGAGGACGGCTGGATGCGCAACAAGGGTCTGCGCGTCGTCGGCGGCGGCCACACGATCCACCTGCCCTGGCCGGAGATCGACCGCTACCCCTCCTACGGGCTCGCCAAGGCCCGCATGGGGCTGGACCAGACGCTCGCCTACCACGCACGCACCACTGGCGCGAAGCTCATGGAGGGCGTCAACGTCACCGGCCCGGTCGTCGACGACCGCACCGGCCGCATCGTCGGCGTGACCGCGCGGCAGGTCGACGCCCGCGGCCGCCGGATCGAGGGCGCCGACGCCGAGATCGAGCTGCGGGCCCCGGTCGTGGTCGCGGCCGACGGCGTCTCCGCGCGGCTCGCGACCGCGATGGGCATCGCCAAGCGCGACGACCGCCCGATGGGCGTCGCGGTGCGCACCTACTTCCGCACCCCGCGTCACGACGACGAGTGGATGGAGTCCCACCTCGAGCTGTGGGAGGGCGAGCCGCGACGCTCCGCCCTGCTGCCCGGCTACGGCTGGATCTTCCCGCTGGGCGACGGCACCGCCAACGTCGGGCTCGGCTCGGTCTCCTCGACCGCGCGCGCGACCCAGCTCGACTACCGCGCGCTCCTCGCCGCCTGGATGCGCAACGCGCCCGCGGAGTGGGAGTTCACCCCCGAGAACCAGATCGGCCCGGTGCGCGGCGCGGCGCTGCCGATGTCGTTCAACCGCAAGCCGATCTACCAGCGCGGGCTGCTGCTCGTCGGCGACGCCGGGGGCATGGTCTCGCCGTTCAACGGCGAGGGCATCGCCTACGCGCTGCAGGCCGGGCGCATCGCGGCCGACGTCATCAGCCAGGCGCTGGTGCGCGGCACCGCCGCCGAGCGGGAGCGCACGCTCGCGACCTACGCGACCCGCATGGCCGACGACGTCGGCGGCTACTTCCAGCTCGGCCGGCAGTTCGTCAGGCTCATCGAGCGCCCTGAGGTGATGCGCCTCTGCACCACGTACGGGCTGCCGCGCAAGCACCTGATGAACTTCGTGCTCAAGCTGCTCTCCGACAGCTACGACACCCGTGGCGGGGACATCTCCGACCGCGTCATCACCGCTCTCACCAAGATCGTGCCCGCAGCATGAGGGCGGCGGCGAGGAAGATCCGAGGAACCCGATGACGAACCCCTACATCCCGATCATCGTGATGGCGTCGCTGGCGCTGCTGATGGCGGTCGGCGGCATCGCCGCCTCCGCGGTCATCGGGCCCAAGCGCTACAACAAGGTCAAGGTCGACGCGTACGAGTGCGGCATCCAGCCGAGCCCTCACGCCGTCGGCATGGGCCGGTTCCCGATCAAGTACTACCTGGTCGCGATGACCTTCATCATCTTCGACATCGAGGTGGTGTTCCTGTACCCGTGGGCGGTCGCGTTCTCCGAGCTCGCGATCTTCGGGCTCGTCGCGATGCTCGGATTCATCTTCCTGATCACGGTGCCCTTCGTGTACGAGTGGCGCCGCGGCGGCCTGGACTGGGACTGAGGTGACCGGAATGAGCTACGACGAGAAGACGCCGTCCGGCTTCGCGCTGGCCAAGGTCGAGGACTTCGTCGGCTGGGCCCACAGCGCCTCGCTGTGGCCGGTCACGATGGGCCTCGCCTGCTGCGCCATCGAGATGATGGCGTTCGGCACCCCGCGCTTCGACGGCTCGCGCTTCGGCATGGAGGTCTTCCGGGCCTCGCCGCGGCAGGCGGACCTGATGATCGTGTCGGGCCGCGTGAGCCACAAGATGGCGCCGGTGATCCGCACCGTCTACGACCAGATGGCCGACCCGAAGTGGGTCATCTCGATGGGCGTGTGCGCCAGCTCCGGCGGCATGTTCAACAACTACGCGATCGTGCAGGGCGTCGACCACGTGCTGCCCGTGGACATCTACCTGCCCGGCTGCCCGCCGCGCCCGGAGATGCTCATCCACGCGATCCTCGAGCTGCAGAAGCACGTCATCAAGGACCAGGCCTTCGGGCCGCACCGCCGTGAGATCGCCCGCAAGGCCGAGGAGGCCGCGCTGAACGCCGTGCCCACCCACGAGATGAAGGGCCTGCTGGCATGACGGAGGAGAACGTCCAGAGCGACGGCGGCGCGACGCCCGAGAACGTCGAGGGCGCGCTCGCGCGCCCCGAGCGGGCCCCGATCGACATCGTCGACGTCCGCACCGGCATGTTCGGCGTGCGCGGCACCGGCGACACCTCCGGCTTCGGCGGTCTCGTCCGCACGGTGGCGCTGCCCGGCCCGAGCGAGCGGCCCTACGGCGGCTACTTCGACGAGGTCGTCGACATCCTCGCCGAGGTGCTCGGCGAGCAGGGGATCGCGTTCGACGACGCGGTCGAGAAGGTCGTCGTCTTCCGGGGCGAGCTGACGATCCACGTCGCGCGCGAGCACCTCCTCGCGGTCGTCCGGGCGCTGCGCGACGACCAGGACCTGCGGTTCGAGCTGTGCCTGGGCGTCAACGGCGTGCACTACCCGAACGACACCGGCCGCGAGCTGCACTGCATCTACCCGCTGAACTCGGTGACGCACAACCGCTCGATCCGGCTCGAGGTCGCCGTGCCCGACGCCGACCCGCACGTGCCGTCGGTCGTCGAGGTGTACCCGGCCAACGACTGGCACGAGCGCGAGACCTACGACTTCTTCGGCGTGATCTTCGACGGTCACCCGGCCCTCACCCGGATCGAGATGCCCGACGACTGGGTCGGCCACCCGCAGCGCAAGGACTACCCGCTCGGCGGCATCGAGGTCGAGTTCAAGGGTGCGACGATCCCGGCGCCCGACAACCGCAGGAGCTACTCATGACCAGCACCTCCACGCCCCGCGCGACAGGCGGCGCGGGAGCAGCAGGCACCGAGGGCGTGCGCGAGTACACCGCGCTCGGCGGCGACTGGGACGACATCGCGGCGGACGCCGCGCGGCTCGGCGACGAGCGCGTCGTCGTCAACATGGGCCCGCAGCACCCCTCGACCCACGGCGTGCTCCGGATCGTCCTCGAGATCGAGGGCGAGACCGTCACCGAGGCCCGTGCAGGGATCGGCTTCCTGCACACCGGCATCGAGAAGAACATGGAGTACCGCACGTTCACGCAGGGTGTGACGTTCTGCACCCGCATGGACTACGTGGCCCCGCTGTTCCAGGAGACCGCGTACTGCCTCGCGGTCGAGAAGCTCCTCGACATCACCGACGACGTGCCCGAGCGGGCCACGCTGATCCGGGTGCTGATGATGGAGCTCAACCGGGTCGCCTCCCACCTCATCGCGATCGGCACCGGCGGCAACGAGCTCGGCGCGACCACGATGATGACGATCGCGTTCCGCGAGCGCGAGGAGATCCTGCGGCTCTTCGAGGCCATCACCGGCCTGCGGATGAACCACGCCTACATCCGCCCCGGCGGCGTCGCGCAGGACCTGCCGCCCGGCACGACCGCCCGCATCCGCGAGGCGATCCCGCGCATCCGCAACGGCATCGGCGAGCTCGAGAAGCTCACGCTCGCCAACCCGATCTTCATCGGCCGCACCAAGGGCGTCGGCTACCTGCCGCTCGCCGGCGCGATGGCGCTCGGCTGCGCCGGCCCGATCCTGCGCTCGGCGGGGCTGCCCTACGACCTGCGCAAGGCGCAGCCGTACTGCGGCTACGAGACCTACGACTTCGAGGTCCCGACCCACACCGACGCCGACGCCTACGCGCGCGTCGTCGTCCGCTTCGCCGAGGCGCGCGAGTCGCTGAAGATCGTCGAGCAGGTGCTCGACCGTCTCGAGGCGCAGGAGCGCTCCGGCAAGCACCCGGTGATGGTCGCCGACTGCAAGATCGCCTGGCCCGCGCAGCTCGCGGTCGGGTCCGACGGCCAGGGCAACAGCCTCGACCACATCCGGGAGATCATGGGCACCTCGATGGAGGCCCTGATCCACCACTTCAAGCTCGTCACCGAGGGCTTCCGGGTGCCGGCGGGGCAGGTCTACCAGCAGATCGAGCACGCGAAGGGGATCATGGGCGTCCACCTCGTCTCCGACGGCGGCACGCGCCCGTACCGGGTGCACTTCCGTGACCCGTCGTTCAACAACCTGCAGTCCCTCGGCATCATGTGCGAGGGCGGCGGGCTCGCCGACGTCGTCGTGGCGGTCGCCTCGATCGACCCGGTGCTGGGAGGTGTCGACCGATGAGCAGCCCGACGACGCACCGTGGCTTCGACGGCTACCCGCCCGAGGTGCGGGAGCGGCTCGACGCCGACGCCCAGGAGATCCTCGCGCGCTACCCCGAGCCCCGCTCGGCGCTGATGCCGCTGCTGCACCTCGTGCAGTCCGAGGACGGCTACGTCTCGCCCGCGGGCATCGCGTTCTGCGCCGAGGTGCTCGGCATCTCGCGCGCGAACGTCTCCGCCGTCGCGACCTTCTACAGCCAGTACAAGCGGCGCCCCAACGGCGACTACACCGTCGGCGTCTGCACGAACACGCTGTGCGCGGTCATGGGCGGCGACGCGATCTTCGAGCGGCTCAGCCAGCGGCTCGGCATCCACCACGACGAGACCACCGAGGGCGGCGAGATCACCCTCGAGCGGATCGAGTGCAACGCGGCCTGCGACTACGCGCCCGTGATGATGGTCAACTGGGAGTTCTTCGACAACCAGACGCCGGAGTCGGCGCTCGCGGTCGTCGACGCGATCCTCGAGGGCCGTGACGTCACGCCCACCCGCGGCGCCGGCAAGGTCGTGACCTTCAAGGAGATGTCGCGCGTGCTCGCCGGCTTCGAGGACGGCCGCGCCGACGAGGGCGGCGCCGGCGGCGACGCCACGATGGCGGGGCTGCGGCTCGCGCGCGAGAAGGGCTGGACCGCGCCCCCGATCGACGGCTCGCGCCTGGGCGGCGACGCCCCCGAGGCGGCCGTCGAGCAGGCCGGCACCGAGCCGGTCGGCGACGTCGGCTCGAGCGCCGAGCACGAGCCGACCACCGCGGCCGACACCGACGCCGAGAAGACCGAGGCGATCGACCAGCCCGCGCCCGCGCAGGAGCCGTCGGACGACGCGACCGCCGCGCCGTCGGGCGCCGGCGAGGCACCCGAGCAGGCATCCGAGGAGGATGAGTCATGAGCGAGCGCGCCATGCTGGGACCGGTCCTGTCGGACATCTGGGACGCCGAGAAGCCCTGGACCCTCGCGACGTACACGCAGCACCACGGCTACGAGGCGTGGCGGCACGCGATCCACCAGGAGCCCGCGAGCCTGGTCGACGTCGTCAAGAACTCCGGCCTGCGCGGCCGCGGCGGCGCCGGCTTCCCGACCGGCCTCAAGTGGTCCTTCCTGCCGCCGCCGGACGGCGGCCCCCGCTACCTCGTCGTCAACGCCGACGAGTCCGAGCCGGGGACCTGCAAGGACATCCCGCTGATGATGGCCAACCCGCACGCGCTCGTCGAGGGCATGGCGATCACGAGCTTCGCGATCGGCGCCAACCACGCCTTCATCTACCTGCGCGGCGAGGTCGTGCACGTGTACCGCCGGCTGCTCGCGGCCGTGCGCGAGGCGCGCGAGGCCGGGCTGCTCGGGACGAACATCATGGGCACCGGCTACGACCTGCAGATCACCGTGCACGCGGGCGCCGGCGCCTACATCTGCGGCGAGGAGACCGCGCTGCTCGACTCGCTCGAGGGGCGCCGCGGCCAGCCGCGCCTCAAGCCGCCGTTCCCCGCGGTCGCGGGCCTGTACGCGCGGCCGACCGTCGTCAACAACGTGGAGTCGGTCGCCTCGGTGCCCGGCATCATCCGCGGCGGCGAGGACTGGTTCGCCTCGATGGGCACCGAGAAGAGCAAGGGCCACGGGTTCTTCTCGCTCTCGGGCCACGTCGCGCGCCCGGGCCAGTACGAGGCGCCGCTCGGCATCACGCTGCGCGAGCTGCTCGACCTCGCCGGCGGCATCCGCGACGGCCACCAGCTGAAGTTCTGGACGCCGGGCGGCAGCTCGACGCCGATCTTCACCGCCGAGCACCTCGACGTCCCGCTCGACTTCGACTCGGTCGCCGCGGCCGGCTCGATGCTCGGCACGCGCGCGCTGCAGATCTTCGACGAGACGGTCTCGGTCGTGCGCGCCGTCACGCGCTGGCTGGACTTCTACAGCCACGAGTCCTGCGGCAAGTGCACCCCGTGCCGCGAGGGCACCTACTGGCTGCGCGAGGTGCTGCACCGGCTCGAGGCCGGGCAGGGCCGCGAGGGCGACGTCGACCTGCTGCTCGACATCGCCGACAACATCGAGGGCCGCTCCTTCTGCGCGCTCGGCGACGCCGCGGCGACGCCGGTCAAGAGCGGCATCAAGCACTTCCGTGAGGAGTTCGAGCAGGGCATGCACACGCCCGCCTGGGAGCTCTTCCCCTACGAGGCCAACGCCCTCTTCACCGAGCTCGCCGGAGCCGCCCGATGACCACCACCGCCAACTCCGCCACCGGCGCCGTCGCGAAGCCGGAGGACGTCACCCTGACCATCGACGGCGTCGAGGTCACCGCGCCCAAGGGCACGCTGATCATCCGCGCCGCCGAGCAGGTGGGCATCCAGATCCCGCGCTTCTGCGACCACCCGCTGCTGGCGCCCGCGGGCGCCTGCCGCCAGTGCCTGGTGATGGTGTCGACGCCCGACCGCGACGGCAACCTCCGCCAGATGCCGAAGCCGCAGGCCTCCTGCACGATGGAGATCTCGCCCGGCATGGTGGTGAACACCCAGCGGACGTCGGAGGTCGCCGACAAGGCGCAGCACGGCGTCATGGAGTTCCTGCTCATCAACCACCCGCTGGACTGCCCGGTCTGCGACAAGGGCGGCGAGTGCCCGCTCCAGAACCAGGCGATGAGCAACGGGCGCGCGACGTCGCGGTTCACCGACGTCAAGCGGACCTACCCCAAGCCGGTGAAGATCTCGACCGAGATCCTCCTGGACCGCGACCGCTGCATCCTGTGCCAGCGCTGCACGCGGTTCCAGGCGGAGATCGCCGGTGACCCGTTCATCGACCTGCAGGGACGCGGCGGCGGTCACCCGGGCGGCTCCGAGCACGGCATGCTGCCGCAGCAGATCGGCGCGTTCGACGAGGGCATCCTCGGCTTCTCCGCGTTCGGCGCCGACGAGCCGCGCGACGTCGCGGTCACCGACCAGATGACGGGCCCGGACGGCGACCCGGCCCTCCTCTCGGGCGTCTCCTACACGGTGGGCGCGGCCGAGGTCGACACCACCGGCCGCCCGTTCGCCTCGTACTTCTCGGGCAACACGATCCAGATCTGCCCGGTCGGGGCGCTGACCTCGGCGACCTACCGGTTCCGGGCCCGCCCGTTCGACCTGGTCTCGACGCCGTCGGTCGCCGAGCACGACGCGTGCGGCTCCGCGATCCGCGTCGACCACCGTCG
>Ga0164243_10009756_pt1 | contig 13908 bp, 14 predicted proteins | sample OricompcompostOP_FD_108781 | JGI IMG/M metagenome (GOLD analysis project Ga0164243, IMG submission 108781) | Organic Plus compost microbial communities from Emeryville, California, USA - Original compost - Organic plus compost (OP) | ecosystem: Engineered > Solid waste > Mixed feedstock >... | reverse complement strand
GTGCCGATCCCGCAGGAGAAGCGGGTGCCGAAGCTCAAGGTGCTCTCGGTGGCGCCGGCGCTCGCCGAGGCGGTGCGGCGGATCCACAACGGTGAGTCGGTGAGCGCCCTCTTCGGCTGACCCGGCCGGTCGCGTCGGGCGCCGTGCCGGTGTGGCGGCCCGCCTCAGTCGGCCTGCCCGGCGGGGGTGGGGATCGCGGCGGTGACCCGGACGACGGTGCCCGTCGCGCCGCTCGTCACCTCCATCGTGTCGCTGAGCTGCCGGGCGAGCCAGAGGCCCCAGCCGCCGGCGGTGTCGGGGGCGGGGCGGGCCCGGTCGTCCAGCCGCTGCGTGCTGATGCCGAGCCCCTCGTCGGCGACCTCGCAGACCAGCCGCCCGTCGCGCCGCCACAGCCGCAGCGCGCCGCGCCCGCCGCCGTGGCGCACCGCGTTGGTGATCAGCTCGTTCACCGCGAGCACGAAGTCGTCGAGGCGCTGGCCGTGCAGGCCCGCGGTGCGGGCGCAGGACGTGACCGTGTGGCGCACCTCGGTCACGCGGGCCCGGTCGAAGGCTTCGGCGAGGAGGAGGGCAGGTTCGATGGGCACCACCGTACGCGGTACGCGAGGGTCGGCGTTCGTCATGGCCCATCCCGACGGCAGGTCTCGGAGTCATTCGCGGCATTTCCACCGTACGTCAGGGTTTCCCGGCCCGCATCAGGCGGCCCCACCGTGGCCGGAGAGCGCTGTGGCATCGTGACGCGCATGCCGTCGTCGCCCGGTGGGTTCGAGATGCCGCTGTGGCGCGCCGTGGCGGTGTTCCGGGTGGCCTCCCTGGCGTACGTCTGCCTGGTGGCGCTGCGCGAGGCGGACCGGTACGCCCACCCCCTCGCCGGCGCCGGCCTGGTCCTGCTGATGGCCGTCTGGACCGCGGTGACCGCGTTCGGGTACGCCCGTCCGGCGTGGCGGCGCTGGCCGCTGCTCCTGGCCGACCTCGGCGTGGTGCTGGCGATCCTGCTCGCGACCCCGTGGGTGATCGGCCGCGCGGCCCTGCACGGCGGCGTGCCGACCCTCGCGGTGGCCTGGCTCGCCGGCCCGGTGCTCGCCTGGGCCGTCTCGGGCGGCCGGCGGCGGGGGACGGTGGCCGCCGTGGTGATCGGCGGCGCGGACCTCGCCACCCGGGAACGGATCAGCACGTCGTCCCTGACCGGCGCGATCCTGCTGCTGCTCGCCGGGGCCGTGGTCGGGCACGTCGCCCGCCTCGCGGTCACCGCGGAGGAGCGGTTGCAGCGGGCCGTGGAGCTGGAGGCGGCCACCCGGGAGCGGGAGCGGCTGGCCCGGGGCATCCACGACTCTGTGCTCCAGGTGCTCGCCCTGGTACAGCGGCGCGGCGCGGACCTGCCGGGGGAGGCCGGCGAGCTGGCGCGCCTGGCGGGCGAGCAGGAGGCCGCGCTGCGGGCGCTCATCGGCGGAGCCGCCCTGCCGCCCGCCACGGGCGGGCACGACGAGGTCGACGTGCGTACGCTGCTCAGCCGGTACGCCAGGGCGGGGGTCTCACTCTCCGCGCCGGCGACACCGGTGCCGCTGCCCGCCACGGTGGCCCGTGAGCTGGCGGCCGCGACGGCGGCGGCCCTGGACAACGTGGAACGGCACGCCGGTGGGCGGGCGTGGGTGCTGGTCGAGGACGAGGGGGCGACGGTGACGGTGTCGGTACGCGACGAGGGGCCGGGCATTCCGGAGGGCCGGCTCGAGGAGGCGCAGGCGCAGGGCCGGCTCGGGGTGGCGCAGTCGATCCGGGGCCGGGTGGCCGACCTCGGCGGCACGGTCCGCATCGCGTCGAGCCCCGACGCCGGGACGGAGGTCGAGCTGACCGTGCCGAGGAGCGACCGGTGACCGGGGAGGCGGGCGTGGAGCGGCCGGTGACCGGCGAGGCGGGCGTGGAGCGGCCGGCGACCGGCGAGGCCGGCGTGGAGCGGCCGGTGACCGGGGAGGTCGGCGGCCCCGGGCGGCCGGTGCGGGTGATGATCGTCGACGACCACCCGATGTGGCGCGAGGGCGTTGCCCGCGACCTCACCGAGGCCGGGCACCTCGTCGTGGCGACCAGCGGCGAGGGGCGGCAGGCGGTGCGGGTCGCCCCCGCCGCCCGGCCCGACGTGGTGGTGCTCGACCTCCAGCTACCGGACATCTCCGGCGTCGCCGTGATCCAGGGGCTGCGGGAGGCGCTGCCGGACGTGCGGGTGCTCATGCTCTCCGCGAGCGGTGAGCAGCAGAGCGTGCTCGACGCGGTCAAGGCGGGTGCCACCGGCTACCTCGTGAAGTCGGCGGCGCCGGCCGAGTTCCTGGACGCCGTGCGCCGGACGGCGGCGGGGGAGCCGGTCTTCACCCCCGGCCTCGCGGGCCTCGTGCTCGGCGAGTACCGGCGCCTGGCGGCGACCCCCGCGGGGCCCGCGGGGTCGTCACCGGGGGAGACGCCGCGGCTCACCGAGCGGGAGACCGAGGTGCTCCGGCTCGTGGCCAAGGGGCTGTCGTACAAGCAGATCGCCCAGCGGCTCGGCCTCTCGCACCGGACGGTGCAGAACCACGTGCAGAACACGCTGGGCAAGCTCCAGCTGCACAACCGGGTCGAGCTGACCCGGTACGCGATCGAACGCGGCCTGGACTGACCGGCCGCCGGTCAGACCGAGTGCGGCGGCTGCGTCTCGTGGATGGCCAGCTCCTCGGCGCTGGCCCCGCCACCGGCCGAGCCGGCGTCGTACGCCACGTTGTCGGTCTCCTGGTCGGTGTGCGACCCCTCGTCCGGTTCCACGATCCGGCCCACCTGGGCGTCGGCGACCGTGCCGAGCTGGCCGTGGTCGTAGAGCGACACCGGCGACTTCGGGTCCGAGCTGGGGCCGTCGTCGACGACGTCCGCGTCGAGCTGCGCCTGCGCCGCGGCCTCCTCGCTGTCGGCCTCCGCCGCGATGCCCGGGTCGACGGGGCCCGCCAGCGGGTCGTCGGCGGGCCGCTCGTACTGCTCGCGCTGGAGCTTGTAGTCCAGCGACTCGCCGTCGAGCTGCTCCTCCGCGGTGGTGCCGTACCGGTCCACGGCGACCGGCGTCCGGTCGGCCGGTAGCTGGGCCGGGTCCGGACCGTCCGCCTCGCGACCGGTGTAGACGTCGTCGTTGGCGGTCGAGTCGTCGTCGGCGGTCCCCGGCAGGCCGTTGGCCTCCGGGTCGGACACGGGGGTCGGGTACTCGTCGTCGCGCATGACGGATCACTACCCGCCCCACCCGTCGATCATGCAGTTGCGGCGCCCCCCGAAAGCCGTGAAGACACCGTAAACGCCCATCCCGTTGCGCGGCTGGCGGACGTCAGGGCGGGGGAGCGAGGACGCACCAGACGACCTTGCCGTCCGGGAGCGGGGTGGCGCCCCAGCGCTCGGCGAGGGTGTCGACCAGCAGCAGCCCCCGGCCGCCGATCGAGGTCGGCGTGGCCGGGCCGGCGAAGCTGGGCGGCCGGGTCGAACGGTCGCGGACGGCCAGGCGCAGCGTCCCGTCCTCCGGCGCGAGCCGGACCGTCATCGGCGTACGGGCGTGCGCCACCACGTTGTTGACGATCTCGGTCAGGGCGATGCTGCCCACCTCGACGAGCCCCGGCACCCCCCACCGCCGGCAGCCGTCGGCCAGCAGGTCCCGGGCCTCGCGGGCCGCGTCGGGAACCGGCGCGAGATCGGCGGTGAGCACGGCGGCCATCGGCGACCGCGCCACGGCGTCCATCGCCGCGTCGAGGGTCGGCAGCACCGGGACCCCGGCCAGGGCGGGATCCGGCGGGTCCGACCCGGCGGGGTCGCAGACCAGCAGGCCCGCCGACGGCCAGTCGGCCACCTCGCGCCGCACCTCGGCGAAGACGGCACGGGCGGCCGGGTCGACGACGCGAACCTCAGTGAGGTCGGCCACCACGGGACCGGGACGGGCAACGAGGCGGTCGAGCAGCGCGTCGCGGACGGCGGGCACGCCCGACCGGTCGAGCACGCCTGTGATCCGGACCACCGGCGAGGACTCGTCGGCCAGCACGTGGACGGGCGCGGTCGTCTCGCCGCCGGTCACGGCCCGCGTCGACGGGCGCTCGGTCCGCCTCATGGGCGGCCCGTCCGAGCCCGGCGGGTCCGGGCGGCCAGGGTGCCGACCGCCGTGCCGGCGGCGGCGAGGCCGAAGGCGGCGGTCATCCGGACGAGCTGCCGGCGCCGGCCGTGCCAGCCGCCCTCCCGCCGGCCGTCCGCGTCGGCCCGGAACACGTTGCCCGTGCTGTCCGCGCGGGCGCCCGGCCCGAACTGGGTGCGGTGGGCGTACCAGCCGAGGGCCCGTTCGGTCAGCGCCGGAGCCAGCCGCCACTGGAGGCCGAGCAGCCGGGCCGCCCCACCGGCGTACGCCTCCCGGCGCGGCCGGCGCAGCATCCGCACGATGGTGGCCGCCACCGTCTCCGGCGGGTAGACCGGTGGGGGTGGCAGCACCTCCCGGCCGGTGTGGTTGGCCGCGTGCCGGAAGAACGGGGTGTCGATGGTGGCCGGCAGGATCGTGCAGATCGAGATGTTGCTCCGGCCGGTGACCCGCAGCTCCTGGCGGACGGTGTCGGCCAGGCCGCGCAGCCCGTGCTTCGTGGCGTTGTACGGCGACTGGTAGGGCATCGCCACCTCGGCCAGCACCGAGGCGTTGTTGACCACGACGCCCCCGCCGGCGGCGGCGAGGTGGGGCAGCGCGGCCCGGATGCCGTGCACCGCGCCGAGCAGGTTGACCTCGAGCACGCGGCGGAACTCGGCCACCGGTATCTCGTCGAAGAGCCCCACGGCGCCCACCGCGGCGTTGTTGACCCACGCGTCGACGTGGCCGAACTCGGCCGCCGCGCGGTCGGCGAGCCGCTGGACGGCGGCCGCGTCGGTGACGTCGGTCGGTACGACGAGCGCCTGGCCGCCCAGCTCCTGGCACCGTTGCGCCACGCGCGACAGGGTCGACTCGCTCCGGGCCGCCAGCACCACCGCCGTGCCGCGCCGGGCGAGGGCGTACGCCGTGGCCGCGCCGATCCCGCTGGAGGCTCCCGTGATGACGACCGTGGCGTCGTCGAGGCTGCGGGTGAGTGGCATTCCTCGCCGGTACCCCCGCCCGGGGGCGGTCATGCCGCCGAACGGGCCCGGATCGCCACGCACCGTGATCATCGGACGGTGATCCGGTACGCCTGGTGATTGTCGTGGCGGAAGTGTCCGGGTGACCTGCCGGGCTCTTCCTGATCTGCCAGGTTTCGGCGTCCGGGGCCCTGGTTAATGGGACCCTCTGACCGGGAGGACCACCGCTGGAACGATCGCATGGAGGTGACCCATGCGCGTCGGCCTCGTCTGCGCGCACGCCGGCCCGTCCAGGACGACCGACGGCCCGACGGTCGGCACCCACCAACACATCGCACGGGTCGCCGCCGAGCTGGCGAGACGAGGACACGACGTCCGGGTCTACGAGCGGCGGGACGATCCCGGGCTGCCGGCGACCGTCGACGCCGACGGCTACCGGGTGGAACGCGTCCCGGTCGGCCCGGCCGCGCCGCTGCCGACGGCCGAGCTCATCCCGTACGTGGCCGAGTTCGGCGGCTGGTTGACCGACCGCTGGACCGGGCAGTGGCGTCCGGAGGTGGTGCACGGGCACTACTGGGTCGGTGGGCTCGCCGCGGCGCACGCCGTCCGGGAGACGGACATCCCCGTGGTGCAGACGTTCCACTCGCTCGGCATCGAGCAGCTGCGCCACCTCGGCCGCGCGTACGACGGGCCGGGGGAGCGGATCCCGCTGGAGCGGGCCCTGACCCGCGCCGTGGACATCGCCGTGGCCCAGTGCAACGACGAGGTCGACGAACTGACCCGGATGGGACTGCAACGCACCTCGGTGGCGATGGTGCCCACCGGGGTGGACGTGGAGCAGTTCCATCCGGACGGCGAGGCGGCGCCGCGCGACCAGCGGCCCCGGATCCTCTCCGTCGGCGGCCTCGCCCCCGGCCACGGCCAGGACGACCTGATCCAGGCCATGCGGCTGGTCGGCGACGCCGAGCTGGTGATCGCCGGCGGCCCGCCCGCCGAGGAGCTGGACAACCACGCCGAGGCGCGCCGCCTGCGGGAGCTGGCCGACCGCAACGGGGTGGCCGAGCAGGTGAAGCTGGTGGGCGCCGTACCGCACGACCAGATGGCCACCTGGTACCGGTCCGCCGACGTGGTCGCCTGCACCCCGCACTACTCGTCGGCCGGCCGGGTGTCGCTGGAGGCGATGGCCTGCGGCGTGCCGGTGGTCGGCTACGCCATGGGCGGCATCGCCGACGCCGTGGTGGACGAGGTCACCGGCCGGCTGGTGCCGCCGGGTGACGTACGCGCCCTCGGGGTGACGCTGCGTCGCCTGCTCGCCGACAACGCGGGGCGGTTCGCCTACGGGCACGCGGCCGTGGACCGGGTGCGGTGCAGCTACACGTGGGAGCGGACCGCCGGCGCGTTGGAGCGCCTCTACGAGCGGGTGGTACGCCGCCGCAAGCCCGTGGAGGCGTGAACCGGCCCGCCCGCTCGACCGTCAGTTGAGGCCCGCGGCGCCGACCAGGGGCTGCCGCTGCCGGCCGCGGGGCGCCCGGTGGTGCTGCTGCGGCTCGGCGTACCGGGTCAGGCCGATCACCGCGGCGAGCGTGATGAGGAAACCGGCGGCGGCCAGCCACTCCCGGCCCGGCCAGATCTTGTCGTTGAGCAGCAGCAGCCCGACGATCGCCGCGGGCACCGCGCCCGCCGCGTCCATGGCCGCCACCGCCGCGGTCGTGGAGCCGCGTTGCATGGCGAGGCCGAGCAGCAACTGGCCGACGACCGAGTGCGCGACCAGGAGGTAGAGCAGCGGGTTGCGCGCGAACGCCTCGACCGACGGGGAGGAGGCGAGCGGGCGGGCCGCCACGGCGGCGGCGGAGAAGGCGAGGCCGGCCAGCGAACCGAGCGCCACCGACCCGGGCGCCCCGTGCAGCCGGACCGCGAAGAAGCCCAGCACGGCGATGACGACGAGCACCACGAGCAGGGCGATCAGGCCGGCCGGGCCGAGCTGCCGCGACGGCGCCGGCCGGGCGGACAGCACCAGGGCGCTGATGCCGGCGAAGAGCAGGGCCAGCAGCACCACCTCGGCCACCGGTAACCGCCACTTCAGGACCAGCACGCCGAGGATGGCCGTCACGCCCAGCCCGGCCGCCACGCTCGACTGCACGAGGAAGAGCGGAAGGTCCCGGCGGGCCAGGAAGGCGAGCAGGAAGCCGGCGAGCTGGCAGGCCACGCCGACCAGGTAGGTGCGGTGCCCGGCCAGCCGCAGCAGCAGCGCCGGATCGAAGCTGTGGTGCACCGTCGTGCGTGCCACGGCCACCGACTGGAGCAGGTTGGCGACGCCGTACGCGACGATCATCGCAGCGAGGAAGCACCAGCCGGAGGAGACCACCTGGCGAGGATAGAGGCTGGCAGTGCTCAGCGCGCGGCTGGCCGACCCAGCCGGGCGAGGACGTCGGCGTGCAGCGGGCCGTTGCTCGCGACCGCGCTGAGGTCGCCGCCGGGCCCTCCGGCCAGGGCGGATGCGCCGGCCAGGTCGGTGATGGTGCCGCCCGCCTCGGTCACGATCGGCACCAGCGCCGCGACGTCCCAGAGCGACAGCTCCGGCTCCACCATCACGTCCAGTGCCCCCTCGGCCAGCAGCATGTAACCGTAGAAGTCGCCGTACGCGCGGCTGCGCCAGCAGTCCCGCATCAGGCCGAGCATCGCGTCCAACCGCCCGGCGGCCTCCCAGCCGGTGAGGGACGAGTAGCAGAAGCTCGCGTCGGCCAGCGTCCGCACACCGGAGACCCGGATCCGCTCGCCGCGCTCCCGGTCGGGGCCGGCCCACGCGCCCGCGCCGGCCGCGGCCCACCACCGGCGCCCCAGCGCCGGCGCCGAGACCAGCCCGAGCACGGGCCGGTCGCCTTCGAGCAGCGCGATGAGGGTGCCCCAGACCGGCACCCCGCGGACGAAGTTCTTGGTGCCGTCGATCGGGTCGATGACCCAGCGCCGCCCGGACGGCCCGGCCGGCGGCTGGGCGCCGTACTCCTCGCCGAGCAGACCGTCGGCCGGGCGGTGCGCGGACAGCAGGTCGCGGATCTCCCGCTCGACGGCCGTGTCCGCGTCGGAGACCGGGGTCAGGTCCGGCTTCGACTCCACGCGCAGGTCCAGCGCCCGGAACCGGGCCGTCGAGACGGCGTCCGCGGCGTCGGCGAGCGTGTGGGCGAGGGCGAGGTCGTCGGCGTACCCGGTCATGCAGGCAACCTAGCCGACCGGGCGCGGCTCACCCGTGGCCGGGCCGTTCGCCGCCGGGCTCGGGCTCGCCACGCGGGTCGCTCTCGCCCGCGCGGGAGGCCAGCAGGCGGCGGTACGAGGCGAGCCGGCGCGGGTCGGCCTTGCCGGCGGCCACCCAGGCGTCCAGCCCGCACGCCGGCTCGTCCGGCGTGTGGGGACAGTTCGCGGGGCAGTCGAGGGTGCCCTCCACCAGGTCGGGGAAGCCGTGCAGCAGGCTGTCGGCGGAGACGTGCGCCAGCCCGAAACTGCGCACGCCCGGGGTGTCGATGATCCAGCCCGGGTCGCCGTCGCGACCCGCGGCCGGCGGCAGGCGCAGCGCCACGGCGCTGGTCGAGGTGTGCCGGCCGCGGCCGATCGCGCTGACCGTGCCGACCGCCCGGTCCGCCTCCGGGACGAGCCGGTTGACCAGCGTCGACTTGCCGACCCCGGAGTGCCCCACGAGCACCGAGACCCGCCCGGCGAGCAGCGACCGCAGCGCGTCCAGCTCCGACTCCGGGCGGATCAGCACGTACGGCAGCTCCAGCTCGGCGTAGTAGTCGAGCACCGCCTCCGGGCCGGCCAGGTCCGCCTTCGTGAGGCACAGCAGGGGTTCGATGTCCGCGTCGTACGCGGCCACGAGGCAACGGTCGATGAAACCGGTGCGCGGGGGCGGGTCGGCCAGCGCGCTGACGATCACCAACTGGTCGGCGTTGGCGACGACCACCCGCTCCAGCCGCCCCTCGGCGGTGGTGGCGTCGTCCTCGGCGGTGCGGCGCAGCACCGACGACCGCTCGGCGATCCGGACGATGCGGGCCAGGGCGCCCGGTGCGCCGGAGGTGTCGCCCACCAGCCCCACGCGGTCGCCCACCACCACCGACTTGCGGCCCAGCTCCCGGGCGCGCATCGCGGTGACCGTGGGGGCGTCCGGCCCGGCACCGGGGAGCACGCAGGTGTAGCGCCCCCGGTCGACGGCGATGACGAACCCCTCCACCGCGTCCGCGTGCCGGGGGCGGGTGCGGGTACGCGGGCGGGACGACCTGCCGGGCCGGACCCGTACGTCGTCCTCGTCGTACTCGCGCCGCCTGGTCGCCAGGGCCGCCCCCGTCCCGTCAGCTCTTGCCGGTCACCATCGCCGACCATAGTGCCGGAAACTCCGGCATGGTCTTGGAGGTGCAGGCGACGTCGTCGAGTTCGATGCCCGGCACGGCGAGCCCCGCCACCGCGGCGGCGTGCGCCATCCGGTGGTCGGCGTACGTGCGGAAGGTGCCGCCCCGCAGCGGGCGGGGCCGGATCTCCAGCCCGTCGCGGGACTCGGTCAGGTCGGCGCCGAGGGCGGTGAACTCCCGCGCCAGCGCCGCGATGCGGTCGGTCTCGTGCCCGCGGATGTGTGCCACCCCGGTGAACCGGGACGGGGAGTCGGCCAGCATGGCGAGCGCGGTCAGCGCCGGCGTCAGCTCGCTGACGTCGGAGAGATCCGCCTCCAGACCGCGTACCGTGCCGGTGCCCCGTACGGTGAGCCCCGCCGTGGAGAGCTGCACCTCGCCACCCATCCGTTGCAGCAGCTCCCGGAGGCGCTCCACCGGCTGGGCGCTGCTGTGCGGCCAGCCGGCCAGCGTGACCTCGCCCCCGGTGACCAGCGCGGCGGCGAAGAACGGCACCGCGCCGGAGAGGTCCGGTTCGATCTCCCAGCCGCGGCCGGTGAGCGGGCCCGGTTCGACGGCCCAGACGTCGGGCTCGGCGTCGTCGACCGCGGCGCCGGCGGCCCGCAGCATCTGCACGGTCATCCGCAGGTGCGGCGCGGAGGGGACGGGCGGGCCGACGTGCCGGACCACCACCCCGCGCTCGAAGCGCGGCGCGGCCAGCAGCAGGCCGGAGACGAGCTGGCTGGAGGCGGAGGCGTCGATCACCACCTCGCCGCCCGCCACCCGGCCGGCGCCCACCACGGTCAGCGGCAGGCTGTCGGGGCCGGCGACGTCGATCCGGACGCCCAGCGAGCGCAGCGCCCCGATGAGCGGGCCGAGTGGCCGCGTGCGGGCCTGCGGGTCGCCGTCGAAGGTGATCCGTCCCTCGGCGAGGCCGGCCACCGGCGGCACGAAGCGCATCACCGTGCCGGCCAGGCCGACGTCGACGTGCGCCGGGCCGACGAGCCGGTGCGGCCGGACGAGCCACCGCTCGTCGTCGCTGATCGACACGTGCGCACCCATGCCGCGCAGGCCGGCGGCCATCAGCTCGGTGTCGCGGGCGCGCAGCGGCCCGGCCAGCGTCGACGGACCGCTGGCCAGCGCGCTGAGCACCAGCGCGCGGGCGGTCATCGACTTGGAGCCGGGGAGGCGCAGCGTCGCCGCCACCGGGTCGGAGGCGGTCGGTGCGGTCCACGGCTGCAGCGGCCGGGTCGCGGTCGTAGTGCCCACGGTTACATTCTGCCGCGTCCGCCCGACGGCGACGCCGGCCGCCCGGCAGTCGGGACAGCCGGCGGGGCGTCCGGCGGGTTAGCGTGTGCGACATGTGCGGGAGGTACGCGACGACCCGGAGCTCGGGTGAGCTGAGCGCCCTCTTCGAGTCGTACGACGACACGGGCGGCCGGCTCGGCCCCGACCACAACGTGGCGCCGACCGACCCCGTGCCGCTGGTGCGGCTCAGCCCGGAGGGGCACCGCACCCTCTCCGTGGCCCGCTGGGGCTTCCTGCCCCACTGGGCCCGCAGCGCCGCCGGCGCCGCGCGGATGATCAACGCCCGCGCCGAGACGGTCGCCACCAGCCGGGCGTACGCGGGGGCCTTCGCCCGCCGCCGCTGCCTGGTCCCGGCCGACGGCTGGTACGAGTGGGTCCGCTCGCCCGACGGCCGGCAGGCGTACTACATGACCCCGCGGGACGGCTCGGTGCTCGCCTTCGCCGGCATCTGGTCGGTCTGGGGCGCCGGCGACGACGCGAGGCTCACGTTCAGCGTGCTCACCACCGCGGCGCTCGGCGAGTTGGCGGAGGTGCACGACCGGATGCCGCTGCTCCTGCCGCCCGACCGTTGGGCGCCCTGGCTGGAGCCGGCGGACGACCCGGCCGCGCTGCTCGCCCCGCCGCCGGCCGACTGGCTCGCCGGGCTGGAGGTCCGCCCGGTCGGCCCGGCGGTGGGCGACGTCCGCAACGACGGCCCGCACCTGACCGCGCGGGTGCCGCTCCCGCGCGAGGCGGAGGATCTGACACTTTTCTGATCGTCGGGGCGCGTCGCCGTCACGCACCGTTCCGGCGCCGCCATCGCCGCGTGCCGATTTGCCGGGGTTGCGGGTGAAACGTCTCCCGGTCGTTCGGTCATCTTCCCGGTAGCCCCTTGTGACGCCCTCCGAAAGTGCGGTAGAACACAGCGCCGTGGCGAGTGTCGATCCGCAGGGGGCGGACGACACCCGCTGATCTTGCTGGTCCCACGGGGGAGGTGGGTGGATGACCCGGGCGCGTATGCCCCGCCCGCATGAGGTGGCCGCCGCACGACGAGATCCGCGGCTGCTCCGCGCGTTGCGCGAGCGGCGGCAGGACGAGGCGTGGCGGACCAGAGGCACCTGCCAGAGCGTCGATCCAGAGACGTTCTTTCCGGCTCCGAACGAGCCCGCCGACGCGGCCGTCGCGCTCTGCCGCACCTGCGAGGTGCAGGGCTCGTGCCTCGCCTGGGCGCTGGAGGTCGGCGACTGCCACGGCGTGTGGGGCGGCACCACGCCCCGGGAACGCCGCGCCATGCTGGTCGCGTGGCGCAGCGAGGTCCAGCCGGATCCGGACGCGGCCGAGGAGGCCGGACCACCGGTCCGCGACCGTCTTCTCGCGCTCGTCCCGCTGGCCTGAGTCCGGGCGCCCGCCGGTCGGGCGCATTCCCCGGGCGGGGCCCGGGCGGTCCGCGGCCGGGTCGACAATGACCCGGTGACAGCGCACGACGAGATGCCGACCCCGCGCGGCCCGGCCCGGATCGACACCGATCTGCCGTCCGGCGCCGCCGCGGCCCTGCTGGTGCTCGGGCACGGGGCGGGTGGCAGCGTCGACGCGCCGGACCTGCTCGCCGTCCGGGAGGCGGCGGTGGCCGCCGGCGTGGCCGTGGTGCGGGTGACACAGCCCTACCGGGTGGCCGGGCGGCGCGCGCCGGCGCCGGCCGGGCACCTGGACGAGGCGTGGACGGCGGTGCTCGCGGTGCTACGCGAACGCCACGCGGACGTGCCCGTGCTGCTCGTCGGCGGGCGGTCCAGCGGGGCGCGGGTCGCCTGCCGTACGGCCCGTGCGGTCGGCGCGGCGGGGATCGTGGCGCTGGCGTTTCCGCTGCACCCGCCCGGCCGCCCGGAGCGCACCCGGGCCGAGGAACTGCGGACCGGCCTGCCGACGCTGGTGGTCAACGGCGACCGGGATCCCTTCGGAGTGCCCGACGCGACCGCCGGCGTGACCGTCGTGACCCGGCCGGGGGAGGGCCACGACCTGCGGAGGGACCCGGTCGGCACCGCCGGTGTGGTGCGGGACTGGTTGCGCCTGCACGGCTGGACGGCGGACTGACGCGCCTTCGCCGCCGGTGTGGCCGCCGTCCCGTGGCCGCCCACGCCGGTGGTGGCCGCGGCCTCCCGCCGGTCACCGGCGGCGATCGGCTGTCCGGCCCCGGGGTCGGACGGAGGCGGCGAAGCCGCCGATCCGGGCGGCGATGCGCGCCGGATGAGACCGGGTTGTGGCGGAAAGGGCCCGTTTCCGGCGGCGGCGCAGGGTCGTTGCATCGGATGGTGCCGCTGCCCGGTTCGGGTGGCGGAACCATCCTCCCAGGCCCTTCCTGGTCCCAGCGCCGCCACGCCGGTGCCGGGACCAGGAACGGGGAGCCTCCGCCCGCACGGCGGAATGCGCCGCCTCCGACGAGCGTTGTCAACCCCGGGACGACTTTCTTCGCGAAGGGGGACCGGGTGCCAGTCGAGACACCGAGCCGGGAGCGGGACGACCGGGACGCGCGGCAGCTGCGCCAGCTGCTCGCCGCGCCCGAGTGGCCCGTCACGCCCGACGGCACGGCGGTGAGCGCCAGCACACCGACCGGAAGTGAATCTGCGGGCAGGCCCGTACGCGTATCCTCGGCGGGAAAGCATCCGACGCGAGGGGACGTGCGGTTGACCACCGAGAAGACGGACGAGCGCAGGGCCCGCTTCGAGCGGGACGCGATGCCCTTCGTCGATCAGCTCTACGCTGCCGGGCTGCGCATGACGCGTAACCCGGCGGATGCCGAGGACCTGGTCCAGGAGACGTACCTGAAGGCGTACGCCGCCTTCCACCAGTTCGAGCAGGGCACCAACCTGAAGGCCTGGCTCTACCGGATCCTGACCAACACCTACATCAACTCCTACCGGAAGCGGCAGCGCCAGCCGGTGCAGGCGCCCACCGACGAGATCACCGACTGGCAGCTCGCCGAGGCCGAGTCGCACACGTCCAGCGGGCTGCGCTCGGCCGAGACGGAGGCGCTCGACCGGCTGCCGGACAGCGACGTCAAGGAGGCCCTCCAGCAGTTGCCGGAGGAGTTCCGCCTCGCGGTCTACCTCACCGACGTCGAGGGCTTCTCCTACAAGGAGGTCGCCGACATCATGGGTACGCCGATCGGCACGGTGATGTCGCGCCT
>Ga0164243_10009754_pt1 | contig 13909 bp, 12 predicted proteins | sample OricompcompostOP_FD_108781 | JGI IMG/M metagenome (GOLD analysis project Ga0164243, IMG submission 108781) | Organic Plus compost microbial communities from Emeryville, California, USA - Original compost - Organic plus compost (OP) | ecosystem: Engineered > Solid waste > Mixed feedstock >... | reverse complement strand
CCTCGCGACGGCGTACGAGGTGCACGCGGGAGACGCGCTGCACGTCACGGTCGCGAAGGCCTGACCCGGCGCAGCACGGGACGTCTAGCTGAGGCTCACGTGGTGTGGGCGATGTAGACGTCGCACGGCGCATGGTGCGCGACTGACGCGGCGACACTGCCGAGCAGGCGCCCGGGGCCCTGCACGCGCTTGTTGCCGATCACGATCAGCGTGGCGCCGAGGCGCTCCGCCTCGGCCACGAGCACCTCGGCGGGCCGACCCTGTGCGGCCGCGCTGGAGACGTGCTCGATGCCGGCGCCGAGCGACGCTGCCGTGCGTGCCGCGATGTCCGCGGACTCCTCCGCGATCGACACCCGGGTCTTCTGGGCGCCGTCGAGCTCGATCTCGGCGACCTCGTCGCGGCCGAAGGCGCACACGACGTGCAGTCCCGCGTTGGTGTCGCGGGCCAGGTCGGCTGCGACTTTGGCGGCCTCGGCGGCCGGCTCGTTGCCGTCCACGCCAACGATGATGAGCTTCGGCATGCTGTCCTCCTGAGGTAAAGCGGGAGATTCGATCGGATAGATGGGTGTCACTCTCGACCGTCGCGCGCCTCGCGCATCGCGACGGCATCCATGCCGGCCAGCGGGTCGGAGCCGGTCTCGACGTTGTGGGCGTGCGCGACGTGGTGGAGTCCGAACGCGGCGTCCATGCCCAGACGCATGCCCTGGGCGTCCTCGGCCTGGTTGACGGCGCGCTTCGCGAGGCTGAGCCCGAAGCTCGGCATCGCGGCGATCCGGCGGGCGACCTCGGTGGTGGCAGCGTGCAGGCCTGCGCGTGGCACGACGTGGTTCACCATGCCGAGGGCCTCGGCCCGCGACGCGCTGATCGGGGCTCCGGTGAACAGCAGCTCCTTGGCGGCCCGGGGATTGGTCACCCAGGGATGCGCGAAGTACTCGACACCGGGGATCCCCATGCGCACGACCGGGTCGGCGAAGTAGGCATCGTCGCTCGCGATGATGAAGTCGCAGGTCCAGGCGAGCATGAGCCCGCCGGCGATGCAGGCGCCTTGCACCTTGGCGATCATCGGCTTCGGGATGTCGCGCCAGCGCCGGCACATGCCGAGGTAGACCTCCGACTCGCGCGCGATGCGCGCATCGGCGCCGTCGCGGCCCACGTGGTCCCACTGCATGCTCGCGCGCCGCGGATACGACACGTCGACGTCACGTTCCGGTGTCCCGATGTCGTGGCCCGCACTGAAGTGGTCGCCTGCGCCTTCGAGCACGATCACCTTGATGTCGGGATCGTTCACGGCTCGGGTGAATGCGTCGTCCAGCGCGTAGGTCATAGCCGAGTTCTGCGCGTTGCGATAGTGCGGCCGGTTCATCTGGACGTGGGCGATCGGTCCATCGGCGCGGTAGGCGACCACCTCGGCGGATGGCGTGACGGGCATGGTTCCTCCGGTATCGGTGGCTTCCTATTCGGACCCTAATTCATCATGATGAAAGTGTGCTAGGTTGTGGCGCGGAACACACGCTCGTCACGACCAGCCGGAGGTCTCTCTATGCCGAAGAACCGCACCCAGAAGGGCTCCGTCGGCCCGCTGGCCACGCTCGGTCTCCCCGCGGAGGTCGATGTGGTGGTCGTGGGGTCGGGGGCCTCGGGCCTGTCCGCCGCGTTGAGCGCCGCCGTTGCCGGTGCGTCGGTCCTCGTCCTCGAGTCCGAGGCGAAGGTCGGTGGCACCTCCGCGATCTCGGGCGGTGCCATCTGGGTGCCGAACCACGGCTTCTCCTACGATGCGCTGGGCGCGACCGACAGTCCCGAGGATGCGCGTACATACCTGCTCGGCCAGGGCCGCGACCAGACCTTGGACCCGGAGGCGATCGACGCCTTCATCGAGCACGCACCGCGGATCGCGCGGTTCATCGAAGAGCACACCTACCTGAGCTGGATCCCGGTCGCCTGGCCCGACTACACCTCCGATATCCGTGGTGCCTCGAACTTCCGCTCCCTCTTCCCGGGGCCGTTCTCTCCGGCTGTGCTGGGCGAGGCCGCCGACCTGGTCCAGCCTCCCAAGAAGTCGGGCATGGCGCGCAACCCCCTGCCACTGTGGCTGATCAACGGGATCCAGGGCGTGTGGATGGCCGGCTACGCCATGATCGGCGCGTTCCTCGAAGGATGCCTGCGCCGCGGCGTCGACGTCCGTACGGAAGCCCGGGTCACGGAACTGGTGAAGAGCGGCGGCGAGATCAGCGGCGTGATCGTGGGCACGGGCGAAGCGGCCCGCACCGTCACCGCCCGGCGCGGAGTGATCCTCGCGAGCGGCGGCTTCGAGGGCAACGACGAGCTCACCACGCGGCACCTCGGCGCACCGTTCCCGATCCAGATCAGCGTGCGCGGCCATCAGGGCGATGCGATGCGGATGGCGGAGGCGGTGGGCGCCGATCTCGTCGCGCCCGACGGCGCCTGGTGGATGCCGGGCATCCAGATCGCGGGTGACCAGCTCGAGGGCACCCCGATCAGCCGTCTCGTGCAGGGAGAGCGCGCCCTCCCGCACACGATCATGGTCAACAGGTCGGGCGCGCGGTTCAGCAATGAGGCCGCGTCCTACAACGACCTCGGTGCCGACATGCGCAAGCTCGACGCGGCCACCGGCGAGATGCCGAACGCAACGGCCTGGATGGTCTTCGACGAGTACTACCATCGGCACTACTCCTTCCTCGGCACGCCGCCCGGAGGCACCTACCCGCCGGAGGTGGTCAGCGCGCCGACTCTTGAGGAGTTGGCGTGTCGATGCGGCATCGACCCGGCAGGCCTGGTGCGCACCGTCGAGGAGTTCAACCCCGAGGCCGCCAAGGGCAGGGACCCGTGGTTCGGCCGCGGCACCACGACCTTCGAGCGCTTCTTCGGCGACCACAACCCCTTCCTCGGCCGTCTGTCCGTGAACCACTGGGCACCGGCGTTCGCCGAGCGGGCTCGTGCGTTCATCGCCAAGGTGATCGGTCCGGTCGCCGGCATGGTGATGGGACGCATCGCCCGTGCCCGCAAGCCCGAGCGGATGCGCAAGCAGTTGGTCCGCCCCCTCGCGATGGTGATGCGACCGGCTCTCGACAACCCCGCGTCGGGGGCGATCGGTCCCGTCGACACTCCGCCGTACTACGCGGTCAAGGTCGAGGCGAGTGCGATCGGCACGCTCGGTGGCCCGCGGACCGACGCCCGTGGTCGGGTTCTCGACCGGAGCGGCGAGGTGATCCCCGGCCTCTATGCCGCCGGCAATGTCGGTGGTGCCGTCACGCAGGGCTTCTACGGGGGCGCCGGCGGCACGATCGTGCTCGGCGTGGTGTTCGGGCACCTGGCCGGGCGGGACGCCGCGGCCCGCGCGGTCTCGGTCGGCTGAGCGCGCAACGGCTCGTCGGGCGACGGAGGCCGCGATGCAGGTAGGACCCTTCCAGGTGCGGTTGCGTGCGGGTGAGCAGATGCTCACCGTGGAGGACTGGCGGCGGTTGGCGCGTCGCCGGCTGCCGAGGATGGTGCTGGAGTACGTCGAGAACGGCGCGGACGATGAGCGTGCGATGGAGCAGAACCGTGTCGCCTTCCGTCGTTGGGCGCTCCGGCAGCGCGTGCTGGCCGGGATCCCCGAGGTCGACCTTCACACGAAGGTCGCCGGCGAGCAGCTGGCTCTTCCTGTCGTCCTGGCGCCCACGGGCCTGGTCGGCGCCGTGCACTGGCAGGGCGACTGTGCGGCGGCGCGGGCGGCAGAGGCGTCCGGCACGCGGCTGGTGCTGAGCACGGGCTCGAGCTGGTCGATCGAAGAGGTCGCCGCGGCGACGGCCGGTGACCACTGGTTCCAGTTGTACCCGTGGGGCGACCGGGAGCTGATCGGGAGGCTGCTCGGTCGGGCGAAGGCGGCCGGCTACACGGCGCTGTTCGTCACGGCAGATGTGCCCGTCCCGGGGAACCGGCTTGGCGAGCGACGCCACGGCATGGGAATCCCTCCGGTGATGACACCGCGGCGGGCCCTGGAGGCGGCCCGGCACCCGCGGTGGGCATGGCACTACCTGCGGCACCGGCGTGTCTCCCTGCGCAACCTGGTCGAGCCGGGGCAGCGGGCGCGGATGCTGCAGACCGCGCAGCGCCAGGCAGTCAACATGCGACCCGATCTGGCGTGGTCGGACCTGGAGTGGATGCGCGCACAGTGGGATGGGCCCTTGTACCTGAAGGGGGTTCTCGAGGCGAACGATGCGCGGCGCGCGCGAGACGCTGGCGTCGACGGAGTCGTGGTCTCGAACCACGGCGGCCGGCAGCTCAGCCCGACATGCGGCACCCTCGACGCCCTGCCTGCGGTGGTCGACGCGGTGGGCGAGGAGCTCGAGGTGCTCCTGGACGGGGGAGTGCGGACCGGTGCCGACGTCGTGACGGCGCTGGCGCTCGGTGCTCGCGCGGTGCTGATCGGTCGGCCCTATGTCTACGGCCTTGCCGGTGCCGGCGAGCTCGGCGTGCGCGCGGTGCTCGAGATCCTCGAGGCAGAGATCCGGCGTTGCCTGCACCTGATGGGGGTGCGCTCGGTGGCGGAGCTAGGGCGGGACCACCTGGCGCCCGTCGAAAGGTCATGAGAAATATCGCCTCTCGATCTTGACCCGGTAATCATCATGATGAATCATGACCGATTGTGGGGGACGTCACATCTGCCGTCCCTGCGTCGTTCGGGTCGGCCCGACGACGTTCGTGGGTCACGGGTGCCCAGACCGGATGAACCAAGGAGTCGCTGTGAGGAACAAGTTGTCGTCGGTGGGCGCCGTGGTCGCCACCTTGGCGTTGGCCGGCGGGCTCACCGCCTGTGCGGAGGAGTCGGCTGGCGGCAGCGGCGGTGGCGGCGCCGGTGTCGGGTACGGCGCCTCGGTGGAGGAGTTCAAGGAGGCGTTCGCGGATGTGTCGCCCATCGAGATCAACACGCAGACGCCAGCTGCCAAGGGATCGCCCGTCGGTCAGGTCTATGAGGACTACTTCGCCTACGTCGAGGAGTACTCCGACGGCAAGATCAGCTTCAACGTCTCGTATGCCAATGCGATCGCCGGTGCCACCGAGGTCGACGACGCCATTCGTGACGGCCGCCTCGACCTCGGGAACATCCTCCCGGTGTACGAGCCCGACCAGTATCCGGCTAACGCCGCGCTGGCGGACACCTCGTTCGTCGGCAATCAGGCCCCGGCGGTAGCCCCGCTCGAGGTCCACGCGGCGCACAATGCGGCGGCATGGCAGACGCCGCAGGTCGCCGAGGAGCTGGCTGAGTCGGGGATGCAGGTGTTGCTGCCCTGGTACAGCGGCGACTCCAACGGCATCCTCTGCCCCACTCCGCGGGCATCCAAGGACGAGCTCTCCGGCGTCCAGGTGGTCGCCGCCGGCAAGGTGAACGCGCTCGAGCTCCAGGCGCTGGGCGCCACGCCGGTATCGCTGGACTACACCGAGCTCTTCGAGAGCCTGCAGCGTGGCGCGGTCGACTGCTCCCTGAACAGCATGCGGGTCACCCAGTTGAGCGGCCTGCTGCCGGTCGCCAGCAACTTCACGATCGACGAGCAGGTCGGCCTGGCCAAGACGCCGGGCGCGCTGGCGATCAACAAGGCGCTCTGGGACTCCCTGCCGCTGGTGGCCCAGCAGGTGCTCTTCGATGCGACGAAGGTGATGCTGCAGACCAACATCGAGGGCTCCACGCAGTTCCAGGTGGATGGCCTAGCGGCCGCGGTCGAGGAGGGCGGCAGCGTCAACTCGTTCGACCAGGCGGCCCGCGACGCTCTGGCGGCAGCCCACGAAGAGGCGCTCGAGGACGTGGCGGCCAACGACAAGCTGGACGATGGTCAGGCGCTGGTCGACGCGGTGGTCTCGAACTCGGAGAAGTGGACGCCGCTCATCGAGGAGCTCGGCTTCCCCGCTGACGTGCCGTTCGCGGAGTTCGCGGCCTGGCATGCCGAGAACGGCTACGACCTGACCGAGTACGCCGACAAGGTGTTCACGGAGGTCATGCTCACCGGCCGCCCGTCCTGACCTGTCCGCGAGCACTGCCAGGAGGCCCCGCCCCCGAGTCGGGGACGGGGCCTCCTCGTGCTTGTCGCCGGGCGGCCGCCTCAGGTCGTGAGCAGGATCTTGCCCGCGTGGTCGCTTGCTTCGAGGATGCGGTGTGCCTCGGCTGCCTCGGAGAGGGGCAGGGTGGTGTGGACGATCGGGCGCACCTGCCCAGCGGCCACCAGGGGCCAGACCGTCGCCTCGACCTCACGGCAGATGGCTGCCTTCTCGTCGATCGGACGTGGCCGCAGCGACGTGGCCATGACGACGCCGCGCTTGTTCAGCAGCTTGCCGATGTGCAGTTCGCCCTTGACGCCGCCCTGCATCCCGATGATTGCCAGACGGCCGCCGATGGCGAGCGCGTCGACATTGCGGCCGAGATAGGCGGCCCCCATGTTGTCGAGGATGACGTCGGCACCTCGCCCGGCCGTGGCGGCACGTACGACCTCGACGAAGTCGTCGTTGCGATAGTTAATCGCAACCTCGGCGCCCAGGGACAGGCACAGGTCGGTCTTGGCCGGGCTGCCCGCCGTGGCGAACACCCGGGATCCCAGCGCGGTGGCGAGCTGGATGGCGAACGTGCCGATGCCGCCGGCGCCACCGTGCACGAGGAGCGTCTCGCCGGAGCTGAGGCCCGCGCCCATGAACACGTTGGACCACACCGTCGCCGACACCTCGGGCAGTGCGGCGGCCGTCGCCACGTCGACGCCCGTGGGCACCGCCATGACCTGGCCGGCAGGTGCGATCACGCGGGTGGCGTAGCCGCCGCCGGCGAGCAGGGCGCACACCTCGTCGCCGGGGCGCCAGCGGGTGACGCCCGCGCCCACGGACGCGACGACCCCGCTGCATTCGAGCCCGATGACGTCGGAGACGCCGAGCGGCGGTGGGTAATAGCCCTGCCGCTGGAGTGTGTCTGCCCGATTGACCGCGGTTGCCGCGACGTCGATCGCGACCTCACCGGGGCCGGGCTCAGGTGTAGGGAGCTCCTGCAACGACAGGTTCTCAGGGGGACCGGGCTCGGAGGCGATGACTGCGTACACGCCTCGGAGCATAGGCGCAAATAATTCGTCATGAGAAATCTTGACTCGGCTCTGCTCCTTTGCCACACTCCTGTGGTCGGCGTCACCTGGCTGATGTTCTCTGCAACAGAGCGGATCCCGAAATGTCCTCAACTCACGCATCGAAGTCGCGATGGTCGGTCGCAGCCGACTTGGCCATCGAGGTGCCTGCGGTGGTGGTGACCTTCGTCATGATGGTCCACGTCACACTGAATGCGGTGCTTCGCAAGTACTTCGGCAATCCCATCGACTACACGCTGGAGATCACCCAGTACTGGTATATGCCGGTCATCGCCTTCCTGGGCTTCATGGCCGCTCAGCGTCGCGGACAGCACATCGCGGCGGATCTCATCTTCCAGATGCTGCCGACTGCCACCCGCCGTTTCGTGCTCGGGCTCTTCTGGATCGTCGCTGCCGCTGTCGTCGCCGGACTCGCTCGCTACGGGTGGAACGAGGCCGAGTTCGCCCGCGAGATCGGGAAGCACGCAGGCATCACGCCGGTGCCGGCGTGGCAGCCCTACTACCTCGCTCCGCTGGCCTTCGGGGTGATGACGATCCAGTTCCTCTACGCCGCCTACCACGTGTTCCGCCATGGAGTGGCCGACGAGTCGCTCGAGGAGGCCGAGCTCAACGAGGTGCTCCACGAGGAGACCTCGCACGACAGCAAGGAGAGTGTCCGATGACCGCCGAAGTGGCTGAGCGCCCCGCGCCCGCCCCGGAAGGCCCGCCGCCGTCGATGGTGCGCGGTGCCCGGAGCTGGAGCATCTTCAGCGTCGGACTCGGCATCGTCGCCGCCTGCACGATCGGCATGTTCCTGCCGCTCATCCCCGAGGCCATCGGACTGTTGGGCTGCGTGATGATGCTGGCCCTGATCTTCCTGCGCATGCCGGTCGCGCTCGCGATGATCATCCCCTCCTTGCTTGGCCTCTACGCCCTGCGAGGCACGCTGCTGGTCGAGTCGACCATGGCCACCATGCCGTACGCCGAGACCGCGACCTGGTCGCTCAGCGTCATTCCCATGTTCATCCTGATGGGCCTGCTGCTCTGGAAGGCCGGTCTCACCGATTCCATCTACGCCGCGGCGCAGCGGTGGCTCGGCTGGGTTCCCGGCGGTCTCGCCGTCGGCACGAACCTCGCCGGCGCCGGCCTGGCGTCCGTCAGCGGATCGTCGGTCGGCATGACCTACACGCTCGCCCGCATCGGGATCCCCGAGATGCTCAAGGCCGGCTACGACAAGCGGATGGCGATCGGCGCCGTCATCGTCGCCGGCCTGCCGGGGCAGCTGATCCCGCCGAGCATCATGCTCGTGATCTATGCCGGCATCGCCGAGGTCCCGGTGGGGCCACAGCTCATGGCGGGAGTCGTCCCCGGCGTGCTCGTCGCCGTGATGTTCACGATCATGATCGTCGCCATGGCGATGGCCCGGCCGAGCTGGTCAGGGGCCTCCGCCCGACTCGCGGTCCACAGCGAGACGACCTGGGCAGACCGGTTCCGCTCGCTGATCTCGATCTGGCCGTTGCCGCTCCTGGTCGGCCTGATCATCTGGGGCACCCTCTCCGGCACCTTCACCGCGACCGAGTCGGGCGCCTCCGCCGCCCTGCTCTCCCTGCTCGTCACGCTCTGGTGGCGTCGCAAGAACGGCCCGTTCCGCGCCGTGGCGGACGCGGCGGTCGCCACCGTGAGCAGTGTCGGCGCGATCTTCTTCATGCTGATCGGCGTCGAGATGCTCTCGCGGATGATGGTGCTGACCGGCATCACCACGGGCTTCTCGGAGTGGGTCGAGTCGATGAACCTCAACCGGATCAGCTTCCTGTTGATGATGCTGGTGGTCTACCTGGTGCTCGGCACGTTCCTCGAGCCGCTGCCGATGCTGGTGCTCACCGTGCCGATCCTCATTCCGACCCTGGAGAACCTCGACATCTCGCTGCTGTGGTTCGGGGTGTTCGCCGTCTTCATGGGGGAGCTGGCGGTGGTCTCGCCGCCCGTGGGCATCCTCTCGTTCATCATCTACAGCATCGTCAAGGACCCCGAGGTCAACGGCGGCCAGCGGATCACCCTCGGCGACGTGTTCGTCGCCGCCGCCTGGTTCCTGCCGATGGCTCTCGTCATCAGCCTCCTGCTGATCTTCTTCCCCGAGATCGCCACCACGCTTCCCGACTTCACCAGCGGCTGATCCCGCACCTGTCGAAGGCGGTTCGCGGGACGCCTTCGGTCCTTCACCCCATGCTGCGCCGCTCGGCAGTGCCTGCGGGCGCGCGGCGCCATCTCGTCCTACCTGCTTGGAGGAATGCACATGTTGACCACCCATCGTCGTACCGCGGCCGCACTCGGGGCGCTGACCCTCGTCGGATCCCTGTCGCTCTCGGCCTGCGCGGAGGAGGGCGCCGGTAGCCAGGCCGGCGGAGAAGGGGTGGCGTTCGGCGCCACCATGGAGGACTACCAGGCCGCCTTCGCCGACGTCGAGCCGATCGAGCTCTACACGCAGTCGCCGGCGCCGAAGGGCTCCCCGGTGGGCAAGAACTTCGAGGACTACTTCGCGGCGGTCGAGGAGTGGTCGGACGGCAAGATCACCTTCGACATCTCGTGGGCGAACGCCACCGCCGCGCCGACCGAGGTCGACGACGCCCTGCTCGACGGGCGCCTCGACGTAGGCAGCGTGATGGCCGGCTACGAGCCGGACGTCTACCCGACCTACGCCGCGCTCTCCGACACCAGCTACATGGGCAACGGCAATCCGATGGAGATGGTGATGGCCTCACACGGGTACATCACCGAGATCGTCAACACCGACAACGCCGTGGCCGACGAGTTCGCCGCGCGTGGCATGAAGGTGCTCGCCCCGGCCTTCACGGGCGGCATCAACGGCATCTACTGCAGCGAGCCCAAGCGTGATCTGGCCAGCCTCGACGGTGCCCAGGTGCGCATCTCGGGCAGCGCCCACTCTGCCGAGGCCAAGGCGCTGGGGATGAGCCCGGTCTCGTTGGACTATGCCGAGGTCTACGAGGCGCTGCAGCGCGGCGTGCTCGACTGCGCCTTCTCCGGAGCGACGGTGGTCCTGTTGAGCGACCTGCTCTCGGTCGCCCCGCACCTGATCCTCGACAGCCAGTCGTCCTTCGGCCAGGTGCCCTCCGCACTGGCGATCAGCCAGACCAAGTGGGACGAGCTGCCCCTGGTGGCTCAGCAGCTGCTGCATGACCGGGCCGACGTCTTCGTCGAGTCCAACATGGTCGGCCTGCTCGACATGTTCCGGCAGGTGCTCAGCGCGGTCGGCGAGAAGGGCGGCACGATCGGCGGCCTCGACGACGCGGCCCAGGCTGCCCTCGCAGACGGCAACGAGGAGTTCCTGAACTCGGTCGCCGACAACAGCGCCGTCAAGGACGGCGACGCGCTGGTCGAGGCGATCCGCTCGGGTGCCGAGAAGTGGAAGGCCAAGGTCGCCGATCTCGGCTACGACACCGAGGTGGACTACGACGAGCTCGCCGACCACCTGGCGGCCAACGAGGTCGACTTCGCGCCCTTCATGGATGCCTTCCGCGAGGTCGCGAAGGCATCCCGACCGTCCTGACTGCCCGACTCGAGGAGATGAGTCCCAGGTGAGCAACCACAACGTCGGTCCCGGCCGAGCAGAGGTGGACCAAGTGGCGGTGGCGGCCGAGGCCGCCGCCTTCATCGAGCGGGGAGTGGTCCCGCATGTCATCGGCGGCAAGGAGCAGCTGGCCAGCGACGCCCGAACCCGGGAGATGGTGAACCCATCGACCGGTCGCGTCTTCGGCACGGTCGCTCGAGGGGGCGCCGCCGACCTCGACCTCGCGGTCACGGCCGCACGGGCGGCGTACATCGACGGGCGCTGGCGGCGGCAGACGCCCCGGGCCCAGGAGGCCGTGCTGATCCGACTGGCCGAGCTGCTCGAGCGGCACGCCGAGATCATCGGCGACCTCGATGCGCTCGACGCCGGGATCCTGCGGCGCTACGCCGGCTTCATCGCGAACTACTCGGCCAACGCCCTGCGCTACTTCGCGGGATGGCCGACCAAGCTCGCGGGCTCGCTGCCTCCGGTGGGTCCGGAGTACGTCGTCCAAGAGCGGATCGAGCCGATCGGTGTGATGGGCGTGATCAAGCCATGGAACGGTCCAGGAGCGATCTTCGCCCAGGTCGCACCCGCGCTGGCCGCCGGTAACTCGGTGGTCCTGAAGCCGGCGGAGCACACGCCGCTCAGCGCGACCTACATGGCCCGGCTCGCACTCGAGGCGGGCCTGCCCGACGGCGTGTTCAACGTGGTCCACGGCGACGGCGAGGTCGGCGCGGCGATGGTTGCTCATCCGGGGATCGACCGGATCTCGTTCACCGGATCGGTCGGGACCGGGCGGGCGTTGGCCGCGGCCGCGGCCCAGACCTTCAAGAAGGTCAACCTCGAGCTCGGCGGCAAGTCTCCGGTGTTGGTCTTCCCCGACGCCGACCTCGAGCTCGCCGCGAGCGCGGCCGCCGGGTCGGTCTGGAACAACTCGGGTCAGGTCTGCACCGCCGGCACCCGCACATTGGTGCATGCGGACATCCACGACGAGTTCGTCGAGGCCGCGATCGCCGCGTCGGCCGAGCTTCGCGTGGGTCACGCGTTCGACGAGAGCACCACCATGGGCCCGCTCATCACCCCGGAGCAGCAGGCGAAGGTCGAGCGCTACGTCGAGCTCGGCCAGGCCGAGGGGGCGTCCGTGCGTTGGCAGGGGGAGCTCGGGGAGGCCCGGGGCGGCAACTACGTCGCCCCGGTGATCTTCGCCGACGTCCGCAACGACATGACGATCGCCCGGGAGGAGATCTTCGGGCCCGTCATGTCGATTCTGAGGTTCACCGACGAGGCCGAGGCCTACCGGCTGGCCAACGAGACCGAGTTCGGGCTCGCGGCGGGCGTCTTCACCCGCGACATCGCTCGCGCCAACCGGGCGGCCGACGCCCTCGACGTCGGCACCGTCTGGACCAACTGCTACCAGGTCACCGACGCGGCTGTCTCCTACGGCGGCGCGAAGGCCTCCGGTTACGGCCGGAGCCTCGGTGCGCCGGCGCTCGAGGAGTACACCCGGCGCAAGAGCGTCTGGTCGAGGAACTACTGAGCCGGCTCGCGACGTGTGCCGGAGACGGCGGGCTGGCCAACGAGAGAGCGGAGCTGATGTGAACAGGTTTGACGGCAGGGTGGTCCTGCTGATCGGTGCGGGCTCGGGAATGGGACGCGCCGCGGCGATGCGCATCGCGCGGGAGGGCGGCCACGTCTGGGTCGCCGACCTCAACGAGACGAGCGCGAAGGAGGTCGTCGCGGAGATCGCCGCCGAGGGCGGCACCGGCGTCGCCGTGGGACTCGACGCGACCGACGTCGACGCGTTGAAGGCGCTGTATGCGCGGATCGACGTCGAGCACGGCGTCCTGCATGCGCTGCACTATCAGGTGGGCATCCCCGGGCCGTCGGGCCTGGAGGTCGACGAGGCGCAGTGGCAGCAGGTCATGGACGTCAACCTCAAGTCGGCCTACTACTCGGCGACGCTCGCCTTCGAGCTGCTGGAGAAGGCGGAGGGGAAGGGGAGCATCACCCTCACCAGCACCGCCGCGGCCATCATCGGCTCGGCCCGCAGTCCCCTCTACTCCATGTCGAAGGGAGCGCTGCTCCCGTTCGTGCGGGGCTTGGCCGTCGTGGGCGGGCCGCGGGGCATCCGCGCCAATGCGGTGTGCCCGGGCATGGTGGAGACGCCGATGCTCAGCTCGTTCTTCCCCGGGCAGGAAGGTCGTGACACCGGCGAGCTGATGGCCGGCTTCAAGGAGGGTGTGCCGCTGGGACGGGGCGCTCAACCACGCGAGATCGGAGATGTGATCGCGTTCCTCAACAGTGACGACGCCAGCTACGTCACCGGCGTCTCCATCCCAGTCGACGGCGGGGTCACGGTCCTCTGAACCGATGCCGCGCGATGCCCCGACCGCCCTCGGCGCGGCCGGGGCATCGCGGCTGTCCGGGGCCGAAATCTGCGGAAGGCCCCTTGCTTCATTTCTCATGATGAATTAGATTGAGGCCCGTGCCACAGCGGCATCACAGTGCAAGGAGGAGTCCATGGAAGAGCAGGCGGCGCGGCTGCAGCGCCTGATCGACGACCTCGAGATCCGTCGGGTCATGCACGAGTACGCCGCCCGGGTCGACCTGCGCGACTGGTCGGCCCTGCGTCAGGTCCTGGCCGACGACCTCGAGGTCGACTACCACAACGGACGCACGATCGTGACCGGTGGCGATGAGGTCGTCGAGTACATCCGTGCGAACACCGCCCACCTGGCGTGGCAACACCACAACGTCACTCCCTACGCGGTCGACGTCGACGGCGACCGGGCCAGCGGGCGCAGCTACCTGATCTCCCACCAGGTGGTCACCGAGGACCCGACCCACCTGCTGATGATGGCCGCGACCTACGACTGCGAGTTCACCCGGGTCGCCGACACGTGGCGGTTGAGCCGGATGGTCCACCAGATCAAGGTGGCCAACTTCCTTCCGATCGGCTCGCAGCCGACCTCCGTGACCGTTCCGCCGGCCGTGTCGCACTGACGCGGCGCCCCACTCGAATCACTTCCCGCAAGGAGACAAGGATGAGCAACCCGACTGGGCTCGACGAAGCAACCGCGCGCGAGGCCGCCGAGCGACGCGCGCGTGCCGAGGCGGCGGGTTGTCCCGTCGTGCACTTCGACTACACCACGCCCAAGCCGGCCCTCAGCTACTTCGAGGAGTTCGACAAGCTCCGCGCCGAGACGCCCGTCGCCTACAGCACCTACGGCCCGGGCTTCTGGATGCTGCT
>Ga0164243_10009753_pt1 | contig 13910 bp, 14 predicted proteins | sample OricompcompostOP_FD_108781 | JGI IMG/M metagenome (GOLD analysis project Ga0164243, IMG submission 108781) | Organic Plus compost microbial communities from Emeryville, California, USA - Original compost - Organic plus compost (OP) | ecosystem: Engineered > Solid waste > Mixed feedstock >... | reverse complement strand
TGCCAGCGGCGGCGATGGCGGCCGCGGCGTGATCCTGTGTCGAATAGATGTTGCACGACACCCAGCGGATGTCGGCGCCGAGCGCGGCGAGCGTTTCGATCAGCACGGCGGTCTGAATGGTCATGTGCAGCGAGCCGGCGATGCGCGCGCCCTTCAGCGGCTGCTTCGGACCGTATTCTTCGCGCGTGGCCATCAGGCCCGGCATCTCGGTTTCGGCCAGCGAGATTTCCTTGCGGCCAAATTCAGCCAAGCCGATATCGGCGACGATGTAGTCGTTGAAGTCAGCCTTCTTGGCGGTTGCTGCGGTCATGACGCTCCCTTGACGCTCGCGGTGTCGGTGAAAATGCGGAAGACGCGGCAAAGCCCGGAGGGCCGCCGTTCTGGCCAAGGGCATAGCAGAGCCATGGGGGAGAGGCAATAATCATATAAAGATTTCTTTATGTCCATTTCGTGAAACGCCTGCTCCGCGGCGGGCGGGTTGACAGTCGGTCGGTCTTGTAACTAGGAAAGTTACATGAAAATGGACAGCCGATTGTCGGGCATTCTGCATGTGCTGCTGCACATGGCTGAGAGCGACAAGCCAGTGACCTCCGATGACCTCGCCAAGGCCATGAGCACCAACCCGGTGGTGGTGCGGCGGGTGATGGCAGGCCTGCGCGAGCAGGGCTATGTCCGCTCGGAGAAGGGCCATGGCGGCGGCTGGACGATCGCCTGCGACCTCTCAGAGGTCACGCTCCGTGACATCCATGAGGCGCTGGGCGGGCCCGCTCTCCTGGCGCTCGGCCATCGCAACGCGCAGCCCGAATGCCTCGTTGAGCAGGCCGTCAATGCCGCGCTCGATCAGGCTTTCAGCGATGCCGAGGCGCTGCTGCTGATGCGGCTCGGCGATGTGACGCTGGCGATGCTCAGCGCCGACTTTCATGCCCGCATGACCGCCGTTCGCGGCGCCCAGCTTTCTCACAAGGATGCATCATGAGCGAATTGCAAAAGCCCTTCAGCGACCCGCAGGCGATCGCCCGCTACACCGAAGGGCCGCCCCGCTTCGTGCCCGGCTTTTTCGATCTGCATAAAATGGCAGGCATCCTCCTTGGCGAACGCGCGCCAGTGGATGCGCGCGTGCTGGTGCTTGGCGCGGGCGGCGGCCTTGAATTAAAGGCGCTGGCCGACATGCATGAGGACTGGACCTTTGACGGCGTCGATCCATCGCCGCACATGCTGGCGCTGGCCGAACGCACGATCGGAGCGCACGCGCCGCGCGTTTCCTTGCATGAAGGTTTGATCGACGTCGCGCCAGAAGGCCCGTTCGATGCTGGCACCTGCCTGCTGACGCTGCATTTCCTCGATGCCGACGAGCGCGTGCGCACCTTGCGCGAAATCCATCGTCGCCTCAAACCTGGCGCGCCTTTTGTCGCCGCGCATTCCAGCTTTCCGCAAGCCAAAGACGAGCGGTCGCGATGGCTGTCACGCTATGCGGCTTTTGCTGTCGCCTCCGGCGCTGATTCTGCGCAGGTCGAAAAGATGCATGCCGCCGTCGAGGCGCATCTCAATCTGTATACGCCGGAGCAGGATGAAATGTTCATGCGAGACGCCGGCTTTTCGGACGTCACGCCATTTTACGCCGCCTTCACCTGGCGCGGCTGGATCGCTTACGCGTAGCGAAGCTTGCGTCAGAACGGCAGGCGGCCATTCTCCTTCACCTGCTTCATCACAAAGAAGGTTCGCGTCTGCCGCACGCCCGGCAGCGCAATCAGCTTTTCGCCGTGCAGCTTGTTGAAGTCGGCCATGTCACGCACCCGGATTTTCAGAAGGTAGTCGAAGTCGCCAGCGACCAGATTGCAGTCGAGCACGTCCTTCATCTGCAGCACGGCATCTTCGAAGGCGGCAAAGCTGTCCGGCGTTGAACGGTCGAGCACCACGCCGACCATCACGAGTTCGCCAAGGCCTACGGCGGCGGGCGCGATCTCGGCGCGAACACCGCGAATAAAGCCCTCATCGAACAGCCGTTGCGTCCGCCTGTGACAGGTGGCGGCGCTGACATTCACACGGCTCGCCAGCTCGGCATTGGTCAGCCGTCCGTCCGCCTGCAATTCGCGCAGAATCTTCAGGTCGATACGGTCCAAACCGGGCGTGAAAGATTCTTCCATAATGGAATTATGAATAGTTTGTTTCTTCCGAGATTTCAATACAAGGAAGTAAAGAGAGAAGATTCGAGCGCGAACTTAGAGAGCACCTTTCATCGGCTTTGACGTATGAGCCCGCCCGCCGCTGAGGAGTTCAGCGGCTCACGGCAAACCCACTTCGAGCAAAGGACATTGCGTCATGCGAAACCAGATCTCTCTTCTCCTCGCCAGCTCCATGCTGCTCGCCTCCGCCTTCATCATTCCGGCCCGCGCCGCCGAGGTCAAAAACGTCGTCATCGTTCACGGCGCGCTGGCGGATGGATCGGGATGGCGCAAGGTGTTCGATCTCCTCACCGCCAAGGGCTACAAGGTCACGATCGTGCAGCCGCCGATGACGTCGCTGCAGGCCGATGTCGAAGCCACCAAACGCATCCTCGATTTGCAGGACGGCCCGTCCATCCTCGTCGGCCATTCCTATGGCGGCATGATCGTCACCGAAGCCGGCCGCGGCGATAAGGTCGCCGGCCTCGTTTACATCGCCGCCTTCCAGCCGGATGCCGGCGAGACGCTGCTTGATCTCGCGAGCAAGATGGCGCCGGCCTCCAAGGGCATCACCGCCACGGCGGACAACTTCCTCTATCTCGATCCGAAAGTGTTCGCGGCTGATTTCGCAGCGGACGTGCCGAAGGCGGAAGCAGAGTTCATGGCCCATTCGCAGGTCTTCCCCGCAAAGGCGGCGTTCGAGACCAAAATCACCGAGCCCGGCTGGAAGACCAAGCAAAGCTGGGCGCTGATTGCCACCGAAGATCGCGCGATCAATCCCGATCTGATGCGCTTCATGGCCAAGCGCGCCGGCAGCAAGCCCGTCGAGGTGAAGGGCAGCCACGCTGTCTTCATGTCGCAGCCGAATGCTGTTGCGAGCCTGATCGAAGACGCCGCGAAAGGTGTTGCCAAATAAAAAAACGTCCGCAGCGGCGGGCGTTTCATCAACAGCCAAACCTGGCCCGGCCGGTAAGCCGGGCCATGACTGTTTCTACTGCACGGTAATTTTCGCAGCTTCGACCAGCGACTTCGTCACCGCCAGTTCTTCGGCGGTGCGCTTGTCCAATGCCTCAGGATCCATGCTGGCGGCTTCCGAGCCGATCTTGGCGAGCTTCTCCTGAATGCTCGGCATCGCCAGCGCCTTCTTCACCTCCGCATTCATGCGATCGATGATCTCGCGCGGCGTGTCCTTCGGCACATACATGCCGACGTAGAAAGCAAAGTCGGAATTCTTGAAGCCGGCTTCGGTCGTGGTCGGCACATCCGGCAGCGCCTTTGCACGCTTGGTGCCGGCGACGGCCAGAGCCTTCAGCTTGCCGCTTTCGATCAGCGGCATGGAAGCCGCGAGCGGGCTGAAATAGACATCGACGCGACCGGTCGCGACCTCGGTCAGCGCTTCGCCTGCGCCCTTGAACGGGACGAGCTGACCGGAGAAGCCGGCTGCCAGACGCAGCCGTTCGAGCGCCAGATGCGTTGGCGCGCCGAGGCCGGCGGTGGCGTAATTCAGCGAGCCGGGATTGGCCTTGGCCTGCGCGACCAGTTGCTGCAGCGTGTCGACTTTCTTCTCCGGCGAAATCACCAGAACCATCGGCACGTCAGCCAGCGTAGTGACGCCGGAAAAATCCTTGGTCGGGTCCCAGTTGACCGTTTGGGTGGCTGGCGTCGTGACGAAGCCATTCGAATGCGCGAGGATCGTATAGCCATCGGCGGGCGCCGCCTTTGCTGCACCAACGCCGATCGTAAACGCGCCGCCGGGCCGGTTTTCGATGACGAAAGCCTGCTTGGTCTGCGCTGCCACCTGTTCGAAGACAATGCGCGGCACGATGTCAGCGGCGCTGCCGGCGGAGAAGGGAATGATGACGCGAACGGTGCGCGAGGGCCATTGGTCAGCGGATGCGACACCTGCGGTGACAGCCAGCGCCGCAGCGATGCCGACGGCTTTGATGACGGTACGAAACACAGCAATCCTCCCCAGAGGTCGTTGAAGCCAATATCTGCTGCATTCTCATACCGTCATTTCGGCGTCCTGACTAGTTGGTCAACTGCACGCTCTGGTGGCAGCGCGCACTGAAAATTGCTGAAGATGTGATCGGTGGACGGCGGATCAGGGCGGCGCAACAGCCGCAGCTGTCTTTCAGACAGCTATCCAGGTGTGCTCAGTAATGGGGATGGCGACGATCAATCGTCTTCGTCGAAACGGCCGCTGATCAGGCTCTCGATCGCGTCGAGCACCTCGGCGGCTTCCTTGCCGCGCGCTTCCACCGTGATGGTGGAGCCGGGGCCTGCGGCCAGCATCATCAGCCCCATGATCGAGGTGCCGCCGACGCTTTCGCCATTGCGGGTGACGGTGACGTCGGCATCAAAGCGTTCGACGGTCTGCACGAATTTTGCGGATGCGCGTGCGTGCAGTCCCTTCTTGTTGCAGATCGACAATTCCCGAACGACAGCCCCGTCGATCTTCATTTTCCCGCAAGCACCCGACTGGCGATGGTGACGTATTTGCGCCCGGCATCCTGCGCGGCCGAGACCGCCTCCGACAGCGGCAGGTCGCCGCGCACCTTGGCGAGCTTTACCAGCATCGGCAGGTTGATACCGGCCACCACCTCGACCTTGGGCTGGCTCATGCAGGAAATGGCGAGGTTGGACGGCGTGCCGCCGAACATGTCGGTGAGGATGGCGACGCCGGATCCGGTATCGACGCGCTTCACCGCCTCGATGATGTCCTTGCGCCGCTGCTCGACATCATCGTCAGGGCCAATGGTGATGGCTTCGATCTGCTTTTGCGGACCGACCACATGCTCCAGCGCTGAGCGAAATTCCACGGCTAAACGACCGTGCGTGACAAGGACTAGGCCGATCATCAAGAACTCCGGCGGGCGCAATGTGCTAAGCGTGCGCCGCACGAAAGGGCGCTCATCTTGACCATCCGAAATCCCATTGCAAGGCCCGCCCGGGTAATTACGGAGGTATGTTGCAACGGAGTAAATAGGAAAGCCACCGTGATTTTACGAGTGCTTGTCGTCACCCTGCGTCGGTCAGCCCCTTCAGCTCAGGCTTTCCAAGACAATAGCAGCGAAGCAGCGCCACGGGATCGGCGCCAGGTGCGACCGGAAGCCGCGCGAGGACGACGTTGCTGATGCAGGTTTGCAGCGCAGTTTCCTGTGGAAGACGGGCGCCGTCCGGCGCGTCGAGGTCAATCACCAACGAAGCCACGGCGACCGGTTCGTACGGCAGGCGGACGATGCCGAGGCCGCGCACCTCGATCTGACCCTGCAGCGTTTGGGCGGGCCGCATCAGCAGGCGCCCATGGACGGCCTGCAGGTGGATGCGGTCGTCACCGACCAGCCGGGCGAAGCCGGGAATGGCGCCGAGACTCGCCGCCTGTAAAAGCGCAAGCGTCAGCTGTGATTTACCGGACCCGGACGGCCCACGGATCAAGAGACCATGCCGGCCGATCAGCAGCGCCGAGGCATGGATGGTGGGGGAGGGCACAGCGTCGGCTGCGCCATGGGCCGTCCCTGCCGGCTGGTCAGGCGCGGCCATCAGGCGGCAGGGAGCCGCACGATGAAGCGCGCGCCGAGGATCAACGGATCGCCGCCATCATGGGTCGGTACGCCCTGGCGGTTCTCGGCCCAGATGGTGCCGCCATGGGCTTCGATGATCTGCTTGGAGATCGACAGGCCGAGCCCGGAATTGTTGCCGAAGCCCTGATGCGGGCGGTCGGTATAAAAGCGCTCGAAGATCTTCTCGAAGGCGTCGGGACCGATACCGGGACCGTCGTCATCGACGATGATCTCGACCGCATTCTTCAGCCGCCGCGCCGTCACCCGCACGCTGCCGCCAGGGCTGGAGAAGGAGCGGGCATTGGCGATGAGATTGTCGATCACCTGGCCGATGCGCGAATCATGGCCGGAAACGATGAAGGCATGCGGGCCTGCACCTTCGAAGCTCAGTTTGATGCTGACGCCGTCTTCCTGCTTCACCTGATTGGCGACCGACACCACGGTGTTGAGGAGGACGCGCAGATCGACCGGCGCCGATTCATGCCGCTGCAATTCGGCATCGAGGCGACTGGCATCGGAGATGTCGGAAATCAGGCGATCCAGCCGCTGCACATCATGCTGGATCACCGCCAGCAGACGTTCCTGGCTTTCACGCGTTTTCGCCAGCGGGATGGTTTCGACCGCAGAGCGCATCGATGTCAGCGGGTTTTTCAGTTCATGCGCGACATCGGCGGCGAAGCTTTCGATCGCTTCGATGCGGCTGTAGAGCACGTTGGTCATGTCGCGCAGCGCGCCCGACAATTCGCCGATCTCGTCCCGGCGATGGGTGAAGTCGGGAATTTCGACGCGGGTGCGCACGCGCCGCCGTACGCGCTCGGCGGCATCGGCGAGCCGCCGCACCGGACCGGCAATGGTGCGCGCCAGCAGCATCGACAGCACCGTCATGATGAAGGCGGCGACCAAGAACACCTTGAAGATGGCGAGGCGTTCGGCGGCGACGCTCTGTTCGATATCGGCGCCTTGCGTCGACAGCAGCAGCACGCCGCGGATGGCGCGGAAGCGCTGCACCGGCGTCGCCACCGAGATGATGATCTCGCCGCGCTGATTGATGCGCACCACCGAACTGGTATTGCCGTTCAGCGCGCTGTCGACCTCTGGATAGCCCTTGCCATTTTCCGGGCCAAGCTCCTGATAGATGGGCAGGTCGCCACGCGCGAACCATTTGCGGATCGAGTTCAGCTGCTTTTCAAAAAAGCCGGGCTTGGCTTCGGTCGATGGCAAATCGAAGCGCAGCACGTCGCCACGGCCATAGAGATTGCGGCTGTCGAGCAGCAACACGCCGTCGCGATCATAGATGCGGGCGCGGGTATTGGTCGGCGAGATCAGCCGCCGCAGCACTGGTGCGACGCGCTCGGGATTGATCGGGAATTCCAGCGATGATGACGAATCATCGGGGCCATAGGTTTCGCCGAGCTGCAATTCCAGCAGCCGCTCCGGGTCGATAGTAATTGAATCGGTTTCCACCGTCGCCGAGGCCGCAATGGCGCCGGCAATGATCTCGGCCTGCACCTGCAAGCTGCGAATGCGCGCTTCGATGAAGAAGGCGCGCGATTGCGACAGATAGAGAATGCCGACGAACAATGCGAACAGGCCGGCAATATTGAGAAAGACGATGCGGCGGGTCAGGCTCGACGAGCCCTGCCCGACGAAGTAATGCCAATAATTTCGAACGCGCGTCAGCAGACCCTGCTTCTTCGGCAGGCCGAGCTCGTCAACGGCCGCGCGCTGGGTGCGGCCTTGCTGGTCTCGTTGTTGGGTCCGGTCAAGCACGCTGCGGCGTCCGCGCCTTGGGTGTCAGATCTATAGTCCCTTGCGGAGGCCGAGCAGATCGCGGATCAGGCTTCCTTGAAACGATAGCCGACGCCGTAAAGGGTCTCGATCATATCGAAGTCGTCGTCGACCACCTTGAATTTCTTGCGCAGCCGCTTGATGTGGCTGTCGATGGTGCGGTCGTCGACATAGACCTGATCGTCATAGGCGGCGTCCATCAGCGCGTTGCGGCTTTTCACAACGCCCGGCCGGCTGGCCAGCGCCTGCAGGATCAGGAATTCAGTGACAGTGAGCGTAACCGGCTCGCCCTTCCAGGTACAGGTGTGGCGCTCGGGGTCCATGCGAAGCAGACCGCGCTCCAGCACCTTGGCGGTGTCGACTTCCTTCGGCGCCGAGCCATCCTTCGGCGCGCCACGGCGGAGCACCGCCTTTACGCGCTCGACCAGCAGACGCTGCGAGAACGGCTTACGGATGAAATCGTCGGCGCCCATCTTGAGGCCGAACAACTCATCGATCTCCTCATCCTTGGAGGTGAGGAAGATCACCGGCATATCGGTCTTCTGACGCACCCGACGCAGCAATTCCATGCCGTCCATGCGCGGCATCTTGATATCGAGAATGGCGAGGTCGGGCGGGGAGGACTTGAAACCATCGAGAGCGGACGCGCCATCGGTGTAGGTCATGATCCGGTACCCCTCGGCTTCCAGCGCGATGGAGACGGAGGTCAGGATGTTGCGGTCGTCGTCGACGAGAGCGATGGTCGGCATGACGCCTCTTCTGTTGGTAGAATAAACCCCAGCTGGCTTGAAGCCCGCAAAGCTGGGCCGAAATGTGACTATCCGGCAACAACTCTATGATTCTACAATCCTATAGGCGTTTTGTTCCCTTTGCCAGCACGGCTGCCACAATGGTTAACGTCGAGAATGTGTGCGGATGAAATTCTCAGCTGCTGACTTCGACCCTAAGCGGGCCGCCAAAACCCTGCTGCGGGAGGCAAGGTCCGGTGCGCTGGCGACGGTGTTTCCGGGTTCTGGGGACCCCTATTGTTCACTGGTCAATGTTGCGAGTTCCGCCGATGGCTCGCCGCTCTTGCTGATCTCGACCCTCGCCATTCATACGAAAAACGTGATCGCCGATCCGCGGGTCTCGCTTCTGCTGGAGGAGCGAAAGGAGGGCGATCCGCTGGAAGGCGCGCGGGTGATGCTGATGGGCAGGGCCGCCGTCACCACGGACGAGTATGACCGCGCCCGCTATCTCGCCCGCCAGCCGGAGGCGGAGAGCTTCGCCGGTTTCGCCGATTTTGCGCTCTACAAGATCGAGATTGCCTCCGCGCATCTGGTCGCCGGCTTTGGCCGCATCGTCGATCTGACGCCGCAGGACATCCTGGCCGATTTGTCCGGTGCCGAAGAATTGCTGGCATCCGAGCAGCGTGCTTCCGCGCATATGAATGAAGACCATCTCGATGCCTGCCGGCTTTACGCCACACGCCTCCTTGGTGCGGCGGATGGTGACTGGCGCTGCGCCGGCTTCGATCCTGAAGGCCTGGAATTGCAGAACGGCCGCAAGGCGCTGTGGCTGCCATTCCCCGAACGGATCAACGGCTCCGGCCCGTTGCGCGCCATGCTGGTCAAGCTCGCGCAGCAGGCGCGCGCGGTCTGACGCCAACCACGCGCGGTTGTTGGACAACGGACGCGCCACGGCCTAACAGACAAACCAACGCGGCATGTCGTCACAACAAAAACAGCCGCGATGGGGAGGACGTGATGCAGAAGCTTGTCTGCAAAACACTGCTGGCCAAAATACTGCTGACATTGTCGCTCTTGGCGATGCCGTTCGTTGCGCTGACCAATGTCGCGCAGGCCGATGATTATCCGACAGGACCCGTCACCGTGGTCGTGCCGCTGGCACCCGGCGGCGTCTCCGATCTGGTCGGCCGCACCATTACCCCGCCGATGCAGAAAGCCTTCGGCAAGCCGATGCTGATCGAAAACCGGCCGGGCGGCGGCGGCGCCATCGGCGCCTCCAGTGTCGCCCGCAGCGCGCCCGATGGCCAGACGCTATTGCTCGCCTTGTCGCCCGTGCTGGCCTTGCCGGAAATGGATCGCCTGAACGGCCAGAAGCCGTCCTATGAATTGTCGGAACTCGTGCCGCTCGCGCGTCTGACCGCCGATCCTTTCGTCATTCTGGTGCGGCCGGATTCGCCGTTCAAAACCATGAAGGATGTGGTCGACGAAGCGCGGCGCCGGCCGGGTGCGGTATCGTTCTCATCCTCCGGTACGCGGGGCTCGATCCACTTCGCGGTGGCGCTGGTGGAAAAGGCAGCCAAGGTCAATTTCCTGCATGTGCCTTATCGCGGCGGCGGTCCGGCTGTAACGGCGCTATTGTCGAAGGATGTCGATTTCACGCTGGCCGCGCCGAGCGTCGCACTCGAATTCGTGCAGAGCGACCAGTTGCGAGCGATCGCGCGCAGCGGCGGCGAGCCACTGGCGCGCTATGTCGGCCTGACCAGCTTCAAGGAGCAGGGCATCGACGCCGAATATCTCCTCTGGTCGGCGCTGTACGCGCCGGCGGCGACGCCGAAGGCGGTGCAGGAGAAAATCAAATCGACCTTGCGCGCCATCTATGCCGATAATGATTTCCGCAGCAACGCCGCCAAGGCCGGGCTTGATCTGTCGATGCTGGAAGGCGATGCGTTGAAAAGCTTCCATGACAAAGAGGTGGTGACGACCAACGAGGTCGTGCATCTGCTTGGCAAGATCTGAAATCGGCTTCATCGATCGAAGAAAGTCAAACACATGAGAATCGTGAATTACCACGCCGACAATGGCATTCGTCTCGGCGTCGTCGAAGGCAATGCCATCATCGATGTGCGCGCTGCAGCTCATGACGATGCCCATGGTTGTTTCAATGACACGATCAGTCTGATCCGGGGTGGTGACGAGGCCATGGCGGCGCTGAAACAGGCGGTCGGCAATGCCGATTCATCGGCGTTGGTGCAACTCGACAGCGTGCGGTTGGCAGCGCCGATTATGCCGAGCACGATCCTGTGCAGCGGCAGCAATTATCACGACCACAATGCCGAAAAACTCAATACGGGCATCAGCGGCAAGGAGCCGGAATTCTTCATCAAGACCAGTGACTGCGTGATCGGACCGGAAGACGGCATCATCTACGATCCGGCGCTGACGAAGAAAGTGGATTGCGAAACAGAACTGGCGGTGGTGATCGGCAAGCCAGGGCGGCATATCCCGGTCGAGCGCGCGCTCGATCATGTGTTCGGCTACACCATCGTCAATGATGTCACCGCGCGCGATCGTCAGGTGCGCCGGAGTGGCGATTTCGTCTGGTACGAACTTGGCCGGAGCAAGGCGTTCGAAACCAGCGCACCGCTTGGCCCCTGCATCACCACAGCCGACGAAATTCGCAATCCGCAAAAGCTCGATGTGAAGACGCGCATCAATGGCGAATTGCGGCAATCGTCCAATACCGAATTGATGATCTGGAGCTGCGCTGACCTGATCCATTTCTTCTCGATCAACTTCACGCTGAAGCCGGGGATGGTCATCATCACCGGCACGCCGGCCGGCACCGCCTGGTCGACCGACAAGGAACTGGGCGGCAAGTGGAAGCCGGCGCCCGGTCTCGTGCCGGCGACGCGCTATTGCGAGCCGGGCGACGTGGTCGAAAGCGAGATCGAGAAGATCGGTATTTTGCGCAACCCGGTCGTCAGCGTCGGCTGACGACCGCATGGGGATGGCGATAGCTGCGCGCGCTTCGCCATCCTGTGTTGTGATTTACCTATGCCGAAATATGGCGAAAATGTTCAGCGTGCTGATCGTGCGGCCGCTGAGCACCGCAGCCGTTGTCGCCGCCTCATTAATCTAAGCTAACGTCACGCGCGTTAAGCCCTGCAATTGCGGTGTTTGCTGCGCTGCAGCGAGCCGCGCAGTAACAATGCGGCGTCAAAATACTTGGCAGCAGGCCCGCGCGGCTCTAAGAAAACCCATGGTCTGGCCAGCGGCCATATTTGACCTTTCTCAAGGTTTGCATCCACAGCGGGATGGATTGTGGTCAACCCGCAAGGGCGGCTGGAAGCGTTTATCGGAGGGTGTTCCGTGCAGGAAACGGGCGTAAGGAATAAGGCTTACGGGGCTGACAAATTCGGCCTGAAGGATCTTCAGGCTGTGCATTGGAATCTGACCGATGCGCCGCTTTACGAACATGCCATCATCAATGGCGAAGGCAACATCGTCGCCGGCGGCGCGCTCTGCGCGGAGACCGGGCACCATACCGGCCGCTCCCCCAAGGACAAGCATACGGTGGTCGACGATCTCACCCGCGACAGCGTGTGGTGGGACGGCAATCGCAAGCTCTCGAAAGAGAATTTCGACAATCTCTATGAGGACTTCCTCGCGCATTGCAAAGGCAAGAAGCTGTTCGCGCAGGACCTCTATGGCGGCGCCGACAAGACCTATCGCATCAAGGTGCGGGTCTTCACCGAGCTGGCCTGGCATTCGCTGTTCATTCGCACCCTGCTGATCCGTCCTGAAGTCGCCGAGCTGGCGAATTTCGTTCCGGACATGACCATTATCGACCTGCCCTCGTTCCGTCCGGACGCCAAGCGTCATGGCGGTCGTGAAGGCTCCGACACGATGGTGGCGATCGACTTCACCCGCAAGATCGTGCTGATCTGCGGCTCGTCCTATGCCGGCGAGATGAAGAAGTCGGTGTTCACGACGCTGAATTTCTACCTGCCGGCCGAAGGCGTGATGCCGATGCATTGCTCGGCCAATGTCGGCCCCGATGGCGACAGTGCGCTGTTCTTCGGTCTGTCCGGCACCGGCAAGACCACACTCTCGGCCGACCCGGCCCGCACGCTGATCGGCGATGACGAAACCGGATGGGGTCCGGACGGCATCTTCAATTTCGAGGGCGGCTGCTACGCCAAGACCGTCGACCTCACTTACGAAAAAGAGCCGTTGATCTGGGACGCCACCAACCGTTTCGGCGCCGTGCTCGAAAACGTCGTGTTCGATCCGATCACCCGCGTGCCGGACTACACCGACATTTCCAAGACCGAGAATACCCGCTCGGCCTATCCGCTGGCATCGATCCCGAATGCGTCGCGCACCGGCTGCGCGGGGCATCCCAAGAACATCATCTTCCTGACCGCTGATGCCTTCGGTGTTATGCCGCCGATCGCCAAGCTGACTCCGGCGCAGGCGATGTATCACTTCCTGTCCGGTTACACCGCGAAGGTGGCCGGCACCGAAAAGGGTCTGGTCGGCGTGCAGCCGGAATTCTCGACCTGCTTCGGCGCGCCGTTCCTGCCGCGTCCGCCGGCAGAATATGGCAACCTGCTGCGCGACTATATCGCCAAGCACAATGTCGATTGCTGGCTGGTCAATTCGGGTTGGACAGGCGGCAAGTATGGCGTTGGCCGCCGTATGCCCATCAAGGTGACGCGCGCGCTGGTGACTGGTGCGCTCAACGGTTCTCTGAAGAACTCTTCGTTCCGCACCGATCCGTATTTCGGCTTTGCGGTGCCGACCTCGGTGCCGGGGATCGAGCCGCAGCTGCTCTATCCGATGAAGACCTGGCAGGACGAGAAGGAATTCGACGAGACCGCCCGTTCGCTGGTGAAGATGTTCCAGGACAACTTCACCAAGTTTGAGGACAAGGTCGACGCCGAAGTGCTCGCCGCGGCACCCGAGGTGCAACTGGCCGCCGAATAAGCGGACCGCTTATCGCAAATGTTTGAGAAGGGGTGGCCTAGCGGCCGCCCCTTCTTCTTTGGGTGGGAAGCACTCCACCCTTCGGCCGGCTTCTCCCGTGGCCCCGAAGCCGCTAGGCTTCCATGAGCAACGCAATACTTTTTGGGATCGTATGCAGGTTCTTGTCATAGGCGCGGGCGTGGTCGGGCTCGCGATCGCGCGCGCCGCCGCCCTCAAGGGGCATGATGTCATTGTCGCCGATGCGGCCGACGCGATCGGCACCGGCGTATCCTCGCGCAACAGTGAGGTGATCCATGCCGGCATGTATTATCCAAGCGGCTCGCTGCGGGCGAAACATTGTCCGCGCGGAAGCCGGATGCTGTACGACTTCTGCGAGACGCATGGCGTGCCGCATCGCCGCTGCGGCAAGCTGATCGTCGCGACCAATGACGCCGAGCGGTCGAAGGTTGAGTCGATCCATCAGCAAGGCCTCGCCAATGGTGTGGAGGGTCTTACGATGATCAGCGGCGAGGCGGCACGCAAGCTCGAGCCCGAGCTGAATTGCATCGCCGCGCTGATGTCGCCCGCGACCGGCATCATCGACGCCCATGCCTACATGCTGGCATTGCAGGGCGACATTGAAGCGCATGGCGGCGCGGTGGCGCTGGAAACGCCGGTCGAACTGATCACGCGAACGGTGA
>Ga0164243_10009752_pt1 | contig 13911 bp, 10 predicted proteins | sample OricompcompostOP_FD_108781 | JGI IMG/M metagenome (GOLD analysis project Ga0164243, IMG submission 108781) | Organic Plus compost microbial communities from Emeryville, California, USA - Original compost - Organic plus compost (OP) | ecosystem: Engineered > Solid waste > Mixed feedstock >... | reverse complement strand
GGTCGAGATCCCACGGATTGTGGGTCGGGCCGTAGGCCGAGTGCTCGGTGGAGGAGCCCATCGCGAACTCATCCATGTTGGTCTTGCCCAGGATCGGGAGGCCGGCCGCCTTCAGCTTCGCGACCACGGTGGCGTCGTACGGAGGCACCCAGCCCTCGAGGATCTTCGAGCCACAGGTGGTGGGCAGGCCGCGGGTGGTCAGCACATCCTTGACCGCGACCGGTACGCCGTCGAGCGCGTGCGCCGGGTTGCCGGACGCCCGACGGGCGTCCGACTCGGCGGCGGTCGCCAGCGCGCCCTCAGCGTCGACATGGAGGAACGCGTGTACCTCGGTGTCGACCGCCGCGATCCGGTCGAGGTGCGCCTGGGTCAGCTCGACCGAGGTGGTCTCGCCCGCAGCCAGCAGGTCGGCCAGCTCGGCCGCCGTCTTCTGGGTGAGGCCGGTCACTGCTCGTCCCCCAGGATCCTCGGCACCGCGAACCGCTGCTGCTCCACCGCAGGCGCGCCCGAGAGCGCCTCGGCAGGCGTCAGACAAGGCTGTTCGACATCGTCACGAAAGACGTTCGTCAGCGGGAACGGGTGGGAGGTCGGCGGCACGTCGTCGCCGGCCAGCCCCTGGATGGACGCGACCGACTCGAGGATGACTTGGAGCTGGGGGGCCAGGTGGTCCAGCTCGGCGTCACTCAGGTCGATCCGGGCGAGGTCGGCCAGGTGCGCGACCTCGTCTCGGGACAATTCAGCCATAGCTGCATCTTAGAGGTTGCCCCAGCTCGCCCTGACCGTGGAGAACCGGTCACGAAACGGACCCGATTCCCGCCGCCCGGTTGCGGCCCTCCCGCTGCTCCTTTACGTTTCCGCGCAATGCCGCCGGGCATGCGACCGCCGGGCGGAACCGAAGGAAAGGTCGCTCGACGACATGCCCACCCTCAGCGCCCGTGACGTGGTGCTGACCCGCGGCGCGTTCCGGCTCGAGGTGGCACAGTTGCACGCCGCGCCCGGACGGATGCTGGCGGTGACCGGGCCGTCCGGCGCCGGGAAGACCACGCTGCTGAGCCTGCTGGCCGGGCTCCTGTCGCCGACCTCCGGCACGGTGAGGTACGCCGAGGAGCCGGTCGCACGCTCCGACGGACTGCCACACCCGGCGATGGCGCTTGCCCTCCAGTCCCGCGCCCTGGTGCCCAGCCTTACCGCCGCCGAGAACCTCGCGATCGCGCTCCGAGCGCGCGAGATCGCACCTGCGGTGGCCGCGGCGCGTGCCGAGGAGGCGCTCGGCCGGCTCGGCATCGACGACCTCGCCGACCGGCTCCTCGGCGAGCTCTCCGGCGGCCAACTGCAGCGGGTCTCGGTTGCCCGCGCGCTCGCGGTCGGCGCGGAGGTGCTCCTCGTCGACGAGCCGACCAGCGAGCTCGACGAGGCCAGTCGGGATGTCACGGTCGGTGCGCTGCGTGCCGAGTCGGACCGCGGCGCCGTGGTCGTGCTCACCACCAACGACCCGGAGATCGCCCAGGCGTGCGACACCCAGGTCCGGCTCGACGCGGGCCGGCTCGTCGCGTCCCCCGGCGCAGCGGCGGCCGCAGGAGCCAGCGGGCCGGCGGCGTACGACCCGGATAGTTTCAAGAGGCCGACATGAGCGCGCTGACCACGACGGCCGGTGGCCGTGAGCTGTGGCAAGGCGTCTCCGCTCGCTGTGTCAGCGTCGTCCACATCTTCACCACGGCCGGCGGTCACGACGTGGTCGCGTTGCGTGGTGTCAACCTGGACATCCGCGCCGGCGAGCAGGTCGCGCTGCTCGGACCGTCCGGCTCGGGGAAGTCGACGCTGCTCAATCTGCTCGCCGGCGTGCTGCGCCCCTCGGCCGGCCGGATCCTCATCGACGGTCAGGACATTTCCCGTGCCGACGAGGTGCGGCTGGGCCGGCTCCGAGCCAGCACGATGGCATATCTGCTGCAGGGCGCCGGTCGCAACCTGGTGCCCTACCTCGACGCGGTCACCAATGTCGAGTGGGCGCGCCAGGGCCTCTCGGCCACGCGGCGCCGGTCACTCCCGACCGCCGAGGAGCTGCTGCGGCGTCTTGGCCTGGACGATCTCCCGGCCCATCCGGTCGAGCGACTCTCGCCCGGAGAGCGACAGGGCGTCGCCCTTGCCGCCGCGATGTCGGCGGGCGCCGGGCTGCTGCTGGCCGACGAGCCGACCTCTCAGCTCGGGCACGAGGATCGCGACCGGATGCTGGACCTGTTCGACCGGCTCAACCGGGAGTTCGGCACCACCGTCGTCATCGTGACCCACGATCCCGAGGTCTCCGCACGCATTCAGCGCAGCATCACCATCCGCGGCGGGCGGATCGGGCGCGAGGGCCGGCTGGGCGCCGACTACGGCGTGGTCGATGAGGACGGCGCGGTGCATCTGCCCGAGGAGGTCGCTGAGCGGTTCCCCGCGGGGACACTGGTGCGGTTCGAGGCCACTGCCGATGGCGTTCTCGTCACGCCGGCCCGAGACGCCGGAGGCGCCACCCCGTGAGCGTGGTGCTGAAAGGACTGTGGGCCAGGCGCGGGCTGACCGGCGCCACGCTGCTGCTAGCGGTGCTCGCGATCGGCTTCGCGATGATCGGGCCGATGTACGCCGTGGCCGCCGGTGAGCACCTGCTCGACAGCCGGATCGCGGAGATGGACCCGACCCAGACCATGCTGACCGCCCAACGACCGGCCATGCCCGAGGCCGACGTCCCGCCCAGCCTGGCCGATTGGCGCCCGCCGAATCCGAGGAGCCTCGTTGAGCAGGCCGCCACCTCGACGCACCGGGCCGACATCGACCGCTACTGGCACCAGCCGCGCAGCTGGCTGCTCGACACCGGCACCACCGTCACCATCCCGAGTACGACGGCCACCGTGCCGCTCTACTGGCACGACCGCGAATGCGACTTGGCCACGGTGACCGGCCGTTGTCCCCGTGCCGCCGACGAAGCCCTGATCGACCCCCTGCTGGGCCGCAAGCTCGAGATCGGCGTGGGTGACCGGTTGCACCTCGACTACAGCATGCAGTGGTCCACCGGCGGGTCGGAGCACACCCGCGACCGCAGCCGCACCTTCACCATCGTCGGCACCTATCAGGTGCCACAGCCGGTCTCCTCGGCCTGGGGCGACCCGTACCGTTTCGCCGGCGACCCCACCCTGCAGCCGCCGCCACTCGGCTCGCCCAGCGGTGGGCCGCGCGCTCCGGCACTTCTCGTCGCCCCGGCGGCGATGACCAGTCAGACCTTCGTCGGCGGCACGGACCGGGTGATCGACACCTCCGCCGTCAACCTCGCGTCCATGTCCGAGGCCGCCCGGGTCGGGAATGCAGCGGCACTCAGGTTCGCCCACGACGCGGGCACCGGTGACGCACCGGACTTCGACCTGCGTTCGGCGGTCGACCAGACCCGAACCGAGCGGGCGGCGCTGGAACGGATCACCCTGGCTGCCGTGGCACCGCTGGTCGTGCTCGGGCTCCTCCTCCTCTACGGCCTCGTGGCCGCCAGCGCCGAGGGGCGCCGCCAGCAGGTCGCCCTCGCCAAGCTCCGCGGCCACGGCCGACTCCAGGTGCTCGGCTTCGCGCTCGCCGAGCCGACGACGGTCATCCTCCTCGGCGTACCCCTGGGCATCCTGCTCACCTGGCTGGTGGTCCGGCTGCTCGCCCGGTCGTGGCTGGGCGCCGACGCCCCGGTGCGGTTCGACGCGAGCGCCTGGCTGGCGGCGGTGGCGGTGGTGGCCGCGGCTCTGCTGGCTGCCTGCGCGGCCACCGCGCGGGTGCTTCGGGAGCCACTGTCCCAGAGCCTGGGTGCCAGCGGAGCCTCCGAGCGGTCCTCCCGGTGGACCCTGGCCGGCCGCGGCGCGGTGGTGACGCTCGCCGTCGCGGCCTGTGCCCAGGTCGCGGCCTCCTCGAAGGACTCACAGGGCGGTTTCCTTCACCTGGTCGCGCCGGTCCTGATCGCCTTGGCCGTGGCGATCGTCGCGGGCTGGCTGCTACGCCGGTTGGCCGTCGTGTGGATCGGCAGCAGTGGACGGCGTACCGACACCGCGACGTACCTCGCGGCGCGGCGGTTGGGCCGCCGGCCGGGTCTGTCCGCCCTGGTCGTGCCGCTGGTGCTCGCCACCTCGGTGGCGGCCTTCGCCGCCAGCGCGTGGTACGTCGGCGACGACTGGAAGTCGAGCCGAGCCGCGGCCCAGGTGGGCGCCGCGCGGACCTACGTCGCCGAGGCATCGCCCCAGCGGCTCCTGACCGTGACCCACGACGTCGACCCGGACGGCCGCTACCTCGCGGCCGCACTGATCCAGACCAAGGGCAAGGGCACCTCCCGCCAGGTGCTGATGGACACCAGCCGACTCTCCACCGTGGCCGCTTGGGACCCGTCCTGGTCCACGGCCAGCACCGCAGAGCTGCAGCGCCGGCTGGCCCCGCACGGTCGCATCGACCCGATCACCTTCACCGGCAGCCGGGTGAGCGTGGGAGTCGCCGATGCCCGGCTGTCGCGAAGCTCGCTGGGCGAGTCCCCACAGCTCGGGATCTACTACCTCGACGACCAGGGCAACGCTCAGGTGGCCGCCCTCGGCACCATCCACGACGGCCGACTCACCGCGAAGCTCTTCCACTGCGCGAGCCGCTGTGTCCTCGAGCGGATCGCGGTCACCGGCAGCGGAGGCGCGGCGACGAGTACCGAGGGCTCCTTCACCCTCACTTCAGTGGCGATCGACGACCATCGCGCCGATTGGCATCTCGACTCGGCGACCGACTGGCGGCCGGCGCGGCCGTTCCCCGCTACCGCGACCGACCCGCCGATCACGGTGGCCAACAACGGCGACGCCCTGAAGCTGTCGGTCTACCTCGACCGGCTGCCGCCCGACCAGAGCGGACAGGCGCCGGCGACACCGGCCGGCGTCGCCGCGATCAGCCCGGATGACGTGCCCGACGTACTGCCCGCTCTCGTCGCCGCCGGCACCAAGGCCGAGGCGATGCCGATACCCGGGAGCGCCATCGGTCTCAGCTACGACGACGACATCATTGCTGGGAACTCGCTCGACCAGTCACCAACGCCGCTGCGTCCGGTGGCGCGGGTGGGCGCGATCCCGAGCCTGGGCCGCGACGGAGTGCTCCTCGATCTGGGCGCCGCCCTCCGGGAGCCGCCACCGGCTCGCGCCACCCTCGACCTCCGACTCTGGGTCGCCGCTGGCACGCCTGCCAGCGTGCTCGACAAGGTCCGCGACGCCGGCATCGCGCTCACTGGCGAGCAGCGCGAGTCGACGGCGCTCACCTCACTGCGCACCGACGCCTTCGGGCTGGGCTGGCGAATCTTCCTGCTGGTCGCCGTGCTCACCGTGGTGCTCGCGCTGGTCGGGGTGTACGCCGGAGCGGTCACCCAGCGCCGCTGGCGCGCCTTCGAGACCGCGTCTCTGCTCTCCGTGCTCGTCCGCCGGCGCACGCTCGCTCGCGCCGCCGTCCTCGAACATGCCGCCGTCGTGCTCGTCGTCTGCCTGTGTGGCCTGATCTCGGCGTGGCTGTCGCTACGCCTGGTGCTGCCCACGATCGGCCTCGGGGAGGTGAGCAGCACCGCCCCGCACGCCGACTTCGCGGTGCGCTGGCTCGTGGTCGGCCCAATCGCGCTCGGCGTCTTCGTGCTCGCCACTCTGGTCGCCTCGTGGGTCGGCGTCCGGACCGTGCGGCGTACCACCACGGTGGAGCTTCCCTGGCAGGAGCAGGAGTCGTGAGGAACCCCGGCGAGCCTGGTGCATCTCCCACTCTCCCGATCAGCCGATGGCGTCCGGGCCACCCTCGAGCAGCCTGGTGAACTCCTCCTCGTCGAGGATCGCCAGGCCGAGCTCCTCGGCCTTGGCCGCCTTGGAGCCCGCGTTGTCGCCGACCACGACGTAGTCGGTCTTCTTCGACACCGAGCCCGCCGCCTTGCCGCCGGCGCCGATGATCGCCTCCTTGGCACCGTCGCGGCTGTAGCCGGTCAGGGAGCCGGTGACCACGACGGTCAGACCCGCCAGCGGGCCGGCAGCGGTGTCGCCGGCCTGCTCCGCCATCGCTTCGGGCCCCGGGTGATCCGGGGTGGCGAAGCGGACGCCGGCACGCTGCCAGGCGTCCACGATCTCCCGATGCCAGTCCACCTCGAACCAGGCGGTCACCTCGGCGCCGATCACCGGGCCGACGCCATCGACCGCGGCGAGGTCCTCGGGGCTGGCCTTCCGGATCGCCTCGAGCGAGCCGAACCAGCCGGCGAGCGCGCGGGCCGCCACCGGTCCCACGTGCCGGATGTTGAGCGCGACCAGCTGGCGCCAGAGGTCCTTGGTCTTCGCCCGCTCGAGCTCGCTGAGCAGGGTCTTGGCCTGCTCGGTGGGCTCCCACTCGGGCAGGGTCTCCCCCGCGGCTTCCGCCTCGGCCCGCCGCTTCTTGGTGTAGATCCGCTTCTTGCGAAATGGTGTACGCCGCTTGGCGACGCCGTCCTCGTCGACCTTCGGCATCCCGGTCTCGGCGTCACGCACGACCACCTCGATCGGGAGCAGTTGCGCCAAGGTGAGGTCGAAGAGACCGGCCTCGGTGTGGAGGGGCGGCTCCTCGGGCACCTCCGGCTGCGTGAGCGCCGCCGCGGTGACCTCGCCGAGCGCGTCGATGTCGAGCGCGCCGCGGGACCCGATGTGCTCGACCCGGCCGCGCACCTGCGCCGGGCAGGAGCGGGCGTTGGGACAGCGCAGGTCGACGTCGCCCTCCTTCATCGGCCGCAGCGGCGTCCCGCACTCAGGGCACTCGGTCGGCATCACGAAGTCCCGCCGCGGATAGCCGTCGTCGGCGGCGGCCGCCACCGGCCCGACGATCTCCGGGATCACGTCGCCCGCTTTGCGCAACACGACGATGTCGCCGATCCGCACGCCCTTCGCCTTGACCACGTCCTGGTTGTGCAACGTCGCCTGCCGAACCGTCGAGCCAGCGACCTTGGTCGGCTCCATGACGGCGTACGGCGTCGCGCGTCCGGTCCGGCCGATGCCGACCTCGATCGAGAGCAGCCGCGCGTTGACCTCCTCCGGCGGATACTTGTAGGCGATCGCCCAGCGCGGCGCCCGACTGGTCGACCCGAGCCGGCGCTGGATCTCGACGTCGTCGACCTTGATCACGACGCCGTCGATCTCGTGTTCGCTGACGTCGTGGCGGTGCTCGCCGTAGTAGGTGATGTAGTCCTGTACCTCTGCCAAAGAGCCCACCACCCGGGTCCGAGCGCTGGTCGGCAGGCCCCATGCCTTGAGTGCCTCGTAGGCATGGGACTGGCTGGCCGGCTCGAAGCCCTCCCGGGCGCCGAGCCCGTGGCAGACCATGCCGAGCTCCCGCCGCGCGGTGACCCGGGGATTCTTCTGACGCAGCGAGCCGGCCGCGGAGTTGCGCGGGTTGGCGAACGGTGCCTTGCCGGCGGCGACCAACGACTCGTTGAGCCGGTCGAAGGCCTCGACGGAGAGGAAGATCTCGCCGCGGACCTCGACCAGATCGGGCACGGGGAACTCCTCGGTGCCGGTCAGCCGGTGCGGGATGGAGCCTATCGTCCGCACGTTGGGGGTGACGTCCTCACCGGTCCGGCCGTCGCCACGGGTGAGCGCCCGCACCAGCCGGCCCTTCTGGTAGAGCAGGTTGATCGCGAGGCCGTCGACCTTGAGCTCACACAGCAGCGGAGTGTCCCCGGCGCCGTCGCGAACCAGCCGCGCATACCAGGCCTCGAGCTCGTCGGCCGAGAAGGCGTTGTCGAGGCTCTCCATCGGCCGGAGATGGTCGACCGCGGTGAATTCGGTGGAGACCGCGCCGCCGACCTTCTGGGTGGGGCTGTCCGGCGTACGCAGCTCCGGGTAGCGCTCCTCGAGCGCCTCGAGCTCGCGCATCTTCACGTCGAACTCCGCGTCGGAGAGCGTGGGGCTGTCGAGGACGTAGTAGCGGTAGCGCGCCTCCTCGATCTCCTCGGCGAGCTGTTGATGGCTCAGCCTCGCCTCGGCGGGCGCGCTGGGCTCGACGGTCGCATCGGTCATGGGTCCATCTTGCCGTGCGGCGCCGACGGTCGCCGAGCAGACCTGACCGCCGGTCCGGCCTCCTGAGGTAGCGGACCGATCCTGTCCGCCGGGCCCGTCAGGATGGCGTCCGAAGGTCAGCCGCGGCCGTCGTACGACGACGTCAGGACAAATGTCACTTGGCGGGGAATGAATCCGCGGCTTACGGTCTTGCTGTGATGGAACGAAACCGTTTCGTTTCATTTGTGTGAACGCCGTCCGAACGCAAGGAACCCCCATGATCTGCCCCAGCCCCCTGCGCAGGCAACGCCCGCGTGTCGAGGGCGACCGCGAGCTCGAGATCCTCGGCGCCACACTCGACGTGCTCGCCGAGGTGGGCTATGACCGGCTCACCATGGACGCGGTCGCCACTCGCGCCCGGGTCTCGAAGGCGACGCTCTACCGTCGCTGGCGGGCGAAGCCCAACCTGGTGATCGACGCCCTGCTCTCCGACAAGGAGCCGATCGAGGTCGCCGACACCGGGTCTCTCCGCGAGGACCTGCTCGGCACCTTCTGCGGCATGGGCGGCCTCACCGATGAGCGCCAGATGGCCATCCTCGGCAGCGTCGTCACGGCGATCTCCCGTGATCCCGACTTCGCCGAGGCCTTCCGCCGCGACTTCATCGGCCCCAAGGCGGCGATCTCCGCGGAGCTCTTCGAGCGGGCGATCGAGCGGGGCGAGATCAGTGCGGACCTCGATCTCGACGTCATCGTCCCGGCGCTACCCGGGATCGTCCTGCATCGGCTGTTCCTCCTCGGCGACCGGCCGACACCGGACCTCATCGCCCGGGTGGTCGACCACGTCATCCTCCCCATCGTCAATCCCGCACTCGCATCACCGGTCGTCTCAGCGCCCTCGACCCCCGTCGAGGTTGACGACTCCCATCCGACGTCTTCGACCAAGGCGTCTGTTCCCAACCCGAAGGGATGATCCATGAGTTCAATTGACACCGCGGCAAGCCCACCCGCGGCCTCCGGTGAGCGCAAGCTCCACCTCGGCTGGGCACTGATTCTGATCAACATCGCCCAGCTGATGGTCGTGCTCGACGCCACCATCGCCAACATCGCCCTGCCCTACATCGGGCAGGACCTGCACATCGGCCAGGCCGACCTGACCTGGATCGTCACCGGCTATGCGCTCGCCTTCGGTGGGCTGCTCCTGCTCGGCGGTCGGCTCGGCGACCTCTATGGCCGCCGCCGCATCTTCATGGCCGGCCTCGCCGTCTTCGCGCTCGCCTCCCTCGCCGGCGGTCTCGCCCAGAACGAGGGCCTTCTACTCGCAGCACGCGGTCTGCAGGGCTTCGGCGCAGCGATGGCCTCGCCGGCCGCCCTCGCGCTCATCACCACGACCTTCCCCGCGGGCCCGGCCCGGAACCGCGCGTTCGCGGTGTACGCCGCCATGTCTGGTGCGGGTGCCGCGGTCGGACTGATCCTCGGCGGGTGGCTGACTGGCCTCGACAGCGTCTTCGGCGCCTCGATCGACGGGTGGCGACTGACCTTCCTCATCAACGTGCCGATCGGGTTGATCGCGGCCGCGCTCGCACCGCGCTTCCTCAACGAGTCCGCCCGTCACAAGGGCTGGCTCGACATCCCCGGCGCGATCACCGGCACGCTCGGCCTGATGGGCATCGTCTTCGGCCTGAGTCGGGCCGGTGAGGCGACGTACGGCTGGGGGTCGGGCCAGACCATCGGCGCGCTCGTCGCCGGCGTCGTCCTGCTGGTCGTCTTCGCCGTCATCGAGTCGCGGGTCGCGCACCCGCTGCTGCCGATCCGGATCTTCGCCAACCGCACCCGTGCGGTGAGCTTCGCGGCGATGATGATCGCGCCGGCCGCGATGTTCGCGATGTTCTATTACTTGAGCCTGTTCATCCAGCAGGTCGTGGGCTACAGCCCGCTGCACGCCGGTTTCGCCTTCCTGCCGTTCTCCTTCGGCATCGTCATCGGCGCCACCACCGCCTCCAAGCTGGTGGCCCGGATCGACCCGCGCTACCTGGCCGGCGGCGGCACCCTGCTGGCGTCCTTCTCGCTGTTCATGTTTTCCCGGATCTCGATCGACGATTCTCCCGGATCGGTGCTCGCGCACCTGGTCAAGGGTGAGACCGCCGGCAACGGGCTGAACTACTGGGCCCACATCTTCCCGTTCGTCGTCACCATGGCGATCGGCATGGGCCTGACCTTCGTCTCAATGACCCTGACTGCCGTCCACCACGTGCGGGCGGAAGACTCCGGCATCGGCTCCGGGGTGCTCAACACCATGCAGCAGGTCGGCGGCGCGCTCGGCCTCGCCACGCTGAGCACCGTCGCGCTGCACTTCATCAATCAGCGTGGCGCCGAGGTCGGGCCAGCACTCGCCCAAGGGATCCAGCAGGCGGGCCAGGACCCGTCCGCCACCATCCCGGGCAGCAGCATGAGCTTCCTGCAGGGCTCGACCTTCCAGGCCAGCTTCACCGCCGGCGCGACGCACGCGTTCGAGGTCGGTGCGGTGATGATGCTCGCCGCCTCGGCGCTCATCTGGCTGCTGCTCAACGTCAAGCACACCGAGCTCGCCACCGATAACCCCGCCGACACCGCCCCCGACACGATCGAGGACGAACTCGGCGAGGGCGCTCTCGCCGGTGGCTTCGGCGGCCCCGAGGCGGTCCCGGCGGACTAGTGCCCACCACCTAGCAGTACGCCGGCGGCGTACTCACCGAACGGACGTGGCCGCTCCCCTCAGCGCGGGGAGCGGCCACGTCGCTCGTCATAGCGCGGCGGTCTCAGCCGGGCGGGTCCGCCAGCGCGGCCTCGATCGCCTCGACGAAGGCCGGCAGGTCGTCGGGTTTGCGACTGGTGATGAGGTTGCCGTCGACGACGACCTCCGCATCGCTCCACTTCGCGCCGGCATTGCGCAGGTCGTCCGCGAGACTGGGCCAACTGGTGACTTGGCGACCCTCGGCCCGACCCGCCGAGATGAGCAACCACGGCCCGTGACAGATGATCGCCAGCGGCTTGCCCGCATCGTCGGTCTGCCGCGCGAGCCGCTGCGCACGCTCGTCCATGCGGAGATGATCGGCGTTCACCGACCCTCCGGGTACGACCAGTGCGTCGATGGCGGTTACATCGACGTCGTCGTAACTGCCGTCGACGGGCACCTTCTGGGTCGGATTGACGTCTCCCTCAGAGGCCTGGATCGGCGCACCGTCCGGGCTGTAGACCTTCACCTCGGCACCGTGCTCACGCAGCCGATCCCGCGGCCCGATGAGCTCGGGCTCCTCGAACCAGTCGCCCGCGATGATGGCGACCTTCTTGCCGGTCAGATGGGACACGTCTCCTCCTTCGCTGGCGGGTAGATCACTCCTCGGTACCCGCCGCCTCACCTCCCCTCACGTCGAGCCGCGGCTTGAGGCCGGTCGAGATGCGGGTTCGGGCCCATCGAGTCGCGACTTGTGGCCGACAGGGGACGGACCGGACGGGACCAAACCCGCAATTGAACGGGCCCGAACCCGCGGCTCAACGGGCCCGAACCCGCGGGTCAACCGACGTTCGTCGCGGCGGCGCGAGCCAGCCGCATCGCCTCGCGGGCCCAGGCCCCGCTGGCGCCGGCCAGCCCGCAGGCAGGGGTGACGACCAACCGGTCGCCGACCTCCTCGGGGCCAAGGCCGACCAGGTCGAGCCAGCGCAGCACCCGCTCGGTGACGGCCTTGTCGGAGAGCGGCTCGCCGGGCTCGCGGGAGGGTACGACGCCGAGTGCGACCGTCTCCCCACTCTCCAGTGCGTCGGCAAGCTGGTCGGCGCCGGCCGCATCCACGACCGCCAGGTCGACCGAGAGTCCACGTGCGCCGGCGCCGCGCAGCAGCTCCAGCGGCGTTCCCGGAGCGCAGGAGTGGACCCAAGGCTCGGCGTCCGCCTCCACGATCTCGCGGAGTACCCACTCCAGCGCCTGCGACGCCTCCGGCGGCTCGACCGACCGGTGGCGGCCGTAGCCGGAGGCGGTGGGGACCTTGCCGTCGAGGACGGCGGGCAAGGCCGGCTCATCGACCTGGACGATCAGTCTGGTCGCGGCAGGCAGCCGGCGGCGTACATCCCGCACGTGGGCCCCGGCTCCCTCGGCGAGAGCCTGGGCAAGCTCACGACGGGCACCGTGATCGGCGAGGACCCGGTCACCCCGAGGCCGCTCCACGGTGGCGGCCAGCGTCCAGGGACCGGTGACTTGGAGCTTGAACGCGCCCTCGTAACCCTCGCCGAGCTCCTCGAGCGTGTCGAGATCCTGGGCGAGCAGGGAACGGGCCCGGCGGTGGTCGAGCGCAGGAGCGCCCGACGTACCGGTGAGCCGCCAACCGGCCGGCTGTAGGTCGGCGTCAAGACCATCGACGACCGCGAGAGCGCGGCCGGTCATGCCCGCGATGGCGCCGCGGGCCGGGAGCTCGGGGACGTGTGACAGGTCCGGCAACTCGCCGAGGACCATCCTCACCGCCTCGCGGTAATCCTCCCCCGGTAGCGAACCGACCCCGGTCGCGAGGGTCACGAGGCGCTCACCGTCGCCCGGTGCGTGGTCGAGATGGTTGCCGAGCCAACCACGCGGGTGCCGTCGTAGACCACCGCCGCCTGGCCGGGCGCGATGCCGTACGCCGGGTCGAGCAAGTCGATCTCCACGGTCTCATCGCAGACCCGGACCACCGCGCGGTGCTCGCCACCATGAGCGCGCAGCTGCACAGTGACCCCCTCGGCGTCGAGGATCTGGGGAACGGTCCCACACCACCGGGGCCGGATGCCGGTCAGCCGGTCGACCGCAAGATGCTCGCGCGGACCGACCGTCACCGTGCCCGAGACCGGCTCGATGTCGAGCACGAAGCGCGGCTTTCCGTCCGGCGCCGGACGGCCGAGCCGGAGCCCTTTCCGCTGCCCGATCGTGAACGCATAGGTGCCCTCGTGACGGCCGAGTTCCACCCCCGACTCGTCGAGGATCGCCCCGGCCGAGTTCGGTGCCCGGTCGCCGAGCTTCTCCCGCAGCCAGCCGGCGTTGTCACCATCGGCGACGAAGCAGATGTCGTGACTGTCCGGCTTGTCGGCGACCAGCAGCCCGCGCTCGGCCGCCTCGGCCCGCACCTGCGGCTTGGGCGTGTCACCGAGCGGGAAGAGCGAGTGCCGCAGCTGCTCTTGGGTAAGCACGCCGAGGACGTAGGACTGGTCCTTGGCAGCGTCCACGGCGCGATGCAGCTCGACCAGCCCGTCCGCACCCTCGCGCAAGGTGGCGTAGTGACCGGTCGCGACCGCATCGAAGCCCAACGCCAGCGCCCGATCGAGGACGGCGGCGAACTTGATCTTCTCATTGCACCGCAGGCACGGGTTGGGCGTCCGGCCGGCGGCGTACTCGCTCATGAAGTCCTCGACCACGTCGTCGTGGAAGCGGTCGGAGAGATCCCAGACGTAGAACGGGATGCCGATCACATCCGCCGCCCGACGGGCGTCGTTGGCGTCCTCGACGGTGCAGCAGCCGCGCGCACCGGTGCGGTAGGACGCCGGATTGCGGGAGAGCGCGAGGTGGACTCCGGTGACCTCGTGGCCCGCTTCCTTGGCGCGCGCGGCGGCGACTGCCGAGTCCACGCCGCCGGACATCGCGGCAATGATCCTCATCGTCCGATCCTCACCTGCTCAGTCCCGCCGCCCGGGCGCGCTCGACGCACGGGCCGATCGCCTCGACCAACCGATCGATCTCGACCTCGGTGGTGGTGTGGCCCAGCGAGAACCGCAGCGAGCTGCGGGCGTCCTCCTCGCTCTCGCCCATCGCCAGCAGGACATGCGACGCCTGTGGTACGCCGGCCGAACAGGCCGCGCCCGTCGAGCACTCGATCCCCGCCGCATCGAGCAGCATCAGCAG
>Ga0164243_10009751_pt1 | contig 13912 bp, 15 predicted proteins | sample OricompcompostOP_FD_108781 | JGI IMG/M metagenome (GOLD analysis project Ga0164243, IMG submission 108781) | Organic Plus compost microbial communities from Emeryville, California, USA - Original compost - Organic plus compost (OP) | ecosystem: Engineered > Solid waste > Mixed feedstock >... | reverse complement strand
ACCCGCTGGCCATCACCGACAACATGAACTTCGCCAACCCGGAGCGGCCCGAGGTCATGGGCCAGTTCGTTGGCTCGGTGAAGGGCATGGCGGAGGCCTGCCGCGTGCTCGACTATCCGGTCGTCTCCGGCAACGTCTCACTCTACAACGAGACAAACGGCGTCGGCATTCCACCGACGCCCGCCATCGGGGGCGTCGGGCTGGTGCCGGATATCTCGCGCATGGCCGACATCAAGCTGAAGCGGGAAAGCGACCTTCTCATCGTCGTCGGCCGCGAGGCCGGGCACCTCGGCCAGTCGCTCTATCAGGAACTGGTGACGGGCAAGCTCGACGGGGCTCCGCCGCCGGTCGACCTCGCCGACGAGATCAAGGCCGGGCGTCTCGTGCGCGCACTGATCCGCGAGGGCAAGGTTTCCGCCGTGCACGACGTCTCGGACGGCGGGCTGCTGGTGGCGATCGCCGAGATGGCGCTGGTGGGCGGCGTCGGCGTCGAGCTCTTCGCTTACGAGGGGCGTTTGCCTGCATACGCCATCTGGTTCGGGGAGGACCAGGGCCGCTACGTGCTTGCCGTCGACCCGATGCTGGCCGAGGAAGTGCTGGAGCGGGCGCGCCTCCTGGCGTTGCCGGCGCGCATCGTCGCCCGCACCGGTGGCGACGCCATCGCGCTCAAGGGCGAGCCGGCGCTACCGCTTGCCGACCTGCGCGCCGCGCACGAGGCTTGGCTGCCCCAGTTCATGGCCGGGGCGGGCTGACTCCTGGCGCACGAATGCAGCGCCCGCGGGCGTTTTGGAGATGCCGGCAAATCGGCATATGCTGGCGGCAGGATCTACTTTCCAAGGAGACGTGCCTATGGCCATGCAGGCCGACGAGATCGAGCGGCTGATCAAAGCCAAGTTCCCCGAGGCGCAGATTGAGATCCGCGATCTGGCAGGCGACGGCGACCATTATGCCGCTCACGTCGTGGCGCCCGAGTTCAAGGGCAAGTCGCGCGTGCAGCAGCACCAGATGGTTTACGAAGCCCTCGGAGGGCAAATGGGCGGCGCTTTGCACGCTCTGGCGCTCACGACGGCTGCGCCTTGATGAGGTGGTGACACGAGGGGCGGGAAGCTTTGCTTGCGGCCATCGCATCGCAAGCTGATAGCCGGCGCTCGCGCCGGGGCGCCTTGCGCCCTTGCCGCCTGCGGCGGCTGAGAGAACCATCCCCCGCGGTCAAAGAGGACCCAGATTTGATGGACTTTGCCTCCGACGCCCAGCCCCTCCCTTGACCGCGCGGGTGCGCTCGGATTGACTTCGCCCTGAGGCGACACACATCTCCCACAGAGACAGGGCTCGGCCGCAGCCCGAAACAAGAAGGACCGCACATGAGCACACCGCAGCAGGACGTTCAGGACTGGATCCGCAAGACGCTCGCATCGAACGATGTCGTGCTCTTCATGAAGGGCAACAAGAACATGCCGCAGTGCGGGTTCTCAGCCCAGGTCGATCACATCCTTCGCATGCTCGGTGTCGACTTCAAGGACATCAACGTGCTGCAGGACCTCTCCATCCGCGAGGGCGTCAAGGCGTTCTCGAACTGGCCGACCATCCCGCAGCTCTACGTCAAGGGCGAGTTCCTCGGCGGCTGCGACATCGTCCGCGAGATGTTCGAAGCCGGCGAGCTGACGAAGCTCTTCGACGAGAAGGGTGTCGCCTACACCAAGGGCACGACGGCGGTCGCGTAGTTTCCGCAAACCAATTGCTCCGTCATCCCGGCGCAGGCCGGGATCCACGTAAGCGTGGGCTTATGCGGCCTATCTTTGTTGGAGGCGTGGTGCAGCCACAGACTGATGCCGGCCTGCGCCGGGATGATGACTGATGGCTCTGGAGGGAACGGCCCTAGTTTTGCCGTGGGGCGTGATTTGAGTGATGGCGGCGCTCAAAACCGCTAGCATCGGCGCCGACGCATCGCGAGGATAAGTGGCCCATGCGGCTCGGCGGCCGGCGCTTCCTGTTGAGCTTCGCCATCATCGGCGCCGCCGTATGCCTGGCGCTCGGCATCAGCCTGCCGATCCTGAAGCTCACCAAGTTCATGTTCTGGACCAGCGAATATTCGCTGCTCTCCACCGTCGGTGTCCTGCTCCGGCAGGGACAGACGTTCCTCGGCCTCGTCGTGCTCGTCTTCTCGATTGTCTTCCCGATCGTGAAGCTCCTCTACCTGCTGCTCGTATCGACGCTGCCGGCGGCCGAGCTGCGCCGCCACGCCAAGCGCCTCAAGGCCATCGAGTGGATCGGCAAATGGTCGATGCACGATGTGCTGGTGCTGGCACTGACGATCTTCTTCCTCAAGAGCCAGGGCGTCTATGACGCGGCGAGCCTGCCTGCCGTCTACCTCTTCACCGCCGCCGTGGCGCTGATGATCCTCTCTTACGCCTGGCTGAAGACGGACGTCGCCACCGCCGGCAACATGGCGGTCGATCTGCAGGTGCCAAAGCAGCTCTCGGTGGTGCGCAACTTTCTTTTGAGCTTCCTCATCATCCTTGCGACGGTGTTCTTCGCGCTCGGCATCATCCTGCCGGTGATCCGCTTCACCACCGTCTACGTGTGGACGAACGAGCACTCGATCGCGACCATCATCTGGGCGCTCTACGAGAGCCAGGAATACTTCCTGTGCGCCGTGGTATTCGCGGTGTCGGTGTTCTTTCCGTTCCTCAAGCTGTTCTACCTGCTGACACTCGTCACCTCGCCGGACCTTTCGCCCGAGTTCCGCCGCCGCTCGTTCTCGACCATGGAATGGCTGGGGCGCTACTCGATGACCGACGTCATGGTGCTGGCGCTGATGATCTTCTACGTGAACTCCTCCGGCTATACGGAGGCCGTCGTCATGCCCGGCGTCTATTTCTTCGCGGCGTCGGCGATCATCACCATGCTCGCCTACGGGTGGGCGAATACGGTTCCCGCGCGTGAACCCGTCGTTACGGGTGCGGGAAATGCGGCGGCGGAAGCGACCGCCGCAGCATCGGGACAGGTGGTTACGCTGCCGACCAATCCCGGGCGGCGGCATCGGCCGTCAGAGGCAGGGTTCTCCTCCGCCGTCGCCGATCCTGAGCCGCTCTAGGCGCGCTCTTACCGTCGCCGCGCGAGCGGCGACCGCAGCGCAGAGATCCAGCGTCATCTGATCTTGCGACGCGCCGGTATCGATTTCGACGCATGCACCTGCTCGATGCGGTGCCCCTCGATACGCTGCACCTCGAAGCTCCAGCCGTCGGCGACAAACGATTCGCCGACGGCCGGGATGTGCTGCAAGTGCGCAAGGACGAACCCGGCGACCGTCTCATAGCCCCGCGGGCTTGGAACGGCGATCGCGAGCTTCTCGGCCATCTCGTCGACCGGCATTGCGCCGGAGAACGTCCAGCTGCCGTCGTCGTGCTGCTCCGCCAGCGGCGCCATGTCGTACTCGTGCGACTTGAACACCCCGGCGATCGCCTCGAGGACGTCGGCCGGCGATACCAGCCCCTGGAAATGCCCGTACTCGTCGTGAACGAGCGCCATTGGGACCTCGGCTTTGCGAAGGATCGAAAGCGCATCGAGGGCGTCGGCCGTCTCGGGAATGATCGGCGCGCTGCGCACGAACGAGCGCAGATCGAGCGCCTGGCCTGCGAGCAGGGCCGCCAATAGCTCGCGCGCATGAACGACGCCGATCATCGCATCCGGTCCTTCCCCCACCGGAAGGCGCGAGTGCTGCGTCGTCATCAGCCGCTGCTTAATCGCCTCGTCGCCGGCGGTGATGTCGATCCAGTCGACGTCCGGACGCGGTGTCATGACGCCGGCGACGCCGCGGTCGCCGAGCCGCAAGACACCGGCGATCATCTCACGCTCGCCACGTTCGATGACGCCCGAGCTTTCAGCCTCGGCGATCAACGCCTTGATCTCTTCGTCGGTCACCTGCTGTCCGTCCTCGTGCCGCTGGCCGAGAACGCGAAAAACAGCACGTGTCGACGCATCCAGCAGCCATACGGCCGGGGTTGCCATCTTGGCGAAGGCGGCCATCGGTGGCGCCACGAGGCAAGCAACCGACTCGGGATGGCGGAGCGCGATATTCTTCGGCACCAGCTCTCCGACAATGATCGATAGGTACGTGACGAGCACGATGACGAGGCCGAAGCCGAGAGGCGTTGCGACGCGCTCGCTGAGACCCAGTGCGATCAGCCGGTCGGCGGCATCCTCACCGAAGGTCTCACCGGAGAATGCACCGTTGATGATGCCGATCAGCGTGATGCCGATCTGCACGGCGGAGAGAAACTTCCCCGGTTCGGCGCGCAGCGCGAGTGCGGTCGCGGCACCCCGGCGATCGGAATCGGCCAACGCGCGCAGGCGCGCCGGGCGTGCGGAGACGACTGCAAGTTCTGAAAGAGCGAATAGGCCGTTGAGCAAAATCAGCGCTACGACAATTAGGATATCTAACACGCGGTCTCCGTTGGTCGACCCGGCTACGCGGCATCCAGCGATGGTCTGCCGGCAGCGAGCACGAGATTGCCGGCGCACTCTACTCCCACTTAGCCAAGTTGGCCTACGCAGTCGGCGCGTGCCGGCGTCTCAATCAAATAGCGGGAGCGGGAAGGCGCAAAACAAAATGGGCCAGCGATGAGCCAGCCCATTCGGTGATTTCCTGAAATCGCACGCTTAGCGCGAGTAGAACTCGACCACGAGGTTCGGCTCCATGTGCACCGGATAGGGCACATCCGATAACGTCGGCACGCGCACGAACTTTGCCGTCATGCGATTGTGGTCGGCCTCGACGTAGTCGGGAACGTCGCGCTCAGGGCTCTTGATGGCCTCAAGGACGAGCGGCAGCTGGCGCGACTTCTCCTTCACTTCGACCACGTCGCCCGGCTTGCAGCGGTAGCTCGGCACCGTCACGCGGCGGCCGTTGACCGTCACGTGGCCGTGGCTGACGAACTGGCGCGCAGAGAATACCGTCGGCACGAACTTGGCGCGGTAGACGATGGCATCGAGCCGGCGCTCGAGCAGGCCGATCACGTGCTCGGAGGTCGAGCCCTTGAGGCGCGAGGCCTCGACGTAGATGCGGTGGAACTGGCGCTCGTTGAGGTTGGCGTAGTAGCCCTTGAGCTTCTGCTTCGCCTTTAGCTGTTGGCCGTAGTCTGACAGCTTCTGCACGCGGCGCTCGCCGTGCTGGCCGGGGCGCGATTCGCGGCGATTGAGCGGGCTCTTCGGGCGACCCCAGATGTTCTCTCCGAGGCGACGGTCGATCTTGTGCTTGGCGCGAATGCGCTTCGTCATGGTAACAGCACTCCAGCGGTTGTAGGTGTGGAGCGCCCCCTCCTCTGCCTCAGCCAGGACAGTGCCCTTCGGAAGCCGACAGGCTGCACCGCTTGAACGGGTGCTGCCACAGGTGCGCAACTAAAACGCGGGCCATTAACCTTTGGCCCGCGTCGGAAGTGGCTAGATACCGATTGTCGGCCGCGCCGTCAACCAGATCCCATCGTTTGAAAAACCTTACTTCGGCGTCGCCGGCGCAGCGCCACCGCCCGCGGGGCTGCTGGAGGCCAGGGCCGGGCCGGATTTCACGTAGGCCGCAATGAGCTCCTTGACCTTTTCCTTCTGCTCCGCAGTGCAGGTCTGGGCGCCCTTCTGCGCCTCCTCAGCGACGACGACCTCCTTGGCCTCGCCCTTCTCGTCGCCCTCCGGCCGCTCGACCAGCTTGATGCGGCCGGTCAGCAGCATGACCACCGTCAGATGCAGCTGGTTGATGTAAACCATCTGCTGCGGCGTCCACTTTTTCGATTCGGATTGGCGGCGCATCAACGAAGAGTGATTGTCGCCCTGCTCCTGGGCGAGACCGCACACCTGGGCGTGCGCCGACAGGCGCCCGGCGCGGATGACCTCGCGCGCCACGTCGAGCGGAACCAGGACCTCGTCGCGCTTCGCCTTGTCGATGAGGATCGTCTCGCCGTTGGGCTTGGTGAAGCGCTCAGGCGTCAGCGTCCAGGCATACTCCATAAAGGTACGCGTCGCTTTTTCGCTGAGCTCTTGCGCGCTGGCGGGCGCCGCCGCGAACGTCGCCGCGGCCATCGTCACCGCGCACGCCAAAACCCTCCCCGCCAATCTCATGATCCACATCTCCTGAAACCGCCCCTGCGTTATATTGTTACTCTTGGCCCGCGCCACATCGATGGGTGCGCTAAGGCAGAATACGCTCTTCGGGAGCGGCATCGCTCAGCCGAAAACTTGGCCAGATCATGGCGGCTAGGATGAGGGCTTGCGGGCATGTCCCTTGCCTTTCGCCAGCGTTGCAACAATACCACGTAGGGTGCGGACTTCCTGTTCCGTAGCTCCCATACGCGAGAACATGGTGCGCAGGTTCCGGATCACCGTGGCACGCTTGTGCGATGGATTGAAGAAGCCGAGCCTGTCGAGCTCCCCTTCGATATGCTCGAAGAATCCGATCAGCTCCTCCTTCGTCGCCGGCCGGTCGTCATTCATATAAAGGCCCGTCTCCAGCGGCCTTTCGTACGTGGTTACCCTGCCTAGGCTCTGGGCATCGCTGCTGCGCATCCATTCATAGCCAAGGATCAGCACGGCCTGCGCCAGGTTGAGAGAAGCGAAACGAGAATTTACCGGGATCATGACGAGTGCATCGGCGTTGGCGACCTCGGTCGTCTCGAGCCCGGAACGCTCGCGGCCGAACAGTACGGCACACCTCTCACCGCGCTCGATTCGCCCGCGTATCTCGGCGACGGCCTCGAGCGGCGTCATCACCGGCTTGCGCAGGTCGCGCTGGCGTGCCGTTGTCGCGGCCAGCCAGTTGACGTCAGCGACGGCGCCCTCGAGCGAGGGGAACGCGCGCGCATCATCGATCACGTAGTTGGCGCCGGAGGCGGCGATGCGCGCCTTCTCGTTGGGCCAACCGTCGCGCGGCGCGATGAGGCGCAGATCGTCGAGGCCGAAGTTCGCCATGGCGCGGGCCACCATGCCGACGTTGTCGGCGAGCTGCGGCTCCATGAGGATCACCGCCGGCGTTTCGCCCAAGCCGGCGAATGCCTCGCCGGAGATGTGCGCGCGCCTGATGCCATGACGCAGCTTGCGCAGCACGCGCCGCGCCCAGAACCAATATTCCTCGCCCGACCAGGACTTCTCCAATGCGACAAGCGTCGGCGTGTGGAGCGTCCCCTTGCCTTTGCCGAGCAAACGGATGGCGCCGTCACCGACGACGACCTCCCCGTGGCGGGCGACGAAGTCGTCGAACGAATTGATGCCGAGCATCTGCGTACGGCGCCGACAGCCGGGACAGGTGGCAGCGGCGGCCTCGCAACGCAACTCCGCGCAGTAGGTGAGCAGGGGGTCGAGTGCCTCCCGATCGAGACCGGCGATGGCGAGTTCGGGGAGCGCGCCGTCAATGGTTCGCTCGTGGCAGGTACGTACGACCTCGCCCAGCGGCGTGTCGCTCATGAGGGCCAGGGGCACGCGCTGTCCCTGCGCGTCAATCCCGATGCGAACGAAGTCGGTCAACGACCGTGCCTTTGCTATCTTGTTGCGGCGCAGCGCCACGGATAATGTGCCGGGGATCGCGGAAAGATGCGCTTATCACTCGAGGCCCGAATGCAGAAGATCAAGGTGACCGGAACCGTCGTCGAGCTGGACGGCGACGAGATGACCCGCATCATCTGGAAGCTGATCAAGGAAAAGCTGATCCACCCTTATATCGATCTGCCTCTCGAATACTACGATCTGTCGATCGAGAACCGCGACGCGACGGGCGACCAGGTCACCATCGATGCCGCCAATGCCATCAAGAAGCACGGCGTCGGCGTCAAGTGCGCGACCATCACGCCGGACGAGGCGCGCGTTAAGGAATTCAACCTCAGGGAGATGTGGAAGAGCCCCAATGGGACGATCCGCAACATCCTCGGCGGCGTCATTTTCCGCGAGCCGATCATCTGCCGCAACGTGCCGCGCCTCGTCCCCGGCTGGACGCAGCCCATCGTCATCGGCCGTCATGCCTTCGGCGACCAGTATCGCGCCACCGACTTCCGCTTCCCGGGCAAGGGCACGCTGAGCATCAAGTTCGTCGGCGAGGACGGGCAGACGATCGAGAAGGAGGTATACAAAGCGCCGGGCTCGGGCGTCGCGATGGCGATGTACAATCTCGACGAGTCCATCCGCGAGTTCGCGCGCGCCACCTTCAACTATGCGCTGAACCGCAACTACCCCGCCTATCTCTCGACCAAGAACACCATCCTCAAGGCCTACGACGGCCGCTTCAAGGACCTGTTTCAGGAAGTGTTCGACGCCGAGTTCAAGGCCGACTTCGACAAGCGCAAGCTATGGTACGAGCATCGGCTGATCGACGACATGGTCGCCTCGGCGCTGAAGTGGTCGGGCGGCTACGTGTGGGCGTGCAAGAACTATGACGGCGACGTGCAATCCGACATCGTTGCGCAGGGCTTCGGATCGCTCGGCCTGATGACGAGTGTACTCATGACGCCGGACGGCAAGACGGTCGAGGCCGAGGCGGCGCACGGCACGGTGACGCGCCACTACCGCGAGCACCAGAAGGGCAAGGAGACGTCGACCAACTCCATCGCCTCGATCTTCGCCTGGACGCGCGGGCTCGCCCATCGCGCCAAGCTCGACGGCAACGCAGCGCTCGCCGACTTCGCCGCTGCGCTGGAGCGCGTGTGCGTGCGCACGGTCGAGTCGGGCTACATGACCAAGGACCTCGCGCTGCTCGTTGGCGACAAGCAGGACTGGCTGTCGACCACCGGCTTCCTCGACAAGATCGACCAGAACCTGCGCACCGAGATGACGAAGGCGGCTTGATTTGCCGGCAGCGCAAGCCAACCCCTATCCAACGAGCACGTAGACCAGCCCGAACAGCGTCGCCGCCAGGGCCAGCGCCACAGGGATGATCGCCACCTCGATCCACGCCTGAGCGGCAGGCATGGTGACGGTATAGGTATCAAACGGCCGCAGCAGAAAGCGGCGCAAGGGCGCCAGCGTTCCAGCGCCCTGCCCCACCGCTGTATGGATGATGGCCAACGGGACGCCGAAGAATATCACCGCAAGCACGGTGACGATCGCCAGGTCGAGGTCGGTGTCCTCAGGCGAGGCAAAGGCGATCCACGCGACGGCGAGCATCCAGGTGTAGGCGCCGATGATTGAAAGGTAGACCGCGGTCGGCAGCTCGCTTCCCGGCAACTCAAGCGCCGCCGCAAGCTGACGTGCGGTCGGGGAAGCGTTCTTCTGCTGCGGTTGTGCTTCTTGAATGGACATCGCCGAATCTCCTCGAGATAAGGATCGGCCCGTCCCCCAGGCAATCTGCCTTGTCTGTCATTTAGGGCGCCGCGGCGCCGGCGACCAGTCGCAAATCCAGAACGAGCCTGCCGGCGCGGCCAAAGAACGCGCCGGCAAGGGTAACCTATCGAGGCTTACTCGGCGCGCAGGTGCAGGGAGGCGACGCCCACGGCGACGTTGAGGCCCTCCTGGCCCGATACGCTCAGCGGCTGCAAGGCAATCGATTCGTGCGAGCCGCCGAGCAGCGCGTTGGCGCCGACGCCAAGCCCGACCGTCGCCTCGGCCGAGAGCCCACCGTACTTGCCGGAGAGCGCGCCGGGGCCGATGTCCGCCGAGGGCGCAAACACCGTCCAAACGATCTTGCTCTTGTCGGTGAAGCCAAGGTCGATGCCGAACTTGTCGATCACGCCGTAATAGTGCTCGACCCTGCGCGGCCCCTTGAAGGTGCAGTCGAGATCCTTGCTCGAGCCGAAGATGAATCCGGGTCCGCCGCGCACGGCGCAGGTCAGCACGCCGATCTCCACGTGCGCGGCATTGGCGGGCAGGATCGCCGCGGCAACCGCAGCGAGGCCGGCGGCGAGATAGGATGCATACTTCAATTTCATTGCCGGACGCATGTCTGGTGTTTTCCCTTCGAGGATGAGTGGAGCCCGCGTGAGCCTTCTTATCACGCAGCGCAGGCGCACATAGTGTCGAGCGCCTCGGTGTCGTGGCAGGGTAAATGCGCCGGTGCCGACGCCTTGGGGTCGCCGCTTTGTCGACGTTGGGTCCGGCAACCGCCGTCCCAGGGAAGACGACTACCCAATGAGAAGACTGCTTCGTTATCTTCTGTTGCTTGTCATCGTCCTCGCCGCCTTGATCTGGCTCAACAATACGTCGTTGCTTTCCTCTGCGCCGGGAGGCCGGCCTTCCCTCCTGGCTCACCGGGGGCTGGCTCAGACTTTCACCCGCGAAGGGCTCGACGGCGAAACCTGCACGGCAACGCGCATCCATCCTCCCGAGCATGGCTTCATCGAGAACACGCTGCCCTCCATGCAGGCAGCGTTCTCCGCCGGCGCCGATATTGTCGAGCTCGATGTCCATCTCACGACGGACGGGCACTTTGCCGTCTTTCACGATTGGACGCTGGACTGCCGCACGGACGGAAAAGGCGTCACGCGCGAGCACAGCCTCTCCGAGCTGAAGGCGCTCGATGTCGGATACGGATATACGGCCGACGGCGGCGCAACCTTTCCGCTGCGCGGCAAGGGTGCGGGACTGCTTCCATCGCTCGATGAGGTTCTGGCTGCGTTTCCGGACAAGCGCTTCCTCATCCATGTCAAGAGCAACGATCCGCTCGAGGGCGACAAGCTCGCCGGGCTGCTCTCGCGCCTCGCCCCAGCGACGCGGGCCGGGCTCATGGTCTACGGCGGGACGCCACCGGTCGAAGCGCTGCATGCACGTCTTCCCGGCGTGAAAGTCGGCTCGAAGAAGTCGCTGAAGGACTGCCTCGTCCGGTATCTCCTCCTTGGCTGGTCAGGCCATGTGCCACAGGCCTGCCGTGCAGGCTTGATGCTCGTGCCGATCAACATCGCGCCGTGGCTTTGGGGGTGGCCGGATCGTTTCCAGCAGCGGATGCGCGAGGCTGGCGTCGCGGTGTTCGTCCTTGGCCCGTACGACGGCGGCGCGTTCAGCAGCGGCATCGACGATCTCGATCAGCTCTCGCAGTTGCCAAAGAGCTTTGCGGGCGGAATCTGGACGAACCGCATCGATCGCATCGGGCCGGCTGCGCGCGCAGGTGGCGATGACAGCGGCACGCCTACGCACTGATCACACCTTTAGTAAGCCATGCGGATAACTGTTGTTGACAGCTCCTCGCACACCTCTATAGTTAGCCGAATGGATAACTTATCATCCCATCTCGACCACGTGTTCGGCGCGCTCGCGGACCCGACCAGGAGGGCGATCCTTGCGCGACTGGGCGAGGGAGAGGCGTCGGTCGGGGAACTCGCCCGACCGTTTGCCATGGCACTGCCTAGCCTGATGAAGCACATCCGGGTGCTTGAAGCCGGCGGCCTCGTTGAGTCGCGGAAGAGCGGGCGCGTGCGCACCTGCCGGTTGAAACCTGCTGCCATGACCCACGCCGAACGCTGGCTGGTCGAGCAGCGCGCGGTTTGGGAGGCGCGGCTCGATCGGCTCGAAGCCTATGTGGCGAAGATCGAGAAGAAGCCGCGGAGGAGAGGTCGGGATGTCTGACCGGCAGATGCCATTCGCAGTCGCGAAGGTCTCCACGAGCTGGCGGGCATCCTCGACGCGACCGTCGCATACCCATCCCAATCAAAGGATTTGATCATGAGTTCGTCCACTAATCCCGCGCTTGACCAATGGGCGCTCGATCGCGAAATCGTCCTCTCACGGGTCATAAATGCACGTCGCGATGTCGTGTTCTCAGCGTGGACCGACGCAAAGCATCTGCCAAATTGGTTCGGACCGGCCGGTTTCGAGATCGAGACAAAGGAGATCGATATCCGCGTTGGTGGGCTGTGGCGCTTCGACATGATCGCTTCCAATGGCCAGCGGTATCCGAGCCGCATGCTATTCCGTCGTATCGAGCCGCCGAGCTTGATCGAATTTGATCACGGCGTGGATGACGCCGATGATCCCGGGCGGTTCCGGACCACGATCACGTTCGACGAGCAGAGCGACGGCAAGACCGTGATCACCCTGCGTCAGTTGCATCCAACCAAAGCTCAGCGCGATGCCGGCATCGGCTTTGGCGCCGTCGAATACGGCTACCAAACGCTCGAAAAGCTCGCGCGCCATGTCGAGTCATTGCGTGCATAAAGCGTCGCGGTGCGCCGGCGTCGCCCTTGCTTCAATCAAACTGTCGCTGCCTTCGTCCACGACGCCTAGTTTCAGAATACGCAGGATCGCATCGAGATTTGCGATCAGGATTCACTGGTCGAACTTGACCAGGTCCTTGAAGATCAGTCGACCCCAGCTATTTCCGCGCGCGTGCACCAGTAGGCCGCCTTCCGAAAGCCCGCCAAGTTTGATCGGCGAGAAACCGAGATTTTCCGCAAGCGCACCAATCTCCGCTGCGGCACCGTCATCGTCGCTGGCCAGGAACACGACTCTCCTGCCGCCGTGTACGGCCGGGTCCTGGTCAAGGACGGCAGCGACCAGGTGGTTGAAGCCTTTCACCAGCTTGGCTCCGGTGAACGCCTTCGCAACGACGGCAGAGGACGGGAGGCCGTCCAGTTCCTCAAGCGGGGCTAACGTGTTCATCGCGTCGACGATGGTCTTTCCCTTCCAGCTCGGCAGCGCCTTCGCGACATCCGGGTGCGACTCGAAACGGACAGCCAAAAAGATGATGTCCGCCTTGACGGCTTCCGCCAGGGTTTTGGGAATGATCTGAGGTCCGATTGCGGCTGCCTCGGATGCAAAGCTTGCCGGGTCGCGCGTGGTTGCAACGGATACTTCGATGCCGTTGCGGGCAAATGCCTTGGCAAGAGCGCGGCCGATCTTTCCGAAGCCGATAATTGCGTAGCTCATATATTCTCCTTCGATTTTTCGGCGTGGTCAGAGCTTGTAGCCGCCGCTCGCCTCAATCGTCTGGCCGGTCACCCAGTGGCCATCATCAGAGGCCAGGAACGCCACGACGGCGGCGATCTCCGAAGGCTCGCCAAAGCGTCCCAGTGCGATTTCTGCCTCGACCGCTCTTGCGAGTTCTGGGTTCTCCCGGATGGCGGCGTTCACGTCCGTTCGCGTGTAGCCCGGCGCCACGGCATTCGCGGTAATTCCGCGCCGCCCCAGCTCGGATGCGAGCGCATGGGTCAGGTTGTTGATGGCCGCTTTGGCCATCGAGTAGACGGGCGCGGCCGTCACGGGCTTCGTGGCGGCAGCGGAAGAGATGTTGATGATGCGTCCACCATCGGCGAGACGATCCAGAGCGGCCTGAACGATGAAGAAGGGCGCGCGAGCGTAGACCGCGATCAGGGTGTCCCAACTGTCCGGCGTCGCATCTTTGAAGCCAACCCAGCCGGAATTGCCGGCATTGTTGACCAGAATGTCGAGGGCTTTGCTTCCGTTCCGCTTGGTGAACTCGTCGTCTAACCTCTCGAACAAGGTCGGGACGGTCGCCGGGTCAACGAGGTCCGCCTGGATCGCGAACGCAGTGCCTCCAGCTTTCTCGATGGCCGCGACCGCCTCGTCTGCGCCAGATTTGCTGGCGTTGTAGGTCAGCGCGACCAGCGCACCATCCTTTGCAAGACGTTCGGCGATGGCGCGGCCAATGCCCCGCGATGCCCCGGTAACGAGAGCGGTTTTTCCTTTAAGAGCTTGGTCCATTTTATATTCTTCCATGGTGTGTATGGTCGGATTACTGGAGTGGCCGGCTAGGCGTGGCGTGTCAGATTTGCGCCAGGCCGCCATCCACGGCGACTTCGCTGGCGGTCATGAAGCTGCTGTCCGGTGAGGCAAGGAAGGCTGCCACCGCGCCGATTTCCGCCGGATCGGCCATCCGCTGAAGCGGATTCATCGAGGCAAACACCTTCATGCCCTCCTCGCCCAGCGCCTCCTTGGCGAGTTCGGTCGCCGTCGGCCCGGGCGACAGCACGTTCACCCGGATGCCGGTGCCCTT
>Ga0164243_10009750_pt1 | contig 13912 bp, 12 predicted proteins | sample OricompcompostOP_FD_108781 | JGI IMG/M metagenome (GOLD analysis project Ga0164243, IMG submission 108781) | Organic Plus compost microbial communities from Emeryville, California, USA - Original compost - Organic plus compost (OP) | ecosystem: Engineered > Solid waste > Mixed feedstock >... | reverse complement strand
GCGTCCGCCGGTGTCGAGGATCTTCTGCTTGCCCGTGTAGAACGGGTGGCAGGCCGAGCACACGTCGGCGCGGATGGAGCCGCTCTCCGCGGTGCTGCGCGTGGTGAACGTGTTGCCACAGGTACAGGTGACCGTGGTCTCCACGTAGGTGGGGTGGATGTCCTTCTTCATGCTGTCCTCTCGAGCGGTCGCTGGGTCGGCTCCATCGAGATGGACCCGTGAACCAGAACCTGGGATCAAACGTGCGACTGGCCAAGTCTGCCAGCCATACCCACTGCAACGGAAATCGGGGCCCATCCATTCCGTTCAACCATGACCATCACGAGTCGGTCCGCCGGTGGTGGGCCGACTCGCAGTCGCGCGGCGAACCGTTCACGGTCCCCGACATCGTGTGGGTCGACTTCGTCAGGATCGCGACGAACAGGCGGATCATGCCGGTTCCTGCCTCCCTCGAACAGAGCTGGGACTTCATGCAGAAGGTCCAGGAGCAGCCGACGTACCTGGCTTTCAACGCCGACAGCCGATCTGGTCACCGACGCCTATATCGCCGCCACCGCGTCGACGTTCGGCGGGACGGTGGTGACGCTCGATCGCGACTTCCGCCGTTTCGACGGTGTCAAGGTCAACGAACTGCGTCAGTCCGCCTGAGCGGGCAGCAACTTCTCCAGGTCGGCGGCGATCTTCTCGGGCTTGGTGGCCGAACCGAAACGCTTGACGACGTTGCCCTCGGTGTCGACCAGGAACTTGGTGAAGTTCCACTTGATCGCGCTGGGGCCGACGCCGCCCTTCTCGGCCTTCAGCCACCGGTACAACGGGTGTGCGCCGTCACCGTTGACCTCGACCTGACTGAACATCGGGAACGTGACGCCGTAGTTCTTCTGGCAGAAATCGGCCGTGCCCTCGTCGTCCTGCGGATTCTGGTGACCGAACTGATCGCAGGGGAATCCCAGGATCACCAGGCCGCGATCGACGTACGTCCGATACAGGTCCTCGAGCCCCGCCAGTTGCGGGGTGAACCCGCACTGAGTGGCCGTGTTGACGATCAGCAGCACCTTGCCGCGATAGTCGGCCAGTGCCTGCTCGACACCGGAGATCGCGGTGGCGGTGAAGTCGTACGCGGTGGTCATGGCGTTCAGCGTACGGCCTCAGTCGCGCCAATCCAGTGTCGCGATGGTGTGATTGCCCGACAGCCCGCGCAGATCGACCGATCGCAGGTCCGTCAGCATCAGATCCAGATCGTCGACGTCGGCCAACTGATCGACGACCGCGCCGCTGACCAGGACCTCTCCTCCGTCGGCCAGTCCGGCGACGCGTGCCGCGAACGCGACATTGCGTCCGAAGATGTCGTTGTCACGGTGCACGACCGATCCGTAGTGGATTCCCATCCGCACCTGGATGCCCGGGCCGACGCGCATGGGTTTGGACAGCGAGCGTTCGATGCCGATCGCGCACCGCGCGGCCTGCTCGGCCTCCGCGAACGCCAGCATGTAGCCATCGCCCTGGTTCTTGACGATATGACCGTGGAACTTGGCGACCTGTTTGGACACGACCCGGTCGTGGTGCTTCAACACCGAGTTCCAGACGCGGTCACCCAACTTGTCGTTGAGCGCGGTCGAGCCCTCGATGTCGCTGAATGCGATCGCGACACAGCCGTCGACTCCGGCCAGTTCGACCAGCGTCGACCGTTCGACCTCGGCCCACCCCGCGATGTCGTTCATCGAGTTGCGGATCGCCGCCGTGACCCCTTTGTCCCGAACCAGCGTCGCGGTCTCCCACACCGCCTTGACGGCGGTCTCCGGTGTGGGCAGGGCGGAGCGGCGACGCCGGCGTCCCTCGCCACGTCGTATCCGGCGTTCGAGCGAACGACGCCGACCCACCGAGGTGCGCCACAGGACGACCAACGCGATGATCGCGGCGGCCTCGACGGCCGCCACGATCCACGCACCGTCCATATCGATCAGGACTGGTTCAGCTGGAGCAGCAGTTCAGCGTTCGATGACGTCGAGGCAACACGGTCGATCAGTTGCTCGGTGACGACCTGGACGTCCTGTCCGGTCAGCGAGCGTCGCCACTGACGCACGACCTGCGACTCCTGGCCGTCGACCAGCGCATCGTCGTGGCGCGTCTGCGATGCCAGGACGTCGACCGCGGGGAAGACCTGCTGGTCGGCCAGATCGGCGTCCAGAGCCAGGACCCAGTTGCTGGTACCGGCGAGTTCGTCGAGCACCAGAACGTCGACCGCGCCGGCCTGATCGGCCGTCGCGATGATGGTCAGCGAACCGCCGTCCTCGACATTGCGCGCGGCCCCGAAGAAGCGCTTGACCGCCAGCAGCGAGCCGGATTCGGACGAGCCGCCACCACGGTTGGACCCCGATGCGGTCTGCAGGTAGGCCCGACCCAGACGCGTGACACCGTCGAGCAGCACGACCACATCGTGGCCCAACTCGACCAGCCGCTTGGCGCGCTCGATCGCCAACTCGGCCACGGTCGTGTGATCGCCGGCGGGATGATCGAACGCGGACGCGACGACCTCGCCCTTGACGCTGCGCTGGAAGTCGGTGACCTCTTCGGGGCGCTGGTCGACCAGCACGACCATCAGGTGGCATTCGGGATGGTTCTCGGTGACGGCATTGGCGATCTGCTGGACCGTCGTGGTCTTGCCGGCGCCAGGAGCGGACACGACCAGGCCTCGCTGGCCCTTACCGGCCGGCGCGACCAGGTCGATCACCCGGGCAGTGGTTCCACCTGTGGCCGAATCCAGACGCAGGCGCTCGGCCGGATGCACCGCGGTCAGCTGGTCGTACTCGACGCGCTTGGCCGCATCGTCGAGCGAGAGTCCGTTGACCGACTCGACCTTGACCATCGGATTGAACTTCTCCTTGCGCTCACCTTCGCGCGGCTGCCGCACCTGCCCCGTGACGGCGTCACCGCGCCGCAGGCCCCACTTGCGGACCATCGACAGTGAGACGTAGACGTCCTGCTCACTGGGCAGATATCCCGTCGTGCGCACGAACGCATAGTTGTCGAGGATGTCCAGGATGCCGGCGGCCGGCACCAGGACGTCGTCCTCGGAGTAGGTCGGCTCGGCCTCCATGCCACGGTTGCGGTTACGACCGCGACGGTTACGACGTCGGCCGCTGCCCTCGTCGTCGTCATCGTCATTGCTCTGCTGGCCCTGCTGACCGTTCTGCTGCTTGTTCTGCTGCTGGCCGCCCTGCTGCTTGTTCTGGCCCTGCTGCTTGTTCTTGCCCGGCTGGCCGCCCTGCTGCTTGTTCTGCTTGGCCGGCTTGTCCTCCGCTGCCTCATCGGCGGTGGTGTCGGACTGATCGGTCCGGTTCTTGTCAGCCGCCTCGGCCTTCTGTGCCTTGACGGGCTGCTCGTTCTGAGCCGTTTCGGTCTTCTTCTCGGCCTTGGGTTCCTTCGGTGCGTCCTTGGTGGGCGCGGCCGTCTTGGACTCCTTCGGCCCGTCCTTCTTGGGGGCCGCCGCGACATCGCCGCGTGCCTCCTTGATGGCGTCGATCAGCGCGCCCTTGCGCATCCCCTGAATGTTGTCGATGCCCAGACCGGCTGCGATCTCTTGCAGTTCGGCGAGCACCTTGCCGCCGAGACCCCCTCCGGACGACCTCTTGGCCGGCGCGGCGGCGGGAGCCGCTTCGCTCGCGGACTGGTCGATCGCTTCGGGATTCTGGCTGGTGGATTCAGTCACGTAACTTCCTTCGTAGGTGGCCATGCGCCCGACCGGTCAGACAGACCTGAGGATTCGGACTCGCCCGATCGTCGGGCTGACTTCCATGGCTGGCCGGGGAGAAAACCTCGACTCCGACCGCTGTCAGCCTAGCACCGGCCGGCGGGTCGGGTTCACAGGGACGCGACCCCGCCCGCGTCGACGTCGAGTTCGTGGACCGTCCAGCCGTCCGGGGCCGCATCGGTGACGCCGCGTGCGAATGCGAGCACGGTCGGACCGGCACCGGAGATGACCGCCGGAACACCCTCGACACGAAGATTGCGGACCAAGCGATAGGAGCCGGGCATCTCGTCGGCACGATAGGACTGGTGCAATCGATCCTCGGTGGCGGAGATCAATCGGTGCGGCGCACCGGTCAGCGCCGCCACCAGCAGTGCGGCGCGACCGGAGTTCATCGCCGCGTCCGCGTGGGAGACCGTCTCGGGCAGCACGCCGCGGGCGTGGTGGGTGGAGACTCCGCCCGGCGGAACGAACACCGTCACCTGGACGTCGGTGTCGAGGCGTTCAACGGCCGCAGCGGCTCCGTCGACCCACGCGATCGTGAATCCTCCGAACTGGGCGGCGGCGACGTTGTCCGGATGACCTTCCAGATCGACGGCGAGCTGGAAGGCGGCGGCGTCGTCGAAGCGATCCTCGCTGCCCTCGATCAGGGCTCGTGCCGCCGCGATGCCACCCACGATGGCCGCGGACGACGATCCGAGCCCTCGTGCATGCGGAATGCGATTGACGCACGAGACGCGCAGACCCGGCGGGCGTTCGGCCATCAGGTCGAAGGCCGCGTCCATCGCCCGGACCACGAGATGATCGTGGGTGCGCGGGACCTCGGCGGCGCCTTCGCCCTCGACGTCGACCACCAGGCCGTCTTCGGTGGCCGTGACCGTGATGTCGTCGTACAGCGTGAGCGCGAGGCCGAATGCGTCGAAGCCGGGACCGAGGTTGGCACTCGAAGCGGGAACGCGGATCGTGACGGCCCCTGAGCGGATGGTCATGGGTCGTGCCTACCGCAGACCGGCGACCGATGCGGCCGCGTGCACGTCGGCATCGATGATCGAGTCGACGATCGAACCGAATCCGGTCAGCGCCGTCTCGGTGTCCTTCAAGCCGTGGCCGGTCACCGTGACGGTGATACGCAGTCCGGGATCGACCTCGCCGGCCTGCGCCGCGGCGACCAGTCCGGCCACGCCCGTGGCCGAGGCCGGTTCGACGAACGTGCCGTCGCGGGCTGCGATCTGGCGCTGGGCGGCGAGGATCTGCTCGTCGGTGACGGCGCCGATGCGCCCTCCTGAGTCGTCCCGCGCCTCCTCGGCGAGCGTCCACGACGCGGGATTGCCGATGCGGATGGCGGTCGCGACCGTCTCGGGCTCGGCCACCGGCGCTCCATTGACCAGCGGCGCCGCCCCAGCGGCCTGGAAGCCCCACATGCGTGGCAGTTGCGTAGCGGGGCCGTCCTGGTGGTACTCGCGGAATCCCAGCCAGTAGGCCGAGATGTTGCCGGCATTGCCGACCGGGAGCACGTGAATGTCCGGGGCGTCGCCGAGCTGGTCGACGATCTCGAACGACGCGGTCTTCTGCCCCTGCAGGCGCACCGGATTGACCGAGTTGACCAACGCGACCGGATACTCCTTGGACAGCCCGCGCGACATCGTCAGGCAGTCGTCGAAGTTGCCGCGGACCTGGATGATCTCTCCACCGTGCATCACAGCCTGTGCCATCTTGCCCGCCGCGATGCGTCCGTGCGGCACCAATACGAGAGGTTTCAGACCGGCTCGCGAGGCGTAGGCGGCCATCGACGCCGACGTGTTGCCGGTCGAGGCGCACACGACGGCTTTGGCGCCTTCGTCGACCGCGGCCGAGATGGCCGCCGTCATGCCGCGGTCCTTGAACGAACCGGTGGGATTGTCGCCCTCGACCTTCAACCAGACGTCACCGCGCACCAGATCGGACAGCCAGCCCGAGTGGATCAACGGGGTGCCGCCTTCGCCCAGCGTCACGACGGTGTCGAACGCGGGCAGGCGTTCGCGGTACTCCTCGATCACGCCCCGCCACGGTTGTGCCATCACAGGCCTCCTTCGACGCGCATGACCGAACTGACGTCGCGGACCATGTCGAGCCCACGCAGCGATGCGACGGTCGCGGCCAGCGCCGCATCGTCGGCCTCGTGGGTCGCGATCACCAATTGAGCGTCATCGCCGCTGCCCTCCTGGCGAACGGTCCGGATCGAGACACCGAGTTCGGCGAACTGCTGTGCGACCTGAGCGAGCACGCCGGGACGATCGTCGACGTCGATCGACACGTGATACCGGGTGCGGGTCTGGCCCATGTCGAGCACTTCGAGGTCGGCGTGGGTCGACTCCCCCGGTCCGTGGACACCGGCCGCGCGGTGACGCGCCACGGTGACCACATCGCCCAGAACCGCGCTCGCGGTGGGGGCACCGCCGGCCCCCGGGCCGTAGAACATCAACTGGCCGGCGGCCTCGCTCTCGACGAACACCGCGTTGTAGGCGCCGCGCACGCTCGCCAGCGGATGATCCCTGCTGATCATCGCCGGGTGCACACGAGCCGACACCGCGGGCCCATCGGGCGTGTCGCGTTTCTCGCAGATGGCCAGCAGTTTGACGACGCACCCCATGTCCTCGGCGGACCGCACATCGGCCGCCGTGACGTCGGTGATGCCCTCACGGTGGACATCGGCGATCGTGACCCGGGTGTGGAACGCCAGGCCCGCCAGGATCGCTGCCTTGGCCGCCGCGTCGAATCCCTCGACGTCGGCGGTCGGATCGGCCTCGGCATAACCCAGCCGCTGAGCCTCGTCGAGCGCCTCGCTGAATCCCTGACCCGTCGTGGTCATGGCATCGAGAATGAAATTGGTGGTGCCGTTCACGATGCCCAGCACCCGTTCGACCGAATCCCCGGCCAGCGATTCACGCAACGGCCGCACGATCGGGATGGCTCCGGCCACAGCCGCTTCGAAGTACAGATCACGCTCGGCCTTGGCGGCGGCCTCGAACAGCGTCGAGCCGTCCTCGGCGAGCAGCGCCTTGTTGGCCGTGACGACCGATGCGCCGTTCTCGAGCGCCGCCAGGATCAGTTCACGTGCCGGTTCGATGCCACCGATGACCTCGACCACGACGTCGAGATCGCCACGTGAGACCAGTGCCTTCGCATCGGTGGTGAACAACTGGTCCGGTACGTCCAGATCACGGTCGCGACCCAGGCGACGCACCGCGATACCCACCAGTTCGACCGGTGCTCCGATGCGCTGGCCGAACTCGTCGGCGTCGCGGGTCAGCATCCGCGCGACCTCGGTGCCGACGACTCCACACCCCAACAGGGCGATACGGAGCGGTCGTGGGTCGTGCGGTGAGTTCACCGGTCAAGGGTATCGACGCGGCGTCGCGCCTACGGCAGTGGTGCGGATCGGTGAGACATGGTCCTGGCGTGCTGGGTGATCAGGGCGAGTCCGGACCGATGCGTGACTGAGTCCAGAACGTCGTGAGCGTCAGCAGCACGGCGCCGATCATGACGGTCAGATACGCAGAGGGCTCATCGACCGTGAGGAGCCAGGCGAACGCGACGCTGCCGACCGCCAGGACCGTCGACTGAACGATCTGATCGTTGATCTGCAGCGCCGCACTGTTGGCCCCCTGCTGCTCGACCGGCGACAGATCGAGGACGAGCAGCGAGAGCGTCGACGAACCCATACCCATGCCGAAGCCGCCGACAGCCCACCCGACGACAAGCACCGCGATGGGCAGCGCATCGGTCAGACTGCCGAGCACCGTCACACTCGCGACGGTCACGGCGCTGCTTGCGACCAGCAGCCGGACCCGTCGGCTCGCGAACAGTTCGACATTGGCAGCAGCCCACGCCCCGGAGAACCAGGTCAGCGCGGCACCGGTCAGCACGGCGCCTGAGGCGGCTGTCCCGAGCCCACGGTGTTCGACCAATGACAGCGGGAAGTACGCCTCGGCACCGAAGAATCCGGCCGCCAGCAGGCCGCGTGTGGCGATCGCGCTCGGGAGACCCCGCTGTCCGGCCCAGGTGCCTGGTGGCAGCAGGCGCGGTCCCACGACCAGCACGAGGAGGGCCGAGGCCACCGCGAGCACCTGCCACGCCGTGATCTCGCGTTGTCCGGCGATCGCCAGCCCGAGGACGCCGATCGCGACCAGCGCTGAGGTCACGACCTGCGGTCGCGGCGCCTCGGAGCCTCCTCGCCCGGCTGCGCGCAAGGCAGGCAGCAGGACCATCACGGTGGCGATCGCGACAACGGGCACGGCCAGGAAGACCCAGCGCCACCCCACCTGGTGACTCACGAACCCTGCCGCCGGAGGTCCGACGATCGCCGGCAGCGTCCACGCGCTCGTGACGACCGCGAACGCCCGCGGCCGCAGTGCGTCCGGGAAGGCGCGCGCGATGACGACGTACAGCGCCACCCCCACCAGGCCGGACCCGAAGCCTTGAATCGCGCGTCCCACGAGGAACATCGGCATCGACACGGCCGACCCCGCAACGGTCAGACCGGTGACGAACAACCCGACGCCGATCAGCATCGGCGCCAGGGGTCCGGACCGGTCACACCACCATCCGGAGATCGTCAGAGTCACGACGGCGGTCGCCATGGGTGCGGCGAAGGCCACCGCGAACCACGACAGCCCGTCGAGGTCCTCGACGACGACCGGCATCACGGTCAGCACCGCGATCGATTCGAACGCGATCATGAACGCCAGCGCGAAGATGCCGATGGTCGCGCTGCCGTACCGGCCGGTCCACAGCGAGATCCTGGGCTCCGGCGCATCGGTCGTGACGGCCACGTGTCAGGCCTTCCTGGGATCGAGCACGACCTTGCCGATCGTCCGGCGCTCCTCCAGTGCACGGTGAGCCTCGGTGACATCGCGCAGCGCGAACGGTTCGCCGACCAGCGGAACCCGCGATCCATCGGCGGCTCGCGCCAGCGACTCGGCCTCCAGGGACCGCAGTCCACCCGGACGGCTCGTCATCGCGGGGCCGAGGACCGGGACGAAACGACGATCCGGGACATCGAAGGCGTCGGGTCCCTCACCTGTGTAGCTGGCCAGCGCTCCGCCCGGCGCGAGCATCCGGTACAACACCGATGACATGGGCTCACCCACGCCGTCGTAGACCAGCGTCGGTGCTCGGCCGTCGAGCGCGCTCGTCAGGTCGGCATTCCACGACGCCGACCTGCTGTCGACCACCGCATCGGCACCCAGTCGCTGCACGGCACGAGCCTTCTCAGCACCACCCGCGAGTCCGATGACCGCGGCGCCGACGCGACGGGCCTCGCGCACCAGGAGCGCTCCCAAACCTCCCGACGCGGCCGTCACGACCACGATGTCCTCACTCGTCATCGGCGCCAGATCCAGCACTCCGGTCGCGGTCCGCCCCGTGCCGATCGCGGCGACCGCGACGTCGGAGGTCAACACGTCAGGGATCTCGTGGACCGATGAGGCGTCGGCGACAACGATCTGCGCATACCCGCCGCTGGCCTGTCCCAGGTGGACCACGACCCGACGTCCCAGCCACGATCCGTCGCCGTCAGGACCGACGGCGGCGACCCGACCGGCCACCTCGCGGCCAGGGGTCATCGGCAGCACGGTCGGGACGTGGAACTCGCCCCGACGGATCACGGTGTCGACCAGGTGGACCCCGGCCGATTCGACGTCGATCCTGAGTTGACCGGTGGCCGGTTCTGGATCGGCGACCTCCTCCACGACGAGGACCTCGGGGCCACCGAGGCGGTGTTGACGGACGGCGAACATGGAACTCCTTCAGAAGATGGTGACACCAGCCAAGAACCTCAACTGCGGTTGAGGTCAAGTCGTACGATGGATGCGTGCCGCCCGCAATCCAACTGACCCCCGGCGAGGTCGCCCGCCGCTCCGGCGTCGCGGTCTCGGCCCTGCACTTCTACGAGCGCGAAGGGCTGATCGACAGCACCCGGACAGCAGGCAATCAACGCCGCTACCGGCGCGATGTGTTGCGTCGGATCGGTTTCATCCGGGTTTCGCAGTCGGTCGGCGTGCCTCTCGCGCAGATCAAGGACGCCCTGGACTCCCTGCCCGACGACCGCGTCCCGACCAAGGCGGACTGGACCCGGCTGTCACGCCGGTGGAAGTCCGACCTCGACGACCGCATCCTTCAACTGCAGAAGTTGCGTGACGACCTCGACGGGTGCATCGGGTGCGGATGTCTGTCGCTGAAGAGCTGCACCCTGTACAACCCGGACGACGAGTTGGCCGCACGCGGCTCGGGACCTCGGCGGCTCCAGATCGGCTGAACCGAGTACGTCACCGCACCCGGTCGAATGACACCTGAACAGGTCGGTGGTCGGACAGGTCGACACGCACAACGCCCGACCATGTCCGCACCAGATCCGGCGTCGAGAACAGGAAGTCGATGCGCTTGGTCGGATGATCGGCAGGCGACGTCGGCTTCCCATCTGGCATCGCATCGACCAGCCCTGCGGCGACGATCGTCCGATAGGCCGTACTGTCCGGCTGCATGTTGAAATCGCCACCGACGACCACGCTCGCGCCCCCTGACACCAGGTCGGCCAGGATCTCGGCCAGATCCTCGGCCTGCTCGGTCACGCCCTCGTCGCCGTCCGTCGGCTGCAGATGGGTCGCGACGTACGTGATCGGCCGGTCGTTCGAGCCCATCTCGGTGACGACGATCGCCTGCGCCCCCGTCACGGCCCCGTGCGACGGCAACACGTGGCGTTCGATCGTGACGCGATCGCCCTGGCCCGGATTGAACAGGACGGCGTCGCCCCACACGGGGTCGGCAGCCGGCCCGAACCATGCGGTGCCGCCGGTGAGCCGTTCGAGGATCGCCAGTTGGTCCTGTCCCCCGTTGAGGTACCAGCCGCGGTCGACCTCGCTGATCAACGACACGCTCCCCAACCCCAGGATCTCGGCCACCTCATCGGGTCGGAAACTTCCGTCCATGCCGTATCCCATGCGCAGGTTGTACGCCGTGACCGATGTCGCGTCACCCGAGGTCACGCGATACGGAAGCGTCACCTGCCGGATCGTGACGGCCGGCCCGACCGCAGCCACGACTCCCGCGACGATCGCGGTCACCGACAGCAGTACGTGTGGACGCAGGCCCACCGCCGGTCCGTCGGTCGCAGTCCGGACCCGCAGCACCCCGGCGGCGGCCAGGACGATCGCGACCGCCACCACCAGCCAGTCGGCCCGATAGCCCAGGTCGTACCCCGCGTAGTAGGCGAACAGCAGCAGGACCCACACCACGCCACCACCCGCAACGGCCCGCGACGACGCCCCCGAGCCGTCGTCGACGGCCCGCCACACGTGCATGAGGGCAGGAAGACCGACCGCGTAGCCGACCACCATGACCTGCGGGATCTGCGCATCGGCCGTGATCAGCAGATTGGTCGCAACGACCACGACCAGCACGACCCCGGCGACCGCGGCCGACCACCGCCGAGCCGACAGCACCGACACGGCGATCGCGAGGACCGCACCGACCGAGATCAGGCAGAGCCCGAGCCAACCGGCCGTCGCCGACGCACGTCCGGCATTCGCCACCACGACACCGGCGACGAAGATCCCCGGCATCACGAGCCACCCGAGAGCGCGACCCGAACCGGTGCCGCGATCCTCGGGCGTGGCACGGCCAGCTCCGAGCCCGATCGCGACGAGCACCACCTGCACCACGACCAGCGCCGCCGACCATCCGTCGTGGCGCCACACCGTGCCCCAGGTTCCGAGGAAGGCGTGCGAGACGACGGAGAGCGCGAAACCCACCGCCAGCGCGACGACGGCATCGCGGCCGGCGCGACGCAGCGCGATCGCCAACCAGACGACACCGGCGACCACACCGATCGACGCGACGATCAGATGCAGGTGTCCGCCCTGGATCAACTGCACGAACAAGCGCGCCCAGACGGCCAGCGCAAGCGCGACACCCGGCACCATCCCGCCGTGTCCCGGTCGACGCCCGTGCCACCAGAGCACAACCACCGGAACCAGAAGGCAGCCCAGCGCGAACGCACCGATCGCCTCGGGCGGCGTCGAGGCCGCCTGACCGAAGACCGTGATGAGCGTCGGCGTCCAGGCTCGGATCAGATCGAACAGAACCCACACGCCACCGGCCAGCCCCAAGGTGACGCGGCGATCCTTCACAGCACTCGACATGGTTCAGTTCTAGCCGAACCCGGCGTTCAACGGCGGCGACCCGCTGGCACGATGGTTCGGTGATCGACGCGTGGACCTGGCCGGCCTATGTCGGCATCCCATTCGGGATCGGGTTCTTCCTGTTGACGCTGGTGCCCGTCGTCGTCCTGCAGTCACGGCGGCTCGGGCGCCTCAGCACGGCCCGCCTGATCGGCATCGCCGCGTTCTCGGTCTACCTGACCACCCTGGCGTTCTACACGTTGTTCCCGCTGCCGGGTCCTGACTGGTGTGCGGTCCATTTCTCCCCGCCCGTCCAGACGACTCCTCTGCATTCCCTCGACGAGATCGTGGACGCGATCGACGGACTGTCCACGTCGCAGGCGGTTCGCCATGTCGCGGTGCTCCAGGTGGCGTTCAACGTGCTGTTGTTCGTGCCGTTCGGACTGCTCGTCCGCCGGGTCTTCGAGCTGGGTCGCCTGCTGACGGTCGTCGCCGCATTCGGGCTCTCGGTCCTGATCGAGGCGATCCAGGGGACGGGCGCATTCGGCCTGGTCGGGTGCGCGTACCGGGTCGCCGATGTCGATGACGTGCTGACGAACACCCTCGGCGCAGTGGTCGGCGTTCTGCTCGCTCCGCTCGTGCTCCGGTGGATACCGCACGCCGACCGCCTGGCCGAGCAACGCGGCGAGCCCCACCCGGTCACGCGCCGACGTCGCCTCGCCGCGATGGCCGTCGATCTGTTCATCGCACTGGCCGTGTCAGGCGTGTTGACGATCGGCTACCGATCCGTCGCACACTACGTGCTGGGCCACCGGCTGCCCGGCACCGACGACTGGTTCAACCAGGCGGTGCCGATGCTCGTGGGGCTTGGATGCGTGATCGTGCCGTGCCTCGTGGGCACCCACGCCTCATGGGGCCAACGCGCACTGTGGCTGCGGCCGGACGGGCCGGCGCTCGGTACCCTCGTCCGTCCGTGGCTGGGCGTCGGCGGGTTCATGGTCCTGTTGGTGGTGTCGGTGCTCCCGCCGGTGGTCGGCACGACGGCGAGCGGGTTCTACGGCGCCACGGCCACCGTCCTGGCGGCGGTTTCCGGCCTCGCCGTGATCCTCGACCCGTCGGCGCGCGGACTCTCGTTCCGCATGACCCACGTCCGGATCGTCGATTCACGATCCGAGGCGTGACGGATCGGACCGTTCAGCCGACGTCGAGGCCGAGCAGGTCGTCCTCGGTCTCACGGCGGACGATCAGCCGCGCCTCACCATCGCGCACCGCGACGACCGCGGCCCGCGGGACGTGGTTGTAGTTGCTGGCCAGCGACCGGCAGTACGCGCCCGTGCCGGGAACGGCCAGCAGATCGCCGGCGCGCACGTCGCCGGGTACCGGCGCAACCCCGGGGCCGTCCGCTTCGCCGCGATGGCCGATCCGGTGCGGGAGAACGCCGAGAGGCGGCGCGGCGACGACGCCGGTGTGCGCATCCACGCGGACTACCACGAGATGATCGCGGCGGGAGGGCTGGACGCCGTCGACATCTGCCTCCCGCACCACCTGCACGCCGACGCGATCATCGCGGCGGCCGCCGCTGGGCTGCACGTGCTGTGCGAGAAGCCCCTGTGCCTCACGCCGGAGGAGGCCGAGGCGATCACCTCCGCCGTCGAGCGCAGCGGCGTGACGGTGATGTGCGCCCACAACCAGCTGTTCCAGCCGGCGGTCGCCGCGGCCAAGGAGCTCGTCGACAGCGGAGCGCTCGGGCAGGTCTACGAGGTGCGCACGACCGACAGCTTCTACAACGACTTCACGCCGGAGAGCATGGGGTGGCGCGTGGCCGCGGCGACGGCGGGCGGGGGAGAGCTCATCGATACCGGCTATCACCCGCTCTACCTGCTGCAGCACCTCGCCGGCGGGTCGCCCAGGGCGGTGGTGGCGATGCTGTCGCGCCACCGGCTCGCGTTCATGGAGGGGGAGGACTCGGCGCAGGTGCTCGTGCGCTACGACAACGGCGTGGTCGGCCACG
>Ga0164243_10009748_pt1 | contig 13913 bp, 11 predicted proteins | sample OricompcompostOP_FD_108781 | JGI IMG/M metagenome (GOLD analysis project Ga0164243, IMG submission 108781) | Organic Plus compost microbial communities from Emeryville, California, USA - Original compost - Organic plus compost (OP) | ecosystem: Engineered > Solid waste > Mixed feedstock >... | reverse complement strand
TCCACGGCGAGCACGGACGCGCCGAGCACGACCTGGATGCCGAGCTCGTAGACGAGGTTCTCGATCCAGCGGCTCAGCACCACCTCGTCGTACGCGACCGTCATCGTGTGCCGCCGGTTGTACGCGATGTCGCCGGTCTTCTCCAGCGCCTCGAACATCGGGTCGAAGATGCCGTGGGTGAGCTGGCGGTATTCGGGACCGTTCCCGTACACGCCGCAGAACAGGCCGATGAGCGAGTTCACGCACTGGCCGCCGAGGACCGGCAGGGCGTCCGCGAGCACGACGGTGCGGCCGAGTTTGCGGGCCTCGATCGCGGCGGACAGGCCCGCGATGCCCGCGCCGACCACGCAGACGTCGGCGGTGAGTTCCTCGGCCGGGTCGCCGGCCGGCTTGGTGACGGTGTTGACCTTGAGTTCGGTGAGCTCGTGGGGCATGGGTACTCCAGGCGGCGTGGTCAGCGGGAGGGGAGGTCGTTGCCGCGGAGCGTGGCGCCCCGGGGTAGCGGTTCGACGGACCGGGCGTAGACGGCGAGCCAGCTCGACGTGTCCGACGGGGTGCGGTGCGGCGGGCGGGCCCGCAGGCGGCGGTCCAGTTCGGCTTCGTCGACGAGCAGGTCGACGCGGCGGGCGCGCAGGTCGATGGCGACGCGGTCGCCGTCGGCGAGCACGCCGAGGGGGCCGGGGAGCGCGCCCTCGGGTGACACCTCGCCGACGACGATGCCCTTGTTGACCAGGCCGGAGAGCTGGCCGTCGGTGACGACGGCGACGTGCTCGGTGAGGCCGGCGCCGTTGAGGGCGAACACGGTCTGGGAGGCCATGCCCATGCCGGGGGTGCCGATCGGGCCGAGGCCGCGCAGGACGAGCACGTCGCCGGGGCGGATCTCGCCGGATTCGATCGCGGCTATGGCGTCGGCGGCGGCGTCGAAGACGCGGGCGGGGCCCTCGAAGGCGGCGGGGCGTTCCTCGTCCACGGAGAGTTTCACGATCGCGCCGCCGGGGGCGAGGGAGCCGCGGATCACGACGACGGTGGGGTGGGGGCCGCGCGGGTTGGCGAGGGGGCGGATGGTGTTCTCGTCCCGTACGGTCGCCTGGGCGACGCGCTGCGCCATGGTGTCGCCGGTGACGGTGATCGCGTCGCCGTTGAGGGCGTCGCCGAGTTGTTTGAGCACGGCGAGCGCGCCGCCGGCGTCCTCGAACCGCTCGATGGTGTCGGGGCCGTTGGGGCGGACGGCCGACAGCGGGCGGATCGTGTCGGCGTACCGCTCGAACAGGGCGTACACGTCGACCTCGGTGCCGGCCTCGCGGGCGATCGCCTGGAGGTGTTTGACGGTGTTGATGGAGCCGCTGACGGCGAGCACGGCCATCACGGCGTTGGCGAACGCGTCCGGGGTGAGGATCGTGCGGGGGCGGCGGCCGGACAGCACGGCATCGACGATCGCCTCGCCGCTGGCGCGGGCGGCCTGCCACATTCGCTCGCTGTTCGCGCGTACGGGGGTGGTGCCGGGCAGGGTCATGCCGAGGGCCTCGGCGACGATGTGCATGGAGTTGGCGGTGCCCATGCCGGTGCACACGCCGGGGCTGGTGATCGCCCGGGAGCTGAGCTCGCACAGGCCGTCGAAGGTGATGCCGCCGAACTTCAGGTGGCCCGCCTTGAGGAACACCTCCTCGATGTCCACCCGTTCGCCGTCGTCGAGGGTGCCGCAGCTCTGGTAGCCGCAGGAGACGATCAGCGTCGGCACGTCGATGCGGGCGGCGGCCATGAGCTGGCCGGGGGTGGTCTTGTCGCAGGAGGCGAGGCAGACCATGCCGTCGAGCTGCGCCCCCTCCACGACCGCCTCGACGTCGGCGGCGAGCAGGTCGCGGCCGGACAGCACGTAGCCGCCGTCGCCGCCCCGGCTCATCAGGAAGTCCGCCGGGGCGACGGTGCGGATCTCGAAGCCGACGCCGCCCGCCGCCTCGATCGACCGCTTCACCTCGGCCGCGATCGGATCGAGGTGGCTGAAGCAGGGCGCCAGCCCGGACGAGGAGTTGACGATGGCGATCTTGGGCTTGGCGAGGTCGGCGTCGGTCAGGCCGAGGGCGAACCACTGAGCGCGCCGGGTGGCCCAGCGCGGGCTGCCCTCGGGGAGATCGCTGCGCAGGCCGCTCGCGGCCGCGCGCGACCCTGGGCCGGTTTGTGCCATTTAAGCTCCAGATGGGCGTGATTTCACCATCTATAAGCGTTATGTCTGCCTAGGGTCGCGCGCTGCCCCGATTCCGGAGAGCGGAATGCGTTTAGGACTGGGGCAGGAAGCTGTTGTCGAACCACGCCTTCGGGTCGGCTCCCGCCTGCGCGAGGCCCGCGTCCGTGAGCTCCTTGTACCCCGTCGCCCACCGCTGCTCGTTGGTGACGAGCACCTTCTTGTCCGGCTCGCCGGCGATCCAGCTCTCCCGGGACAGCTTCAGGCTCTGCTTGGCGATCGCGTCGTTGTCCAGCGTCGCGAACTTGTACTTGGAGCGCAGCGTCGCGATCGTGTCGTCGAGCGCCTCGTCGGCGATGATCGCCATCATCGCGTCGTGCAGGCCCGCCATGAACTTGCGCAGCGTGTCCGGCTTCTTCGCCACGGTGTCCGCGGTCGCCGTGTAGACCTGGGAGTCGGCGGTCACGTACTTGGCGGGCTCGAACACGCCGACGTCGGGGTTCTGCGCGAGCAGGATCTGGGCGGTGTCGGTGCTCACCACGTAGCCGGCGAGGCGGCCCTGCGCGACCAGCTCGAAGGTGCCCGGGGTGAGGCCCACCACCTGGCGCTTGACCTGCTTGGGGTCGAGGCCCGCGTTCGCCATCACCAGCGAGACCACGTTGTCGCTGGTGCCGCCCTCGGAGGGCACGCCCATCGTCTGGCCGAGCATGTCCTCGGGCTTCTCGATCGGGTGGTTCTTCTTGCTGTAGACGAAGCGCAGCGTGGTCACCCGGTTGTAGGTGCCGACGTTGACCAGCTTCTGGTTCTTGTTGGCGTTCGCCGTCATCAGGTCGATCTGGCCCAGCCGGGTGACCAGGCCGACGCCCGACACGAGCGTCTGCAGCGCCTGGGCGCTGCCCTTGGTCGCCTGCAGCGTCACGTCCAGCCCGTGCTTGGCGAAGTAGCCGCCGGCGACGCCGAGCAGCTCCGGCGCGAGCGAAAGGGTCTCCAGCGGCAGGATGCTCAGGTACGTGACCTTCTCCGCGCCCTCCGCGGCCCCGGAGTCGTCCGAGCCGCAGGCGGCGAGCAGGCTGGAACCGGCGACCGCCGCGCCGAAGGTGAGGGCGGAACGCTTGAGGAAACCACGACGGTCGAGATGGGGGGTGTCTATAGGCACGCTCGGCTCCTAAGTCTCATATGAATGGTGATTCACATACCATGGCCGACCGGATTGAGATTTGCTGGCGTTCGCGGGGACGACTACCCGTTTTTCCGGATACCGGAAGACGGTTGGGTACCAGTTTGGCTCCCGCCCGCACCCAGCGCACGCGAGATGCCACGCGCCGTGGCCTGCACCAGGTGCACCACGCTCGGCCCGCGCGACTCGGTATGCGGCACGATCAGCGAGAGCGCGGCGTCGACCGTGTTGGCCGGGCCGTAGATGGGCGCGGCGACCGAGACGTACTCCGGGTGGATCTGCCGGTCGCTGATCGCGTACCCGGACCGGCGGATCTGGGCGAGCGCCTGCCGCAGCTCGCGCTCGCTGGCGTAGGTGCGCGGTGTAAATTTCATCAGCGGGCCTTTCACCACCCGCTCGCGCAGCTCGGACGGCGCGTGCGCGAGCAGCACCAGGCCGACCGCGGTCGCGTGCAGCGCGTACCTGCCCCCCACCCGGGCCCGGTCCCCGGCCGTCTCCGGGCTGGTGAAGCACTGCACGAACACCACCTGGTCCTTCTCCCGGACCGCCAGGTGCACGCCGCGGCGGGTGGTCTCGAACAGGTCCTGCATGTACGGCAGCGCCACCCGCTGCAGCCCCTCGGTGCGCGGCGTGACGGAGGTGACCTCCCAGAGCCGCAGCCCGATCCGGTACTCGCCCGCCTCGTCGCGTTCGAGCGCGCCCCAGTCGCGCAGCTCGCCCACGATGCGGTGCGTCGTGGTGAGCGGGACGCCCGACCGGCGGCTGATCTCCGACAGGCTCAGGCCCTTGGTGGGCGCGTCCTTGATGGTTTCGAGAATCCGCAACGTACGGCGGACGAGAGAGCGAGGCTCGTTCGCCAAGGTAACCGCCCCTTCTACGTTCCTTCCCTCAGGAATGCCCTCCAGGCTATCGTTCGGGCGATCTAGGTCGTCTCTCGCGAATCAGGGCAAAGCGATTAGCTTAGGCTAAGCTAATCCGCCGCGACCGGGCAGAAGGGACGCACATGAGCAGGTTGCGCGCGACCGACCTCACGCTCGCCTACGAGCAGCGCGTGGTGGCCGAGCACTTGGGCGTGGAGATCGCCGATGAGTCGTTCACGGTGATCGTCGGGCCGAACGCGTGCGGCAAGTCGACGCTGCTGCGGGCGCTCGCCCGGCTGCTGAAGCCGCGCGCGGGCGTGGTGTACCTGGACGGCGGGCCGATCTCCGCGCTGCCGGCGAAGGAGGCCGCGCGGCGGCTCGGGCTGCTGCCGCAGTCGCCGATCACGCCGGAGGGCATCACGGTCGCGGACCTGGTGGGGCGGGGGCGTTATCCGTACCAGGGGCTGCTGCGGCAGTGGTCGCGCGAGGACGAGCGGGCGGTGAACGAGGCGATGCGCGCGGTCGGCGTCGAAGCGCTCGCCGACCGGGTGGTGGACGAGCTGTCCGGCGGGCAGCGGCAGCGGGTGTGGCTGGCGCTCGTGCTCGCCCAGGAGACGCCGATCATGCTGCTCGACGAGCCGACCACGTACCTGGACATCGCGCACCAGATCGAGGTGCTCGACCTGTGCTCGCGGCTGCACGAGCAGGGGCGCACGATGGTCGCGGTGCTGCACGACCTCAACCACGCCTGCCGGTACGCCACCCACCTGATCGCGATGCGGGACGGCAAGGTGATCGCGCAGGGGGCGCCCGGCGAGATCGTCACGGCCGAGCTGGTCGAGGAGGTGTTCCGGCTGCCGTGCCAGGTGATCACCTGCCCGGAGGCGGGCACGCCGCTGGTCGTCCCGGCCGACCGGCGGCGGCTGCCGGTCGGCTGAGGCGTCAGACGACGAGCTCGCCCTCGATGCGGCGCAGGTGGTGGCGGGCGAGGGCGAGGTTGGCCCGCGCGCGGTCGAGCACCAGATAGAGGAAGACCGTCACGCTGCTGTGCGACGCCTGCCGGATGATGTGGTACTGCCGGGTCAGCGAGATGAGCATGTCCTCGACCTGGTCGTTCATGCCGAGCGCGTCGAGCGTCTGCAGCTTGGCCCGGACCACCTCGGTGCTGCCCGCGGCCGCGAGCTCCAGGTCCAGGTCACCGCCGCCGCCCACGGTGCCCAGGCACATCCCGGTCTCCAGGTCGACGAGAGCCGCGCCCAGCGCCCCCTCGATCGTCATGATTTCCTTCAGGGCGGTCTCGATGTCCATGGACTGCTCTCTTTGGTGCCGATCTTCCGCGTACTGGTGTCGCATAACGTACCGTCGAGGCCGCCCTGCGGTGAAGGGGATGATCTGTCCCCTCAGTGCTGGGGGCGCAGCGAGTCGCCGATGTAGACGGCGGCGAGCATGGTGAACAGGTACGCCTGCAGGAACTGGATGAAGATCTCGAAGGCGGTCATGGCGATCGTCACGAGCACGCCGAGGAGGCCGACGGGCACGCCGAGCGGGGTCGGCTGGACGAACAGGAACCAGAAGCCGACGGCGCTGAAGAACGCCAGGATGAGGTGCCCGGCGAACATGTTCGCGAACAGCCGGATCGCGTGCGTGAACGGGGAGGTGACGAAGACGTAGATCAGCTCCATGGGGGCGTACAGGGCGAGCGCGAGCGGCTTGGGCAGGCCGGGCGGGAAGAGGATGCCGGCGAAGAAGCGGCGCACGCCCTGGTGTTTGACCGCCAGGTAGAGCTTGACCAGGTAGATCGTGATCGCGAAGACCCAGGGGAACGCGGCGTGCGAGGTGATCGGGAACTGGACCACCGGGACGACGCCCATCAGGTTCCAGATCAGGATCAGCGTGAACAGGCTGAACAGCAGGGGCATCCAGCGGTCGGCGTCCCCGCCGAGGGACGGGCGGGCGATCTGCTCGCGGACGAACAGGTAGACGTACTCCCCCGCGTTCTGCAGGCCGCGCGGCACCAGGGACGGGCGGGCGAACGCGGCCCAGCAGAGGGCGCACACGAGCAGCGCGCCGAGGACCGCGAAGAGCACGGGCTTGGTCAGCCAGTACGGCGCGCCGTCCCAGAGCGGCGGGAAGTCGAACAGCCCGGTGCCGGGCGGCTCGAACTCGTCGGCGGCGGGAAGCGCGGACACGCGCACACGTGACTCCGGAAAGATAAGGGGGCGGACAACCGGACGAGCACGTCAACCCGAAAACCGAGTACGCCGTACCCGATTTTGAGGATACAGAATCGGGTACGTCGTACGCAATTGTGGAGGCGATGAGAGCATGGCGGCCCGGCAGAACGTCTGGATGCGGCCGGAGAAACCCGCCCGGGGACCCCGGCCGAGCTTCAGCCGCGCCCAGCTCACGGAGGCCGGGATCAGGGTCGCCGACGCCGAGGGGCTCGAGGCGCTCACCATGCGCAGGGTGGCCGCGGAGATCGGCGCGGGCACCATGTCCCTCTACCGCTACATCGACGGCAAGGACGACCTGATCGACCTGATGGTGGACGCGGTCGCGGTCGAGTTCATCCCGGACGAGATGGAGATCACCGGCGATTGGCGGGCGAATCTGCGCGCCATGGCCGAGCACAGCCGGGCGGCGATCCTGCGGCATCCCTGGCTCGCCCCGCTGGCGGCCGGGCGGCACGCGTCGGGGCCGAACCGGATCCGGCTGATGGAGCGGGCGCTGAGCATGCTCGACGGGCTGGACGTCGGCGTGGACCAGCAGCTCGCGATCATCGGCACGGTCACGGCGTACGTGCAGGGGTACGTGATGAGCGAGCTCGCGGAGGCGGAGGCGCGGCGGCGCACGGGCGTCGACGTCTCCGAGTGGATGGCGATGCAGGCGCCGTACCTGATGTCGGTGCTGCGCAGCGGAGAGTACCCGCGGTTCGCCCGGATGCTCGCCGAGGCGGGGACCGCGTTCACCGGGGCCGGCGAGCAGTTCCGGTACGGGCTGGAGTGCGTGCTGGAGGGGATCGCCCGGCGGCTGCCGGATCAGTCGCGGGGGCGGTAGAAGGCGGACAGCAGGCGGTCGGCGGCGAGGGCGGGGGTGAGGCTCCCGTCGAGGACCTCGCGTTCGGTCCGCTCGGTGATCGCGCGGACCTCGGGGTGGGCGTGCAGGTCGGCGAGGAGGCGGTCGCGGACCAGCGCCCACGTCCAGGCGACCTGCTGGCGGCGGCGCCGGGCGTGCAGCTCGTCCCCGAGGGTGTCCTGGTGGCGGACGATCTCGTGCCACAGCTCGTCGAGGCCGGTGCCCTCCTTGCCGCTGATGGTGAGCACGGGGGTGCGCCAGGTGGTCTCGCCGGAGCGCAGCAGGCGCAGCGCGCCGGCGAGCTCGCGGGCGGCCTTGCGGGCGTCGGCCTCGTGCGGGCCGTCGGCCTTGTTCACCGCGATCACGTCGGCGAGCTCCAGCACGCCCTTCTTGATGCCCTGCAGCTGGTCGCCCGCGCGGGCGAGGGTGAGCAGCAGGAACGTGTCGACCATGTCGGCGACGGTCGTCTCGGACTGGCCGACGCCGACGGTCTCCACCAGCACGATGTCGTACCCGGCCGCCTCGACCACGACCATCGCCTCGCGGGTGGCCTTGGCGACGCCGCCGAGGGTGCCGGACGTGGGCGAGGGGCGGATGAAGGCGTTCGGGTCGGCGGCGAGGCGGGTCATCCGGGTCTTGTCGCCGAGCACGCTGCCGCCGGTGCGGGTGGAGGACGGGTCCACGGCGAGCACGGCGACGCGGTGGCCCTGGCCGGTGAGGCGCACGCCGAGCGCGTCGATGAACGTGGACTTGCCCGCGCCCGGCGTGCCGGAGACGCCGACGCGACGCGCCTTGCCCGCGAGCGGGGTGAGCTCGACGAGCATGCGCTGCGCCATCTGGCGGTGGTCGGCGCGCCGCGACTCGACGAGGGTGATCGCGCGGGCCACCCAGGCCCGGGAGCCCGCGCGCACGCCCTCGACGTACTCCTCTACGGTCGGCGTCCGCCGGGTCATGCCGCGGTGTCGTGGCCGAGGCGGGCGGACAGCTCCTTGAGCAGGTCGAGCGCCGCGTCGGCGATCACCGTGCCCGGCGGGAAGATCGCCGAGGCCCCGGCCTCGCGCAGGGCGTCGAAGTCGGCGGGCGGGATGACGCCGCCTACGACGATCATGATGTCGTCGCGGCCGATCTCGGCGAGCGCCTCACGCAGCGCCGGGACCAGGGTGAGGTGCCCGGCGGCGAGCGTGGAGACGCCGACGACGTGCACGTCCGCCTCGACGGCCTGGCGGGCGACCTCCTCCGGCGTCTGGAACAGCGGGCCCACGTCCACGTCGAAGCCGAGGTCGGCGAACGCGGTGGCGATCACCTTCTGGCCGCGGTCGTGGCCGTCCTGGCCCATCTTCGCCACGAGGATGCGCGGACGGCGCCCCTCGGCCTCCTCGAACGCGGCGCACGCTTCGCGCACGCGGCCGATCGACTCCACCTGGCCCGCCTCGTCCCGGTACACGCCTGAGATGGTACGGATGCGGCTCTCGTGGCGGCCGAAGACCTTCTCCAGGGCGGCCGAGATCTCGCCGACGGTCGCCTTGGCGCGGGCGGCGTCGATGGAGAGGGCGAGCAGGTTGTCCTTGCCCTCCGCGCCCCTGGTCAGGGCGTCCAGGGCGGCGGCGACGGCGTGCTCGTCGCGTTCGGCGCGCAGGCGGCGCAGTTTCTCCAGCTGGGCGGCGCGCACGGCGGTGTTGTCGACCTTGAGGACCTCGATCGGCTCGTCGCGGTCGGGGCGGTACTTGTTGACGCCGATGACCGGCTGGCGGCCGGAGTCGATGCGCGCCTGGGTGCGGGCGGCGGCCTCCTCGATGCGCATCTTGGGCAGCCCGGCGTCGATCGCCTTGGCCATGCCGCCCGCCTCCTCGACCTCGCGGATGTGCGCCCAGGCGGCGCGGGCCAGGTCGTAGGTGAGGCGCTCCACGTACGCGCTGCCGCCCCACGGGTCGATCACCCGGGTGGTGCCGGACTCCTGCTGGAGCAGCAGCTGGGTGTTGCGGGCGATCCGGGCGGAGAAGTCGGTCGGCAGGGCGAGCGCCTCGTCGAGCGCGTTGGTGTGCAGCGACTGGGTGTGGCCCTGGGTGGCGGCCATCGCCTCGACGCAGGTGCGCACCACGTTGTTGAACACGTCCTGCGCGGTGAGCGACCAGCCGGAGGTCTGGCAGTGCGTGCGCAGCGACAGCGACTTGGGGTTCTTCGCGCCGAAGTCCTTCACCAGCTTCGCCCACAGCAGGCGGGCGGCGCGCAGCTTGGCGACCTCCATGAAGAAGTTCATGCCGATGCACCAGAAGAACGACAGCCGCGGCGCGAACGCGTCGATGTCGAGCCCGGCCGCCATGCCCGCGCGCAGGTACTCCACGCCGTCGGCGAGCGTGTAGGCGAGTTCGAGGTCGCAGGTGGCCCCCGCCTCCTGGATGTGGTAGCCGGAGATCGAGATCGAGTTGAACTTCGGCATGCGCTGGGAGGTGTAGGCGAAGATGTCGGAGATGATCCGCATCGACGGCCCGGGCGGGTAGATGTAGGTGTTGCGGACCATGAACTCCTTGAGGATGTCGTTCTGGATGGTCCCGGCGAGCTGCTCGGGGGCCACGCCCTGCTCCTCGGCGGCGACGATGTACAGCGCCAGGATGGGCAGCACCGCGCCGTTCATGGTCATCGACACGCTCATCCGGTCCAGCGGGATGCCGTCGAAGAGCTGCCGCATGTCGTAGATGGAGTCGATCGCGACGCCCGCCATGCCGACGTCGCCGGCCACGCGCGGGTGGTCGGAGTCGTAGCCGCGGTGGGTGGCGAGGTCGAACGCGACCGACAGGCCTTTCTGGCCCGCGGCGAGGTTGCGGCGGTAGAAGGCGTTCGACTCCTCGGCGGTGGAGAAGCCGGCGTACTGGCGGATCGTCCACGGCTGGTTCACGTACATGGTGGGGTACGGGCCGCGGACGTACGGGGCGACGCCCGGGTAGGTGGACAGCGGGTACGCCCCGGACTCGACCGGCTCGGCGAGGTCGGCGGCGGTGTAGACGGGGCGGACGGCGATGCCCTCCGGGGTCTCCCAGACGAGGTCCTCGGGGTCCTTGCCGGTGGTCTCGCGTACGGCGCGCGCCCAGCGGTCGCGGTCGGCGGTTCCGGTGCCGCCCGTGAACAGGTCGATGCCGGAGAAGTCTGGAATGTGCACAGAGGCGCCCGGGCGGGTCATCGCTTCACTCCACAATCGTCGAGGGTGGTCTCCAGCACGTCGATCGCGTCGCAGCCGGCGTACACGTTGCCGTCCACCCCGTCGTACCCATCCTTGCCCGCGAGCCAGACGCGCTTCGCGCCCGCCTCGCGCAGCGCCGCCGCCACGGGGGCGGCGTGCTCGGCGTACAGGCGGTCGCTGGAGCACAGGCAGGCGACGGCGGCGCCGCTCGCGCGGAACGCCTCGGCGATCTTCGCGGGGTCCGCGCCCGGCCCGGCGTCCGGGGTGGCGAGGCCGCCGGACTGGAAGAGGCTGGCGGCGAAGGTGGCGCGGGCGGTGTAGGCGGCGATGGGGCCGATGGTGGCGAGGAACACCTTCGGGCGCTCCGGGAGGGCGTCGCACAGGTCGCGGAGGCGCTCGAAGGGCTCGGCGTAGTGGACCCGGGGCAGGGCCTTCGGGCCGCGCGGCGGCTCCTCCCCGTACGGCGTCCGCGTGATCGGTTTCTCGTTGAGGTCGGGGAACTCGCTGACGCCGGTGATCGGGTCGCGGCGGTGCGCGATCGCCTCGCGGCGCTTCGCCCAGGTGCGGGCGAGGCGGTCGGGGATGAGGCCGTCGAGGGCGGCGAGCGCTCCCCCGGCGCGTTCGATCTCCTGGAACCACGCCCACGCCTTCTCCGCCAGGTCGGCGGTGAGGCGCTCGGCGAACCAGGAGCCGCCCGCCGGGTCGATCACGCGGGCGACGCCGGACTCCTCGATCAGCAGCGCCGAGGTGTTGCGGGCGATGCGGCGGGCGAACGCGTCGGGCAGGCCGAGGCGGGCGTCGAACGGCTGCACCGTCACCGCGTCCGCGCCGCCGACGCCGGCGGCGAAGCAGGCGACGGTGGTGCGGAGCATGTTCACCCACGGGTCGCGGGCGGTCATCATCGCCGACGAGGTGACCGCGTGCTGGCGCTGCGCGCCGTGCTCGGGGGCGCCGCAGGCCTCGGCGACGCGCGCCCAGAGCAGGCGGGCGGCGCGCAGCTTGGCGATGGAGAGGAACTGGTCGGCGGTGACGGCGTAGCGGAACTCGAGCTGGCCGAGGGCCTCCGGCACGGTGAACCCGGCGTCGGTGAGGGCGCGCAGGTAGGCCACGCCGGTCGCGATCGAGCAGCCGAGCTCCTCGGCGTGGCTGCCGCCCGCGTCGTGGTACGGCGTGGCGTCCACGGTGATCGCGCGCAGCGCGGGCTGGTCGGCGGCGCAGCGGCGGGCGAGCCGTACGGCGGCGTCGAGGCCGGCCCGCTCGGGCAGGTGGCCGAGGCGGGCGCGCAGGCCGATCGGGTCGGCCCCGAGGTTGCCGCCCGCCGGGGTGACGTCGCGGCCGGCGAGCAGGCGCAGCAGGGTCTCGGCGGCCTCGGGGGTGGCCGCGCCCGCGTCCAGCACGACCGGGGCGAGGTCGAGGTAGACGCCGTCGAGGACGCGGGGCAGCGCGTCCGGGGCCAGGCCGCCCGCGCCGAGGGCGAGCCACAGCGACGTGACGCCGTTCTCCAGGTCGTTCAGCACCGCCTCGCGGGTGACGGCGGGGTCGGGGTGCGCGTGGCGCTGGCGCACGTCCCAGCCGGAGGCGACGCCGCCCTCCGGCCGGGAGCCCCGCGTGTACGGCGGCAGGCCGGGCAGCCCGGCCGCGCCCGTCCCCTCGGGCAGGTCGGACGCGTCGTACAGGGGCAGCAGCGTGATGTCGTCGTAGGTGCGCGTGGACAGCGCCGTTTCCGGGTCGTCCACGTCGGCGGATTTGCGGAGCACGGCCAAGGCCAGTTCCCGCCACCGGTCCCGGGTGGCGGGCGGGAAATCGGAGCCGAGCCGGAGTTCCTCTGACGGCACTGTCATGACCTGGATAGTAGGTGTACGGTGCGCGACAACCGACGCCGGGGGGCGAATATGGCCAGTCCCGGATAGACCGGTCGAATTTCTCAGCGCTTCGCGAAAGCCGCCCCCCAGCTCTCCGGGCCGACGATGCCGTCCACGGTGATGCCCTGATCGCGCTGGAAGGCGCGGGTGACGTTCCGGGTCTGCGGGCCGTACGCGCCATCCACGTCGAGCTCGTAGCCGAGTTCGACCAGGCGCTTCTGCCAGGTGCGCACGTCGTCGCCGCGCATGATCGGCGGATAGCTCAGCAGGCGGCCGGGCCACGGCACCGCGTCGGGGTCGGCCGGGTCCTGGCCGGAGCCGGGGCGGGGGGCGCCGCGCCGCACCCAGGCGTACAGCGGCTCGCCGGGGCATTCGGTGGCGAAGCCGTCGCGGTGGCCCTTGATCTCGCGGCCCGCGCCGCCGTTGGCGCGCAGGTACTCGATCGCGTCGAGGATGCCGTGCAGCATGCCGTCCGGCGGCTGGGTCAGGCCGGAGGAGCCGACGAGGCCGAGCACCGCGTAGTGGCCCGAGTTGAGGCCGGGGCCGTTGGCGGCGGGCAGCCGGTTCGGGCCTCTGCCGACGAACACCTTCCGATGCGGGCACGCCACCATCGAGTAGCCGATGTCGATCCAGCCGTTGCCGTCCATGTGGCTGTTCTGGATCTGCCGGACCAGGGTCACGCACTTGGCGTGGTCGTTCACGATGGCGGGGTCCACCCGGCCGCCGGTGTAGTGCACCTTGACGCCCCGGGTGGAACTCAGGGTCGAGTAGGAGCCTTTGGGAGAACGGGCGCCCCAGTCCCTGCGCGTCACAAGGTCGATGCTCACGAAGAATGTCTCCTGAATTCGGGGGATATCCGACCATATTTGAGACACCCCGGGCGACGGGGTGGTTTCACCGACGTGCTCCCGGACCGACCGAGGACAACGTCTCGCCGCGGTCCAGCCGGACCACACGGCGATCGGTCACGATGGCCGTGATCAAATTGTGGGGAGTCACGTCGAAGGCCGGGTTTACCGTTCGTGTACCCTCGGGTGCAAGTCGTACACCTTTGATCTCCACTACCTCGTCCGGCCCGCGGTCCTCGATCTCGATGTCCGCGCCCGTCGGGGTGGCCATGTCGATCGTCGACTCGGGCGCGACCACGATGAACGGCACCCCGGCGCGGGCGGCGCCGAGGGCGAGCGCGTACGAGCCGATCTTGTTGGCGGTGTCGCCGTCGGCGGCGATCCGGTCCGCGCCGATCAGCACCGCGTCCGCGAGCCCCCGACTCAGCAGGTACGGCCCGGCCGAGTCGACGATCAGCCGGTGCGGGGCGCCCATCCTGGCCAGCTCCCACGCGGTGAGCCTCGCGCCCTGCAGCAGGGGGCGCGTCTCCAGGGCCAGGACCTCGGCGAGCGCGCCCCGGTCGTGCAGGGTGCGCGCGACGCCGAGCGCGGTGCCGTGCTCGACCGCCGCCAGCGCGCCGGTGTTGCACACGGTCATGATCCGGGCCGGGACGGGGGCGAGCTCGGCGAGCAGGGCCGCGCCGTACTCGCCCATCGACCGGCAGGCGGCGATGTCGTCGTCGCGGATCTCCAGGGCG
>Ga0164243_10009747_pt1 | contig 13915 bp, 12 predicted proteins | sample OricompcompostOP_FD_108781 | JGI IMG/M metagenome (GOLD analysis project Ga0164243, IMG submission 108781) | Organic Plus compost microbial communities from Emeryville, California, USA - Original compost - Organic plus compost (OP) | ecosystem: Engineered > Solid waste > Mixed feedstock >... | reverse complement strand
GCATCCGCCGACGACATCCGTTCGCTTGGGACAACGCCAGGGTGCGATTTATGCTCATGTTTCTGGTAACTGGACGCCAGCGAAGACTGTTCGGCCGGCTGCCGGCGGAAGTCGGCCTCAAATGACTTACCGCTGACGCCATGGACCGTCGGGCGGGCTCCACGGAACTACTGAGAGGCTGTCCCGGGTGAGTGAACGGCGCAACAGGTGCTGCCGGATGTGGTGAACTGCCGACCACCCATCGTGCACTCAAAGGTCCAGACAAGACATGAGAAAGACCCCGAACAAGTGGACACCACCAGCTCAGGGCCTTGATCAATTGTGCGCCGCCAGGGACTCGAACCCCGAACCCGCGGATTAAGAGTCCGCTGCTCTGCCAGTTGAGCTAGCGGCGCTCGATCGGCAACGAGACGTACGTTAGCACGGTCGTGCAGGCGCCTTCCACCGGGTAGGGGATCACCGCTCCCACGTCGCCACGTAGTGCAGGTACGACGTCGCTATCTGGGCGATGGCCTCCGCTTCCGTCAGCTCCTCCGCCAGGAAGGACTCCAGCGGGGCCTGCCAGATGCTTCTGCCGATCGCGAAACCCGAGAAGCCCGCGGGGCGGGCCACCGTCAGCCAGTGGTCCAGGTCCTCCTCCGGGGCGTCGCGGCCCAGGACCACGCAGCGCACGTTGTTGCGGCCGCCCTGGCGGGCCGTGGCCAGGATCAGGGCCGCGTCCTCCGTCGCGTTCACGCCCTCGACCTTCCAGATCGCCGGCTCGACGCCGGCGGCCTGCATCTCGGCGATCACCCGTACGGTCAGATCCGGTCGAAGATCATCGTCGTAGGTGGGTGACGCCTGGGCGGGGGTCGGCGGGACGAGCAGCTCCAGGAGGAGGTCGCGGCCGGCGGCGGTCAGGGCCTCGGAGACCGCGGCGAGGTCGTCCATCTGGCGGCGGCGGGCCCGGAGGTCGAAGTCGGGGTTGTCCCGCACGAGGATCTTGACGTATGCCGGGTCGAACGCCGCGACATGATCAAGCCAGACCGGCCCGTACTCCAGGGTGAACCAGTCCTGGCCCGAGCGCTCCACCGGCATCGCCAGGGTGAGGCCGGCCTGCGCGGCCTGGCGGGCGACCTGCTCCCCGTACCGCTCGTCGACGAGGACCCCCGTCGATGCCGGATCGGCGCCGCGGTCGATCGCGGCGAGGAGGCCCTGGAAGACCAGCTCCTTGCCGGCGGCGATGTGCTTGGCCTGCGCGGGCGTCGGATCGCCGTTGATCTTGTAGACCTTCTTGGCGAGGGAATCGCGGTGATCCATCGCCAGGATGTGCAGCCCCATGGTTTCCCCCCGATCACCCCTCAGCATGACCCACGACCAGGGAGGTTGCGACGGGATCGCGACACTGGGTCCAACCGTGTGGCTGACGCGCGGAATCCGTACCATCTGGCACCCTCCCGGATCGGGACACACAGGCGGCACGTCTGGGGCACGATGACCCCAAGCTTGCGGAGGACGGGGACATCATGGACCGGTTCGTGACACGTCAGGCAGTCATACGGCGGATCGTCGCCGTTTCGGCGACCGCGGCGCTCGGGCTCGGGCTGACCGCGTGTGGCAAGGACCAGCCGCCGAAGTTCATCACCGGGGTCGGGGAAGCCCAGGCCACGACGGCGCCGCCGGTGCCGTTCACGTTCGCGGTCACGCCCGCCGACAAGAAGAAGAATCTCCCGGTCAGCACCGAGATCGGCACCGCGGTCGAGGGTGGCACGATCACCAGCGTCACGCTGACGGAGAAGGGCGGCAGGACCGTCAAGGGTGCACTGCGCGACGACAAGACCTCGTGGGTTCCGGACGCTCCGCTGAAGTACGACACCGACTACACGGCGACCGTGGTGGCGACCAGCGCCAGCGGACAGACCGCCACAAAGACGACAAGCTTCTCCACAATGGGCAAACCGGGTAACCAGATCGGTACCGGGATGTACCTCTTCAACGGCAAGACGTACGGCGTCGCCATGCCGGTCGTCGTCGAGTTCAACCCCGGCATCCCGAAGAAGGACCGGGCGGCCGTGCAGAAGCGGCTCTTCGTGACCACCGACCCGCCGCAGCCGGGCACCTGGCACTGGGTCGACAACGGTACCCAGGCGTACTACCGCGCACCGGAGTACTGGAAGCCGGGCACCACGATCAGCGTCCGCGCCGCGCTCGAAGGCATCCCGCTCAGCAACGGCAAATACGGCAATCAGGACCGCAAGGGTACGGCGAAAATCGGCGACAAGTTCGAGATGAAGGTCGAGAACAAGACCAAGAAGATGCAGGTCTTCAAGAACGACAAGCTCATCAAGACGTTCCCGGTCAGCCTCGGCAAGCCCTCGACGCCGTCGTCGAGCGGCACCCTCGTGGTGATGGACAAGCTCGAACACACGATCTTCGACACGTTCGCCGAGCTGGGCCCGGACGAGGGCTACCGCACCGAGATCGACTTCGCGCAGCGCCTGACCTGGGGCGGCGAGTACATCCACTCCGCGCCGTGGTCCGTCGGCGACCAGGGTGTGCGCAACGTCTCGCACGGCTGCGTCAACCTCTCGCCGCAGAACGCGAGCTGGCTGTTCAGCCAGACCAAGGTCGGCGACCCGATCACCATCAGGGGTACGGAGCGCAAGCTCGCCAACGGCAACGGCTGGACCGCCTGGAACATGACGTGGGCCGAGTTCATCAAGGGCAGCGCGCTGCCGGTGCCGGCGGACCTCCGGCCCGGGGCCGCGGCGGGCAACGGTGCCGGCGCCACCCCGACACCGTCGGCTACCAGCTGACCACTTTTCGGGTACGGCGGAGGCGTTGCTCTCATTCGTACACTCGTGGGGCGTGTTCCTGAGCACGGCGTGAAACCGTGACGTGTCGCATGGCGTCTTTCCGGGAAAGCAGCTGCTTTCGGAGAAGGCACTGCGACGGAGCACGGACCTGTGAGGGGAAGTCTCATGCGGACGAACCGTTCCACCGCATTGGCGGCCGTGGTGCTCGCGGGGTTGCTGACCGTGACGGCGGCCTGCACCAAGGGCGACGGGGCGTCCTGGCAGCCGGGCGGTCAGCAGGGCGGCCAGTCGCAGGAGCCGCCGCAGCCCGAGACGAAGGCGTCGGCCACGATCACCTCGCCGGCCGCGGGGGCCTCGGACGTGCCGGCGTCGACCGGCATCGCGTTCGAGACCAAGGAGGCCGTCGAGACCACGGTGTCGCTGAAGTCGGCCGACGGCGAGGAGGTCGACGGCACGCTCGCCGCGGACAAGAAGAGCTGGCTGCCGACCGGCGCGCTGGACTACGGCACGACGTACACCGCGACGGTGAGCGCGACCGGCGACGACGGCAAGACCGCGACCGCGGAGACCACGTTCACGACGATGCCCAAGCCGGCGAACCTCGTCGCGGTGAGCAGCTTCCTCGGCGACGGCGCGGTCGTCGGCGTCGGCATGCCGATGATCGTCCGCTTCGGCCGTGCGATCGCCGAGGACTACCGCGACGACGTCCAGCGGCGGATGACGGTGCGCACCGACCCGCCGCAGGAGGGCATCTGGGGCTGGACCAGCCCGACGGAGGTCCACTTCCGGCCGAAGACGTTCTGGCAGGCGGGCACGAAGGTCCACTACAAGCTGCAGACCGGCGGGCTGCCGATGGGCAACGGCTGGTACGGCCGCAACGACCTCACCGTCGACCTGAAGATCGGCCCGTCGCTGGTCATGACCGTCGACAACAAGACGAAACGGATGACCGTCACCAAGAACGGCAAGGTCGTCAAGACCATCAAGGTGAGCCTGGGCAAGCGCACGACCCCGTCGTCGAGCGGCACGATGGTCGTCATCGAGAAGAAGCGCAAGACGGTCTTCGACACGTTCGACGAGCTGGGCCCGGAAGAGGGCTACCGCACCAACATCGACTACGCGCAGCGCCTGACCTGGGGCGGCGAGTTCATCCACGCGGCCCCGTGGTCCGAGGGCCAACAGGGCTCGGTCAACGTCTCACACGGCTGCGTCAATGTGTCCATGAAGGACGGTGCGTGGCTCTTCGAACAAACCCGCATCGGCGACCCCATCACGGTCAAGGGCACGGAACGCAAACTCCAGAACGGCAACGGCTGGACCGACTGGAACATGTCGTTCGAGGAGTTCGCCAAGATGAGCGCCCTCCCACTCACCGGCTGAGCCACTCGCTTCGTCGCGCTTCCGTGACAGGCGTGTGCTGACGGCGGTTTTCCGCTATGCTCTCGCGTGGCTGTATGCGCCCGCCTGCTCCGAGTCCCGGCGACCCACGCTCCTGGGACATCTGCGGACAAGGGTCTTCGACTCGCGCATTGTCGTACGCCTGGTTGCACGTCCTGGCGGAGCGTGGGTTCGCTGGAGGACGGATCGTGACGAGCCATCGCAGCCACAAGAGGGCCATCCGGGCGAGGATGGCAGCCACCGGTGAGCCCTACAGCGTCGCCGCGCGGGTGTTACGGGAGCGGCCTCTCGAACGTCTCGGGCTGGTCAGGCGGACACCTGGCGCGCACCTCAACGAGGTGCTGTTGAGCACGGCGCCGCCGCGGCCCTCGCGGATCGTCCGGGACGCGGCCGCGCTCGCCGCGCACCTCAGGGGATATTTCCGCGGATCGAGCGCCGGTTGGCGGACGGCGCGCCGGGTTGCGGGTAAGTCGGACGGCCCGGGTTGGTGGTCATGACTCTCGAGCGGCAGTCCCGTCACGCCTGTCATGTCCGGACAGTGGAGGACGACGTGCCGGCCGGGTCCGCCGCGGCACCGGTGGACACTTTGGACCTGATCTACCGGATGTGGTTGGCGTGGAACTGGGCCCGCACGGGCCAACTCACCGTGGTCCTGTTCAGCGTCGGCCTCGTGATCGCCCTGGTGCTCGGCGGTCTGGCCCTGGTCGCGCCACCCGTCGGCGCAGCCTCCGTGTTCTCGGCGGCCTGCGGCCTGCTCGGTGGTGGCGGCGCGCACTGGCTCGTCAACCGTCGTCGGCGCACGAGAACCCGGCCGCCACGCCGGACACCCCCCGGACGAGACTGACGGCCGGCCGCCGCGGTGGCGGTGCCCAACAGGCCCAGCATCGCCGGTCGCCCGACGTGTGGCCATGCCGTCGGCCGATACATCGCATGCCGGTGCCGGGTCGCGTCGGGCTAATTCCGCTGTGCCGTGGCGCGATCGATCGGTAGGGTGCCGGATCGGTGATCACCGTCAGGGATGAGGGTCGTTTGTCCGCAGAGTTGCCGCGGGAAGGTCAGGAGTGGGACCACCTGCTTGAGCCGCGGGACGGCGACTGGATGCGGGTCGCGGTTGATCCCGGTGCCGATCCCGGCGACTACGCGAGCGCGCTGATGATCGTCGCCCGCGACGGGGACGCCGCCGCGCGCGGCATGGCGTTGGAGGTGCTCGGTGCGGCGCCGGCGCGTCGGTGGGTGGCGGTAGACGAGGCGTTGCGGCGCCTCTGGTGGCGCGCGCCTCGGTGGACGCGCAGGCTCGCGACCGAGCTGCGCCACGGCCAGCCTGACACGTTGTCGATCGTCCTCGCCGGCTGCCACTACAACGGGCGGATCCGGGAGGCGGCGGTGGGCCGGCTCGCCGGTCCGGCGGACGCGGCCGCGACCGCGGTGCTGGCGCTTCGCTCCTGCGACTGGGTTCCCCAGGTGCGGCAAAAGGCCCGGGCGGTGGTCGGCGAGCGGCCGGTGTCGGCCACCCTCGCCGAGGTCGCCTTCGCGCTGGCGGCGCGGCGGCACGGCGCCTGGCTCGCCGAGCGGGTTGCCGCGCTGCTCGAACAGCTTCCGGCGCAGGGGATCGAGCCTCTCCTGTCGGCCCGGGACCGAAGGGTACGCCGGGCGGCGTACCGGGCCGCGATCGCCACAGGCCAGCTGGGGACCGACCGGCTGGTGCGGGCGGCGGTCCGGGACCACGACCTGCCGGTACGCACGATGTGCGCTCGTGCCGCCGTCGCGGCGGCGGATCGGGATCAGTTGCGCGCGCTGCTGAGCGCTCGCACGGCCCTGGTCCGCGCGGAAGCCTTGCGCGTGCTGACCTCGCGCGGTGACCTCGCGAGCGCCGAAGCCGCGTTGACCGATCGACACCCGCTGGTCCGGGAGACCGCCCAGGCGGCGCTGCGCCGGGCCGGGTCGGATCCCGCCGCGCACTACCGCCGGCTGGTGGAACGGGAAGCGCCTCCGGCGGCGATCGCCGGTCTCGGCGAGACCGGTGGTCCCGGCGACGCCGGCGCCGTCGCCCGGTGGCTGTCGCACCCGCGTGCGCGGGGACGGGTGGAGGCGATCCGGGCTCTGCGCCGCCTCGGTGCCGCCACGCCGGCCGAGCTGGTGCCGCTGCTCCGTGACGGGTCCGCGGCGGTCTCCCGGCAGGCGGTGGTGGCCCTGCGGCGCGACGCCGGTGCGGTGGATCCGGCGGAACTCCGCGCGTTGCTCGGCCGGGGCAACCCGCCGCATGTGCGGTTCGCCGGCTACCGGCTGTCGGTCGACGGTGATGCCTGGCAGCGGCTGGCCACAGATCTGCGGCTGGTCGACGACCCGGACGACCGGCTGCGTGCCACCGCGCGCGCCGACCTCGCGGTCTGGCTCCTCCGCGACGCGGCCACCGCCTATCGCGGGCCGGGCCCCGATCGCGCCGCTGAGCTGGACCGCCTGATCGAGCATGCCCGGCCGATCCTCGGCGAAGGCCGGGCCCGGCTGCTGCGATTCCACGCCGGCATGTGGTGACCCCTCATCCGCCGGCTCCCCGCAGCCGCTCCCGTACCCGCATGAGGGCGAAGCCGAGCACGTTGAGCCCGCGCCACCGGGCCGGCTCGGTGGCGGCGGGGTCGTCGCGCCTCAGCCCGATGCCCCACACCCGGTCCGCGGGGCTGGCCTCGACGATGACCCGTTCGCCGGTGCCGAGCAGGAACGTCGCGCTCGGGCCGGTGGCCCCAGAAGAACAGGAACCTCACCGCCTGGCCATCGGCCAGGCGGCGGCGAGCTCCGACCAGTGTGCCGCATCGAGGTTCGAAAGGAAGGGCCCCTTCCTATCGCCCAGGCGATAGGAAGGGGCCCTTCCTTTCGTTTCGGCTGTGCCGCCGCGTACGGTCGAGGCGGGGCTCGTTGGCGGCCGTGGCCGGTCTCCCGCGCCGGTGCCGCGGTGCGGTGGGCCAGCCGACGCGGCGCGGCCACCGGTGTCCATGCAGGACGGTTGTCGGAGGGCTCGGGTGGGGCCGGCGGCGCGGTTGGCGGTTCGTCCCAGGCCCCGGCCACCAGCGTCTCGAACTCGGCGCGGATCCACTCCTCGTCCGACAGGACGAGGTCGATGAAGGCGTCGATGTCCGTCGTGGTCACGTCGCGCACCTCCTGGCCGGTGCGGCCGGGCCGGGCGAACCGCCCGGCCCGGCACCGTGGTGGGCCCGCTCAGGCCTCGATGACCTTCCGCGGGCCGGTGTTGCCGGCGGTGATGGCGATCCTGCGGGGCTTCGCGTGCTCCGTCACCGGGATTCTGATCGTCAGCACGCCGTTGTCGTGGTGGGCCTGGATCCGCTCGGTGTCCAGGGCCTCGCTGAGGAACATCTGCCGGGAGAAGACGCCCAGCGGTCGTTCGGAGAGCAGTGTCTGGGTGTCGCCCGTAGTGTCGAGCGGGCGGCGTTCGGCCTTGACCGTCAGCACGTTGCGCTCGATGTCGATCTCGATCGCGTCGGGCGAGACCCCGGGGAGGTCGAACGTGACGACCAGTTCGTCGCCGGTGCGGTACGCGTCCATCGGCATGCTCGCGGGCCGGGACCACGTCCCTGGTTGCACGGCGCCGATCAGCTGCTGGGCGATCCGGTCGAGCTCACGGAACGGATCAGTGCGCATCAACATGGGGATCCACCTCCTGTTGCTGTGAACGTCCGGGATGTCAATGCGCTGTCTCTGTCATAACATGTCATCGGAAAGATGACAACCCACGACGTCAACAGACCGATGACGAGGCGCGGCATGGACGACGACCGGACCCTGGAGAGGATCGCGGCCGCGGCTCGGGGCGAGCTGCCGCCGGAGGCGACGCTCGACGCGCTCGTCGTCCTCCGGGCCCTGCGCCGGCGGCTCGACGAGTGGGAGCCGGAGCTGGTGGCGGCCGCCCGCGAGGCCGGCGTGAGCTGGGCTCGGATCGCGCCGGCGCTCGGCGTCGCCAGCCGGCAGGCAGCCGAGCGGCGGTTCCTCCGCCTGCACCGGGACGCCGCCGAGCCCGCCGACGTCACCCGCGACCAGCGCGTCGCCGCGGTCCGCGACCAGCGCGCGGGTGACCGCGCCGTCACCAGCTGGGCCCGGGCCCGCGGCGCCGACCTGCGCCAGCTCGCCGGCCAGATCAGCGCGCTGACCGACCTCGGCCCCGCGGCGCAGCCCAGCCTCGACCGGCTGCACACCGCCCTCGGCGAGCCCGACGCCGCCGCGCTCCTGCCCGCGCTGGCCGCCACCCAGGAGCACCTGCCGCCGGCGCACGCCGCGCTCGCCGACCGGGTCGCGGCGGTGACCGGCGAGTCGGACCGGATCCGCCGCGACACCCAGCGGCGCCGCGGCGGCACCGACCGGACGCGCTGAGCGTCACACCCCGCCGAGCGCGGCCACCAGCGGCTGGCCGTGGTGGGAGACCCACCCGGCCGCGGCCTTCGCCGGGTCCGCCGCCTCCGGTTCCAGGACGGCCAGCGGCGGCGCCGGTACGGCCGCGCCGAGCTCACCGAGCACGTCGACCAGCGCCGCGCCGACCGATTGCCGGTGCGCCTCCGACGCGGCGACCGCGACCGGCAGCGCCACCGCCCCCGCCAGCTCCCGGTGACCGAAGCGGTCGAGGAAGACCTTCAACAGACCGGTGTACGTGCCCTTGTACGTCGGCGTGGCGACCACCAGCAGCCGCGCCGCCCGTACCACCGCGAACGGGTCCGCGACCGGTCCGGTGGCGACCGCCGGTTCCGGGCCGAACGTCACCCCGACGACCGCCCCCAGCTCCAGGACCTGGCGGCCGCCGAGCGGGACCCGGGCACCCAGCTCGTCGACCACCGCGTCGGCCAGGGCCCGCGTGCGCGACCCGGACCGCGGGTTGCCCACCACGGTGACCACGGCCGTCATGCCGTCACCGACGCGTACGCACCCATGTGGTACAGCAGGGGCCGCCCGCCGTCGGAGTGCGACCCGTCCAGCGGCGAGGCCAGCACGATCGCGTGATCGCCGGCGGTGACCCGCGACGTCACCCGGCACAGCAGCCACGCCACCGGCGAGTCGAGCAGCGGGACCCCGTAGGGGCCGAGCCGCCACCCGGTGTGCGCGGCGAAGCGGTCGATGCCGCTCGTGGCGAAGGTCCGCGCCACCTCGTGCTGCCCCTCGCCGAGCAGGTGGACGCCGACGTGTTCGGCGCGCTCCAGCGTCGGCCAGCTCGACGAGCCGCGGTCCAGGCAGAACGACACCAGCGGCGGCCGCAGCGAGACCGAGGTGAAGGACGTGGCGGTGAAGCCGACCGGCGGCGACCCCGGCGCGGTGACCACCGTGACCGTGGCGGCCTGCCGGCGCAGCAGCGTCCGGAAGGCGTCCGGGCTCAACGTCGTTACGGAAGACACGATGCAGCCTCCTCGACTACCAGGTGCTGGATTCGACCCGGACGACCGGCGCCAGTCGGGGGGTGCCCCGCAACGCCTCCAGGAACGTGACGATCTCGGCGGCCACCGACCGGTGCGGCAGGTCGTTGAGGACGTCGTGGTGCGCGCCGCTGACGCTGGACAGCCGCGCCGACGGCAGGGACTTCGCCAGGCGGCGCAGCTCCGCGCCGCCGGCCAGGGGATCCGCGTCGCCGACCAGCAGCAGGTGCGGCGGCGACGCCGTGCTGCCGTAGGCGGCGTCCAGCAACGCGTCCGGCACCGCCGCGGCCAGGGCGCCACGGTGTACGGCCGGGTCGCCGGTGAGCACGCCGCGGTGCACGGGACAGTGCGTACGGGCGTCCAGCTCCTCCTCCCAGCCGAGCGTCCGGTGGGTGTCGTAGCCGGGCAGCCCGGCGAGCACGACGGCGTCCGGCCACCACGCGGCGGAGCGCGGCGGCCCCGCGACCAGCGCGCCGACCGCCGCGGCGCCGGTGTCGGCACCCACCAGCACGAGCGGCCGGGCCAGGTCCGGGATGCCGGCGACGGCCGCGTCGAGCGCCGCCGCGAGGGCCGCGAGCGTGCCGGGCACGTCGTCCGGCGCGACGACCGGCGCCGGCAGGACCTTCACCCGGTACGCGTCCGCGGCCAGCCGCGCGCCGAACCGCCCGTAGCTGTCCGGCGTCTCACCCCGCCCCGGGACGACGAGCACCGTGCCGCGCGTGCGCAGCCCGGCCGGCGCGGTGAAGTCGCGGTCAGACCGCGGCGGGCTGGAGGTCGTGGTCATGGCGGAACCCTTTCGTCGGTGTGGTGTGGCCGAGGACGTGGTCGAGGACGGCCCGCGCGCCGCCGGCCGGCAGCCGCGCGCCGCGCCAGGCGACGTGCTGGTCGGGGCGGACGAGCACGTTGTCGGCCCCGTAGACCGCGCGCGCCGACTCGTCGGAGAGCCGCACCACGGTGAACGGAACGGCGCGGGCCGCGGCCGCCGCGGCGAACGCCCGCGCCACGTCGGTGTCCTCCCCGAAGACCAGCAGGGCGAGGTCGCCGCCGATCCGGTCGTACAGCGTGTCGCCCCACGGGTCGACGTACCCGTCCGGTGCGCGGTGGCCGGGTCGCGGGTCGTCCTCGTAGCGGTCCGGGTCCCAGGGCGGCTCGGTGGCGAGCTGGCCGTCCTCGTACCAGATGACGCCGGAGGCGTCGTAGCGCTCGTCGAACACCACCCCCGGCGCCTCGCCGCCCTCGCCGGCGAGCAGCGCGCGGATCTCGTCGCGGCGGCGCTCCGCGTCCGCGCTGGTGTCCGCGTCGGCGGGCACGCCGATCCGGCGGATCTCGGTCAGCCGCTCGCGCGTGCGGCGGGCCCGGTCGAGGGCGTGGTCGGCGACCCGCCAGTTGTGCGGCCGCCGCTCCTCGTCGTACGAGTCGAGCAGCGCGTCGGTCCCGTACCCGGCGAGGACCGCCGCGAGCTTCCACCCGAGGTTGACGACGTCGCCGAAGCCCTCGCCGAGGTTGCCGCCCGGGGTCCGCACGTGCGCGGCGTCGCCCGCGAGCAGCACGCGGCCGGCCCGGAACGTCTCGGCGATCCGGGTGGCCTGGTAGAAGGTGGTCGACGAGGCCAGCTCCAGGTCGAGGTCGAAGCCGAACGCCGCCCGGGCCGTCGCCAGCAGCTCCTCCTCGGGCGGTTGCGCGTCGAGCGGGTACGGCCCCGCGTAGACCCGCCACTCGCGGGTGCTGATCGCCGCGAGGAAGCCCGACGCGCGCTGGTTGACCACGATGTTGGTGCCGCTCGGCGCGGCGCCGGCCCGCTCGAAGAGGTCACCGGTGCGGACCACGAGCCGGAACATCTTCTCGGTCGCGTACTCGCCCTGCCGCGCGATGCCGGCCAGCCGCCGCACCGTGCTGCCGCCGCCGTCCGCGGCCACCACGTACCGCGAGCGGATCCGCCGCCGCCCGCCGGCGGAGACGGCGGTGGTCAGCACGCCGTCGCCGGTCTCCCGCAGCGCCTCGACGCGCCAGCCGCCCGCGACGGTGACGCCGCGTTCGCCGAGGTGGTCGAGGAACACCTGCTGGAGCGCGGTCTGGGGCCGCCGGATCGGCGCGGCGAGCGAGTGGCGCCGGCCGGCGCCGCCGGTGAACCCGCGCGGTTCCCGGGCCACGAGGTCGTGGCCCACCAGCGAGGTGGCGACCCGGATGCCGCGGTTCCACTCCGGCGGGAAGGTCCACGCCTGCCGGATCCGGTGCAGCAGCCCCCAGCGGCGGAAGTGCTCGACCACCCGGGGTGAGTGCCCCATGGCGCCGGCCCGCACCAGTGTGGCGGAGGTGGCGGCGTCGACGACGGCCACGCTCACGCCGCGGCCGGCGAGGTCGACGGCCGCCGAGAGCCCCACCGGCCCCGCGCCGATCACCAGGACGTCCACATCGGACGGCGGCGCGGCGGCGGGGAAGTAGACGTTGGCCACGGCTACCTCCCCGCGCCGAGCCGCGCCGCGGTCCAGCGGTTCTCCGGCACCGGCAGGCCGAGGTTGCCGCGGAGCGTGTCGGCCTCGTAGGCCGTGCGGAACAGGCCCCGCTCGCGCAGCAGCGGCACGACGTCCGAGACGAACCGCTCCAGGTCGTCCGGGGTACGGAAGCCGAGGTTGAGCCCGTCGAAGGCGCGCGCCTCGAACCACGCCGCGATCGTGTCCGCGACGGTGCGCGGGTCGCCGGTGAAGGGGGAGGGCTGGTAGTCGGTGAAGGCCAGCACGGTCTCGCGCAGCGTCAGCCCCTGCTCCCGCGCGCGCCGCACGATCTCGGTGCCACGGGTCCGGCCGCTCCGCTCGGCGTGCGCGGCGACGTCCGGGAACGGCGCGTCGAGGTCGTGCGTCGAGAAGTCGTACGCGCCGAACGCCCGCCCGAACGCCGCCAGCTTGCGCGAGAAGTCGTTGTCGGCGTCCCAGATCTCCCGCGACAGGCGGTGTGCCTCGGCGTCCGTGCCGGCGACGACCGGTGCCGCGCCGAGCAGGACGAGCAGGTGGTCCGGGTCGCGGCCGAAGCCGGCGGCGCGCCGCTTGAGGTCGGCGTAGTACGCCCGTGCCTGCTCCAGCGGCGCGGCCGGCGCGTACACGCCCTCGGCCACCCGCGCGGCGAGGTCGCGTCCCTCCTCCGAGACACCGGCCTGGAAGATCACCGGCTGGCCCTGGGGCGAGCGGGAGATGTTGAGGGGGCCGGCGACGGTGAAGTGCTCGCCGGTGTGGTCCAGCGCGTGCAGCTTGTCGGGGTCGAGAAAGAGGTCGCGCGCGACGTCGGCGGGGAACGCGTCGTCCTCGTAGGAGTCCCAGAGCCCCTGGACGACGCGGACGTGTTCGAGTGCCCGCGCGTACCGGGTGGCGTAGTCGAGGTGCTCGGCGAGCCCGTAGTTGCGCGACGTGCCGGAGTCCAGGCTGGTGACCACGTTCCAGCCGGCCCGGCCCCGGCTGATGTGGTCGAGCGACGCGAACCGCCGGGCCACGTTGAACGGCGCGTTGTACGTGGTGCTCAGCGTCCCGACGAGACCGACGTGTCGCGTGTGGACGGCGACGGCGGACAGCAGCGTCAGCGGTTCGAGCCGGTTGAGGTAGTGCGGCGGATAGGTCGCGTCGATGAACTGGCTGTCCACGATGAACAGCGCGTCGAACGCGGCGTGCTCGGCGGCCTTCGCCTGCGCGATGTACCAGTCGATGTCGATGCTCGCGTTCTTCGGGATTCGCGGGTCCTTCCAGAGGCTGTGCTGGCCGGGGCCGCCGACGCCGTACACCTTCAGCGCGAGCCTGATCTTCCGGGTCATGCCTGTCCTCCGATGGTGTGCAGGAGCGCGCGCAGCTTTTCGCGCTCGGCCCGGTCGGCCGCCGCCGTCCGGAGCGTTGGCGCGGATCTGACGAGCAGTCGGGTGTACGGGTGCCGGGGCGTGGCGACGACCGCCCGCGCCGGGCCGTCCTCGACGATCTCGCCCCGGTGGAGCACCGCGATCCGGTCGGCGACCCCGGCGACGGAGCCGAGGTCGTGGGAGATGAACAGCAGCGCGGTGCCGGCGTCGCGCAGCCCGTTGAGCAGCTCCAGCGCGCGTACCCGGGTGGCGGCGTCGAGCGCGCTGACCGGCTCGTCGAGGATGACGAGGCGGGGATCGGTGACCAGCGCGCGGGCGATGGTGACGCGCTGGCGCTGGCCGCCGGAGAGCTGGGCGGGGAGCCGGGACAGCAGCGCCTCGTCCAGCAGGACCCGTGCGGCCCGCTCGCGGGCCCGCTCGGCCGCCTCGTCCGGCGACCGGCCCTGGATCAGCAGGGGCTCGGCCAGCGACTCGCCCACGGT
>Ga0164243_10009746_pt1 | contig 13916 bp, 11 predicted proteins | sample OricompcompostOP_FD_108781 | JGI IMG/M metagenome (GOLD analysis project Ga0164243, IMG submission 108781) | Organic Plus compost microbial communities from Emeryville, California, USA - Original compost - Organic plus compost (OP) | ecosystem: Engineered > Solid waste > Mixed feedstock >... | reverse complement strand
TGGAGAAGATCATCCAGGGGTTCTGGGAGCGCGAGCACGACGTGCTGGTGTGCACCACGATCGTCGAGACCGGCCTGGACATCTCCAACGCGAACACGCTGATCGTGGAGCGCTCGGACATGCTCGGCCTGTCCCAGCTGCACCAGCTGCGCGGGCGCGTCGGCCGGGCGCGCGAGCGCGGCTACGCGTACTTCCTGTACCCGCCGGACAAGCCGCTCACCGACACCGCGCACGACCGGCTGGCCACCATCGCGCAGAACTCCGAGCTGGGCGCCGGCATGGCGGTGGCGATGAAGGACCTGGAGATCCGCGGCGCGGGCAACATCCTCGGCGCCGAGCAGTCCGGGCACATCGCCGGCGTCGGCTTCGACCTGTACGTGCGGCTGGTCGGCGAGGCCGTCGAGGCGTTCAAGCAGCACGCCGGGGCCGAGCCCGGCGAGGGCGAGGAGGAGCTCGCCGAGGTGCGGGTGGACCTGCCGGTGGACGCGCACATCCCGCACGACTACGTGCCGGGGGAGCGGCTGCGGCTGGAGGCCTACCGCAAGATCGCCGCCGCGGCCGACCAGGCCGCGCTGGACGGGGTGCGCGCCGAGCTCGCCGACCGCTACGGGCCGCTGCCGGAGCCGGTGGAGCGGCTGCTGAAGGTCGCCGGGTTCCGCCAGGTCTGCCGCGAGCACGGGATCACCGAGGTGACGCTGCAGGGCTCGTCGCTGCGGGTGGCGCCGCTGGAGCTGGCCGACTCCAAGCAGATGCGGCTCAAGCGGCTCTACCCGAAGGCGGTGTACAAGGCCGCGGTGCGCACGGTCTCGGTGCCGCGGCCGACCGAGGGCGCGGCCGGGGGCCGCATCGGTGCCCCGCCGCTGCGGGACGAGGCGCTGCTGGACTGGTGCACGCAGCTGATCACCTCGCTGGCCGGGGAGCCGGCGGCGGTCGGCTGAGCCGCTGCGCTGCCCGGAGCAGCCCGCTGCGGCGGGCCGTTCCCCCGTGGGGACGCCGTTGGGGGCGATCTCGGGGAAATCGCCGCGGAAAACAACCTCTCCGGCCGCCGCGCGTCCGACACTGTGCAGGACTCGTGATCGAGAGCGGTGCGGTGGAGGAGAGCGGTGGACGGTCGCCCGCGGGGACCGCAGCGTCCCGGTTCGCAGCCTTACGGTTCCCGGAGCCCCGGGGCGCAGCCCCCGGGCCGTCCTCGCGGTGATCGCCCCGCACCGCCGCCCGGCCGCCCGCGCACCCCGCCCGCGCGCCCGCACCCGGATCCGTGGGCGCGCCCGCGGAAGCGGCGTCCGGGCCGGGTGCTGGGGCGGGCGGTCGCGGCTCTGCTGTCGGTGCTGGTGCTGGCCACCACGGGCTACGCGTGGGTGACGTTGCGCGGGCTGGGCGGTCTGAGCGAGGAGGACGTGCTCGGCGGCGGGCTCAGCGCCCCGGACGGCGCCACCGACGTGCTGCTGGTCGGCAACGACAGCCGCACCGACGCGCAGGGCAACCCGCTGCCGAAGCAGGTGCTGCGCGAGCTGCACACGACGATGGAGAGCGGCAACCTCACCGACAGCATGATCCTGGTGCGCATCCCCAACGGCGGGCAGCGCGCCAGCGCCATGTCGTTCCCGCGGGACACGCGGGTGGACCTGGGGCACGGCTACGGCAGGCACCTGCTCACCGAGGCCTACAACACCGAGCGCACCACCGTGCTGCGGCGCCTGGAGCAGCAGGGCGTGGCCGACCCCGCCGAGCGGGAGCGGCGGGCCCGCGCGGCCGGGCAGAAGTTCCTCATCGAAACCGTCGAGGAGCTGTCCGGGGTGACCGTCGACCACTACGCCGAGGTCAACCTGCTCGGGTTCTACGAGGTCACCAAGGCCGTCGGCGGCGTCGAGGTGTGCCTGAAGGAGCCGGTGAACGACAAGCAGTACTCCGGCGCGGTGTTCCCCGCGGGCAGGCAGCGCCTCTCCGGCGGCGACGCGCTGGCGTTCGTGCGCCAGCGGCACGGGCTGCTGCACGGCGACCTGGACCGGGTGCGCCGCCAGCAGGCGTTCCTGTCCGGCCTGGCCCGCGAGGTGCTGTCCGCGGGCACCCTGGCCAACCCGGTGAAGCTGAACGACCTGGTGCAGGCGGTGAGCCGCACGGTGGTGCTGGACCGCGGCTGGGACCTGCTGGAGTTCGCCCAGCAGGTGCAGGGCATCGCCGGTGGCGCGGTGGAGTTCCAGACGATCCCGGTGCAGCTGGTCGGCGAGTCCGGCAGCGAGCGCGTGGTCGCCGACGAGGCTCAGGTGCGCCGGTTCGCCGCCGACCTGCTGCTGCCGCCGCAGCAGCGCCCGGTGCGCCACCAGGCCGACCGGCAGCCCGCGCCCGAACCGGCGCCGGAAACCCCGCAGCCGTCGGAGATCACCGTGCACATCTACAACGGCGTCGGCACCAGCGGCCTGGCCGGTTCGGTGCGCAGCAGGCTGGCCGCGAAGGGCTTCGACACCGGCGAGACCGGCAACACCGAGTCGCTGAGCTCCTCGGTGGTGAAGGTGGCCCCCGGCGAGACCGGGGCGGGCGAGCAGGTCGCCGAGGCGCTGGGCGGCCTGCCGGTGCGGGAGAGCAGCAGCGTCTCGCCGGGCTCGGCGCAGGTGTACCTCGGCGGCGACTACGAGGGCCCGGGCGTGCAGAACTTCGCCGGTGCGCCCGCGGTCCGGCTCGACGGCGCGGCCCGCGCGCAGAGCCCGCGGCAGCCCGCCCCGATCACCGCCGACGGGGTGCCTTGCGTGTACTGAACCGGAGCGCACCGGCCGTCCACAACGGACTCGGCGGGAGTTCTGGGAACGCGGGAACCGCCTAGGGTTCACCGCCGGATGATCTCGTGAGAAGGTGGCCGCCGTGCGCACTCCCCGACTCCGCCTGCTCGCCTCGGCCGTGCTCGCCGGAACCCTGCTCGCGGGCTGCGGCACCGGTCCGGCCTCGGTCGGCGCCGCCGCCTTCGTCGGCCAGGACCGCATCCCGGTGAACGAGGTGCAGTCCCGGCTGCGGACCGTGCTGGACAAGGAGCCGGGCGCGCGGGAGAAGCTGGAGCAGCAGGACCAGGTCGACGAGCTCGGCCGGCGGCTGGCCTCCGACCTGGTGCGCCGCCGGTTGATCAACCAGGCCGCCGCCGAGGAGCGGCTGCACGTCGACCAGCGCCAGGTCGGCGACGTGATCAATGCCGCGGGCGGGGCGGAGAAGGCCAGCAAGGGCCAGATCTACACCGCCGGGGACCTGCCGGAGGCGGTGCGCGCGCGGCTGCTCACCGGCGAGCTCGGCCGCAAGTACATCGACCGCGTCTCGGTGGTCTACGACGTCACCACCGCGAACAACCGGCGGGAGGCCGAGCAGAAGGCCCGTGCCATGTCCGCCGGGCCGCAGCAGTCGCGGGACCTGGTCGGCGCCGACCACAAGGCCGGTCTGGGCGCGGCGACCAGCCAGCGGGTGCGCTCGGCGGAGGTGCCGGACCTGGCGGCCTCGACCCCGGTGTTCGCCGCGCAGCCGGGCACCGTGCTGGCCTTCGAGCTGCAGCCGCAGTCGGGGCAGTGGACGGTGCTGCGGGTCAACGCGCGCGAGGTCGATCCGTCGGCCCCGGCCACCGGGGCGGGCCAGGACGAGGCGCGGATGCAGGCGTTCGGCAGCCAGCTGCTGCGGGTCACCGCGCAGCGCAACGGGGTGCAGCTGAGCCCGCGCTACGGCGTGTGGGACCCGATCGGCCTGGCCGCGGTGCAGAGCCCGGGGGAGACGACCGGGTTCGCCTTCAGCACGCCTGCCGCGTGATCACCCGTGCGGGGTGATGCGCCGGTGTGTCGGGCGGGGATCCGCCGCGGTTGAGCGGAATTCTCGGGTGCGTGGGACGAGCACTCGGAACGGGCCGGCTCCCGGGGTTGGGAGAATCGGCGCATGAACGACGGAACTTCGGCGGAGCCGGTGCGGCGCGGGCCCGGACAGGGCGGAGCGGCCCAGAACGGGCCTGTGCAGAACGGGGCGGCGCCGGACGCCACGGCGCAGCACAGCCCAGCGCAGAACGGATCGGCACAGGACGGCCCGGAGCAGCAGAGCCCCGCCCCGCACGAGCCGGCGGGCTCGGCGGTGGTGCTGGTCGACGACCGCCTCGGCGACGTGCTCCCGGCGGCGGCGCTGCCGGCGATCCGCGCGGCCGCGGCGGTCTACGCCGACGACGGCCTGTCCGCGGCGACCCGCTCGGCGCTGGCGGCCCCGGCCCCGCCGCCGGTGGAGCAGCTGCTGGCGCAGGCCGCGCGGGAGCCGGTGGTGCTGGTGGTGCCGGACCTGCTGTCGGAGCAGGCGCAGCGGCTGCGCGCGGCCGGGGCGCCGCTGCTCGGCTCGGCCGCCCCGGTGGGGGTGGAGCTGCTGGACGCGGTGACGGTGATGGACCGGCTGCGCTCGCCGGGCGGCTGCCCGTGGGACGCCGAGCAGGACCACGACTCGCTGCGCCGCTACCTGGTGGAGGAGACCTACGAGCTGCTGGACGCGATCGAGCAGCGGGACCGCGCGTCGCTGCGCGAGGAGCTCGGCGACGTGCTGCTGCAGGTGCTGTTCCACGCCCGGGTCGCCGCCGAGCACCCGCAGGACCCGTTCGGCGTGGACGAGGTGGCCGCCGAGCTGGTGAGCAAGCTGGTCTCCCGGCACCCGCACGTGTTCGCCTCCGGGGACGCGGTGCACGACGCGGAGTCCCAGCAGCTGCGCTGGGACGAGCTCAAGCAGCGGGAGAAGCAGCGCGAGTCCGTTGTGGACGGTGTGGCCACCGGCCAGCCCGCCGCCGCCCTGGCGGCCAAGCTCGTGCAGCGCGCCGACCGCGGTGGGCTGCCGCAGGACCTGCTGCCCGCCGGGGAGTCCGTGGGCGAGCGCCTGTTCGCCCTGGTCGCGCAGGCCCGGTTGGGCGGTGCGGACCCGGAGGACGACCTGCGCGGCACGGCGCTGGCCTTCGCCGAGCGGGTCCGCGCGGCCGAGTCCGCGGCCCGCGCCGACGGGGCGGATCCGGCGCGGCTGACCGCCGACGGCTGGCGCCGCTACTGGCCCGCGGCGAGCGGCTGAACCCCGCTGGCTACAGTGCCTTGTCCGGCGCGGCGCCCCGGCGCGCCGGCGTCGGCATCCGCCGCAGCGCCCACCGGGCCGTGCGGCGGATCCTCGATCGGCTCGTCGCCGCGACGCCCGTGCTCCGGCCGGTGGAATCCGCCGGAGCGCGGCCGGTCGCCGACCGGCGCCGGGCACACTGGGCGGGACCAGGGAGGACCTACGTGTCGCAGCAGAACACGCGCAGACCGTGGCTGTTCGCCGGTGTTGTTCCGGCGTTGGCGCTGCTCGTCTCGTGCACGCCGCCGGAGGGCGACCGCTCCCGCGCGGAGCCGAGCGTCGAGTCCGACCCGCCGTCCGCGGTGGCCCCGCCGGATCCCGGGGTGGAGCCGCCGCCGGTGCGGGTGCTGCCCGCGGACGCTCCCCGCGCGGCCGGGCCGGGACATGACCGACCCGGTGCGGCGGCCCCCGAGCGCCCGCAGGAACAGCTGGCCGGCTGGGCCGAGTCGATGTCCGAGCAGCTCAACATCCCCCGCGCGGCGCTGCAGGCGTACGGCTACGCGGCCCGCGCGGCGGAGACGACGCACCCGGGCTGCGGCATCGGCTGGTCCACGCTCGCCGGCATCGGCTCGATCGAGTCCAGCCACGGCCGCTACGGCGGCGCCAAGCTGGACGGCACGGGCCGCCCGTCGATCGCCATCCGCGGCCTGCCGCTGGACGGCAGCCACGGGATCAAGCGCATCCCGGACACCGACCAGGGGGTTCTGGACGGCGACCGCGAGTTCGACCGGGCGATCGGCCCGCTGCAGTTCATCCCGGGCACCTGGGCGAAGTGGGGCGCCGACGCGGACGGCGACGGGGTGGCGGACCCGAACGACCTGGACGACGCGGCGCTGGCCGCCGCGCAGTACCTGTGCTCGGTCGGCGGGGACATGCACCGGCCGGACCGGTTCTGGGCGGCGCTGCTGGACTACAACGAGAGCCGGGACTACGGCCAGGACGTGCTCGACCACGCCGACCACTACGGCCGGGTCAGCCGCGAGCTGGCGACGAAGGACTGAGTCCCGCAGCCCCCGCGCGGCCGCGCTCGGCGACAGCCGGATGAACGCAGCGTGCCGGCTGACAAGCCGATCACCTGCGGAAACGGTTCACTCCTAGTTCTCCGGGATACCGGCAAGTAACCTGTCCGCGTGACTTCCGGCACTTCCGGCAGCCCGACCCGGCTGCGCCCCGTGTTCGCCGTGCTCGGGCGGCTGGCGGTGGCGGTGGCGCTGGTCGCCTCGGTCGCGGCCGGCGTCGGGCTGGCCGCGCTCGTCGCCCGGCCGCCCGCGGCGCCGGTGGCCGGTCCGCCGCCGGAGGACACCGTGGAACCGGCACCGGTGCTGCCCGGCTCGGCGGCCCCGGAGGTGCAGGAGCCGCTGCCCGCCCCCGCGCCCGCCCCGCCGGGCGACGACCCGGTGCGGTCGTGGGCGAACCGGGTGGCCGCGGACGTGGACGTGCCCGCGCGGGCGCTGATCTCCTACGTCAACGCGGACCTGGCGATGCGCCAGTACAAGCCCTCCTGCCGGATCTCGTGGGCCACGCTCGCCGGGATCGCCCGCATCGAGTCCAACCACGGCCGCTACGGCGACCGGGTGCTCGACGACGACGCCCGGCCGTCCCGCCCGATCATCGGGGTGCCGCTGGACGGCACTCCCGGGGTGCGGGCGATCGGCGACACCGACGGCGGCGCGCTGGACGGCGACCGCGAGCACGACCGCGCGGTGGGCCCGATGCAGTTCATCCCGTCGACCTGGCGCAAGTGGGCCACCGACGGCAACGGCGACGGGCTCGGCGATCCGCAGAACCTCGACGACGCGTCGATGGGCGCGGCCCGCTACCTGTGCTCCAGCGGGCGCGACCTGACCACCGGCTCCGGCTGGTGGGGCTCGGTGATGTCGTACAACAACTCGGTGGAGTACGGGCAGAAGGTGTTCGCGATCGCCGAGTCCTACTCGGCGGCCGCGGAACGGCGCTGGTGAGCGCTAACCCCCGCCGGGCCGGGAGGCCAGTCGCGCGTTGATCTCGCCCAGCGCCTCCTGGTACGCGGGATCGGGGTTCATGGTCGCCGCCATCTGGACCTGGCTGCGGGCTTCCTCCAGCCGGCCTTGGCGCTGCAGCGTGCGCCCCAGCACCAGGCGCGCGTAGTGGTCCGAGGGGTCGAGCTCGAGCACGCGCAGGAACGCGTTCTCGGCGCGGCGGAACTGGGCCGAGAACAGGTAGGCGCGGCCGAGCAGCAGCTGCACGCTCGGCTTGTCCTCGGCGATGTCGAGCACGGGCCGCAGCGCGCGGAGCGCTTCCCACGGCCGCCGCTGGGCGACCAGGTTCTCCGCGCGGCGGAAGGCTTCCACGGTTCCTTCGTCGCTCATGACCCGTCCGACGGTACGTGCCACCCCCGATGACATCGACGTCCGAGCGGATGGTATTGCGCACTCCGGCGGAGCTCGGTGATCACGCCGGGTGCAACCTGATCGATCCCGTCCGGACCAGGGCAAGTGGGCGGCGTCGGCGGAACGCGCCCCGATAGGCTCGGGGTCGGTCGTGGGGCGATCGTCCCGGCCGGCGTCGGGCGCCGGGCGGGCGCGAGGCCGCCCAACCTCAAACCCTGGTTAAGGAGCACACGTGGCGATCATCGAGCAGGTCGGCGCCCGCGAGATCCTGGATTCGCGCGGGAACCCCACCGTCGAGGTCGAGGTGGCACTGGAGGACGGCACGCTGGCCCGCGCCGCGGTCCCCTCGGGCGCTTCCACCGGTGAGCACGAGGCGGTCGAGCTGCGCGACGGCGACGCCGAGCGCTACGGCGGCAAGGGCGTGGAGAAGGCCGTCGAGGGCGTGCTGGACGAGATCGGCCCCGAGCTGGCCGGGCTGGACGCCACCGAGCAGCGCGTGGTGGACCAGAAGCTGGTCGACCTGGACGGCACCCCGGGCAAGTCCCGGCTGGGCGCGAACGCGATCCTCGGCGTCTCGCTCGCGGTGGCCAAGGCGGCCGCGGACTCCTCCGGGCTGGAGCTGTTCCGCTACGTCGGCGGCCCGAACGCGCACGTGCTGCCGGTGCCGATGATGAACATCCTCAACGGCGGTGCGCACGCGGACACCGGCGTGGACGTGCAGGAGTTCATGATCGCCCCGATCGGCGCGGACTCGTTCGCGGACGCGCTGCGCTGGGGCGCGGAGACCTACCACGCGCTGAAGTCGGTGCTGAAGTCGAAGGGCCTGCCCACCGGCCTCGGCGACGAGGGCGGTTTCGCCCCGGACCTGCCGAACAACCGGGAGGCGCTGGACCTGATCGTCTCGGCGATCGAGAAGGCCGGGTTCACCGTGGGCTCGGACATCGCGCTGGCGCTGGACGTGGCCGCGACGGAGTTCTTCTCGAACGGCTCCTACACCTTCGAGAAGGCCGAGCGCACCGCCGAGCAGATGGCCGCCTACTACACCGAGCTGCTCGACGCCTACCCGCTGGCGTCCATCGAGGACCCGCTGTCCGAGGACGACTGGGACGGCTGGGCGAAGCTGACCGGCGAGATCGGCGGCAAGGTGCAGCTGGTCGGCGACGACCTGTTCGTGACGAACCCGGAGCGGCTGGAGGAGGGCATCAACCGCGGCGCGGGCAACGCGCTGCTGGTGAAGGTCAACCAGATCGGCACGCTGTCCGAGACGCTGGACGCGGTGAACCTGGCGACCTCCTGCGGCTACAAGAGCATGATGAGCCACCGCTCCGGCGAGACCGAGGACACCACGATCGCCGACCTGGCGGTGGCCACCGGCTGCGGCCAGATCAAGACGGGTGCCCCGGCGCGCAGCGAGCGGGTCGCGAAGTACAACCAGCTGCTGCGGATCGAGGAGGCCCTGGGCGACGCCGCGCGCTACGCGGGAGAGCTGGCGTTCCCGCGGCTGAACCCGGAGGCGTGACATCCTGGTCACCGGCGGCCGGAGCGGCCGCGGTGACCACGACGACGACAGGTGCGGGCGATGCCGAGCGGGCGATCCTCTGATCGACAGCAGCGCCGCCGCGGAGAACCGGCCGCGGCGCGCCGGAGCGGGACCACGACCCGCCGCTCGGGGGCTCGCGAGTCCGCGAAGCGGCCGGGGACCCAGGGCGGTTCCCGGCCGCGTTCGCGTTCCACGAGCGCCTCGGCCACCGGCGGCGCGTTCCAGCTGTCGTCGACGCGGCGGGCGGCGATGCTGGCGCTGCTGCTGTGCGCGATGGCGCTGAGCGTGTCGGTGCCGCTGCGCACCTACCTGAGCCAGCGCAGCGAGCTGGCCGCCCAGGAGGCCAAGCGCGTCGAGCTGGCCCGCCAGGTCGAGCAGCTGCAGGACCGCAAGGCGCAGCTGTCCGATCCGGCGCGGGTGGCCGCGGAGGCGCGCGAACGGCTCGGCTACGTCCGGCCGGGCGAGACCCCGTACATCGTGGAGCTCCCGCAGGGTCCCGCCGCGCCTCCGCCGGCGCCCGCCCCGGCGGAGGACGGCGCCTGGTACGAGAGCCTGTGGAAGTCGCTGACAGGGAACGGACAGTGAGCAACACGACGACGGTCGACGAGCGCGACCGGGAGATCATCACCCGCCAACTCGGCAGGCCCCCGCGCGGGCTGCGGGCGGTGGCGGCGCGCGACGCGGCCGGCGAGCCGACCGTCGTGCAGACCGCCCCGAAGCTGGAGGACGGCACCCCGTTCCCCACCCTCTACTACCTGACCTCGCCGCGGCTGACCGCGCACTGCTCGACGCTGGAGGCCGAGGGCCGGATGCGCGAGATGCAGGACCGGCTGGCCGAGGACCCCGAGCTGGCCGCGCACTACCGCCGGGCGCACGAGTCCTACCTGGCCGAACGGGACGCGATCGAGCCGCTGGGCACGCAGGTCACCGCCGGCGGCATGCCGGACCGGGTCAAGTGCCTGCACGTCCACGTGGCGCACGCGCTGGCGAAGGGCCCGGGCGTGAACCCGTTCGGCGACGAGGCGCTGGCCGAGATCGCCCGCCGGTGGCCGGAGCCCTCCGCCGAAGATCGCAGCAGGTGAGACGGCGGAAGGCCGCACACCGCGTCCGGGCCGCCGGATACACTTGCCGCACTCACCGGAGCCGACAAACTGCGGTGCGCTAACAGGATCATCCGACGTCACTCATCAGCCACTGAGAGTTAAGAGGCGGCGCGCACGATGGTTGAGGTCCGCGGATTCCCGCCCGGCAGGGCATTGACCCGGGCGGACCTGGAGGCGATGCCTCATGACGGTCACCGCTACGAGTTGTTCGACGGGGTGCTGGTCGTGAGTCCGTCGCCGCGGCCGGTGCACCAGCGCGCCATCCTGCGCCTGATCGGCGTCCTCGATCCCGCCTGCCCGGTCTCGCACGAGGTGCTGCCGGCGCCGGTGGACGTGGTGCTGGCCGAGGACACGGTGCTGATCCCGGACGTGCTGGTGGGCCGCCGGGAGGACTTCGACGAGCAGGCGCTGCTGGGTGCTCCGCTGCTGGCGGTGGAGGTGCTGTCGCCGCGGACCCGGCACTTCGACCTGCACCTCAAGCGCGCCCGGTTCGCCGAGGCCGGGTGCGAGCACTACTGGGTGGTCGATCCGGACGAGCCGCGGGTGCGGTGCTGGGCGCTGCGGGACCGCGAGTACGCGGAGGTGGCGTCGGTGGCCGGCCAGGAGTGGCTGGAGCTGGCCGACCCGTTCCCGCTGCGGCTGCGCCCGGCGGACCTCACCTCGCCGCACCGGCCGTGAACCCGCCGCGGCGCGAGGACTTCAGGCGGGCGTGATCCGCTCGACCAGCGAGCTGGTGGCGAGTCCGTCCGGGATGGTGCCGAACGAGCGGCCGGTGCCGGCGACGAGCCGGGTGCGCACGAACGCGTCGGCGACCTCGTTCGGCGCGTGCCGGATCAGCAGCGCGGCCTGCAGGGTCAGCGCGAGCAGTTCGGCCAGCCGCCGCGCCCGCTCCGGGCGGGCTTCGGCGAGTTCCCGGCGCAGCAGGTCGAGCGTCTCGTCGTAGCGGGCGTCCACCCCGCGCGCACTGTCCAGTTCGGACAGCAGGGCGTCCGCGGAGGCCGGTTCCTTCTCCAGTGCGCGCAGCACGTCGAGCGCGGTGACGCTGCCGGAGCCCTCCCAGATCGACATCAGCGGCGCTTCCCGGTACAGCCGCGGCATCCCGGATTCCTCGCAATACCCGTTGCCGCCCAGGCACTCCAGCGCCTCGGCGACCGCGGTGGCGGCCCGCTTGCACACGTGGAACTTCGCGGCAGGCAGCGCCAGCCGCAGCAGCCCGCGCTCCTGCTCAGCACCGCGCCTGTCCACGGCCGCGGCCAGCCGCATCGCCAGCGCGGTCGCCGCCTCCGACTCCAGCGCCAGGTCGGCCAGCACGGTCCGCATCAGCGGCGCGTCGGCCAGCGCGGTGCCGAACGCGCTGCGGTGCCGGACGTGGTGCGCGGCCTCCGACAGCGCCAGCCGCGTGTTCGCCGCCGAGCCGAGCACGCAGTCCAGCCGGGTCATCGACACCATCTCGATGATGCAGCGCACCCCGCGGCCCTCTTCGCCGACCAGGTGCCCGATCGCGCCGGTGTACTCCAGCTCCGCGGAGGCGTTGGACTTGTTGCCCAGCTTGTCCTTCAACCGCTGCAGGCGGATCTCGTTGCGCGTGCCGTCCGGCAGCACCCGCGGCAGCGCGAAGCAGCTCAACCCGCCGGGCGCCTGCGCGAGCGTGAGGAACAGGTCGTTCATCGGCGCCGAGGTGAACCACTTGTGCCCGGTGATCCGGTAGGTGCCGTCGGCCAGCGGCTCGGCCGCGGTGGTGTTGGCCCGCACGTCCGAGCCGCCCTGCTTCTCGGTCATGGACATCCCGGCCAGCAGCCCCGACTTCGCCGCGGCCGGGCGCAGCCCGAAGTCGTAGTCCGCCGAGCTCAGCCCCGGCTCGTACTGCCGCGCCAGCTCGGGGGAGTGCCGCAGCGCCGGGACCGCGGCGAACGACATCGAGATCGGGCAGCCGTGCCCGGCCTCGGCCTGCGACCACAGGTAGAAGCCCGCCGCGCGGCGCGCGTGCGCCCCCGGCCCGGCGTCCGGTCGCCACGGCGCGGCGTGCAGCCCGTGCCGCACCGCGCGTTCCATCAGCCAGTGCCAGGAGGGGTGGAACTCGACCTCGTCGATCCGGTGCCCGAAGCGGTCGTGGGTGCGCAGCGCGGGCGGGTTCTCGTTGGCGAGCCTGCCGTGCTCGCGGGCCTCGGCCGATCCGGACTCCGCGGCGATCCTGCGCAGCCCCGGCAGCGCGTCCTGCCCGGCGTAGCGCGTGATCGCGTCCTGCAGCGCGGGGTCGCACGCCAGCGGGTCGAAGCCGTCGAGCGGGGGCGGCTGGTTGGTGACCTCGTGGGTGCGCCAGCGGTCGGTGCTCGGGTGCTGCGGTGCCTGCTCGCCGGTGAGCGTCATGCGGGCAGGGTAGGTCAACTCCTTACCGAGCAGTAGGCCTCGCGCCCTCCCGGCCCGCTCACCCGATGGTGGCCGCGAACCTTCGTGACCAGCGATTTCGTGCAACGGTGGAACGGATTCGCAGCTGAACGGGATCGATCCGCGGGTGATCGGCAGGAGGCACCGTGGCAGTTCGCACCAACCGACGCACAGTTCGCCGCCGGAACCGGCGCAGGTGGCGCGCGGCCACCGCGCTGACGCCGACCGTGCTGCTCGTCGCGGCCTCCAGCGCACTGCTGTCGCTGCCCCCGCCCGCCGCGCGCGACGCGCACGTGGACAGCTCGCACGCCGGCGGCCGCTACGGCGCAGGCGGGCACCTGCCCAGTGAGCTGCAGCCCAGCCCCGAACTGCTCGACCTGGTCAGCGAGCCGCGGAAGCTGCCCGCAGCCGGGGAGGACCCGCCGCACGGCTCGCTGGACATCCCGGAGCAGGTGCTGGCCGCCTACGTCGGCGCCGCCGACCGGCTCACCGAGAGCCACCCGGTGTGCGGGGTGCACTGGTCGGTGCTGGCCGCGATCGGCCGCATCGAATCCGGGCACGCCCGCGGCGGGCGGGTCGACGTCAACGGCACCACCGTCCCGGCGATCCTCGGGCCGCGGCTGGACGGCTCGCCCGGGGTCGCGGCCATCCCGGACACCGACGGCGGGCGGCTCGACGGCGACCCGGTGTGGGACCGGGCGGTCGGGGCCATGCAGTTCATCCCGTCCACGTGGAACAAGTACGCGATGGACGGTGACGACGACGGAGTGCTCAGCCCGCACAACATCAACGACGCGGTCGCCACCGCCGGGGCGTTCCTCTGCGAGGGCGGCGCGGACCTGCGGGACGGGCGGCAGCTGGCCGGTGCGGTGTTCCGCTACAACCACTCCGAGCAGTACGTGCAGACGGTGCTGCGCTGGGCCGAGGCCTATTCGAACGGGGTCGTGCCCGCGCCGCAGCAGCCGCTGCCGGAGTCGCCGGAGCGCGACGTCCTCGCCGGCAGCCGGCTGCCGGACGAGCGGCCGCAGGCGATCGGGCTGCCGCCGGGCTTCGGGGCGCAGCCTGAGCGGCCGGCGGACTCGCGGCCGGAGGCGGGGCAGGCGCCCGCGCCGAGCTCGATGATGCCGGGAAGTGGGGACCTCGCGGCGGCGCTGTCCGGGGCGGTTCCGCCCGGGCCGCCGAGTCCCGCTCCGCCCGGCGAGCCCGCGCATTCCGGGCGCCCGGCGGCGCCGTCGGGGGTGCCGAGCGAGGCCGCGCAGCTGCTGCCGGAGGAGACGAACCTGATCCCGTCGGTGCCCGGCGGGACCGGCGGTTCGCAGCCGTCCGCGCCGCAGCCGGAGGAATCCGCTCCCGCGGCTCCGGCGCCGAGCTCGCAGTCCGCGCCGAGTCCCCAGCCTCCGGTGCCGAGCCCGAGCGGGTCCCCGAGCC